>JAESGW010000817.1_pt1 | contig 13217 bp, 18 predicted proteins | sample 9269791 | NCBI WGS metagenome assembly JAESGW01 (sample SAMN16773120, study PRJNA677053) | algae metagenome | isolation source: Aphanocapsa lilacina HA4352-LM1 and co-occurring heterotrophs from near cave... | place: USA: Maniniholo cave, near Haena, Kauai, HI | collected 2009-07-28 | reverse complement strand
CCGCGATCGGCATCGGCAGCCTGTTGTGGTTCGGCATCGGCGACACGATCCGCGTGTCGCTGTCGGCCGAGCCGGAGGAGGAGGTGCGCGTCGGCTTCGAAATCCTCAAGGCGCTGGGCATCCGCAACCGCGGTGTGCGCGTGGTTTCCTGCCCGTCCTGCGCGCGGCAGGGGTTCGACGTGATCCGCACCGTCCAGACGCTTGAGGAACGGCTGCAGCACATCCGCACGCCGATGAGCCTCTCGGTGCTCGGCTGCGTCGTCAACGGTCCCGGCGAGGCGCGCGAGACCGATATCGGCATCACCGGCGGCGGCAACGGCAAGCACATGGTCTATCTGTCGGGCGTGACCGATCACCATGTCCAGGACGATGGCATGATCGATCACATCGTCCGTCTGGTCGAGGCCAAGGCGGCGGAGATCGAGGCTGCGGCGACGGATACGCCCGCGGTGGCGGCGGAGTGAGCCTGGACACCGGGCTGGTCGATTGGGTGACGGAGGCGATGGCGCCGGTCGGCACGGTGACGTGGCGGCGGATGATGAGCGGGGCGACGCTCTACTGCGACGGCACCGTCTTCGCGATCGTTACGCGTGATGCGCTGTGGTTCAAGGCGGACAAGACCAGCGACGCCGACTGGGACGCCGTCGGTGCCGAGCGCTTCAGCATGATCGACAAGAACGGGGTTACCAAAAGCATGAACTATCGCCGCGCGTCCGACGATTGCTACGATGATGCCGACGTGCTGAGGGAATGGGGGTCGCTGGCTGTGGCGGCGGGACGGAGAGTGGCGAAATGAGTGTGACCATCCGCCGCGCCGAACCGCGCGACGCCGCCGACATGCTCCGCCTGATCGTCGCGCTCGCCATATACGAGCGCGAGCCCGATGCGGTGATGGCGACCGAGGAATCGCTCGGCGAGACGCTGTTCGGGCCGAACGCGCAGGTGTTCGCGCATGTCGCCGAGTTGGACGGGCGGGTCGAGGGGGTGGCTTTGTGGTTCCAGACCTATTCGACCTGGACCGGGCGGCCGAGCCTGTATCTGGAGGATCTGTTCGTCTCCGAAGCCCTGCGTGGCACCGGCGCTGGGCGGGCGCTGTTTCAGGCGCTCGCACGCGAGGCCAAGGCCCGCGATTGCGCGCGGATCGACTGGGCGGTGCTCGACTGGAACGACAGCGCCAAGCAGTTCTACGGCCATATCGGCGCGCGCAAATCCTCAGGCTGGGAGCCGTGGCGGATCGAAGGCGCGGCGCTCGAAGCGCTTGCTAGTGCGTAATCCAATGCTCGCGGATGAAATAGGCGGCGACGCCCAGCGCCAGCGCCAGGCATAGCGCGACCACGCCCCAGAACGCCCAGGGCGAATGTGCATAGGGGATGCCCTGAACGTTCATCCCCAGTAGCCCGGTGATGAAGGTCAGCGGCAGGAAGATCATCGCGACGATGGCGATGACGAGCGATCGACTGTCGATCGTCTCGGCGCGCAGATCGGTCAGCGCTTCGTGGATCAGCGCGGCGCGCTCGCGGATGCTCTCAAGCTCCTCGGCCATCCGCGCGGCGCGGTCGGCGGCTTCGCGCAGATGGCGGCGGTCGGCCTCGTCGAGCCAGCTGCATTCGGTCTCCGACAGGCGATCGAGCGCTAGGCGCTGGGGGGCGACGAAACGGCGCAGACCGATCGCCTGGCTGCGCGACCGCGCGACGGTGCGGCGCAGTTCGACCGTCCTGTCGCCGTCGATCATCTCCTCGCAATCGTCGAGCCGGTCGCCGAGCTCGCCGACTTCGGGATCGAGATCGGCGGTGATCGCGCCGGCGATGGCGGCGATCAGATCGCCGGGGTCGCGGATCTGCCCGGCCTCGGCCATGGCGCGCACCGCGGGCAGCGCGACCAGCGGCAGGCGCGCGGCCGAAATGACGCGGCCCTTCTCCGCCCATAGCCGGAACGAGGCTAGCGGGTCCGAGCTGCGCATCTCCTCGCTCGACCGTCCGCGCAGGTTGACCAGCGCGCCGCCATTGACGAACTCGGTGCGCGGCCGCGTTTCGGTGGCGACCAGCGCGTTGGCGACGAGCGGATCGAGATGCGCCTTGCGTTGGAGCCACGCCGCCGCCTCTTCGGTGCGGCCGTCCATATGCACCCAGACGAAGCCGCAATCGGCGGTGATCGCGGCGTCGCGATCGACCGTATCGACGCGGTCTTCGTGGACGCAATAGGCGAAGTCGCTCACAGGCTCAGATCCAGCGACAAGCCCTGGCCGGGATTGGCGGGCGCCGTTTCGCACGCGATGCGGGCGGCGTCAGCGCGCGCGCGGTCGAGGATGGCGGGCGGTACATCGGCGCGGTGATAGACGCGGTCGGCGCGGCCGAGCAGGCGCGCGGCGCGTAGGGTGAGATCGTCGGGATCGGGCGAGGCGAGGCGGATCGTCACGAGGCGGGTTTCGGACAAGGTCTCCGCCGATGCAAGCCAGCGCGCGACGGCATCGGCGTCATGGCCGGCGAGCGGATCGAGCGGACCGCCCTCGGCCAGCGCCGCATCGATCGCGGTGCGGCGATCGGCGGCATCGGGGAAGCGCGTGCGCAGCGCGCCCTTGGCCTGGCCCAGCGCCTCGGCCAGCCGGCCGATGCCGGCGGGCAGCAGCGCCTCGATGCGCTGGCGGACGGCCTTGGCGAGACCCGCCGAGGCGCCGCCGGTCGCCACCGCGACGAGCAGTGGATCACGATCGACGATCGCGGGCAGGGTGAAATCGCACAAATCGGGGCGGTCGACCGCGTTGACCAGCACCCCCCGCGCGTGGAGCCGGGCGACGGCTTCATGCGCCACCGCCTCGTCCTCAATCGCAACGATCGCGAGCGATGCGGGGTGGTCCTCGCCCACCACATTCGCTCCGGCCCGTTCGAGCAGCCGGCGCTTCGCATCCGCCGCCTCGCCTTCGCCGAGCAGGATCACCGGCCGCCCCGCCATCCTGACGAAGAGCGGCAGCGAATGCATCAGGCGGTGAGCCATTCGGGCAGCCGTTCGGCCGCCATGATCGTCTCGGGCTGGATGCGGTCGGCGACGACGGCGAAACGATCGCCATCGACCATCACCTCGGGCACCAGCGCGCGGCTGTTGTACATGCTCGCCATCGTCGCGCCATAGGCGCCGGCGCTGCGGAAGATGGCGAGATCGCCCGATTTCACGGCATCGATCTCGCGCGCCATGGCGAAGGTGTCGCCGGTCTCGCACACCGGCCCGGCGATGTTGGCGGTCATCCGCTCGCCCGACGGCCGCACCGCCTGGAAATGGTGATAGGCGTCATAGAGCGCGGGGCGGGTGAGGTCGTTCATCGCCGCATCGACGATGACATAGGGGTTGATTACGCCCGGCTTAACCCAGATCACCTTGGTCAGCAGCACCCCGGCATTGGCGGCGATGACGCGGCCGGGCTCGAACATCAGATCGACGTCCCAGTCCCTGGTCACGCGCGCCGCCATCGCGCCATATTGCGCGGGGCTGGCGGGATTGTCCTCCGGACGATAGGGCACGCCGAGACCGCCGCCGAGATCGACATGGGTGATGGCGTGGCCGTTCGCGCGCAGCTCGGCGATCAACTGGCCGATGCGGGTATAGGCCGCCTCCAGCGGGGCGAGATCGGTCAGCTGGCTGCCGATATGGATGGCGATGCCGCGCAAGTTCAGGCCCGGTTCGGCGGTGAGGCGGCCGAACATCGCTACCGCCTGATCGATCGGGATGCCGAACTTGTTCTCCTTGCGCCCGGTCGAGATCTTGGCGTGGGTGCCGGCATCGACATCGGGATTGACCCTGAGCACCGCATCCGCGCGCATGCCGCGCCCCGCGGCGATCGCGCCGAGCACGCGACCTTCCTCCTCCAGCTCCAGGTTGAACTGGCCGATTCCGGCGTCGAGGCCGCGGGTCAGCTCGTCGGGCGTCTTGCCGACGCCGGAGAAGACGATGCCCGCCGCGGGAACGCCCGCGGCGAGCGCGCGCATCATTTCGCCGCCGGAGACGACATCGGCGCCGTAGCCGGCGTCCGCCAGCACGCGCAGCACCGCGAGATTGGGATTGGCCTTGATCGCATAAGCGAGGTGCAGCCGGGGGATGTCCTTCAGCCCTTCGCGGAACACGTCGGCATGGCGGGCGAAGGTCGCGCGCGAATAGACATAGACGGGGGTGCCTACCTCGGCGGCGATGCGCGCCATCGGCACATCCTCGGCGAAAAGCTCGCCGTCACGGAACTGGAAGTGATCCATTATTGCGGCGGCAGATCGAAGCGGTCGGATGCGCGGTCCTGCGATTCGGTCAGCACCTCGTCGCTGCGCGCGGGGCGGGCCTGCGCATCGGGCGCGATCAGCGCGTCGGCGGTGCGCGGTGCCTCCGCGCCATAGGGTGCGGGCGGCAGCGACTGGCCCTGCGCCGGGCGCAACTCCTTCTGCGATCCGCACGCGGCGAGCGCGAGCGCGGCGATGAGCGCGAGATACTTCATGGATTCTGCTCCAATGCGGCGCGGGCCGCGGCAATGGCTTCGCGGACGCGCACCGGGGCGGTACCGCCCAGGCTGGTCCGGCTGGCGACCGAGGCGTCGACGCTCAGCACGTCGAATATGCGCGCATCGATGCGCGCGTCGATCGCGGTGAGAGTGTCGAGCGGCAGATCGGCGAGGTCGACCCGCGCATCCTCCGCCGCCTTGACGCAGCGCCCGGTGATGTGATGCGCCTCGCGGAACGGCACGCCGCCTTCGCGGACCAGCCAGTCGGCAAGGTCGGTGGCGGTGGAGAAGCCGGCGGAGGCGACCTCGCGCATGTGATCGGTGCGGAAGCTGGCGGTCTCGACCATGCCGGTCATCGCCGCGATCGACAGCGCGAGCAGATCGTGCGCTTCGAACACCGGCGGCTTGTCGTCCTGCATGTCCTTCGAATAGGCCAGTGGAAGCCCCTTCATCGTCACGCAGAGCGCGGTCATGCAACCCATGATGCGTCCGGCATGGCCGCGGACCAGCTCGGCAGCGTCGGGGTTGCGCTTCTGCGGCATGATCGAGCTGCCGGTTGACCATTGATCCGACAGCGCGACGAAGCCGAAGGGCTGGCTGGCCCAGATGACGAATTCCTCGGCCAGCCGGCTCAAGTGCAGCGCGCATTCGGTGGCGGCCATCAGATAATCGAGCGCGAAATCCCGGTCGCTGACCGAATCGAGCGAATTGGCGGTGGGCGCGTCGAAGCCGAGCGCCTTCGCCGTCATCGCGCGGTCGATCTTGAAGCCCGTCCCCGCCAGCGCCGCCGCGCCCAGCGGGCAGCGGTTCATCCGCGCGCGGGCGTCGGCGAAGCGGCTGCGGTCGCGCGCGATCATCTCGACATAGGCCATCAGATGGTGGCCGAGCGTGACCGGCTGTGCCGCCTGCAAATGGGTGAAGCCGGGCATCACGCTGCCGGCATGCTCTTCGGCGCGGGCGAGCAGCGCGCGGGTCAGCGCGGCGAGGCCGGCATCGACCTGGTCGATCGCGTCGCGCACCCATAGCCGGAAATCGGTCGCGACCTGATCGTTGCGGCTGCGCGCGGTATGCAGCCGGCCGGCGACGGGGCCGATCTTGTCGGCCAGCCGCGCCTCGGTGAGCATATGGATGTCTTCGAGCGCGAGGTCGACGGGAACGCCATTGGCCTCATAGTCCGCCGCTACCTGATCCAGCCCCGTGGAAATCGCATCGGCATCGGCCTGTTCGACGATGCCGCATTTGCCGAGCATTTCCGCGTGCGCCTTCGATCCGGCGATGTCCTGCCGCCACATCCGCTTGTCGAAGGGGATCGAGGCGTTTATCTCGCGCATCACCGCGGCCGGGCCTTCGGCGAAGCGCCCGCCCCACATCGCATTGGAGCTTTCGTTGCGGACAGTTATGGCGTGCATCTCCGTGGCGCTCTTGTGCGCCGCCGGGTGCGATAGGCAATCGACCCCCAACGAGCAAGCGCCCGTCAATGCGGTGGCTGCTGCTCCGGCATTGAAAGAAGAGGGCCAGCTCGATCGCACGAAGAAGGGTGAGGTCGCCCCGGCGCTCGCCTTCAAGACCCCCGAAGGCGGCGACACGACGCTTTCTGCGTTCAAGGGCAAGCCGGTGCTGGTCAACCTCTGGGCGACCTGGTGCGCGCCGTGCAAGGCCGAGATGCCGACGCTGGAGGCGCTGGCCAAGCGCGATGAGGGCAAGCTGACCGTGCTGACGATCAGCCAGGACCTGCGCGGCGCGGAGATCGTCGCGCCCTATTGGCAGGAACAGGGCTTCACCGCACTCAAGCCCTATCTCGATCCCGAGGTGCAGTTCAGCATGGCCTATGCCGCGACCTTGCCGATGACGATCCTCTACGACGCGCAAGGGCGTGAGGTCTGGCGGATGACGGGAGGCATGGACTGGACCGGGCCAAAGGCGGCTGCGCTGATCGCCGAGGCTGGCTAAGCGCTGCGCGCGCCGCTAGCGCGGATCACACCTAATCGGGGGAATGACGCATGCCGGGTGGATTGGTCGCGCTGCTGGACGATATCGCTGCGCTGACGAAGCTGGCGGCGACCTCGCTGGACGATGTCGCCGCCGCCGCAGGGCGTTCGGGCGCGAAAGCGGCGGGGGTGGTGATCGACGATGCCGCGGTCACCCCGCGCTATGTCGTCGGGCTGACGCCCGATCGCGAACTGCCGATCATCTGGAAGATCGCGCTCGGCTCGCTCAAGAACAAGCTGCTGTTCCTCCTGCCCGCGGCGCTGCTGCTTTCGGCGCTGGCGCCCTGGGCGATCACGCCGATCCTGATGATCGGCGGCGCCTATCTGTGCTTCGAGGGCACCGAAAAGGTGATCGAGGCGCTGACCGGCGGCCACCATGCCGAGGAAGTCGTCGAGATCACTGATCCCAAGGAGCTGGAGGATCGCCAGGTCGGCGGCGCGATCCGCACCGATTTCATCCTGTCGGGCGAGATCATGGCGATCGCGCTGGCCGAACTGGGGGAGATGGGGCTGGTGATGCAGGGCGTGGTGCTGGCGGCGGTGGGCATCGCCATCACCATCGGCGTCTACGGCGTCGTCGCGGGCATCGTGAAGATGGACGATATCGGCCTGCACATGGCGCAGCGGCGATCGTCCACGGCGCAGAGCTTCGGGCGGGGGCTGGTGAAGGCGATGCCGATCCTCCTGAAGGCGCTCTCGATCATCGGCACCGCGGCGATGATCTGGGTCGGCGGCGGCATCATCGTCCACGGGATCGACGAATTCGGCTTCGGTACCGTGCCGCATCTGATCCACGACACGGCGCATGCCGCTGGCGCGGCGCTGCCGGTGGGGGGCGGCGTGGTGGAATGGGTCGTCAATGCGATCGGCGCGGGGATCGTCGGGCTGATCGTCGGCGGGGCGATCGCGGGGGTGATGCACCTGATCCCGCGCAAACACGCCAGCGGCGAATGATGACCTTGCGAAATGATGCGGGGTCCGGCGGCCGAACGCGCTAGACTGCGCACGGGGCCTTCCGTCCCGACTGGAACCGATCATGGCCAAGGGCCCGAAAAAATCGAACCGCGAAGCGCGCAAGCCCAAGGCGGAGAAGATCAAGACCAACGCCGCCAACCCGTCGACCAAGCAGAAGCCGGTCACCATGGTGACGATCGAGCAATAATTGCTTGCTCACGTTCTTTCTTTGTTCTAAATTGCGCCCATGCAGGGGCAATTCGCCTTCGTATCGGATGACATCGCGCGCTGGCGCTCAGGGCTGACGCCCTTGCTGGCGGATGTCCGGGTCTTGCCGCGACGGACGCCGGTGGGGCAGCTGGTCAAGTCGCTGATCAGCGGGCGCACGCGCGATGCGGTGTCGCTCGCCGCCTATCACAGGCTTGGCGCGCGTTTCGGCTCGGCGGCGGGCATCGCTGCGGCGCGCCCCGCGACCGTGGAGCGGGAAATCGCCGATGTGACCTTCGCGCCGGCCAAGGCCGAATGGCTGGTGGAGGCGTTGCGATCGATCGGGCGCGAACGGCCCGGTTGGCGGCTGGGCTTTCTCGCCAAGCTGCCGATCGGCGAGGCGCTCGGCTGGCTGGAGCGGCTGCCCGGCGTCGGCCGCAAGGTCGCCGCCTCCACGCTCAACGCCAGCACGCTCGCGCGGCCGGTGCTGATCGTCGACAGCCATGTGCTGCGGGTGCTGTCACGTCTCGGCCTGGTCGCGGCCAATGCCGAGGCACGTCTGGCGAGCGAAACCGTCACCGCGGCGATGCCCGATTGGAGCGCCGACGATTTCCTGGGGTTCCATATCGCGATGAAGCGGCTCGGCCAGCTGGTCTGCCACTTCGATGCGCCGGCCTGTGCCGACTGCCCGCTTGCCGGCGATTGCCCGACCGGCAGAGGCGCACTGTTGACACCTCGCGCCGAGCTTTGACATGCCCGCATCATGGCCGAGATCAAACTGCATCCCACCTGGCTCGATCCGCTGCGCGGCGAGTTCGAGGCGCCTTACATGCAGACGCTCAGGGCGTTCCTTGTCGCCGAGAAGAATGCGGGCAAGCGCATCTTTCCCAAGGGCGGCGAATGGTTCCGCGCGCTCGACCTGACGCCGCTCGACGATGTGCGCGTCGTCATCCTGGGGCAGGATCCCTATCACGGGGCGGGCCAGGCGCACGGGCTGTGCTTTTCGGTGAAACCCGGCACGTCGCCGCCGCCGTCGCTGGTCAACATCTACAAGGAACTGGCCAGCGATATCGGCATGGCACGGCCCGGCCATGGTTTCCTCGAACATTGGGCGAAGCAGGGCGTGCTGCTGCTCAACAGCGTGCTGACGGTGGAGATGGGCCTCGCCGCATCGCACCGCGATCGCGGCTGGGAGCGGTTCACCGACAGCGTGATCCGGCTGATCAACGCGCGGCCGGAACCGGTCGTGTTCATGCTGTGGGGCAGCTATGCGCAGAAGAAGGCGGCGTTCGTCGACAGCACAGATAGCGGGGGCAAGGGGGGCGGGCGGCATCTGGTGCTGAAGGCGGCGCATCCTTCGCCGCTCTCCGCGCATAACGGCTTTTTCGGCTGCCGGCATTTTTCGAAGGCCAATGCGTTTCTGGAGGCGCACGGGTCCAAACCGATCGACTGGGCGTTGCCCGAATGTACGACGGAGGAGAGCAACTGATGCGTCACCTGATAATGACCGCGACAGCCGCGCTCGCGCTGGCCGGCTGTGGCAGGCCCGCGGCCGACCCGCGCGGGGTGGACCGCGACGAGACGCTGCTGCAGGTCAGCGCCACCGGCCGCGCCGAGACGCGGCCCGACGAGGCGCGCTTCGTCGCGGGGGTGTCCAGCATCGCCGCCAGCGCCGCGGCGGCGACCGAGGCGAACAACACCACGATGAACAAGGTGTTCGCGGCGCTCGCAGGGCTGGGCGTCGCAAAGGACGACATGCAGACCCGCGCGCTGACCGTGGGGCGGATCGAATATGGCCCCAATCGCGGCCGGTTCGAGGCCAACAACCAGGTCGAGGTGCGCATCCGCAAGGTCGACAGCGCCGGCGCGGCGGTCGCCGCGACGACCCAGGCGGGCGCCAACGTCGTCTCCGGTCCCGATCTGCGCGTGTCCGATACCGAGGCGGCGAGCCGATCGGCCTATGCCGCCGCGTACAAGGCGGCGCGGGCGCGGGCGGAGGCCTATGCCGGCGCCGCGGGGCTGAAGATCGCGCGCGTGCTGGCGATCCGCGATGGCGGCGATCCCGGGCGGCCGATCCCTTACGGCTATGAAGCGCGCGCCGACATGGTGCAGCAATCGGCCGCGCCCGCGCCGCCCGTCAGCGCGGGGATGACGACCAGCGAAGTGCAGGTCGGCGTCGATTTCGCGCTGACGGCGAAATAGGAGGGCGATGTGGCCGACATCATCCGCGGCGGGTTCCACCATATCGATCTGAACGTCAGCGACCTGGCGGCGGCGAAGGCGGTGTACGGACCGTTCCTCGAATTCCTCGGCTATACCTGCGTCAAGGACGATGCCGAGGGTTGCGAATGGGATCTGCGCCAGGATGGCCGCGGCGCGGCGCTGGGGCTCAAGCCGTGCGATCCGGCGCTCGCCGGATATGCGCACAAGCGTTATGCGCCGGGGCTGCACCACATGGCCTGGCGCGCCGAGAGCCGCGCCGATGTCGATGCCATCCACGCGCTGCTGGTCGAGCGCGGGGTCACGATCCTCGATCCGCCGGCGCATTATCCGGAATATTGGGGCGATTATTACGCCGTGTTCTTCGAGGATCCGGACGGCATGAAGCTCGAGGTGGTTCACTCGCCGGGCTGGCTCTGACCGGAGCACTTATCCCGGCGCGGCGCGATCGATGCGCTCGAAGGCGAAGCGATCGCGGATGCGGCGGTTGAAGAACCCGCCCTTCGATGACGCCCGGGCCATCGCATCGGCAATCGCGGGCGGAACATCGGCATAGCGATAGCGGCGGCCGGTGATGAACTCGATCTCCAGCCGGTGGCGGTCGGCATCATAGGCGTAGCGGCGGATCGCGGTCGACGGCATGCGGATGAAACGCATGGACGCCGATGCGGTGCCGCGCCCGCATTATCCCGCCAGACCCGCAGCAAGCGTTTCGGCGAGGCCGGGCGCGGCCGCGAGCACCACCGTGTTGTAGCTGACGATCATCGCCATCACCGCCGCTTCATGCTCTGTCAGCCATTCCTCGCCGCCATAGAACCAGTCAAGCGCCGCCTCGCGCACAGCGAGCGAGGGGAAGGCGCGCAGCAGGCAATAGCTGTCGGCGTCGTGAAGCGAGGGGCCGGCGGCGACCACATTGATGTCATACGCGGCCAGCATCGGGCAGATCAGGTCGCGGAACCGCGCATGGAAGGCGTCGCGAACAGCGGGGTGCAGCGTATAGACGCGCATCTCTAGGACGGGGCCGGTCATGCGGCAAGCCTTGCGCCGATCGTCAGCCGCCAGCTGGCGTGCACCACATGGCGCCCCTCCCCCACCAGGCTTTCCACCAGCAACAGGCGGTCAGCGGTCCACCCGATCGGATCGATCGCGCGCGTCGGGGCGTCGGGCCCGCCATAGCCTAGCGTCACATGCGGGCGGATGCGCCGCCATGAGCCCGGATCGTCGCCGAGCCGTTTCAGCACCGCATGTTGCAGCGCGCCGAATGCTTCGGGCGGCTCGCCCGGCAACAGCAGGGCGGACCTGCGTCCGCTGACCAGCGTATCGAGATACATGCGCAAGGCGGGCAGCGCCGCGCCCGAAAGCCGCTTCTCGACCCAGTCGATCCCGGCGCGCGGCGTTTCTGCGAAACTGCCGAACCGGCCGAGCGTCATGTGGAGACGATCGTCGGGCATGCGGTCGGCCACCAGTCCGGGCAGGTCACGGCAACGGGCGGCCGCCTCCCGTACATGCGCGGGAAGCGCGAGAAACAGATAGAGAGTGTGCGAAGCGGGCATCATGGGTCCATCCGATGTTTCATTGCTGAGAACATAACATGAACAACATTACAGGTGAAGTCCGCAGCGGGGTGTTTTATGCGCGATTTGGAGCATGGAGGAGGACGGTATGCGGGTGGTGCTGATCGCGGGCGCATTGACGCTGGCCGGCTGTTCGGGCGGTGGCGGCAACGAGGAAACGGCGGTTGCGAACGGCGTGCTGCCGCCGGGGCCGGCGACCAACGCCAGCGCCGTCTCGGGTGACGCGCTGCCGGCGGAGCTGCGCGCGCTGGCGGAGCGGACCGTGCCCGGAATGACGATCGCCGACGCCGAGCGCAAGGAGCGCGAGGGGCGCGTCTATTACGATGTGGAGGGCACACGGCCCGACGGCAGCGAGGTCGAGCTCGACATGCTGCAGGAGGGGAACATGTTCCGCGTCGTCGAAATCCAGCGCGATATCGCCTGGAGCGCGGCGCCGCCGCCGGTCGCCGCGGCCGCCAGGGCGGCGCCTGGCGCGTTCGCGCCCGAGCGCGTGATCGAGAGCACGCAAACCGACGGCACGGTGATCTATGAGCTGTTCGCCCCCGGACGGAGCGATGAGCCGGCGATGGAAGTGCGCTTGAAGGATGGCAAGGCGGAGGTGTTGGGCACGCGCTGGGCGCATTGAGTACGACGCAGGGCGTAAGTATTATGAAAATAAAACGAAGAGTTCATTTTCATTGATCTGAATCAGCCGGATCAGAGCCAAGGATAGGGGAACATCGGCATGCCGGTCGCCCGATGAACGGCGCGTTCATCTACGTTTGACTATGGTATATCTGCAACGGATTTGGGCATTTCATCGCTTCAGGCGCTCGTCTGGTCTGAATTGCGGCATCCTATTGCGCGGTGGCGGCATTGACTGGGCCTATGATTAGCAAAGTCACTATCCGCCCCGGCATGACCGCGATCGCCGCTGTCATCGCTTTGTCTTCCACCCCCCTGATCGCCCAGGAGGCGACGCCGCAGACGACGAGCCCGAGCACGGTACCGACGCAGGTCGCGCCGCCAGCCGTGGTGCCGACGACGCCGAGCACGCCCGTCCCAACCACGGTGACCCCGCCTGCCGCGACGACCGCGATGCCACAGCCTGCGGCTCCGGCGATCGAACTGGCGCCGCCCGCGCCGGTGACTCCGGCACCCGTCGAGGCCGCGCCGCCCGTCGCCGCGAGCACCCCCGAACCTGCCGCCGCGAGCGCTCCCGAGCGGCCTGCGCGCACGACGACACCGCGCGCCGAGACGCGGCGTCCGGCCGCCAGTCAGCGCAGCGCCGCTCCCGCGCCGGTCGAGGCGCAGCCCGTGACGCCGCCCGCCGCGCCTGAGGCGACGCCTGTTCCGGCCCCCGCGCCGCTCGCCGTCGAGGCTGCGCCCGTCGAGGAGGCCGCTCCGCCGGCCGCCGCGACGGCGAACAGCAACGATACGCTGCCGCTGATCGGCGCTGGCGCGCTGGCCGTGCTTGCGCTGGGTGCGGCGGGCTTCGCGCTCAGCCGCCGCCGTCGCCGCGACGACGTGTTCGCCGATGAAACGGTCGAGGCCGAGCCCGTCATCGCCGAGCCGCAGCCCGCACCGGCCTTTGCCCGCGAGCCCGCGCCGATGCCGGCGTCGGCGGTTGCCGCTCCGGCCGCCGCTGCGACGCTGCCCAACGGCTTCGACATCTCGCGCTATGGCCGTCACGTCCAGGCTGCCTATCGCGGGCCGACACCCGACAATCCCTTCGTGTCGCTCAAGAAGCGCCTGACCCGTGCGCATTTCTACGACATGCAGGAGGCGCGTGCGGTGGAGAGCGGTGCGGCCCCGGCGCAG
>JAESGW010000816.1_pt1 | contig 13218 bp, 10 predicted proteins | sample 9269791 | NCBI WGS metagenome assembly JAESGW01 (sample SAMN16773120, study PRJNA677053) | algae metagenome | isolation source: Aphanocapsa lilacina HA4352-LM1 and co-occurring heterotrophs from near cave... | place: USA: Maniniholo cave, near Haena, Kauai, HI | collected 2009-07-28 | reverse complement strand
GAAGCATTCTCTCTCCTCAAATCAACCGTTGCACTTCAAACGTGAATCCATCTCCCCGCCTGCGCGGGGATGACAACCGAGTATGAGGCTACGTTCTCGCGACATGTTTTGCCCGAGGTTTGCATCTTCGTTTGCCCCTCCCGAAAATCAGAGGGCGCAGGGAAGACCGGGTGCGCGCTGCACCCGCGGTCTCGTGTGCAGTTGCGCACAGAAAGACGCGCACACGAGCATACAGGTTCAGCGGGAGCATCCCGGCCTTCCCTGCGCAGTGGCTTTACGGCTTATAACGTGATCTCCCCGGTGAACGGCTCTTTTGCCACCGTCGCCCGCGGAAGCTTGCTTCCGCGGACTTGACGCCAGCACCGCGGCGTCAGGACCACACGACTTCGCCGTACGCGCCACGCGCGCTCGTCTTGCACACGCTTTGCGTCCACCGCATCCCACCGCGCGTTCGTGACGTGCGCACGCCCCTCTCATCGGGTGAGACGGGCGGAATTATGCAGCTGATTTGCCCGACGGCACGAGCGGAATATTTTCGCGCGAAGGGATGGACAGACTTTTGGATTGATTTGCCCGTCGGGTTGATATGTCGCGGTTGCCGATTGAAGTAGCGCTTGCGCGCGGCGCGACGCAGTTCGCAATTCGCCCACCCTGCACGCTAGACGATTTTATTCTGCCGAAGCTCGGCGATCTCATCCGCGTCATAACCGACACTGCCGAGCACTTCATCGGTATGCTCGCCCAGCGTCGGCGGGCGCGTTGCGATTTCGCCCGGCGTCTCGGACAGCCGCACCGCGACGCGCGCGGTCGGCGCCGGGTTCGGCAAGCCCGGATATTCGACGTCCTGCATGAAGCCGGTGGCGCGGATGTGCGGATGCTCGAGCGCCTGTTGCGGGCTCAGCACCGGGCCGGCGGGTATCATCGCCTTGCCGAGCGTATCGAGCGCTGCCTCCGTGGTGCGCTCGGCGCACCAGCGCGCCATCCGTTCGCTGATGACGGGTCCGTTGTTGCCACGCTTGAGATCGTCGGCGAAACGCGGATCCTGCAGCCAGTGATCCTCGCCCATCAGTTTGGCCCAGCGGATGAACAGCGGATGCCCTGTGACCTGGCACAGCACCCAGCCGTCCCTGGTGCGGTAGATGTCGACGGGCGCCGCGGTCTGGCCGAGGTTGCCGGTCGGCACGCGATTGGCCGCGATCACCGCCTGTTCGATCAGCGATGCATTGGTGAAGGAGAGCGCAGTCGCCAGCAGCGCACCCTCGACGATCTGTCCGCGTCCGGATTTGCCGCGTTCGATCAGCGCAGCGAGCGTACCGAAAGCGCAATGCAGCGCCGTGCCGAAATCGACCCAGTTCACCGCGGCCCGGTAAGGCGGATCGCCCTTGCCGGTCATGTAGACCGCGCCCGACATCACCTGGCCGACGCCGTCGAAGCCGACGCGGTCGGACCACGGGCCGGGCCCGCCGAACGCGGTCGCCGTGGTCAGGATGATATCTGGCTTGATCGCCTTCAGCGATTCATAGTCGAGTTTCATCGCGCGCAGCGTCTGCGGCGGCAGATTGGCGACAACGACATCTGCGGTTTCGACCAGCCGGCGCATCACCTCCTGCCCCTCGGGCTTCATTGGATCGAGCGTGATGCACTTCTTGTTGCGGTTGACCTGCAGGAACAGCGCGCCTTCGCCGCCTTCGCCGACCGGCGCCACGAAACGGTCCTCGCTGCCCTGGCGCCTTTCGACACGAATGACTTCCGCGCCGAATTCCGCCAGCAATGTCGCGCAATACGGCCCAGCGATATAACGCCCGAAATCGAGAACGCGGACGCCCTCCAGAACTCCCCCCATCGATGCTTTCCTTTTTGTTCTTGAAACGCTACGTGGCCGCTTTGCCCGCTACGTTACAGGGAACGGCTTGCGGGGCAAGGCGCCTGACAGCCGCAGAATATTCTCTAATCCGGAAAAACCACGTCGGCGATCACGGGAAGATGGTCCGAATACATCCGCGCCTTGCGATCGGTCCAGGCCGAGCGGATCACGCCGTCGCGCGAGACGTAAATTCGATCCAGCCGCATCAGCGGAAGCAGCGCGGGAAAGGTCCGCAGCCGCGTCCGGACCGGACAGGTCTTGGCCAGTACGCCGCGCACCGACCTGACCCAGAACCAGTCGTTGAAGTCGCCGACCACAAAGGTCCGCCTCGGCTGCACCAGATCCACCAGCGCATGCGCCTGGGCGTGCCTCTCATGAATGCTCAAGCCCAGATGGGTCGCAACGACCCTCACCTCGCCCGCGACATCGGACAATATGCGCGCGGCAATTGCGCGGCGCGGCTCGCGCTCCTGATACGACACGTCGACGACTTCAGGCGGCTCAGCGAAAGGCCAGCGGCTGAACAGCGCCTGGCCGTAGTCGCCGTCCTTGGTGACGATCGACCGGGCGTCGATCCGGTGATCGCCGACGGCCTCGGCCAGCCGCATGAACGGATCGTCGTTCCGGCCGCGCGAGTCGACCTCCTGCAGCGCGACTACATCGGGCGACCAGTGGCGGATAAGCGAACAGACGCCGTCGAGATCGAATTTAGGATTGAGGTTGAAAGTGCCGTGAACATTCCACGTCATGATGCGGAGGCTGCCGGTCACGTCCTTCTTCCCGCCAGCCACGTCACCAGGAACTGCACGCCGAGGCACAGCGCGATCCAGCCAACGATCGCAACGCCGAGCAGCAGCACATTCGCCCATGAAGCATCGCGCGCCAGATCCGCGATCTGTGCCCCCAATACAGCCATCACGATGATGCCCGGCAGCATCCCGAGCGCCGTTCCGAGCATGTAATCCCGCAAGCTCAGCTTGCTGGCGCCTGCGACCACGTTCACGATCGAGAACGGGGCGATCGGCACCATGCGGATCATGGCGACGGCGACGACCCCCTTGCCGACGATGCGGTTCTGCACCCGCAACGAGCGGCGCCCGAGCAGCCGCTGCAATCGCGCGTGGCCGAGCACCCTGCCAATCCCGAACAGAACGAGCGCGCTGAGAAGCACGCCGGTGCCGGCGCTGACGAATCCCAGCCAGGGGCCAAGCGCCGCGGCCGTCGCGGCGATCAGGACGACGACAGGAAACACCACCAGGCCGCCGACGACGAAGGCGGCAATCGCCAGCAGCGGCGCAAATTCCGACCGCGAAATGACCGAAGACACGAGGCCGATCTCGGTGAAATCGCTCAGCGAGGTGTATTGCCAGACCAGCGCGAGGCCGACGAGCGCCGCGGCCAGTCCGGATACGGCGAGTACAGTCCGCAGCGTCAACATGCGGTTGGCGGCGCGCTCCAGACCCAGAGGTTCTCTGGGATCAGCGACGGGCTGCACGACGCTGGCCACGCTGCCGAACTGGCTGCTCGGGTCGATCGGCTGCAGTGACTTCTCCCTGTCGTCCCCTGACAGCCGGTCGAGATATCCAAGAAGGTCCGCTTCGTTGTTTTCGATCTCCTGCTCGGTAACGCCGCAGAAATGGCCGATCAGACCGCGGCGAAGCCGGACGATGAATTGCCGATGTTCCTCGGATGTCGCCTCGAAGGCGAGATCGCACTCGGTATCCGCGCCCATCGAGCGGTTGTTGAGGTTTGCGGAGCCTATGCGCAGCAGGCAATCGTCGACGATCATCACCTTGCTGTGCACCATCACCGCGGCGACCGAGCTTGCATCCCGCGTCGCGGGATAGAGAAAGCGGATCCGGTCCATGACGCCTGCTGCGACGAACGTGTCGATGAAGCCGCCGCGGCCGCCCTGCATGGCCTGGGACTCGAACCAGGACGAATGCATCTTGGGCGTGACGATCAGGACGCGAAGCGACGGCACATCCAGCATCCGCTGCACCAGCAGGCGGGCGATCTCGGTGGTGCTGGTGAACTGGTTCTCGATATAGATGAAGCGGTTCGCCGCGTTGATGGTCGCCTCGAACAGCCGTGCGACCTCGTCCACGCCGGGATGGTTTGCGGTCTTGATCTCGGTGCGCGCGATGCCGGCAACGATATCCCGGGCCTGGACCGGCACCGAGGCCGGCCAGCGGTCGCCGGCCTTCGCGAAAGCGCCTTCGACCGTGCAGCCGGCGGCCCGCCAGCGGTTCTCGACCAGTTCCAGGAGAGCGGCAGCAGCTTCGCCATCGACCATGCACTGGACATCGTGGAACGGCGGGTATGGCTTGCCGTCGGGATCGGCCCGGTCAGGATTGCCGGCGGCGTGCGCGCTGGTGTCCCAGCGCCTTATCGTCAGATCCAGCCCGCCGGAAAATGCGAGCGCTCCGTCGATGACGACGATCTTCTGGTGCTGGGCCGAACCGAGCGGAAGGCTGGCATCGAAACAGAAGCGAAGCCGGTCCGACGTGTCGGTCGTGAACTTCGACGGAGAACCCCACTCGCGTTCGGCGGCGTAGAGCGCCGGAAAATCCCAACTCAGCACGTCGATGCGCAGGCCGGGCCTCGCTTGCAGCAGCGCCTTGAGAAACGGACCGAGTTCTTCGGGAAAGCCGTCATCGGCACGGCCGGAAGGCCCGACGAAGCGGGTCTGGCTATGGATGTCCCAGCCGATGATATAGACCCGATCCGTGGCGAGCAGCAGAGCCTCGCGCAGCGCCGCGAAGTAGGCGGCGGCGTCGTTCAGAACGGCCAGCCGGCCCGTCTTGCACTTTTTCCAGACGGTGTCGCCGGGCAGCAGGATGGATGAACTCTGGAGCAGTCGACACCTCGGAGCGCTCAGGAAATGGACGCGGGTTTGCGGGCCAGCGCTCGCCGACCGCGAAGATGAACGCTTGGCGGGAGGCTCGGTTCCCCCGGCGAGCCGGGACCGGGCAGCCTCCGCAAAGCCCCAGATTATCCGCTATCCGGACCGATATCAGCCGTCTTGCGAATCATTAAATTCTGGTGAATTCCAGAGGTTGGCGCACTGCGCGCTGAAGACAGCCAAACCGTCCAGAGTTATGTTCCGTAGTGAACATTGGGATGATCGGGGGAGCATCTTGAGACTTACTTTGCTTCGCAATCCATTCGAGCAGGCGCCTGACGCGGTCCCGGCCGCGCGACATCACGAAACCCGGGCCACACGCGCCACGCCGGTTTGCTCCCGGTGCCAGTCCGATGACATCACCTGTTCCGCGACGGTCCAATGGAGCAACGAGTCGCAGGAATGGCAACTCGCCAACACGTTCGACCTGCCCGCCCACTGCAACACCTGCGGCAACTCCGGCGATCTGACTTGGCTGCCTCTGAACTAGGCAGGTCCTGATCGGCGTACATGCGTACCGCCGATCCTTTGCCGTCCGTGAGCGGGTGACGGTTGCTCGCCTGCCCGCATGCTTCGCGGACTCGAAATCGGAACCGGGACAATTACATTAGGGCAGCCCCTAACGTCCCGGTTGCCCCCCGCCCGTGAAAAGATATCTGCTCATCTTCATCCTGCTCGTGCTCGTTCCCGTGGCCTATTCCGCCGTGATCTATTGGCTCGGCGACCGGCGGGACAACTGGCAGACGGCGGATCGCTCCAGCGCAGGGCTGCTGCCGAAAGCTTCCGACCATCCGCCGGCCCTGATCAGGGTGTTCGCGGCGCGCACCGTGCGCTGGCGCGGCATCTTTGCGGTTCACACCTGGATCGTGGTGAAAGAGCACGGCGCAACGCGCTACAGCCGCTACGACTACACGGCGTGGGGCGAACCGATCCGGATCGACGGATTTCTCGCCGATGGCAGGTGGTTCGGCGCCGTTCCGGAAACGGTCGCAAGCGTCGAGGGCGAAGCGGCCGAGCGACTCATTCCAAAAATTCGATCTGTGATCGAGAACTACCGGTTCAGGGCCCATGGCGACTACAGCCCGTGGCCCGGTCCGAACTCCAACACATTCACCCAGGCGATCCTGCACGCGGTACCTGAATTGAACGCCGTGCTGCCGCCGACGGCGATCGGCAAGGATTTTCCCTATCACGGCGACTGGTACGGATTCACGGCGTCGCGCACCGGCGTGTTCGCTTCGCTCGGCGGCTATCTCGGGCTGACCATCGGATGGATCGAGGGGATCGAACTCAACTTTTTCGGCGGCGTCGTGGGGCTCGACATCCGAAGGCCTGCGCTGAAGCTGCCGGGCATCGGCCGCCTCGGCCTGCCGCTGGCGCAGTGAGGACAAAGGCCGCCGCGATTGCGTGATCTTCAAGCGAATATGGCGCAGGCGTGACAATGTCTGGCCGCAAAACGAGTCCATCATGTTCCAGCCGGCAGAGGGTTGAGGCGGGCGCGCGCGCTCCCTGGTTGCAGGATTTGCCTCCGTCGCTGTTAGGCTTTAGATTTCGGCTCCGCACGTCCTCGAACGGATGCCTCTTGGCGTCGGCGAGGATTGAACAGATTTCACAGGGAATCCGGGCGCGCCTCGCCAGAATGTGGGCGGCTGCCCGTTCCATGGCGAGACATGCAAACCGGCCGCGAGTGAGGATGCCAGCGCGAACAATGCCACCGCGCAGGATGCTCAAGCGCGCAGCCGGATGGAAATAAACGATGACGGACGACAAGAGCGAACTGCTGAAATCGCTGACGATCGATCGCAGCGCCGACAGGGTGGAACGACCGGGCCGCCGCTGGCTGCCGGTCGCGGCGCTGGTCATTGCCTGCGTCGTCGCAAGCGCGGCCGCCTATGGCGTCTACGAATTTCGCCAGCAGGACACCCCCAAGCAGAGCGCACCGCAGCCGGCCACACAGCTACAAGCGTCGCAGCCTCCGCTCCCTTCCCCGCCCCAGCAGACGGCGGCGAACAGCAGGACGAGCGGCACGCTGGCGGCCTCCGGCTATGTGGTGGCGCGCCGCAAGGCCACCGTCGCGGCCGAGATCACCGGCAAGGTGGTCGAGGTTTTTATCGACGAAGGCATGACGGTCACCGAAGGCCAGATCGTGGCGCGGCTCGACAGTGTGCTGGCCGAGAAGGACTATGAACTGGCGCGCTCGCGCGTCGAGACCGCGGAAGCCGCCATTGCCGCGATCAATGCCGATCTGCAGGACGCGACCCGGATCATGTCGCGGCTGCAGACGCTGTCGCAGAAGAATTTCGCGACCGAGGCCGATCTGACCAAGGCGCAGGCGCGGGTCGGCGTGCTCAGCGCGCAATTGCGCCAGGTGCAGTCGCAGTTCGAGACCGCCAAAATCGACGCCAGGCGCAGCGCCTCGGTGCTTGACAAGCACCAGATCCGCGCGCCGTTTGCCGGCGTCGTCGTCGACCGCAGCGCGCAGCCCGGCGAGATGATTTCACCGATGTCGGTCGGCGGCTACACCCGCACCGGCATCTGCACCATCGTCGACATGGATTCGATCGAGATCGAGGTGGATGTCAACGAGGCCTTCATCGGCCGCGTCAACCCCGGCGGCGCCGTAAACGCGGTGCTGGATGCCTATCCCGACTGGACCATTCCCGCCTCCGTGATCGCGATCGTGCCGACCGCAAACCGCGAGAAGGCGACCGTGAAGGTGCGCATCCGCTTCGAGAAAAAGGACCCGCGCATCCTGCCCGACATGGCGGTGAAGGTGAACTTCCTGGCTGACGCCAAGGCCAAGAGCGCCGCTGAAGCTGCCGCCGCGAACTAGCGCACGCCCCGCCGCATTCCGAGAGGAGACTGACTTGACAGCCGAACAACCGATGGTTCGCCTCGCCGGCGTCGCCAAGCGCTTTACCAAGGGAAAGGAAACGATCTCGATCTTCGATCATCTCGATCTTGCCATTCCCCGCGGCGATTTCGTCGCCGTGATGGGGCCGTCCGGTTCGGGAAAGACGACGCTGCTCAACCTGCTCGGCGGCATCGATTCCGCCGACGCCGGCGAGATAACCATCGCGGACAAGCGCATCGACGGTCTCTCCGAGAGCCGGCTCGCTGCCTGGCGCGCGGCCAACATCGGCTTCATCTTCCAGTTCTACAATCTGATGCCGATGCTGACGGCAGCGCAGAACGTCGAGTTGCCTCTGCTGCTCACCGGACTTGGCCGCAAGGAGCGCGCGGCCCGCGTTCAGACCGCGCTGTCCGTGGTCGGCCTCGCCGACCGCATCAAGCACCGGCCGCGCGAGATGTCGGGCGGCCAGCAGCAGCGGGTCGCGATCGCGCGCGCCATCGTCTCGGACCCGAACATGCTGCTGTGCGACGAGCCGACCGGCGATCTCGACCGGCAGTCCGCCGACGAAATTCTTTCGATCCTGCAACTGCTCAATGGCGAACTCGGCAAGACGATCGTGATGGTGACCCACGATCCCGCGGCGGCAAACTATGCCAAACGCGTCCTGCACCTCGACAAGGGCCGCTTCGTCGAACGGGAGCTTGCCGCGTGAACGACTTCGACCTGGTGCGGAAGAACCTGTTCCGCCGCAAATTGCGCGCCGGCCTGATGATCGTGTCGATCCTGATCGCCTTCATGATCTTCGGCGTGCTCGCCGGATTCTACCGCGCCTTCACCGCCGGCGAGGATCGCGCCGCCGCGGACCGGATGATCACGGTCAACAAGATCAACTTCACCCAGCCGATGCCGATCGCCTATTTCAATCGCGTGCGTGCGGTGGAAGGCGTCCGCCAGGTCACCTTCGCCAACTGGTTCGGCGGCTACTACCAGGACCCGAAAAACTTCATCATGGCGCTCGCGATCGAGCCGAACACCTATTTCGACGTCTATCGCAGCGAATTCGAGGTCGCACCCGACCAGCTTCAGGCCTTCATGCGCGACCGCGGCAGCGCCGTCGTCGGCGACAAGCTGGCGCAGAAATGGGGTTGGAAGATCGGCGACCGCATCCCACTCAACAGCAACATCTTCAGCCAGAAGAGCGGCGGCCATACCTGGGACCTCACCATTGCCGGCATCGTCACGGGCAAGGCCGACCACGTTGACACCAACTTCCTGCTGTTCCAGCACCCCTATTTCGACGAGACCCGCTCGTTCGGCAAGGACACCATCGGCTGGATGATCCTCCAGACCACCTCGCCCGAAAACAACGACCGGGTCGCAAAGGCAATCGACGCCATGTTCGCCAACTCCACCGCCGAGACCTCGACCGACACCGAAAAGGCGTTCGGCAAGGCGTTCGCAGCGCAGTTCGGCAATATCGCGCTGATCGTGCTGCTGGTGGTCGGCGCCGCGTTCGTCACCATCCTGATGATCGTTGGCAACACCATGGCGCTGTCGATCCGGGAGCGGACGCGCGAGATCGGCGTGCTGAAGACGCTCGGCTTCTCGGGCCCGCGGATCCTGGCAATGGTGCTCGGCGAATCCGTGCTGCTGGCGCTGCTCGGCGGGATCCCCGGCCTCGCGATTGCGGCGTTGATCGCGCTGGCGCTGCGCTCGAGCCTTTCCAACGTCGTCCCGGCTCTCGCGGTGTCGCCGACCATCGCGCTGCAGGGGCTGGCGCTGATGATTGCGCTTGGGCTGATCACCGGGATCATCCCGGCGCTCAACGCCATGCGGCTCAGGGTCGCCACCGCACTGGGACGAGGATAGGCGCATGCGCTCGCTCTGGCTCCAGGTGGCGGCCGTCACATCAATCAATCTCAAGAGCATTGCGCAACGGCGCTGGCTCTCGCTCTCGACGGTGATCGCGATCGCGCTGGTGGTAGTCGTGCTGCTCGCATTCCTGGCGATGGCCAACGGATTCCAGCGCACCATCGCCGGCGCCGGCGCCGACGACATCGCGATCGTGCTGCGGGCGGGCTCGCAGGCCGAGATCAACAGCACCGTGAGCCGCGACCAGGTGCGGCTGATCGAGGATGGCCCCGGCATCGCGCGCGGCAGCGACGGCAAGCCGCTGATCTCGCCGGAGCTCTATCTCGTGGTCGACGGCATCAAGCGCTCCACCGGGACCAAGGCCAACCTGCCGCTGCGCGGGATCGGCGAACAGGGCATCGCGCTGCGCAAGGACATCGCGATCACTGCCGGCCGGATGTTCAATCGCGGCAGCAACGAAGTGATGGTCGGCAAGGCCTTGCAGCGAGAATTCGCGGGATTTGACATCGGCAATACCGTGTCGTTCGGCGCCACGCGCTGGACCGTCGTCGGCGTGTTCGAGGCCGGCGGCAGCGTGTTCGAATCCGAGATCTGGGCCGACCTTCCCGTGGTGCAGTCCCTGTTCAACCGCAACAATATCGTCCAGACCGTGCGGGCGCGCCTGACCGGGCCGGCCGCACTCGATGAGCTCAGGAACTACAGCGACAACGACCCGCGGCTGAAGCTCGACGTCAAATCGGAGGCAGCCTATTTCGCCGAACAGGCCTCGCAGACCTCCGACCTGATTCAGAAGCTCGGCTGGCCGCTGGCAATCGCAATGGCGCTGGGGGCGATCGCAGGCGCGCTGAACACGATGTACTCGTCGGTCGCAGCCCGTGCGACCGAGATTGCCACGTTGCGCGCCATCGGCTTCGGCGGCTTCCCCGCCTTTGTCGGAACGCTGGCCGAATCCCTGCTGCTCGCGGCCATCGGCGGGCTGCTGGGGGCCGCCGCCACCTATCTGATTTTCGACGGCGTCACAGCCTCGACGCTTGGCGGCAACTTCACGCAGGTGGTGTTCGACTTCAAACTCAGTCCCTGGCTGATCGCCGAAGGCGTCGCCCTTGCGCTGATCGTCGGCCTGATCGGCGGACTGTTTCCCGCACTCCGAGCCGCGCGATTGCCGATCGTCGAGGGCCTCTACGCGCACTGAGCTTCACGAGGGCCGGGAGAAAATAGTTCCGTAACCGGGAACGAAGGCGGCCATCGCCCGTTCCACTCCGGTACCAACCGGAAATGCGGGGGTTGAGCCGTCCGTGGTTTCCCCCGCGTAGAGAGAGTGTGTGATCAGACAGCCTTTCAAAGCGCGAACAGCAGACGAGCTGATTTCCCTGCTGAGCGCAGTGGCGACGGCGATCCTCGCTGCAATCATTGTGATGGTGCTGTATTTCGGCCGCGAGATCATCATACCGATAGCGTTGGCCATCCTGCTTAGTTTCGTGCTGGCGCCGCTGGTTGGGCTGCTGCAACGCATCCGTATCCCGCGCGGACTGGCTGTCGTCAGCGTGGTCGTCATCGCCTTCGCGCTGATATTTGCGCTCGGAAGCCTGCTCGCCACCCAACTGGCGCAACTGGCCGGGGATCTGCCGCGCTATCAGTCCACGATCAGCGAAAAGATCCAATCCTTTCGTGAGACCACAGCCGGCCGCGGCACGCTCGAACGCGCCTCCGACATGCTGAAGGACCTGAGCAAGGAGCTGGACAAACCCAAGGACGCAGCAACTGCACTGGGACCCGGCGCAAGCCCGCAAGCGGTGCCGCCCAAACCCGTTCCCGTGCAAGTCCTTCAGCCCGACCCAGGTGCACTGCAGAGTCTGCAAAGCCTCATTTCACCGCTGCTTCATCCGCTGGCAACGACGGGTATCATCGTCATTTTTGTCATCTTCATCCTGCTTCAGCGCGAGGATCTTCGTAATCGGCTGATCCGGCTAGCCGGTTCGCATGACCTGCAACGCACCACCGCCGCCCTCGATGACGCAGCCAGCCGCCTCAGCCGGCTTTTCCTTCTTCAGCTTCTTCTGAACGGCACCTTTGGCGTCATCATCGGCATCGGCCTCTGGGTGATCGGCGTTCCAAGCGCCATCCTGTGGGGAATCCTGGCCGGCGTGTTGCGCTTCGTGCCTTACATCGGCGCGTTCATCGGGGCGGCGTTTCCGCTCGTGCTCGCGCTGGCGGTCGATCCCACCTGGTCAATGCTGCTGTGGACCATCGCGTTGTTCGTGGTGGTCGAGCCGATCGTGGGGCACGTGATAGAGCCGATGGTCTATGGCCATAGTACCGGGCTATCGCCTGTCGCGGTGGTCGCATCTGCGACGTTCTGGACGGCGCTCTGGGGACCGATCGGCCTTATCCTGGCGACGCCGCTTACGGTGTGCCTGGTCGTGCTGGGGCGCCATGTCGAACGTCTGGAGTTTCTCGATGTCATGTTCGGAGATCGGCCTGCCCTCTCTCCGCCCGAGATATTCTATCAGCGGATGCTCGCCGGCGATCCGACCGAAGCGGCCGAAAAGGCCGAAGAATTTCTGAAGGAGCGATCGCTGAGCTCCTACTATGACGAAGTAGCACTGAAGGGATTGCAATTGGCTCAGGCGGATGCCGAACGGGGCGCGCTGGATCATGAGCGTATGGTCAAGATAAGAGACGCCGTCAACGAATTCGCCGACGACATTTCGGAACAAGACGACCGTCCGCCGCCCAAGACCGTGCCTACCACCGATGCGGAGGCGACGTCGGCGGTAGAGAGCGTGTCTGAAGATGCGCCCTACGAGAATTTGCCGGTTCTCGCCAGGGAGGATCTGCCCCCCGAATGGCAGGGCGCGCATCCCGTCCTCTGCGTGGCCGGGCAAACTCTCATCGATGAAGCCGCCGCCATCATGCTTGGTCAGCTCTCGACCGCGCACGGCCTGTCAGCCCGGGTGGAAGGAGCCGAGGCTTTGTCTACCGCCAATATCTTCCGGCTGGATACAGCCGGAGTGGCAATCGTGTGTCTGGTTTACATGAACGCCAGCACCCCGGCTCACATGCGTTACGCCGTACGACGGCTTCGCCGCAAACTGCCGAAGGCAGCAATCATCCTGGCCTGCTGCTTGAAGGAGATGGACCCGGCGGCGCTGGAAAACCTCCGCGAAGGCGCCAAGGCCGACCTGGCTGCCGTCAGCCTGGGCGGGGCGCTTAAGCTCTGCATCGAGGCGACAGGCGTGGAAGACCATTCACTGATGCCGAAAGATCAGCCTGCCGCGACGACGGCGGCCTGACAGGTGTAAACCCGCTGCTTCCGTCAGCGAGCCTGAATCTGGGTGGGAGTGCCATCCTCGACCACGGCTTCGATGTAGGTGCTGTGCAACGACGTGGGCGACTTGAAGCCGTCGAACATGACGCGAACAGTGCTGCGGTATCGGCCGGCGCCGACGACGACGCCTTCCCTGCCAGCGAGGTTCGGGCACCGCGCCGCGCCCAGCGCACTCATTCTGACGCGCGTCTGCGGCATCGGTGTCTGTTCGTCGGGCGGCCCTGGCGTCTTCCGGCCGAGAGCCATGGTCCTATGCCGAAATCGAGTGCTGCCCGGCGGTGGTCCGGCCCGGCGCGCCCCGTCCGTTACGCAAGCTTCCGGCAGCTGCGCTCGCCGACGCGATCGCGGCCAGCAGGGCGGTGTTGATCTCCTCCATTCGCCCGAGCTTTACCAGA
>JAESGW010000815.1_pt1 | contig 13250 bp, 12 predicted proteins | sample 9269791 | NCBI WGS metagenome assembly JAESGW01 (sample SAMN16773120, study PRJNA677053) | algae metagenome | isolation source: Aphanocapsa lilacina HA4352-LM1 and co-occurring heterotrophs from near cave... | place: USA: Maniniholo cave, near Haena, Kauai, HI | collected 2009-07-28 | reverse complement strand
CTTCTGCTGGTCGCGGTTCTTCTCCCGCTCCCGGAACTCCGCGTCCTCGCTCTGCGGATGGATGTTGTCGACCGCGAACTCGGGGTGGTGCCAATCGATGACCGAGTGGTAGAAGCCGACCTTGAGGCCCTCATTCCGGAATGCCTCGACCCACTCCCTGAGCAGGTCGCGACCGATTGGCGTGTTGGTGGCCTTGTAGTCGGTCAGGTGCGAATCCCAGAGGCAGAAGCCCTCGTGATGCTTGGACGTGATCACGGCGTACTTCATGCCGGCGGCCCTGGCGTCGGCGGCCCACTGCTTCGGGTCGTAGAGGTCGGGATCGAAGTGGTCGAAGTACTTCTGGTAGTCCCCGGTGGTGATCTTCTCGCGTTTCTTGACCCACTCGTGACGGGCCGGCAGGGCGTACAGTCCCCAGTGGATGAACATGCCGAAGCGGTCGTTGGTGAACCAGTCGGTATTGCCGAAACCCATGCCGGTGCCCTCCATGAATTGAACACTGTATACACATCGCCGTTGCGTGCAGACGGTATCCCTGTTCAGGATGGTCGTCAAGTACACGCGGGCGGACACACCATCGACACGTTTCGCGTTGGCCAGATCCGGTTCGCGGTCGATGGAGGTACCGCCCCTACGACGGAACGGTCCCTGGGTCGAGGCGAGCGTACCGGGTGTCGAACGAGAGGCGGGCACTGAGCCCTGGCACGCCGATCTCGGCCCCGGCGAAGCGGGCGCGGGCGGCATCGCGGTGGCCCAGCGGGTTCTCGATCCGACCACTGAAATGGGTCAGCCACAATGCGTTCACACTGGCGTCACTGGCCAGGGTGCACGCCTCCCGGATCGTCATGTGCCCGTGCCGAACGGCGTCTTCCCGCTCGTCGTCGCTGGCGTACGTCGCCTCGCTGACGAGCAGGTCGACCGCCCGGACGAAGGTCGTAATCGCCCCGGTGGGCCGGGTGTCGGTGACGTAGGCGAAGGACACGCCGTCCCTCGGCTCACCAAGGACCTGGTCTGGCAGGACCTCTCGACCGTCGACCGTCACCGCCTGGCCCTGTTGCAGTAGCGACCTCATTGGCCGTGGCACTCCCAGCGCATCCGCCTTGTCTGGATCGAACGCGGGAGCCCGGTCGAGGTCCAGCCTGTAGGCGAGGCACGGCACCCGGTGCTCGGCGTCAATGACCGCTCCCTGGAGACCGCCAAACAAATCGAAGCGGTCGCCATCATGAAGTTCGTGTACCTCGACGTGATAGGGCAACCGGGCGGCAATCACCCGCAGGCCATCGACCACGGCCCTCGTCCCGGGCGGCCCATACATGTGCATCGGGTCGACACGCCCCGCGTTGGCGACGGTGTGGAGCAGGCCCGGCAGGCCGGCGACGTGATCGGCGTGCAGATGCGACAGGCAGATCGCGTCGAGCCGCCGGAACCCCCAGTGGAACTTCCGCATCTGGACCTGCGTGCCTTCGCCGCAATCGAAGAGCGCGAGCGACCCACCTACCCGCACCAGCAGGCTGGAGAGTGGCCGGTCCGGGAGGGGCACCATCGCTCCGTTGCCAAGCAGGAGAAGGTCGATCACCGGCGTTCCTTTCGAATCCGGGATTCGTTTTGATCCCGGAGACCCTTCACCGTACAATGGGAATCCACAGGACGATTGCCGACGTGTCCCCACCGGGCGACTCGCCCGGCATGCCCGGGCCCGACTGGCGCGGACGACGGTCCGCATGACCTCGCAGGAACTCCACAATGCCGCCTCGCACCTGGGACGACGCCGACGATTGGGACGACGATAGCAGCCATGGCCGCCGTGGCGCTTCCGGTTACCAGCCAAGACACAAGCTGCATCCTCCACGCAACGAGCAGGACCAGGCGTTCAAGTGCGGTCATTGCCGGCAGTTCATTGGCGCCCCGATCGCCGGGGGGCGGCAGCGAAACCACTGCCCGAACTGCCTCTACTCACGGCACGTCGACGACACGATGCCCGGTGACCGGAAGAGCACCTGCGGCTCGATCATGAAGCCGGTTGGCCTGATGTCACGCCGCAACGGCGAACTGGTGCTCATTCATAAGTGCCTTGGCTGCGGCAAGCAGGACCCGAACCGGATCGCCGCCGATGACAACCCTGTCTTGCTGGAAACGATCCCGGTCGTCGCCGGGATCGGCGTGGACGAGCCGGTGACCGAAGGCGACGACTTCAGCCACCTCATCCCCGAGGAATTGCGGTACAGCCAGGCGGCCGAGAAATGAGTTCCGACGCAGGGCATTGCGCGTTCGGCAGACCCCGCTACGAACTCCCTTCCGACCGCTTGCGGAGGTAACGTTCCAATCCCATCGCCGCCAGCAGGTCGGGATTTGCAAGGTTGAGCCGGCGGATCATGAGCTCGGTCGCTTCGTCACCGAGCTTCTGCCGTTGCAATGCATCGAACCGGGCAACCATCACCGTGTTGTCGGCGATCTCCGGTCCGGCAGCCTCGCCCATTGCGATCAACTCACGTATGCGCGGCATGACCTGGGCCAGGTGCCATTCGGCGTCCTCGTACACACCGAAATGCGTCAAGGCAACCCGCTCCGGTGCGAAAGCCCGCATGGTGGCCAGGCTGGCTTCCCAGGCCCCGGGATCCAGCTCCGGCGGGGGGATCGGTGCCGCGATGTACTCACTGCCCGGCATCCTGACTCCACCGGCGTCACCGGTGAAGAGGGTGCGCGATGCCTCGTCGAACACCACCACGTGATGGGAAGCATGACCGGGCGTGAACGCCACCCGCATCGCACGTCCCCCAAACACCAGGGTTTCTCCATCCACAAGCAGGTCCACACGGGCTTGCGGAACGCCGGCCACTTCTCCCCACAGGCGTGCCATGTCGTCACCATAGATGCGACCGGCACTGCGCAGGAGACGCTCCGGTTCGACAAGATGCGGTGCGCCAATGGGATGCACCGACACCCTCATGTGGGGATGCTGGCGCATGATGACTCCGGTTGCTCCGGAATGATCCAAATGGATGTGGCTCACGATGATCCGCGTGACGTCCGCCAGCGCACGGCCGGTGGCGGCGATCCCGCGTTCCAGATTGCCAAGGCAGGTGGTAGGGCCGGTTTCGACGAGCACCAGGTCGCTGTCCGCTTCAATCAGGTACGCCGCGATCACGTGGTCTGTGCCAAGGAATCCCAGGTCGATGACCGTGACACCGTCTTGCCTGAGCCGGGCATGGAGGGGATCGGCAGGCGCTGGGTTAGGATGATGTGGCGTCATGGATGTTCGTCCTCTCGGTCCGGCAGGCTGCGCGGCAGACGGGCTGTCCGGAACACATCATCGGCTTCCCGAACGGGGTTGTCGATAATGCCCGGAAGTGGATACCATGTTGTTGCATACGACGCACCTTGAGGACACCACGTCCGCCACGCGCCCTGGCACGGGCGCGGATGGGAGCATGCGACGCTCGAATGATGACTCTTCAGCCGGAACGGGTAGCAGAGCCGGTCAGCGTATGGAATGGACGCGATGGATACCGAACAGAAACTGCTCAGTGTTGGTGATGCCGCCAAACGGCTCGAGCGATCCACGGAACAGGTGCGGCGCTACCTTCGGGAAGGACGGCTCAGGGGCCAACGTATCGGCGGCCAGTGGTTCATCGACCGTGCCACGCTCGACCAGTTCGCGGCCGCCGCACGCAGCCAGCAGAGTTTCGTCCAGCGACTCGGCAAGGCCTCTGCCATCCACCCACTCAACGACGTCATCGGGATTGGGCAGGGCACCGGTTCCAACATCGGCGAGGGCAAACTGGCCTACCGGTTGGCCGCCGCCCGTCGCAAGGCCTGAGAGACACCCGGCACCGATTCGAGGGGAGCAGCATTCGTGGTTGAACAGCAACGGGCCGACGTGGCCGGGCAGGAGCAGGGCGCACCAGAACTGGTGGCCTTCGTCGATTCGTCGGCCATCGTCGCAATGGTCGACGCCAACGACCGCACCCATGGCGCCGCGGTGAGCGCCTACGCGGAGTTGCTGCAGCAGGGATACAAGCTGTTCACGACGAACCATGTCATCGCCGAAACCGTGGACCTGCTCGATGCCGGAGTTGGGCCGGACACTGCCCGTCGCTGGCTCCGGGACCACCGGTTGCCGATCTACCATGCCGATGAGCAGGATGAGCGGCGGGCCAAGGCGCTCGTCATCAGCTCACGCAGTCCACGCGGCCTGAGTTATGTCGACGCCGTGAGTCTCGTGGTCATGGAACGGTTCGGGGTGGCCGATGCCTTCGCGGTCGATCCGCACTTCCTGAACGAAACGGCCTGACACCCCCGAGCCGGAGTCCCGACATGAGTTCACTCCAAACCTCGTCAACCCGGAAGTGCCCGGTGTGCGACGCGCCCAACAGCAATCTCAGCCTCTTTTGCGCGGAGTGCGGTTCCTCGCTGAACGCCCCACCAGAGGAAGGCGATACAGCGGAATACCAGCCGCTTATCACCAAGGATGAGGATGAGGCGCAGCGCACGGCAGCCTTCAAGCCGGGAGCGTTCACCAACGAGCCTGCACCGGAACCACGGGCCGATGACGCCCCTGTCGATACCTACCAGTCGACCTGGGAGGCGCCAACGAGCACTGCCCCGCCCGTGGCGCCGGCGCCAGCCTGGTCCCCGGCAGATGTCACGATCCAGCCCCAACCGGCCGGATCGGCGCCACAAGGCATCCGTGGGTTCGTCCTCGGCGTGATCGCCGTGTTCCTGATTCTGGCCGTGTTCCTGCTGTGGACATGGGCCACGTTGCTCGATCAGGATACCCGCGATTCGATCCAGGATTTCTTCGGGTTCATCGGCTGATCCAGATTCCCGGGCAGTGGGCCCTGTTCGCTGGTGGTGGCCGCCCCCTGTGTTGGCCAAGACCAGGCTCAACCCAAAATCCCTTCCAGGTCAATGCTGCCTTGCGCTCTTCCGGAACTGCGGCACAATGGCTGCGCCGGGGCCTGAACGCCCTGTTCATTTCCACGATCCATCCCAGGGAGCACGTTTCATGATTGGATTCCCGCGCGCTACCGTGACTGCCAGCGAAGGCTGGGACCGACGGCGACCCTACCCGCTCTACGCCGAGCGTGGCATGGTCGCCGCCGCCCACCCCCTGACCGCCGAGGCTGGTCTCCACGTGCTGCGCCAGGGTGGCAACGCCATCGATGCCGCTGTGGCCGCCGGGCTGGTTGCCGCCGTCGTCATGCCAGAGATGTGCGGCCTTGGCGGTGACCTTTTCGCGGTCATCCACATGCCAGGCCGGGGTGGCCGTGGCGAAACCATTTCCGTGCAGGGCAGCGGCATTTCGCCCCGCAGCGCCACGATCCATCAGATGCGCGCGGCCGGTGACGACAACGGCGCCCAGATGCCGTACCAGGGACCGCTTTCGATCTCGGTGCCGGGCATGGTCGATGCCTACGAGCAACTCCTGAACCGCTACGGCACGAAGTCCTTCGCGGACGTGGCCGAGAACGCAATTGCGCTGGCCCGCGACGGCTTCATCCTCCAGCCGCTCGGCGCCGGCTCGATCGCCGGCAGCGCCGACATCCTTGCCCAAGACGCGGCCGCGGCGGCCATCTTCCTGCCCGGCGGCAAACCGCTCCAGGCCGGCGAACGGCTGCAACAGGCGGACCTTGGCCGCACGATCGAGACGATCGCGGCCAACGGCGCCGAGAGGTTCTACCGTGGCGAAATTGCCAAACGGATTACCGAGTACCTGGCATCAGTCGGCGGCGCCTTGTCGATGGACGACTTTGCCGATCATGAAACCGACATCGGCGCCCCGCTGCAAACGACCTACCGCAATCACGCGGTCTACCAGACGGCGATCCCGTCGCAGGGGTTGATCCTGCTGGAAGCCTTCAACATCGTCGGCAACGCAGCAATCGACGATCCCCTTTCGGCCGGGGCGATTCACCTGATGGTCGAAGCCAAGAAGCTCGCCTACGCCGACCGGCTTGGCCACGCCGCCGATGCCGCCTTCCACAAGAGCCCGCTCAAGACGCTCCTGTCGCCCGCCTGGGCGGCGAAGCGCTACGCCATGATCGATGCGAACCGGGCCGCCACCACCGTGCCGCATGGGGAACTCCAGGACGGCGACACGACGTACCTGAATGTCGTCGATGGCGACGGAGCAATGGTTTCGATGATCCAGTCGGTGTCGAGCGCGTTCGGGTCCTGCGTGGTGGGCGGCGACACCGGCGTGGTGCTCAACAACCGGGTCGGGCGCGGGTTCACGCTGGAGGAGGGACACGTCAACCAGTACGCACCGGGCAAGAAAACGATGCACACGCTCAACTGCTACCTGGTCGCCGACCCGCAGGGCCGGCCCGTGCTCGTCGGCGGCACCCCGGGCGGCGATGGCCAGCCCCAGTGGAACATGCAGGCGATCAGCGGCATGCTGGACGGTGGGCTCGACGCCCAGGCGGCGATCGAGATGCCGCGCTGGACGAGCTGGCCCGGGACCGATCCGTCCGGGATCGACAATCCCTTCGAACTGAGGATCGAGGACCGTATGCCGGCCGGGGTCATCGCCGAACTCGAAGCCCGCGGTCATCTCGTGCGCCTGCAGGGCCCGTGGGACGGCGGCGGATCGGCCCAGACCATCGCCCGCGACCCGGAGACCGGCGTGCTGATCGGCGGCACCGACTCGCGGGTCGAGGGCATGGTGCTGGGGTATTAGGGCCGTTCGCGAAGCGCTTAAATGTCATTCCGCAACGACGGTTCCCCTTCCCGGGACAGGGAGGGGTCAGGGGTGGGGATGCAGGCGAGTGGAGGCAGCGAAGCGATATCTCCCGCCTCAGCGGCAATCGTAGCCTGGTCGCTGCGGCGAAGAGATTCCCCTGGTCGCTGGCGCCTGGCTATCGTTCCGCTTCGCTACACTGCGCTGCCCGTTGGGATGACGTGTTAACCGCTTCGCGGCGGGCCGATCTGTCCGCCCGCTGTACCGCCAACCGCTAGATGCTTTTTGTCAGCATCCGGGCCGACACACCATCGACAAGATTCGCGTTGTCCAGTCCATTTTTGCGGTCGATGGAGGTCGGCCCCTACGAAGAGATCCTTCCGATCTACACCGCCACGACCGGGCGGTCAGCCGGAGCTTTGCGTTTCCGCTTCGCCGGTTTCGCGTTCAGCGGGTCCATGCCCGGCGCCCAAACGTTGCCGTCGGGCGGCTCGGCCACGTCGAAGCCGAGCCGCCCGAGCAGGTCCTTGGCCCAGATCGCCCGCCAGGGCCGGGGATCGACCGGCACACCCGGCCCGTGGGAATCCGACCCGGTTCCGATCAGGAGTCCCCGAGATTCGGCCATCTTCCGGTAGCGCGCCGTGTCGGCATCGGTGTAGGTGCGGTAGTGGCCCTCGATCCCGTCGAGCGGGATCTCCCTGAGCAATTGGTCGAGGGTCTTCGCGGTCAGCGCGGGACCGAGGTCGGCCCGGCCGGGGTGGGCGAGGACCGTCACGCCCCCCGCCTCATGCGCGACGCGAACCACGTCTTCCAGCGGCGTGTCGTAGGTGAAGTTCCCGCCCAGCTCCACCACCAGTTCGGCCGCTTCCTTCAGTCTCGGTACGTGTTTGTCGGCGATCATCGCCCGCAGGATGTGGACCGGCATCATTTTGCGTTCTCCCACTTCCCGCGCCACGGACGGGATCGGACGGCCCGAGGCTTCCACGCGGCGCCGGGCGTCGACCGCCAGCGCCATGAATCGCCGGTCGTGCTCCGCCATGAGCTCGATGAACCCACGAGCATCGGGCCGCTCGTCGTCCGGGCGAATACCGTAGACCAGCAGGTGCCACTGGCGCCCGCCCCAACGCACGGTCACTTCGGTGGCCGGGACAATCCGCACCCCACGGCGCTCGCCCAGCGCGATCGCTTCGAGCACCGAATCCTGGGTATCGTGGTCGCACACGGCGGCAACGGCGATGCCGCGCTGGACGAGATCGTCGATCAGGTCGGATGGGGACCAGAACCCATCGCTGGCGTAGGTGTGGAGATGCAGGTCGACCGGTGTATCGGCGGCAAGCTGGATACTAGTTTGGGGAGTACTTGGGGCGAGAGTGGCACTGGACACGATTGGTTGGAGCTCCTTGGGCGAACTTCGTCGTAGCATTCATGATACTTGGCCACGCCCCGGTCATCGCTGGAACTGGAGTCCCGACACCCATGCAATCAGTTTCCCAATGGTTCGACGAAGAGCCCCGGATCAGCATCCTGCGTGATGGTCAGCCGCAGGCAGATCGCGACTGCTTGATGGTCTGGATCCAGCGCGCCCAACGCGCCCACGCCAACCCGGCGATCAACACCGCGATCGAGCTGGCGCGGGAGCTCGACCTGCCGGTGATCGCCGTCTTCTGCCTGGTTCCGGCCTTTCCCTCGGCCACGCTGCGCCCTTACCACTTTATGGCGGAGGGGCTCCAGGAACTGCCCGACGCGCTGGCGACCCGCAAGATCGGTTGGCACCTGGAGACCGGGGAGCCGGGGAAGGTCATCCCCAGCCTGGCCAGGAAGCACCGGGCGTCAGTGCTCGTCACCGACCTCAACCCGCTGCGGATCGGTCGCCAGTGGCGGGACCGCGTCGCGGACCGGATCGATTTCCCGATGCTGGTGGTCGATTCCGACACCGTGGTCCCAAGCAGCTTGTTCACGAAAGAGGAGTACGCGGCGCGGACGATCCGGCCCAAGATCCAGCGCGTGCTCAACCAGCATCTGGTCCGCATCCCGGACACGCACGCCCCGGTCGCCAGCGACGTGCGGGAAGGTCCGGAACCGCTTGAGGCGATCGCCCAATTTGAACTGGATACATCAGTTGGGCCAGCGCCCGACTTCCGGAGCGGCGAACGCGAGGCCAGGCGGCGGCTGCACGACTTCGTTGTCAACCGGCTCGGCCGCTACGACCAGGAACGAAACCGGGCCGACATCGACGCCGGGTCCCAGCTCTCGCCCTACCTGCACTACGGCCAGATCAGCCCGATCGAGGTCGCCCTCGCGATCACGGAATCGAATGTCCCGGCAGCGGCGAAGGACAGCTTCGTCGACGAACTGATCATCCAGCGCGAGCTCTCGATCAACTTCGTGCTGCACAACGCCGACTACGACCGCTACGCCGGCCTGCCGGATTGGGGCCGGAAATCGTTGGCCGAACACGCCGGCGACCCCCGCGAACATGAGTACACGAGGGGCCAACTGGAAGCGGCCGGCACGCACGACGACCTCTGGAACATGGCGATGACCCAGATGATCAACGAGGGGTGGCTGCCGAACCGGCTGCGCATGTACTGGGGCAAGCAGATCGCGCTCTGGAGCGCGTCGCCGGAAACCGCGTTCCGCAACACCGTGTACCTCAACGACAAGTACTTTCTCGATGGCCGCGACGCCAACAGTTACGGCAACATCGGCTGGTGCATCGGCGGCCGGCACGACCGCCCGTTTGGACCCGAGCGGCCCGTGACCGGCCTCGTCCGTCCGATGGGGATGGGTGCGATGAAGCGCACTTTCGACGTCAACGCCTATATCACCGCGATCCGGGAACGGTGGGTCAGCCCCAGGTTGCCTCTCGAATAGGGGATACTTGGCGCAGACAGACCACCTCGAGCCGTGGCCACAAGGAGCTGACCATGACCCACGACCATCTCGAACCACTCGACGCCAACGCGGGCGCCCTGTTCAAGGCGTACGACATCCGCGGCATCGTGCCCGACGAGCTCAATCCCGACATCGCGTACCGGATCGGGCGCGCCACCGCCGCTTTCCTCGGCGCCGACGAGGTCGTCGTCGGGCGGGACATGCGCGTCTCGGGCCCAGCCCTCTCGGCGGCATTGATCGACGGCCTGCGCGACGGGGGCGCGAACGTGACCGATATCGGGCTCGTCTCGACCGACACGCTCTACTTCGCGGTGGGCAAGTATGGCTACGGCGCCGGAGTGATGATCACCGCCTCGCACAATCCCGCCGCCTACAATGGCTTCAAGATCTGCAGGGAGGAAGCCCGGGCGCTCTCGATGGACACCGGCATCGCCGACATCCGCGACCTCGCGGTCAGCGGAAACTTCCCCGAGCCACCCGCCAAACGCGGCGACCTTGGCGAGCGCGACGTGCTCACCGCCTACGCCGAGCACGTCCTCACGATGATCGACCCGACGAGCATCAAGCCGCTCAAGATCGCGATCGACGCCGGCAACGGCATGGCCGGAGCGCTTGTCCCGACCGTCTTCGAGAACCTGCCCTGCGAGATCGTGCCACTCTACTTCGAACTCGATGGCACCTTTCCCAACCACGAGGCCAACCCGATCGAACCGGAGAACATCCGCGACCTCCAGCACGCGGTGGTGGAACAGGAATGCGACCTTGGGGTCGCCTTCGATGGCGACGCCGACCGCATGTTCCTGATCGACGAGCACGGCGCGTTCATCGGCGGCGACATGACGACGGCGATGGTCGCGATCCAGCTCCTCCGGAAGTTCCCGGATTCGGCCGTGGTCTACAACCTGATCTGCTCCCGCACGGTGCCAGAGATGATCGAGGAGCACGGCGGGCGGCCGATCCGGTCCCGCGTCGGCCACTCGTTCATCAAGGCGACGATGCGCGACGAGGACGCGATCTTCGGCGGTGAGCACTCGGGCCACTTCTACTTCCGCGAGAACTGGTACGCCGATTCTGGCCTGATCGCGTTGCTCACCGTGCTCCAGCTCATGTCGGACGAAAACCAGTCGCTCTCCGCCATCCTGGAGCCGATCGACAGCCGCTTCCGCTCCGGCGAGATCAACTCGGAGGTCGCGGATGTCGAAGGCACGGTGGCACGGGTTGAGGAGCACTTCAGTAGCCAGGGCGCGGAACTGGACCATCTCGACGGCCTGACCGTCGAGTTCGACGACTGGTGGTTCAATCTGCGCGCCTCGAACACGCAGCCGCTCCTTCGCCTCAACGTCGAGGCCGACGACAAGGCGCTGCTGGACGAGCGCACGGCCGAAGTGCTGCGGATGATCCGGGGGTAGCGTCGGCATGTCGAGCACAGAGGCTTCACCCACTCTCTTCAACTTGAGTAGCCTGTCCAGGTGGTTGGGTTGCGTAGCTGCACTTCTCCTTGACGTCATTCCGACGCAGGAGGAATCCCCCGCGAAGCGGTACTCAGGACTCGCGAAGCACGTACCGGCTGCGCCGGGGGGTCCCTCGCAAGCTCGGGATGACGGTTCTGGGGGCCGCCGGTTTCAGGCATTCCGCAAGCACCTGTTTCTGGCTAGCACCACATGACGCTGACCGCCCGGCCGATGGTCGCTGCCGATTGCGAGGCGGTGGCCGCGATCTACAACGAGGGTATCGACGACCGGATCGCGACCTTCGAAACGCGGCACCGGACCGCGGACGATATCGCAGGGTGGCTCGGCACACGCTACCCGGTGGTGGTCGTGGCGGACGGAAACGATATTGTGGCATTTGCCTCGACCTCGACCTATCGGCCGCGCGCATGCTATGACGGCATTGCCGAGTTCTCGGTCTACGTCGCCCGCTCGGCCCGCGGCCAGGGAGCTGGTCGTCTGGCGATGGACGCCCTCATCGATGCTGCTGATCGGGGCGGATTCTGGAAGCTCCTGTCGCGGGTCTTCACCGAGAACACGGCCAGCCTGGCGCTGCTCGAACGCGTCGGGTTCCGCGAAGTCGGGACCTACGAGAAGCACGCGAAACTCGACGGCACGTGGCGCGACGTGGTGATCGTCGAGCGGCTGCTGGGTACCTTCGATGACGACTGAGCGCTGGCCCGGGCCATCTTGGCATGCTGGCTGGCATCCCGACCGGGCCTCGGTCGAGGCGTTCGCTAAACTAGTACCCGGATCAGCGATCACCGTCGTCAAGCGCGCGCCAGACGGCTCGGAAGCCGCGCGCTACCCCGCGACGGTGGCGGAAACGGCAAATCCCTCTCCCTGGATCGAACTGGTCGCAATGTGGACGCTGCCCCAGGTCGTGGTTGCCGGGTTGGTCTTCGAGACCGGCGACACGCTGCGGGAGTTCTTCTCGGCCAAACATCCCGGCAACGCCTTCGCCGTGTACTCGCCCCAGGGTGAGCTTCGCGGCTGGTACGGCAACGTCACCTACCCCGCCTTCATGGACGTCATCGATGAGGAACCGGTTGTTGTCTGGCACGATCTCTACCTCGATGTGGTGATCCTGGCCGACGGCACGGTGCAGCTGCTCGACGACGACGAGCTCGAGGATTCCGGCCTGCCCGCCGCAGAGCCTGGCTTCGCGGCGGCGATCGTCCAGGCCCGCCTGGACCTCATGGCGCTGATACCGGCACTGGTCCCCAGCCAGCCGGGCACGCCGGCAGACCCGGCTGGCGTGGATCGGACGAGCGAATCATGACGCTGGCTCGGGTTCAGACGTTGCGGTGGGTGAACGCCGGGCGACGAGAAGCGAAGCAACCACGGCAGTACCCAGCACCGCGCTGATGATCCCGAGGCTCAACAACGGCGGCACCTTGACTGCGTCGACCAGCAGCATCTTGGTCCCGACGAAAACGAGCACCGTCGCCAGCGCCGGCTTCAGGTAGCGCAGCCCGGCCAGGTACCCAGCCAGCACGAAGTAGAGCGCCCGCAAGCCAAGGATGGCGAAGATGTTGCTGGTAAACACGATGAAGGGGTCATCCGTGATCGCGTAGATCGCCGGGATCGAATCGACTGCGAACACCAGGTCGGTGCTCTCGACCAGCAGCAGGACCAGGAGGAGCGGCGTCATGTATCGCACGCCGTTCCGCGTCACGAAGAAGCTTTGACCCTCGTACCCTTCCGTCACCGGGAAGAAGCGCTTCGCGAGGTGAACGATGCGGTTCGAATCGAGGTCGGGAGCGGCGTGCGCGCTGCGGACGATCTTGATGCCGGTAAAGATCAGGAACGCCCCAAAAACGTAGATCATCCAGTGCAATGAATCGAGCAGGAACCCCGCGAAGGCAATCAGGATCGCGCGCATGACCAGGGCGCCGACGATGCCCCAGAAGAGCACCCGGTGCTGGTAGGCGGGCGGCACCGCGAAGGCCGAAAAGATGAGCAGGAAGACGAAGACGTTGTCGACCGAGAGCGATTTCTCGACCAGGTAGCCGGTCGTCCATTCCAGGCCCGCTTCCTGGCCCCGGAAATAGTAGACACCGATGTTGAAGGCGATCGCGAGCCCGATCCAGACCGCGCTCCAGGCCAGGGCCTCGCGGCGGGTCACTTCATGGGCGTCACGATGGAAGACGCCCAGATCGAGGGCCAGCATGGCGCCGACGAAGGCC
>JAESGW010000814.1_pt1 | contig 13299 bp, 8 predicted proteins | sample 9269791 | NCBI WGS metagenome assembly JAESGW01 (sample SAMN16773120, study PRJNA677053) | algae metagenome | isolation source: Aphanocapsa lilacina HA4352-LM1 and co-occurring heterotrophs from near cave... | place: USA: Maniniholo cave, near Haena, Kauai, HI | collected 2009-07-28 | reverse complement strand
AGGCCGGTGACGGTGCCGGCCTTGTGGGCCTTGAGGGGCTGCTCCATCTTCATCGCCTCCATGACGACGACGGTGTCGCCCTCGGCGACGGACTGGCCCTCCTCGACGACGACCTTGACGATGGTGCCCTGCATCGGCGAGGTGACGGCGTCGCCCGACGCGGCGGCACCGGCCTTCTTGGTCGACCGCTTGGCCTTCTTCGCACCGCCCGCGGCCGCGCCGCCGCCGACGGACAGCCCGCCGAGCCCGGCGGGGAGCACGACCTCGAGGCGGCGTCCGCCGACCTCGACGGTGACCTTCTGCCGCTCGCCGGGCTCGTCCGCCTCGGCGGCGTCGCCGGCGTAGGGCTCGATCTGGTTGTCGAACTCCGTCTCGATCCACTGCGTGTAGACGGTGAACTCGCCCTCGCCGGAGGGCGTGGAGGCGCCGACGTACGCGGGGTCGCTGACCACGGCGCGGTGGAAGGGGATGACGGTGGGCATGCCGTCGACGACGAACTCGTCGAGGGCGCGCCGCGAGCGCTCGAGGGCCTGGGTGCGGTCGCGGCCGGTGACGATGAGCTTGGCGATGAGGGAGTCGAACGAGCCCGGGATGGTCTCGCCGTTCTCGTAGCCGCCGTCGAGGCGTACGCCCGGGCCGGACGGCGGGTTCCACGCGGACAGGGTGCCGGGGGCGGGCATGAAGTTGCGGCCGCCGTCCTCGGCGTTGATGCGGTACTCGATGGAGTGGCCGCGGATCTCGGGGTCGTCGTAGCCGAGCTCCTCGCCGGCGGCGATGCGGAACATCTCGCGCACGAGGTCGATGCCGGTGACCTCCTCGGAGACGCAGTGCTCCACCTGGAGGCGCGTGTTGACCTCGAGGAAGGAGATCGTGCCGTCCTGGGCGACGAGGAACTCGCACGTGCCGGCGCCGTGGTAGCCGGCCTCCTTGAGGATCCGCTTGGACGACTCGTAGAGCTCGGTGAGCTGCTCGTCGGTGAGGAACGGGGCCGGGGCCTCCTCGACCAGCTTCTGGTTGCGGCGCTGCAGCGAGCAGTCGCGCGTGGAGACGACGACGACGTTGCCGTGCTGGTCGGCCAGGCACTGGGTCTCGACGTGGCGCGGCTTGTCGAGGAACTTCTCGACCAGGCACTCGCCGCGACCGAACGCGGTGACGGCCTCACGGACCGCCGACTCGTACGCGTCGGGGATCTCCTCGAGCGTGCGCGCGACCTTGAGTCCGCGGCCGCCGCCGCCGAAGACGGCCTTGATCGCGACGGGCAGGCCGTTCTCCTTCGCGAAGGCGACGACCTCGTCGGCATCGGCGACGGGGTCCTTGGTGCCGGGCGCGAGCGGGGCCTTCGCCTTGTCGGCGATGTGCTTGGCCTTGGCCTTGTCGCCGAGGGCCTCGATCGCGGCCGGCGGGGGGCCGATCCAGATCAGCCCGGCGTCGATGACGGCCTGGGCGAAGTCGGCGTTCTCGGCGAGGAACCCGTAGCCGGGGTGGATGCTGTCGGCGCCGGACTTCTCGGCGATCGCGATGATCTTCTCGATGTCGAGGTAGGACTCGGCCGGGGTCGCGCCACCGAGGGAGTGGGCCTCGTCGGCGAGGCGTACGAAGAGGGCGTCGCGGTCGGGGTCGGCGTAGACCGCGACGGAGCCGATGCCGGCGTCCTTGCAGGCGCGTACGACGCGGACGGCGATCTCGCCACGGTTGGCGATGAGGACCTTCTTCAAGCTCACGCGAGGACTCCTGACGGTGACACGGGGCTGGGCGGAGCGGCGGCCCGAGGGCGTACCGCTCGGCAGGCTACCGCGATCCGAGGACGGCGCGACCGACAGCCTGATGCACCGGGCGGGCCGCCCGCGCGTAGGCGATCCCGACTGTGAGGGACGCCACAAGCGCGAGCCACTGGTGGCCCGCGTCCTCGAGCGGCGGGTAGACCTGCCAGTGGGTGAGGTAGATGAACAGGCTCGCCCCGGCGAGCACCCCCGCGGCCCGCGCCAGCGGAGCGGGGACGGCGACGTGAGGCACCCAGAGCATCAGCAGGAACCCGCCCAGCACGATGACCTCGCGGTGCGGCTGGCCGAAGAAGCCGACGGTCATCACGACCGCCAGCGCGGTGACCAGCCACCGCTCGCGGGTGGTCGTCGCCCGCGCCCCCGCCCAGCCGAGCGCGAAGAAGAAGGCCACGACGAGGATCGTGTAGCGCTCGGTCGCGCCGGCGCGCCAGCCCACCTCGGCGAGGCGGGCGACGGTGGCGACGGCCAGCACCCCGAGGGCGAAGCGGAAGGGCGTACGCCGCTCGAGGCGGTGCAGCGCCGGCACCGTGGTGACGGCCAGCGCCGCGACCGTCAGCCACACCAGCGACTCGAGGAACCACAGCTGCCACTGGTCGTCCCACTCCGCGCCGTTGACCACTTCCCGCACGAACAGCACGGTGGTGAGGTCGTAGGTGCCGAGCACGAGCGCGACCGCGCCGACCCAGAGCACCGACGGGACGAGGAGCTGGGCGAGGCCGGCCAGGCCGTGGCGCAGGCGCGTACGCGCGCCGCCTGCCGCCGAGAGCTGGAAGCGCGCGAAGTTGAAGCCGGCGAGCGCCAGGAGCAGGTGCGCGCCGCCCTCGAGCGCGACGAGGTCGACGTGGCTCGCCACCACGAACAGGATCGCGAGCGCCCGCAGCGCGACGGTGGTGTCGAGCCGTGAGCGGCGCCGGGACACCGGGCCGGGGTCGGCACTCGCGGCCCGCGCGAGGCGATCGAGCTCGCCGATGGGGCGCGTGTGCCAGCCGGCCGGCAACCCCTCGGGGAAGTGCGCGCCGAGCCGGGTGGAGAGCTCGACGTAGGACAGCGAGTCGCCGCCGAGGTCCACGAACGAGTCGTCGTCGGAGGCATCGGGCCGCCCCAGCACGCGCACGACGTCCGCGCGGACCGAGCCGGCGGCGGGCTGGTCGGTGCCTGCGTCGGATCGGTGGTCGCGGCCCTCGTCGGCCTGCTCCTCGAGTGCGGCCAGCTCAGCCAGCGCGGCGTAGTCGGGCTTGCCCGACGTGGTGTGCGGGACCTGCGGGACCACGGTGACGCGGACCGCGTGGGGAGGTACGCCGCAGTGGTCGGCCACGAGCGCCCGTGCGGCGCCGCTGCCACGACCGCTGGTGACGAACGCGTGCACGGCGCGGTCGGTGGCGACGACCCGGGCGCGCCGGTCGACGTCGGCCCGCAGCCGATGCTCGACGGCGTCGAGGTCGATGCGGAGCCCGAAGACCTTGCCGCGGCGGCTGCGGCGGCCGACGACCTCGAACAGGCCGTCCCGCAGCCGGGCGAGGTCGCCGGTGCGCAGCTCCTCCGTCACGCGACCGAGCGCGAGGTCCGCCGGGGTGGTGGCGTAGCCGAGCATCACGTTGGGGCCGGTGTAGACGAGCTCGCCGACGCCGGGACGGTCGTCCGCGGCCTCGTCGAGGGACAGGGTGCCGCCGGGGATGGCGACGCCGATCGCGCCCGGGTGGTCCTCGGCGAGCTCGGGCGGCAGCCACGCCATCCGGGCGGTGGCCTCGGTGGCGCCGTACATCACGACCAGGTCCCAGCCGCGGTCGCGGCCGAGGCGGGACCAGCGGCGTACGTCGTCGGGCGCGAGCCTTCCGCCGGCCTGGGTCACCTGGCGCAGGGTGGGGAGGTCGCGGTCCTCGAAGCCGCTGGCCGCCAGCAGGTCGAAGGTGTGCGGCACGCCCGCGAGGGTGGTCGCGCCGGCGCGGGCGAACAGGTCCCAGAAGCACTCGTCGACCACGCTGAGGTCGGTCAGGGCGACGCTCGCGCCGGCGACGAGGTGGGAGTGGAGCACGGACAGGCCGTAGCAGTAGTGCAGCGGCAGGGCCGTGATCGCGCGGTCGGCCGGGGTGAGGTCGAGGTAGGCGGCGATGGCGGCGGCGTTGCTGGCGACGTTGGCGCGCGAGAGGCGCACCAGCTTGGGGGAGCCGGTGGTGCCGGACGTGCTCAGCAGCAGCGCGAGGTCGGGGTGCAGCTCGTGCGCGCTGAGCGGGCGGCGTACGTCGTCGGGCGCGGAGGCCGTGCACACGACGTCGGGGTCGTAGGCGGCGATCGTCGCGTCGCGCTGCTCGGGCCGGCCGTCGGGCACGACCAGCGCCACGTGGCCGTGCTGGAGGGCGGCGAGGTAGGCGACGAGCGCATCGAGGTCGTTGGCGCCCTCGACCAGCACCAGGCGCCGGGCCGGACCCCAGGACGCGGCACGGTCGGCGACCCGTCGGGCGAGGTCGGCGTGGCTGAGGACGGAGCCGTCGAGCACGACGGCCGGGGCGTCGCCGAAGCGGGCGTGGTCGAGGACCGGTCCGGTCGCGGCGGGCGTACGAGGAGTGAGCGCCCGCTGGAGTGCTGGGGAGGAGGTCGTCAGCGTCACGGCGCACCCTCGGGCCGGTAGGCGCGGACCAGCCCGGTCACGCGGAGGTGGACGACGTCGCCCTCGGACGGGTGGCGTACGCCCGCCATCCGGGCGAGCACCGAGGTGCCGTCGTCGAGGACGACCCTGACCGCGCAGTCGTGGCCGTAGTAGCTGACCTCCTCGACCGTGCCGCGCACCCCCTCGGCGTGGGCGAGGTCGACGTAGACCTGCTCGGGCCGGATCATCAGGGCGACCGGCCCGGTCGCGGCCTCGGACAGCACGACCTCACCGAGCGCGCACGTCGCCCGGGCGTCGGTCGCGGTGCCGGGCAGCACGACGGCGCGACCGACGAACTCGGCCACCTGCGGGTCGCTCGGCGAGAGGTAGACCTCGCTCGGTGGCGCGGACTGCACGAGCCGGCCGCCGCGCATCACCGCGACCTGGTCGGCCAGCGAGAGCGCCTCGTTCTGGTCGTGGGTGACGAGCAGCGCCGTCGTGGTGGTCGCCGCCAGCGCCCGGCGCACGGCCGCGGCGGTGGTGCCGCGCAGGCTCGCGTCGAGGGACGAGAACGGCTCGTCGAGAAGCACGACGGCCGGCTGGGGTGCGAGCGAGCGGGCGAGGGCGACGCGCTGCTGCTGGCCACCGGAGAGCTCGTCGGGGCGACGGTCGCGGAAGTGCGAGGGCAGCTCGACGAGGTCGAGCATCTCGGTGACGCGGTCGCGGCCCGCCTGGCCCCCGCGCGCGTGGCTCGGCAGCCCGAAGGCGATGTTGGCCGCGACGTCGAGGTGGGGGAAGAGCGCGCCCTCCTGCGGGACGTAGCCCACGTGGCGCGACTGGGGCGGGACGGGACGTACGCCGTCGCCGGCGACGGTGGTCGCGCCGAACGCGATGCTGCCGGCGTCGGGCACGAGGAATCCGGCGATGAGGCGCAGCAGCGTCGTCTTGCCGCAGCCCGACGGCCCGAGCACGGTGGTGAAGGAGCCGTGCGGCACGTGGAGCGTGACGTCGTCGACGGCCCGCGTGGCGTCGGGGCCGGTGCCGAAGGTCTTGGTGACGCCGGTGATGGTCAGGGAGCTCATGCCGGGACCGTTTCCGTGCGGGCAGCGGGACTGTCGGCGCGCATCAGCAGCACCGTGGCGGGGATCGAGACGAGCACGAGCAGCAGGGCGTACGGGGCGGCCGCGCCGTAGCGCAGCTCGGACGAGGCCGACCAGAACTCGGTCGCCAGCGTGCTCGTGCCGATGGGGGAGAGCATCAGGGTGGCCGTCAGCTCGGTGGAGATCGCGAGGAAGACGAGGGCCGCGCCGGCGCCCAGGCTCGGGGCGATGAGCGGCAGCGTGACCCGCCGCGCCGTGGCGAGGGTGCCGAGGCCGAGGCTGTGGGAGACGTCGTCGAGCACGGCGGGCGCCTGCTCGAGCCCGGCGCGCACGGTCACCACCGCTCGGGGCAGGAAGAGGATGGCGTAGGCGGCGACGAGCAGCCCGGCGGTCTGGTAGACGACCGGCACGACGCGCAGCGACGCGACCACGAGCGCGAGCCCGACGACGATGCCGGGCAGGGCGTTGGCGACGTACGTGCTGCGCTCGATCAGCGTGCTCGCCCACCCGCGGTGGCGTACGGCGAGCCACACGACCGGGATCGCGGCGAGCGTGGTGACGACCGCGCCGGCGAGGGCGAGCGCGAGGGTCGCGACGAGCGCCTCGGTGAGCTCGACTGCGGGGAACTCCGTCGACGTCCCGGCGACGAGCCAGCGCACCAGGGAGAAGGCGGGCACGCCGAGGGCGAGGACGACGACGGCGCCGACGCTCGCGAGCACCGGCGCCCGCCAGGGACCTAGCGTGAGGGGCACCGCCGTGCGGGCGGCGCCCCGGCCCACCCGGGCGTACCTCCGGTCGCCGCGCAGCCGCAGGTCGGCCAGCAGCAGGACCAGGCACAGCAGCACCAGGACGCCGGCCATCGCGGTCGCGGCGGCGCCGTTGAAGGTCGAGCCGTACTGGTCGTAGATGGCGGTGGTGAACGTGGGGAACCGCAGCAGCGACAGCGCACCGAACTCGGCGAGCAGGTGCAGCCCCACGAGCAGCGCGCCGCCGAGCAGCGCGGGGCGCAGCTGCGGCAGGACGACGGTGCGGAAGGTGCGCGAGCGCGAGTGGCCGAGGGAGAACGCGGTCTCCTCGAGCGCGGGGTCGAGGCGGCGCAGCATCGCCACGACCGGCAGGTAGACGAGCGGGTAGTAGGAGAGAGTGACGACCGCGAACGCGCCGCCGAACCCCTGGACGCCGCGGTCGAGGGAGACCCAGGCGTAGCCGTTGACGAAGGCGGGCACCGCGAGCGGGGCCACGAGCAGGCCGTGCCACAGGCGGCGGCCGGGCAGGTCGGTGCGCTCGACGGCTACGGCGAGCGCGACGCCGAGGGCGGCGGTCGCCGCCATGCATGCCACCGCGAGGGTGATGGTGTTGCGCAGCAGCTCGGCGATGCGCGGCCGGGCCACGAGCTCCCAGAGCTCGACCGGCCCGATCGCCACGACGTACGAGACCACGTAGGCCAGCGGCACCAGCGCCAGGACGGCCACGGCCGCCCCCGCCGCGAGGAGCAGCGGCGGGGTCCGGTGGTCGGTCCGCCGGCCGGTCGACCTGCCGGTCGGGGTGGCGGTCCGGGTGGTGGCCGTGGTCAGAGCAGGCCTGCCGCGGTCATCAGCTCGGTCACCTGCGGGCCGTTGAGACCGGCCACGTCGACCGTCGGCGGCTCGAGCTCGTCGAACGGCTTGACCTCTGGCGCGAGGCTGGCGTCGGGGTTGAGCGGGTACTCCAGGGCGTACGACTCCGCCATCGCCTGCTGCGCCTCGGTGCCGGTGAGCCAGGTGACGAACTCCTGCGCGGCGTCCTGCTTCTCGCTGCTGGCGAGGATGCCGGCGCCGGAGATGCTGAGGAAGGCGCCCGGGTCCTGGTCGCCGAAGAAGTGCAGCGCGGAGGTGTCGGAGTCGGTGCCGTTCTCCTCGCGGTCGCGGTACCAGTAGTAGTGGTAGGCGATGCCGGCGTCCACCTCGCCGGAGTCGACCGACTGCATGACGACGAGGTTGTTCTGCACGATCACGCCGTTGGCCTTCAGGCCCTCGAGCCACGCCGCGGTCGCCTCCTCGCCCTCGAGCTCGAGGACGGCGGACACGATCGCCTGGAAGTCGGCGCCGGTGGGGGAGAAGGCGACGCGGCCCTCCCACTCCGGGTCGGCGAAGTCGAGGATCGAGGCGGGCATGTCGGCCTCGGTCATGGTGTCGGTGTTGTACATCGCGACGGTCGAGCGGGCCAGGAACCCGGTCCACGTGCGGTCCGCGGGGACGTACTCGTCCGGGATGGTCTCGGTCGCGGACTCGGGCAGCTCGGCGAAGAGGCCGGCGTTGTCGACGATCGTCATCGCGGGCGAGTTCTCGGTGAGGAACACGTCGGCCGGGGAGTCCTCGCCCTCCTCGACGATCTGGTTGGCCATCTCGAGGTCCTTGCCGCTGCGCAGCTCGACGTCGAGGCCGGACTCCTCCTCGAACAGCGGGACGATCTCGTCGAGCAGCTCCTCGTGCTGGGCGTTGTAGATCACCAGGTCGGGTGAGCCGAACACGCCGCAGCCCGAGAGGGCGGAGGCGGCGAGGAGGGTGCCGGCGAGGGCGGCAGCCGTACGGGGGGTGGCGCGGCGCGGGGGAGTCGTCACGAGGGTGTCCTTACTTTGCTTAGGCTCGCCTAACTCTAACGCCGCCTCGTTCCTTCGGATGAATCGGTCCGGGTGACGCCCGTCTCATCGGGGGTTAGCGATCGCTAACCCCCTCGGGCTAGGCTGCCGCCATGACCTTCGAGCTGTCCCCCGAGCACGAGCAGTTCCGCCGCAGCGTCCGCGACTTCGCCGAGGCCGAGATCGCGCCGCACGCCGCGCAGTGGGACCGCGACCACCACTTCCCGACCGACGTCGTGCAGAAGATGGGCGCGCTCGGGCTGATGGGGCTGACCGCTCCGGAGGAGTTCGGCGGCGCCGGGATGGCCGGTGAGGACGGCGGCTTCACCTCCCTGTGCATCGCGATCGAGGAGGTCGGCCGCGTCGACCAGTCGATGGGCATCACCCTCGAGGCGGCGGTGGGCCTGGGCATCAACCCGATCCTCACCTACGGCACCGACGAGCAGAAGAAGACCTGGCTGCCCGAGCTGGTCGCCGGCGAGAAGATCGCCGGGTTCGGCCTGACGGAGCCGGGGGCCGGGTCCGACGCCGGCGCGACGAAGACCAAGGCCGTCCTCGACGACGGCGAGTGGGTCGTCAACGGCTCCAAGCAGTTCATCACCAACTCCGGCTCCTCGATCACCTCGCTGGTGACCGTGACGGCGCGGACGGGCGAGCGGGCCGACGGCCGGCCGGAGATCTCGACGATCATCGTCCCCTCCGACACCCCCGGCTTCGTCGCCGAGAAGGCCTACGACAAGCTCGGCTGGCACGCCTCCGACACCCACCCGCTGTCCTTCTCCGACGCGCGCGTGCCCGAGTCGAACCTGCTCGGCGAGCGCGGTCGCGGCTACGCGCAGTTCCTCGCCACGCTCGACGACGGTCGCGTCGCCATCGCCGCGCTCGCGGTCGGCTGCATCCAGGCCTGCCTCGACATGTCGGTCCAGTACGCCGGCGAGCGGCAGACCTTCGGCGGCCCGATCGGGCGCAAGCAGGGCCTCGCCTTCCAGGTCTCCGACCTGCAGGTGATGCTCGACGCCTCGCGCCTGCTGACCTACAAGGCGGCGGCGATGAAGGACGCCATGGACGCCGGCTCGTCGTCGGTCTCGATGGCCGCCTTCAAGCAGGCCGCCGCCGTCGCCAAGCTGTACGCCACCGAGTCGGCCGTCACCGCGACCCGCATCGCCACGCAGGTCTTCGGTGGCTACGGCTTCATGGAGGAGTACCCGGTCGTGCGGTTCTACCGCGATGCCAAGGTCCTCGAGATCGGCGAGGGCACCTCGGAGGTCCAGCGGATGCTGATCGCGCGGGGGCTGGGCCTGCCGGTCGAGTAGTCGCTGCCCGGTCAGGCGGTGCGCGGGGCGTACATGATCACCGCGACCCCGACCAGGCAGACGAGGGCGCCGATGACGTCGTAGCGGTCGGGGCGGAAGTCGTCGACGACCATGCCCCACGCGAGCGAGCCGGCGACGAAGACCCCGCCGTACGCCGCCAGGATCCGCCCGAAGTTCGCGTCCGGCTGCAACGTGGCGACGAAGCCGTAGAGGCCGAGCGCGATCACGCCCGCGCCGATCCACAGCCAGCCGCGGTGCTCGCGGACGCCCTGCCAGACCAACCACGCGCCGCCGATCTCGGCCAGAGCGGCGACGGCAAACAGGACGAGGGACTTCGCGATCGTCATGGACGGAGTGTTGCAGTCAGGGCATGCGGGTCAGCCGGCGAGGACGTAGTCGATCGTCAGGGCTGGGAGGTCGCGGCGTGTGACCGTCGCGACCGGCGGCGGCCTGGTGCTGAGCGAGTGGCCGGTCGGGGTCGTGGTCGTCACGGTGCCGCCCGGGCCGGGTCTGGCCCGCCAGCGTGGGGCTGCCTTGGCGTAGTTGCACGCCTCGCACAGCCCTTGGCCGTTGGTGGCGCTGGTGGGCCCGCCGGCACCGTGGGGCACGACGTGGTCGACGTGCCGGATGGGAGCCCCGCACCACGGTGTGCGGCAGTCCTGGTCGCGCAGCCTGATGAGGCGGGCGAGGCCTGCGGGGAAGAGGCGGGCGCGGCTGTCCATCGCGACGAGCTCGCCGGTGGTCGGCGAGGCATGGAGCCGGCGGAGCCAGACCTCCTCACCCGCACCGAGGGACCGAGCGACGATCTCGCGGGCCAGCTCGGCCGGGATCGGGCCGAAGCCGGCGAGTCGAGCCTCGTGGTCGGCCGTGCCGAGGAGCGCCTCGTGGGACATCACGAGATTGAGGTCGATGGAGCGGGACGCGCGGGCTGCGCCCGAGGTGGTCTCGACACCTTCTGCGTCCTCGTGGTCCTCGGTGCCGCCTGTCCGCCTGCGGCCGAGGACGCGGTCGACCAGCTCGTCGGCCATCACCTGCCCCTTGGTGCGCGGGTCTCCCTCGGCGCGGGCGCTGTCGGCGCTGCGGGTGAGTGCGGCGTAGGCGGCGACGTCTTCGGCAACAGGAAGCAGCGTGGTCAGCCAGACCATGGTGTCGGGAGCGGGACGGATCGTGACGCGGCGCTCGGACTCGGCCCTGCGTCGGCGGGCCGTCACGGCCGCGGCGTCCAGACACGCCGCCTCTGACTGGGCACGGCCGACGACCTCCCGGTCGCTCATCGCCTCGAACGCGTCGGGGTCGGCGGCCAGCAGCTCATCGATCGCGAGCCGGTGCTCGAGCGAGACGCATGCGGTCTCGCGGGCGACAACGGTGGCACGCCACTCGGTGATCAGGCCGGAGCGCCAGGCAGCCCAGGTGTGAGGGAGCTCGCGACGCACGACGCGCGCCAGCCCGAGGTGACGTTGGCCGCGGTGCGGTGACTCGCGGCGAGCGAGGGCGACCATCGATCCGACGCCCTGGCCCCGCCGCGCAGCAGGAACGCCCAGCCCGTCGTGGTCGGCCTCGACCGACTCCGCCAGGTCAGCAGCGTGCGCGGCCTGCGCCGCGGTGGCCGTGCAGATCAGTTCCTCGAGCGCGCGGATCAGGTCGACCCGCTCCGCGTCGTCGAGCCCGCTCGGTCCATCGAGCGACACCTGCACCTCGCGCCGCATCGCCGCGACTGCGGCTGCGGTGAGAGGCTGGGTGGTGGTCATGGATCCACTCCACCAGCGCCCACCGACACTCGTGAGCGGCCTTGTGGACAAGCGCCGATCCACGCCGTCTGTGGACGATTCGTGGCTAGTGACGTCGGACAGCCACACTGGCTCGCGGCGACAGCAACCCGCATCTCCACCTCCCGACGGATCCGGACGGACGAGGCGCGATCTACCCTCGCCCCATGCCCAGCACGAGCCAGCGCGTCCTCACCTGGTTCGGCGTCGACGACCCCTGGGAGCGCCCGCGGCCACCGATCGGGCGGCAGGACGTGGTGCTCGCCGCGAGCGTGGAGGCGATCAGCCTGCTGGCGCTCGAGCTCGTGCGCAGCTCGGGCGGGTTCGAGAACACCGACGTCGCGGTGTGGGCCCAGTGGCTCGCGGTCTCCAGTGGCGCGCTGCTGCTGCTCGGTCGCCGTCGGTGGCCGCTCACGGTGGCGCTGGCCGCGGCGGTCCACATGTTCGTGGCAGGCGTGACGATGCCCGAGGTGATGGGACAGCTGTCCCTGCAGATCGTCTACTTCGTCGCCCTGCTGTCGGGCGTCGCGTACGCCCGCGACCGGCGGGCGATGGTCGTGGTCATCGGCACGATCCTGCTCTTCATGTTCGCGTGGATCACCTGGCAGTTCGCCGTCGGCTCGGCGCTGCAGGAGTGGGTCGACGAGGAGGACATCGAGGAGCGGCTCGGCCCCTTCCCACCCATCCCGGCGGCGGTGGCCATCACCCTGTTGATCAACGTCATCTACTTCGGCGGGGCGATCATCGGAGGCGGTGTGTCGTGGCGCGCCGCCCGTCAGCGCCACCGGCTCGAGCAGCAGGCGAGCACGATCGCCGCGCAGGCCGGGCGGCTGCGCGAGCAGGCGGTCATCGACGAGCGGCTGCGCATCGCCCGCGACCTGCACGACGTCGTCGCCCACGGCGTGTCCGCGATGGGCATCCAGGCCGGCGCCGCGCGGCGCGTCCTCGACCGTGACCCCGACGCCGCGCGTACGGCCCTCTCCCACGTCGAGGAGGCGTCCCGCGACGCCGTCACGCAGATGCGTCGCCTGCTCGGCACCCTCCGCGAGGGGAGCGGCGAGCCGGTCGACGGGGGCGGCGAGCGTACGCCGGAGGCGGGGGTGGCCGACCTGTCCTGCCTCGTGTCCGAGGTCGCCGACCAGGGGCTCGCGGTCCACCTCGACCTCGTCGAGGCGCAGGACGGCGCCGCGGGCCGCCTGCCGCGCGGTATCGGGCTGGCCGTCTACCGCACGGTCCAGGAGGCGCTGACCAACGTCCGCCGGCACAGCACGGCCGACACCGTGTCCGTGGTGGTGCGCGTCGACGAGTCGGCGGCGTACGCCGAGGTCGAGGTCGTCGACAACGGCCGCCCGCGCCACGGCACGTCCGGGAGCGGGCTGGGGCAGCTCGGGATCCGCGAGCGTGCCGCCACCCACGGAGGCCAGGTCGACATCGGCCCGCGGGTCACCGGCGGCTACCGGGTCCGCGTCCGCTACCCGCTGGGAGCGCGCCCGTGAGCGACACGCTGAAGGTCCTGCTCGTCGACGACCACGCCATGGTCCGGTCGGGGTTCGCGATGGTGCTCTCGGTCGAGGACGACATCGAGGTGGTGGGCGAGGCGGCCGACGGGCTGGGGGCCATCGAGCAGGCCCGGGACACGCGGCCCGACGTCGTGCTGATGGACGTCCAGATGCCGCGCATGGACGGCATCGAGGCCACCCGGCACCTCGTCGCCGAGGACCTCGGCCACGTGGTCATCGTGACCACCTTCGACCGCGACGAGTACCTCTTCGACGCGCTCCGGGCCGGTGCGAGCGGGTTCCTGCTGAAGAACGCCGGCCCCGAGCAGCTCCTCGACGCCGTACGCGCCGCCGGTCGCGGCCATGCGCTCCTCGCGCCCGAGGTGACCCGGCGCGTCATCGGGCAGATGTCCGGCGAGCGGCCCGCACCCGACCGTACGGAGCCGCCGGGCCTCGCCCACCTGACCGGGCGCGAGCGGGAGGTGCTCGTCCTCCTCGGCCGCGGGCTCTCCAACGGCGAGATCGCCGCGGAGCTGGTCCTCGGCGAGGCGACGGTCAAGACGCACGTGTCCAACGTGCTCGCCAAGCTGCACCTGCGCGACCGGGTGCAGGCCGTCATCTACGCCTACGAGGCCGGCC
>JAESGW010000813.1_pt1 | contig 13304 bp, 11 predicted proteins | sample 9269791 | NCBI WGS metagenome assembly JAESGW01 (sample SAMN16773120, study PRJNA677053) | algae metagenome | isolation source: Aphanocapsa lilacina HA4352-LM1 and co-occurring heterotrophs from near cave... | place: USA: Maniniholo cave, near Haena, Kauai, HI | collected 2009-07-28 | reverse complement strand
CACCTCGGCGTCGCTGGCGACGTCGACCGGGTGATCGTGCCGATGCTGCGTGCCTGGTTGATCACGCTCGCGGCTCGCGGCCATCCGAGAGCGGACATCGCGCCGATCCTTCGCAGGTCGTTCGTCCGCGCCCCCGGGGTCGTTGCCCTGGCGTGGGCAGTCGTGGCATCCGTACCCGTCCCGGGCCTGCTCGAGCACGTCGCCAAGCGGCGCAGGAAGTGATCGAAGTCGCCGGGCGCGGGTCCGTACTCGGCTAGCGTGGTGCCATGCAGCAGTCAGGAGTCGGCGCGCCCGGAGCAGCAATGCGTCCGACGTCCTCCACCACGACGCCGGCGGCCCCGCGCCTCCACGCACGAGGACCGCGGTGAACCCGTTCTGGCGGCAGGTCGCCAGGTTCCGCCGATACGTCGAGGCCAACACGGCCGAGCCGCGCCGTACGCTCCAGGAGCGCTATCCGGAGCACCAGATCGGTCGCGGGTGCTACGGCCCCCTCGAGATCAAGACGTTCGGCGCGCCCGGCGAGAAGGTCGCCATCGGCCGGTACTGCAGCTTCGCCGAGGAGACCGCGATCCTGGTCGGCATGGACCACCGCCTCGACTGGGTGACCACCTATCCGTTCACGGTTTTCCGGCCCGAGGCCGCCCACATCCCCGGACACCCAGCGCCCAGTGAGGGTGTGACCATCGGCAACGACGTGTGGATGGGCTTCCGATCGATGGTCCTCGACGGCGTGACGGTCGGAGACGGTGCGGTCATCGCGGCCGGTGCCGTGGTCACCCGGGACGTCCGTCCGTACGCCATCGTCGCCGGCTGTCCGGCTCGCGAGATCGCGCGCCGCTTCTCCGACGAGGTGGTCGACCGCCTGGTCGAGATCGCCTGGTGGGCCTGGGACGAGGACCAGATCAGCGAGCGACTCGACGTGCTGCTCAACGAGGACGTCGCCGGTTTCATCAGCAGCACCAGCGCCGCCCCCGCCGAGGTCCCACCCCCCGCCCGACGATGAGCAGCTCTCTGGGCCGGACCGCGGCCCGCGGAGTGGTCACCACGGGCTCGGGTCAGATCATCCGTCTGCTGCTGCAGGTCGCGTCGGTCGTCGTGCTGGCCCGCCTCATCACCCCCGCCGAGTACGGGTTGGTGGCGATGGTGACGGCCATCATCGGGATCGGCGAGATCCTGCGGGAGGCCGGTCTCGGCTCTGCCGCGGTCCAGGCTCGGGAGCTCTCCCGTGCGCAGCGGGACAACCTCTGGTGGATCAGCAGCAGCACGGGTCTCGCGGTCAGCGCGGTCGTCGCCCTGTCGGCGCCTCTGCTGGGGGCCCTGTACGGGCGCCCAGAGGTGCCGATGATCTGCCTCGCCCTCGCGCCGACCTTCCTCTTGTCGGGCCTCGCAGCGCAGTACCGGGCGGACCTCACGCGTCACCTGCGCTTCGCGGCGCTCACCACGATCGACGTGGCGTGCGTGAGCGCGGCCCTCGCCGTCGGGGTGGCGGCCGCCGCGTCCGGACTCGGCTACTGGGCGCTCGTCCTCCAGCAGCTGTGTGGCGGACTGCTCACCCTCGTGGCCGTCGCGGTGGCGGCCGGCTGGACCCCCCGGCGCTACGACCGCACCGTCCCGATGCGCCAGCTGGTGCGTTTCGGCGCCTCCGTCCTCGGGTCGCAGGTCCTGACCTACACCAGCATCAACATCGACTCCGTGCTCATCGGCTCGACCTTCGGAGCCCGGGACCTCGGCTTCTACAACCGCGGCGTCCAGCTCGTCCGGACGCCCCTCAACCAGCTGCGCGCGCCGATCGGAGCCGTGGCGCTGCCGGTCCTGTCGCGTCTCCAGGACGACCCTCGTCGGTTCATGGACTTCGTCGCGAGCGCCCAGCTGGCCGTGGCGTACCCGCTCCTGGTCGGCATCGGTTGGTTCATCGCGTGTGGGGAGGCCGCCGTCCGGGTCGCGCTGGGCCCTGCCTGGGTGGACGCCACACCGGTGATCCAGCTGATCGCCGCCGGCGAGGGCCTCTCGACGCTGATGTTCCTGGCGTCGTGGATGTACGTGAGCCTCGGCCTCGGCCAGGCGCTCATCCGGTTCAGCGCCTTCACGTTCGCCCTGCGCCTCGCGCTGCTGCTGGTCGCCCTGCCGTGGGGTCTGGTGGCCGTCGCCTCCGTCGGGGTCATCGGACCCGCGATCGTCCTGCCGATCGCCCTGTGGCAGGTGGGGCGGGCAACGCGCCTGGCGACGGCGGTGCTCCTCCGACAAGCAGCGGTGATCGTCCTGGTGGCCGTCTCGATCTCGGCGGTCACGGCCGCGTGCGTCCATCTCCTCCTCGACCTGCCCGACGTCGCGACGCTGATCGTGTCGGCCTGCATCCAGGCCGTCGGTGTCGGCGTCGCCCAGCTCGTGCCGGCCGTACGGCGCCACACGTCGCGGGTGCGAGCGGTGGTCCGGCTTCTGCGCACGTCCGAGGAGGAGCCGTCGGCCGCCAGGCCGACCGGCTGATCGTGCGGTGCGGCAGGAGCTGGGGCAGGTCTAGAGCCGGTGGATCCGCGGTCCGGACAGGAGACCCCGCGTGTCGAGCATGAGTGCCCCCAGGTCGTTGACACGGTCCTCGGCGTAGTCCGGATGCGGTTGCAGGTGGATCAGGAGGTCCGCGTCCTCGGCCGCGCGATCGAGGTCGGTGACGCGCGCGATGCGTCGACCGTCCACGTGCCACTCAGGGACGAAGGCGTCGTAGTACTCCACCGTGGCACCGAGCTCCATGAGCTGCTGTGCGAGGGGAAGCGCAGGCGACTCGCGCTGGTCCGCGATGCCGGCCTTGTAGGTGACTCCGAGCAGCAGGATGCGCGCCCGCGAGATCGCCTTCCCCTCCTCGTTCAGCAAGCGCCATGCGCGCTGCACGACGTAGTTCGGCATCGAGCGGTTGATCTCCTGGCTCAGCTCGACGAACCGGAACGGGTACCCGAGCTTGGCCTGCACGCGGTGAGAGAGGTACCCGGGATCGATCGGGATGCAGTGTCCACCGACACCCGGACCGGGGTAGAACGGCTGGAACCCGAAGGGCTTGGTCGACGCGCACTCGATCACGTTCCAGATGTCGATGCCCAGGTCGTGGGAGAACTTGGCCATCTCGTTGACCAGGGCGATGTTGACCTGTCGGTACGTGTTCTCCAGCAGCTTGGCCATCTCGGCCTCGCGAGAGCCGGTTGCCCGGACCACCCGGTCGATGAAGGTCTCGTAGAACGCGACCGCGCGATCGCCGCTCTCCGCCGTCACACCACCCACCACCTTCGGGGTGTTGGTGATCCCGTAGACGGAGTTCCCGGGGTCGATCCGCTCCGGGGAGAAGGCCACGTGCAGGTCGACCCCGGACCGCAGGCCGGACTCCTCCAGGATGGGCACCACCACCTCCTCGGTGGTTCCCGGCCAGGTGGTCGACTCCAGGATCACGAGCGTTCCGGGGGTCACGTGTCGGCTGACCGTCTCCGCCGCCGAGCGCACCGCACCCAGATCAGGTGACCCCTCCTGGGCGAGAGGGGTGGGCACGCAGATCACGATCACGTCGGCTCGCGCCAGCTCGGACTCGTCGGTCGTGGCCCGGAAGCCGTTGGCCCTCATCGCCGCGATGTCGGCGTCACTCAGGTCGTCGACGTGGGAGCGCCCCGACTCGAGGGAGGTGACGACCGACTCGGAGACGTCGAACCCGATCCCGCGCAGGCCGCGCGCCGAGGCGGCGAGAGCCAGCGGCAGCCCGACGTACCCCAGGCCGATCACGGCATAGTCGAGGCGGTCCCCCTGCCCGTTCATGACATGCTCCGGCTTCGTGTCCCCAGCTGCAGCTCGCGCGAGCGCTCTGCCGCCTTCTGCGTCTTGTACACCGTCAGGTCGTCCTCACCGTTGCGCAGGCCTGACCGCCCTGCCGCCTCCACGCAGACGGCCGTGACGATTCCCCCGATGCGGGGTGGCACCACGGTGAGGATGGAATCCACCCACCGTCCGAGGCGCTCGTGTCCTTGCTTCGACCGGACCGCCCCGGCCAGCGCCGCGACGACGCACAGCCATGCGTGCCCCCGGAGGCCGGACGGGCGTGCCGTCTCGGCCCGGGCTGTGGGGTGCTCGGCGTAGAAGAGCCGCTTCGACGCACCCGAGACGAATGCCCGAGGGACCCTCGTCGCTGCCGAGGTGCTCGGCCCGCGGTGGTCCACCTGGAGCTCGGGGTCGACGACCATCCGAACGCCACAGTGGCGCGAGAGCCGCCATCCCAGCTCGGAGTCCTGCCCGTAGACGAACCGGGGCGAGAAGCCGCCGGCGCACGCCCAGGCGTCTCGGTGCACCGAGTTGTTCGCCGCCCATCCGACGTACCGCTCGCTCTCGGGGCGCCGATAGGCGGCCTCGAGACTGCGGGCAGTGGCCGAACGACCGTAGGCGCGCGCGTAGGCGTTGTCCGGGAAGACATCTCGCGTCGGACCGATCACTCCGATGTCCGTGCGACCCAGGTGGTGGGCGACGTGTCGTCGGACGAAGTCGGGCCGCGGGCTCAGGTCGTCGTCACACCTGATGAGCACCTCGCCCCGCGCCTGGGCGAACGCGTCGTTCAGGGCGGTGACCACGCCTCGACCCACCTCGTGGACGATCACGCGCAGCGGGAGACGGTCCCGATAGCCCTCGAGGACCGACACGGTGTCGTCGACCACTCCGTCGACCACCACGATCAGCTCCCAGTCACCGTCGAACTCCTGGACGGCCAGCGCGTCCAGCAGCTCGGGCAGCCGATGAGCGCCGCCATGGGTGGGGACCACAACACTGGCGCGCACGTCCTTGCTCCGTTCCGGGTCGGTGGTCCGCAAGCACAGGAGTCGTGGGCGGCCACGTGTCAGGATAGTGGCGTGACGAGGGGCGAGAGGGCGCTTTGCTGAGCAAGGGCGCGGTCGGCGTCCTCCGTCAAGGCGACCCGAGGTCCGCATGAGCCGGGCACGCATCCTCCTCGTCGCCCCCGCCTTCCACGGCTACGGCGACTCCATCGCAGGGGCCCTGCGCCGCGCGGGACACGACGTGGCCCTCCACCCGTACGACGCCAACACGACGCTCGGCGCCAAGCTGCGCACCAAGCTCGTCCACGAGCTGCCGAGCCGGCTCGGCTCGAGGTCGGGCGCGTTGGCCCGGCAGCGAGCGCTGACCGCCCGGGCGGTCGCGGCCGTCGTCGCCCACCGGCCCGACGTCGTCATCACGGTCAAGGGCGACGGCCTGGGGACGGACTACTGGGAGGCCGTCGACGCCTCCTGCGCGCGCCAGCTGCTGTGGCTCTACGACGAGCTCGCCCGGATGACCTTCGACGACGCCGTCCTGGCCTCGCGCCCGTCGGTCGTGTCCTACTCGCCCCACGACGTCGCCGCCCTCCGTGACCGCGGGTTCCGCGTCGGCCACGTGCTCGACGCCTTCGACCACACCGTCCCCTTCACGCCCGTGCCCAGCGACGAGGTCGTGTTCATCGGCGCGCGCTACCCCGACCGGACCCGACTGCTGACCGCCCTCCACGAGCGCGGCGTGGCGGTCCGGGCGTACGGCCGGGACTGGTCGCGCCATCCGGTCGACCGGGCTCGCACGTGGCAGCTCAGCCGCCCGGACGTGCCGTCGGCGCGAGGCGTCGACCGGGCGCAGGCGTACGGCTTGACGGCGGGCGCCGTCGCCTCGCTCAACTCGCACACCGACCAGGACGGCTTCACGATGCGGACCTTCGAGCTGCCGGGCACCGGGTCACTCCAGCTCATCGACCGCCCCGACGTGGAGACGCTCTACGAGCCGGGGCGGGAGGTACTCGTGTTCACCGACGTCGACGAGCTGGTCGGCCACTGCGAGCGCGCCCGCGCCGACCGCGGCTGGGCGCGCGGGATCGCCGAGCGCGGCCGGGCCCGCACCCTGGCCGAGCACACCTTCGACCACCGGGTCCCGCTCCTGGAGGACGCATGGGCCTGATCCACGCCCGCGACCTCGAGGCGTGGCGTCGGTGGCAGGTGTCTCGGCACCGCCTGCGCCAGGTGCGCCACGCGTTGCGGCGCAGCGACGCGGCGACGCACGACGAGTTCGTGCTCACGACGTACGACGCCGAGCCTCGCCTGCTGGTTGCGCTCGACTCCTCGTCGCCGACCAGCCGCGCCGCCCTCGTCGAGCCACTGACCGGCCTCGACCTGCCCCTCGCCGTGCTGTCACCCGGACCTGCGCCCGACCTAGGCCGCCTGCCGCTGACGCAGCAGGACGTCGGCACCGACCACACCGACCTCCCCGACGTGCTCCGCGGCCTGCGTGCGGTCGCCTCACTCGGCCACTACCTCCCGCGCGGCGGGCTCGCGCACCGCTGGGCGCGGGACCTGGGGGCTCGGTCCGTCGTGGTGCAGCACGGCGCGCTCACGCCGTACGCGCCACCGCTGCCCCTGGGTGCCCGCCTCCTGGCGTGGAGCGACGCCGACGCCGACTTCTGGCGCTCCGGGCGGGCCGACGTGGAGCACGAGGTCGTGGGCAGCCAGCTGCTCTGGCGGGCGGCCGACCAGCGACCGGAGCCGGGCGCCGACACCCGGTTGACCTACCTGGGTCAGATGCATGCCGCCGAGCTGTCCCGCGCTCGGCTCGTCCGGGCAGCGGCAACGGCCTGCCGCGCTCTCGACGCCGTCTACCGGCCGCACCCCTCGGAGCACGACCGCCTCTCGCGGCTCGCCCACGACGGCTTCCGTCGCCTCGGCGTCACGGTGGACGGCTCGATCCCGCTGGCCCGTCTGGCGGGACCGGTGGTGAGCGTCTTCTCCACCGGGGTCATCGAGGCCGCCGCCCAGGGGCGCGACGCCTGGGTCGACTTCCCGCGACCACCTGCCTGGCTCGGCGAGTTCTGGGAGCGGTACGGCATGCACCGCTCCGGAGGCGCCCCGACGCCACCCCCGCCACGACCCGCCGGCGAACCCGCTCGCCTGGTCGCCGCGGCCCTCGAGCGTGCCGCCGACTGACCCCGAACGCCGGACGAATGGCGACGCGGTGGGAGAGGATTGGCGCATGGCCGATCACCTGCACGGTTCGAGCACGCCCTTCGAGGGTCTCGGATCCCACTTCATGCTGTCGGACAACGAGGGGTCCGCACACCTCGTGATGGCCGAGTACGAGGCGATCGCCGAGCGCATCGCTGCCGAGGGAGCCGCCCACGTGCTCGACTGGGGCTGCGGGTTCGGCTACGTGGCGAAGTTCCTCCGTGAGCGGGGGGTGCGGGTGACCCTCTTCGACTTCGACCCGAATGCCGAGGGCACGACGCAGACCAGGCTGACCGCGTTCCCCGACGTCGAGGTCACCGTCTCTCCGGAGCCGGTGAGACTTCCCTACCCCGACGGGCACTTCGACGCCGTCCTGTCGCTTGGCACGCTCGAGCACGTGCAGTACCCCGAGCAGTCCGTGCAGGAGATCCGCCGGGTCCTGGACGACGGAGGGCGGTTCTACCTCTACAAGATCCCCAACCGCTACTCCTGGGTCGAGTACGCCGCCCGCAGGTCGGGGCGGTACTACCACGGCGCGCACGAGCACGACCGGGTCTACACCTTCCACAGCATCACGCAGATGATCGGCAAGGCGGGCTTCACGCTCGACTACGCCGCCCATCGCAACTGGTTCCCGCTGCACCGCCTGAGCTCGGTGGTCGACGCGCGGCACGCCGGCCGCTTCCGGCGCGTGAGTGACGCGATCACGCGGACCCCCGGCCTCCGCGCCTTCTCGACCAACATCGAGCTGGTCGCGACCAAGCGCCCCACCCCCGCCGCCTGAGGTGTGCCCGTGACCCTCTGCGTGATCCCTGCCCGCGGCGGCTCCAAGGGCGTGCCCCGCAAGAACCTGCTCGACGTCGGCGGCAAGCCCCTCATCGTCTGGACGATCGAGCAGGCCCTCGCCACGCCCGGCCTCGACGTCGTCGTCTCGACCGACGACGAGGAGATCGCCGACGTCGCCCGGGCGGCCGGCGTGGAGGTGCCGTGGCTGCGCCCCGCCGAGCTCGCCCAGGACACCACCCCGACCGAGCCCGTCGTACGGCACGCCGTCGACCAGGCGACCGCCGAGCGCGGTCGGCCCGACGCGGTGATGCTGCTCCAGGCCACCTCGCCGGTCCGTCACGACGGCACGCTCGCACGGGCCCTCGCCGAGTTCTCCGCCACCGGGGTGGACTCGATGGTCGGCGTCGTCGAGCAGCCGCCGTTCATCTGGCAGGCCGGGGACCCGCCGACCGCGGCGTACGACGTGGCGGCGCGCCCACGCCGGCAGGACCTGACCGACGCGACCCGCCGCTACCGCGAGACGGGCTCGCTCTACGTCACCCGCACCGAGGTCTACGAGCGGTACGACAACCGTCTCGGCGGCCGCATCGGCCTGTTCGTGATGGCCGAGGACGAGGGCATCGACATCGACACCGAGCTCGACGTGGCGCTCGCCGCGAGGTTGTTGCACGCTCGTTGAGCGGAGTGCCCGCGCCGCGGCGATCTGCTGGATACGGTGGTCGCGAACGTACTCCCACGGAAGGCCACCGCCTTGATCATCGAGCGTGACCTCACGCCGTACGTCGTCTACTCGGGCGACCCGGTCCTGCGCGCCCTCGAGAAGATCACCGCCAACAAGGCGCGGGTGATCTTCCTCGTCGACTCGCACGGCCACCTCGACGGCGTGCTGTCCGACGGCGACTTCCGGCGCTGGGTCAGCAGCGCCGCCAGCCTCACCACCGACGTCCCGGCGATCGAGGCGGCCAACACCTCCCCGCGCAGCCTGCCGGTCGGCAGCAGCCCCGCGGAGATCTCCCACGCCTTCGGCTCCGGCATCGACCACGTCGCCCTCGTCGACGACCGCGGCCACCTCGTCGCGATCGCGATCAACCGGGCCGACGAGCTCCGCATCGGCCGCCATGTCGTCGCACCCGACGCACCGGCGCTGATGATCAGCGAGATCGGCATCAACCACCAGGGCGAGGTCGGGCTCGCCAAGCAGCTCGTCGACCTGTCCGTCGAGGCCGGCGCCGACGTGGTGAAGTTCCAGCTGCGCGACATGGAGTCGCTCTACCGCCAGGGCACCTCGGGCTCCGGCGGCGAGGACCTCGGACCGCAGTACACCCTCGACCTCCTCGCGAAGTACAACCTGGGCGCCGACGACCTCTTCGAGGTCTTCGACCACTGCCGCGACATCGGCATCGACGTGATGTGCACGGCGTGGGACCCCGTCAGCGTCGACCGCCTCGTCGACTACGGCATCACCTCGCTCAAGGTCGCCTCGGCCGACATGACCAACCACGCCCTCCTGCGCCACATGGCCGCCAGCGGGACCCCGATGGTCATCTCGACCGGCATGTCCACCGAGGGCGAGATCCGCGAGACCGTCGACCTCATCCGCGGCACGGGTGTCGCGCACGCCTTCCTGCACTGCCAGTCGACCTACCCGGCGCCGTTCAAGGACGTCAACCTCGCCTACCTGACCCGGCTGGCCGAGCTGACCCAGGCGCCGGTCGGCTACTCCGGCCACGAGCGCGGCTTCCACGTCGCGCTCGCCGCCGTCGCGCTCGGCGCCCGGATCATCGAGAAGCACTTCACCGTCGACCGCGACCTCGAGGGCAACGACCACAAGGTCAGCCTGCTCCCGGGCGAGTTCAAGGAGATGGTGCAGCGGGTGCGCGAGGTCGAGGAGGCCCTCGGCACCTCGTCGCCGCGCGCCGTCTCCACCGGCGAGATGATGAACCGGGTCAACCTCGCCAAGTCCCTCGTCGCCGCGCGCCGCATCGAGGTCGGCGAGACGCTGACCGACGCCGACATCGACATCAAGAGCCCCGGCCGCGGGCTCCAGCCCAACGCCTACGACCGGCTCGTGGGGCGTACGACCACCCGCGCCCTCGACGCCGGCGACTTCTTCTACGCCACCGACCTCGGCGACGCGGCACCGCGCGGCCGGGCCTACGACTTCGACCGCCCGTGGGGGCTCGCCGTCCGCTACCACGACATCGACGCGATGACGAAGGACACCACCCCCGACTTCCTCGAGTTCCACTTCTCCTACAAGGATCTCGACCTGCCGGTCGCCGAGGTCTTCGCGAAGTACGACGGCGGCCTGCCGATGGGCTTCACCACCCACTCGCCCGACCTGTTCGCCGGCGACTTCCTGCTCAACCTCGCCTCCGAGGACGACGAGCACTGGGAGCGCTCGATCCGCGAGCTCCAGCGCGTCGTCGACACCACCCGCGAGATGCAGCAGCACTTCACCCGCGGCGCGGACGCCAGGGCCGACACCGAGGGCCCGGTCATCGTGGCCAGCCTCGGCGGCTTCACCACCGACGCGTTCGTCCGCCCCGAGCAGCGCGAGGCGATGTACGCCCGGGTGGCGGCCGGACTGGCCCGGGTCGACGACAGCGGGGTGCGGCTCTGCGCGCAGACGCTGCCGCCCTATCCCTGGTACATGGGTGGCCAGCTCTACTGCAACCTCTTCGTCGACCCGCGCGACACCGCCGAGTTCGCCGAGCGCCACGGCCGCCGGCTCTGCTTCGACGTCTCCCACTCCAAGCTGTCGGCCAACTACCTCGGCATGTCCTTCGCCGAGGCGACCGACCTGCTGGCGCCCCACACCGAGCACCTCCACCTCGTCGACGCGACCGGCGTCGACGGCGAGGGCGTGCAGGTCGGCGACGGCGAGATCGACTGGGCGGTGCTCGCCCAGCAGCTCGCCGCGATGGCGCCGGGCGTGAGCTTCATCCCCGAGATCTGGCAGGGGCACGTCAACGACGGCGAGGGCTTCTGGATCGCCCTCGAGCGGTTGGAGCAATGGTTCTGACCCCTCCCGCAGCCCCACGGACGACGCTGTGGGTGGTGCCGGTGAGCGACCTGGCGGGCGTGGCCCGCCACGTCCTCGACGTCGCCCGCACCGGCCTCCCGGGCTGGCGCCCGGTCTTCCTGGCCCCGCCCGGCCCCCTGCCCGACCGGCTGCGCGAGCTCGGCGCGGACGTCCACGAGGGTCCGTTCGGCCCCGCCCACGGCCTGCGGGCGTCGGCGGCCACGCTCCGCCGCGTCGTGCGCCGCGTGCGACCGGCCGTGGTGCACAGCCACCTCGCCCACGCCGACATCGTGGTCGCGCTCGCCGCCGGTCGCGGCCCCCGGCTCGTGACGACCGAGCACGGCATCGCCCGCGACGACGTCGTCTACCACCGCTCCGGCGCCCGGACCCGGGCGATGGCGGCGGCGCACACCGCGCGGCTGCGACGCTTCGACGCCGCGATCGCGGTCAGTCGGGCGACGGCCGACGCAATGGCCGCGAAGTGGCACCCCCGGATCCCCGTGACGGTGATCCCCAACGGGGTCGAGCCGGCAGCGTCGACTGCACAGCGGGCGCCCGGGCTGCGGATCCTCTCGCTGGCCCGCCTCGCGCCGGAGAAGCGGCTCCCCGCGCTCGTCGACGCCTTCGCGGTGCTGCGCGGCGACCACCCCGAGGCGCGACTGACCCTGGCCGGGACGGGCACCGAGGAGGCGGCCCTGCGCGCGCAGGTCCGGCGCCTCGGCCTCGACGGCGCGGTCAGCCTGCCGGGCTTCGTCGACCCGGAGTCGGCCATGGCCGACCACGACGTGCTGGCCATGCTGTCGGTCTGGGAGAACTGCTCGTACGCCCTCCTCGACGCCGCGGCGCGCGGGATGGGCGTGGTCGCGAGCGACGTCGGCGGCAACCCGGAGATCCTGCCGGCCGGGTCGCTGGCGGACGCCGACGACACCGCCGCGGTCGCCGCCGCGCTGGCCCGTCAGGGCCTCGACCTCGCCTCGCGGCCCACCCTGCGGGACTGGCCCACGACCGCCGACATGTGCGCCCGGATCACCGAGGCGTACGCCGCCGCAGGGGCCCGCTGATGGCAGGCATCGACACCCCCTGGAGCCTCCCGGACCGCACCATCGCCCACGCCGACAAGGCGGACCGCGAGATCCGGGCCACCGACTTCCTCCTCATGGCCGTGCTGCCGCTGCGCACGCTCGAGGTGTCCGGCGTGCCGGTCAACGAGCTCGCGATGGCTGCCCTGGTCGTCCTTTGCCTCGTGCGTCCGGCTCGCGGCGGGGCCCGGCTGCCCGGGCTCGTCGTGCTCCTCCTCGGTGCCCTGCTCGCCCTCCTGCTCTACTCGGGCCTGACCAACGAGGTCGACTGGACGCGTCGCCTGGGCCACGTCGCCATCCTCGCCGGGCTCGTCTGGGCCCTGGGCACCGGCCGGGTCTCGCTCCGGTCCGCCGCCCTCGGGCTGGCCGCCGGACTGACCGGCGTCATCGGCCTCGCCCTCGCGGGCATCGGCGGGGACACCTACCCCGGCCGGCTGACCGGCTTCCTGGGCGACCCCAACGCCGGCGCCTTCTTCATCGCGGTGCTCGGCGTCCTCGCTGTGACGTTCTGCGACGACCGGTGGAAGGTGCGGCTGGCCGTCGCGGTGCCGATCGTGGCGGGACTCGTCCTGTGCTTCTCACGGACCGGGCTCCTCGCCGGCGCGTTCGCGGCCGTCTGGATCCTCGCGGGACGGCGGCTCGGTGCCGCCGGCGGCGCCGCGCTCGCGGCCGTGCTCGTGTGGCTCGTCGACAACATCCCCGACGACCTCGTCCTCTACGGCCCGTTCTCCAACCGGTCCGGCAGCGACGCCCTGCGGGAGCGGATCATCGCCCAGGAGCAGGTCGAGCTCGCCACCGCCCCGTGGTACGGCAACGGCCCCGGCACGGCCCGGGTGGACGTCCGCGGCCTCGAGTTCTTCTTCCACAACAGCTACCTCGCGGTCCGGCAGGAGGGCGGCTGGATCGCCCTCCTGCTCGTGCTCGGGCTGATGACCCTCGCCTTCCTGCGGCTGTCGCGCCGCTCGCGTGCCGGCGACCTCGCCGCCGCCGGTGCACAGGCGGCCGTCATCGGCACGGCCGTCATGGCGATCACGCTCGGCGAGGTGCTCCTCGACACCCCCATGGCGATCGCAGTCGGCTTCGCCCTCGGCCGGACCCTGCACCCCGCGCCGGACGGGGTGCCCGATGCGTGAGCGGATCCACCTCGCCGCCAACAACCCCGACCTGGGCGGCGGCGAGCAGGTGCTGCTGCGCCACGCCGAGGCCCTGCTGGACCTCGGCCACCCGGTGACGGTGGTCTCGGCGGACACCTCGACCGAGGTCCTCGACGCCGCCGCCGGCGCCGGCGCCGACGTCATGGCGATCCGGGCCGACGACCGGCGCGACCACCTGCGGCGGCTCCGCGCCTGGGACCGCGCGGAACGCGACGGCCTCCTGTGGTGCCACGGGCTGGTGCCCGCACTGGCCACCGCCGGCCACCCG
>JAESGW010000812.1_pt1 | contig 13328 bp, 13 predicted proteins | sample 9269791 | NCBI WGS metagenome assembly JAESGW01 (sample SAMN16773120, study PRJNA677053) | algae metagenome | isolation source: Aphanocapsa lilacina HA4352-LM1 and co-occurring heterotrophs from near cave... | place: USA: Maniniholo cave, near Haena, Kauai, HI | collected 2009-07-28 | reverse complement strand
GTCACGTTGACCGCGTAGTCGGCGTGGTAGCCCTCCTTCTTCATCATCGGGATCATCACGGCGCCCATGGCCGAGACGTCGGCCACGGGTGAACCCGAGACGCCGCCGAACAGCGTGCAGGCCACCACGTTCGACATGCCGAGGCCGCCGCGCACGTGGCCCACCAGCGCGCGCGCGAAGTTGACGATGCGGTCGGCGATGCCGCCGTACAGCATGAGCTCGCCCGCGAAGATGAAGAAGGGGATCGCGAGGAACGAGAAGATGCCCATGCCCGAGGTCATCTGCTGGAAGCCGACCGCCAGCGGCAGGCCTTCGTAGAGCAGGGTGGCGAGCGCGGACAGGCCGATGGAGAAGGCCACCGGCACGCCGAGCAGCAGGAACAGCGTGAACGAGAGGCAGAGGATGAGGAGCGGGATCGTCATGATGGCGGCTTATCCCCAGGCGGGTTCGACTTCGCGGCCCTTGGCGAGCGCGATGATGTGTTCGATGGAAAACAGGACGATCAGCACGCCCGAGACGGCGGCGGGGATGTACTTCCAGCCTTCGGAGATCCACAGCGTGGGCAGCCGGTATTCCCAGACCGAATCGGCCAGCTCGGCGCAGTTCCAGGCCATGGCGGCGCCGAAGACCAGGATCAGCGCGTGGATCAGGTATTCCATCTTCAGCCGCAGCCAGTCGGGCGCGAGCACGAGGAAGGACTCGAGGCCGATGTGGCCGGCGTCGCGCACGCCCACGGCCACGCCGAGCATGGTGACGTAGAGCACCAGCAGCAGCGCGAGGCTCTCGGCCCAGGTCGGGGTGTTGTTGAGCACGTAGCGGCCGAACACCTGCCAGCTCACCGCGCAGATCACCGCGACGAGTCCGAGGATGCCCAGCCACATGCAGGCACGCGCGAGCGTGCGGCAGAGTTTGGTGTACATGAGGTCTTCCTTCTTTCTTCCTCCCCCTCTGGGGGAGGGCAGGGGAGGGGCAGGCGGCGCCTCCGTCGGGCGCCGCGGTGCCCCCATCCCGGCCTTCCCCCAGTGGGGGAAGGAGCCGATCAACAGGCCGATGCCGCGAGGCGGGTTACTTCGTGTCCTGCACGCGCTTCACCAGGTCCTTGAGCTTCGCGTCGGTGATGAACTTGTCGTACACCGGCTTCATCGCGGCCTGGAAGGCGGCCTTGTCGATGTCGATGATCTCGGCGCCGCCGGCCTTCACGGTGGCCAGCGACTTCACTTCGCGCTCCTCCCACTGCTTGCGCATGTAGGGCACCGATTCCTTGGCGGCCTGGCGGATCCAGCCCTGTTCCTCGGCCGAGAGCTTGTCCCAGGCGCGCTTGGAGAACAGCAGCATCTCTGGCGCCATCGAGTGCTCGGTCCTGGTGTAGTACTTGGCCACCTCGAACAGGCGCGCGCTCTCGTAGCTCGGATAGTTGTTCTCGGCCGCGTCGACCAGGCCGGTCTTCAGGCCCGTGTAGACCTCGCCCATGGGCATCGGCGTGGCGTTCGCGCCCATGGCCTCGATCATCGAGACCCAGAGGTCGGACTGCTGCACGCGCACCTTCAGGCCCTTCATGTCGGCGAAGCTGCGCACCGGCTTCTTGGCCGTGAACATCGAGCGCGCGCCGCTGTCGTAGAAGGCCAGGCCGATGAAGCCCTGCTTCTCGCAGGACTTGAGGATCTCCTCGCCGATCGGGCCGTCGAGCACCTTGTGCAGGTGGTCGACCGAACGGAACAGGAAGGGCATGGTGGGCACCTGCGTCTCGGCGCAGATGTTGTTCATCGGCGCGATGTTCACGCGCACCATCTGCAGCGCGCCGATCTTGGTCTGCTCGATGGTGTCCTTCTCGCTGCCGAGCGCGCTGTTGTTGAAGACCTTGATGCTGTGCTTGCCGCCCGACAGCGCCTTGAGGCGCTCGCTCATGAACTTGACGGCGGTGACGGTGGGGTAGTCGTCGGGATGGATGTCGGCCGAGCGGAACTCGGTGGCGCTGGCGGCCAGGGTGGTCAGCATGGCCGCGGCGCCGACTGCAAGTGCGATGAGTGTCTTCTGGAGTTTCATGTCTGTCTCGTCCTCTGATCGTTGGTTGTCGTGAAAATGAAAGCGCAAAGACTCGGGTACCCAATCAAGTGCCGTACATCGGCTCGGGAAATCCAGTGACGCCCGGCCGCAGCGCGAACACCCCGCCGGCCAGCGGCTGGTCCGACAGGTCGGTGTGGCCCGGCCGGATCGAGGTGACGAACAGGGTGTCGAGGCCCGCGCCGCCGAAGGCGCACATCGCGGGCTTCTTCACCGGCACCGCGAGCGAGCGGTCGAGCCGTCCCCCGGGCGTGAAGCGGTGGACCAGGCCGGCGTCGTTGCCGCAGATCCAGTAGCAGCCCTCGGCATCGATCGCGGCTCCGTCGGGGCGGCCGGGCAGGGGCTTCATGTCGATGAACAGGCGGCGGTTCGACGGCGTGCCGCTGGCGGTGTCGTAGTCGAAGGCCCAGACGGCCTGCACGCTCGGGTGCGAATCGGAGAGGTACATCGTGCGGCCGTCGGGGCTCCAGGCCAGGCCGTTGGGCACGATCAGGTCGTCGAGGCGCGAGGCGGCGCTCGCGTCGCCCTGGCCGTGGCTGTAGAGGCGGCCGACGCGCGCGCCGGCGGCCATGTCCAGCAGCATGGTGCCGGCCCAGAAGCGGCCCTGGCGGTCGCAGCGGCCGTCGTTGAAGCGCATCGCGGGAGCCGCGTGCTCGACCGGCGCGACCGACGTGGCGGCCAGCGTGCCGTCGGCCCGCGGTTCGAGCGAGAACAGGCCGCTCTCCAGGCCCGCGATCCAGGTGCCGGGGCGGTCGGCGCGCGGCGCGATGCAGGCGATCATCTCGGGCGCGCTCCAGCTGGCATGGCCCTCGGTGGCGTGCCAGCGGTGCAGCGCGCGCGCCGGAATGTCGACCCAGTAGAGCGCCTGCTCGGCCGCATGCCAGACCGGGCTTTCGCCGGTGCCGTTGCGCGCGTCGAGAACGAGTTCGGCCTGCATGCTGGGCGTGCCGCTCAATCGCCGAACGGGCCCTGCGCCGTGAAGGCACCGCCCTGGTAGATCGCGTTGGGATCGGTGGGGGCCACCGGCGGCTGCTGCTCGATCTTGTCGCGGAACACCTCGGAGCCGTCCTGCGGCACGAAGCCCAGGTGCGCGGCCGCGCTGTTGTCCCACCACACGTCGCGGTTGGCCGACATGCCGTAGACCACCGTGTGCTTCACGCCGGGCGTGAACAGCGACTTCTCGATCAGCGTGGTGAGGTCGCGGTAGCTGAGCCAGGTGCTCATCATGCGGCGGTTCGCCGGCTCGGGGAACGAGGAGCCGATGCGGATGCTCACGGTCTCGATGCCCCAGCGGTCGAAGTAGAACTGCGCCATGTCCTCGCCGAAGGACTTCGACAGGCCGTAGTAGCCGTCGGGCCGACGCGCGGCATGGGCGTCGATGCGTTCGTCCTGCCGGTAGAAGCCGATCACGTGGTTCGAGCTCGCGAACACCACGCGCTTCACGCCGTGGCGGCGCGCGGCCTCGTAGACGTTGAAGATGCCCTTGATGTTGGCCTCGAGGATCTCCTCGAACGGCCGCTCGACCGACACGCCACCCAGGTGCACGATGGCATCGCAGCCCTCGACCAGCGCATGCACCGCGGCCTTGTCCGCGAGGTCGCAGGGCACCACTTCCTCGCTCGCGTCGGCGGCCGGCGCGAGCGCCGCGATGTCGGACACGCGCAGCACGTCCGCATAGGGCTTGAGCCGTTCGCGCAGCACCTTGCCGAGGCCGCCAGCGGCGCCGGTCAACAGCAGCCGGTTGAGTTTCTTGTTCGATTCCATCCGTCGCTCGTCCTTACAGCTTGGTGATGCGCTCGGGCAGGTCGCGGCCGTGGTACTTCTTGTAGATGGCGTTGAGCTTGCCGTTCTTCTGGTTCGTCACGACCCAGTTGTTGATCCACTCCTTGAGCTTGGGCTGCTCCTTGTTGAGCGCGATACCCAGGTCGAAGTCCTTCTGCGAGAACTTCAGCTCGAGGTTCTTGGCCGGGGCCTGCTTGATCATTTCGCTGAGGTTCGAGGGCGTGCTCGAGAACAGGTCAATCTGGCCCGTGACCATCGAGGTGATCAGCGTGGCGTCGTCCTCGTAGCGCACGATCTCGGCCCCCTTGGCCTGCTGGGTGGTCAGCGTGTCGTTGACGGTGGCACGTGTCAGGCCGATGCGCTTGCCGTTGAGGTCGGCGTAGTCCGTGACCTTGATGCTCTTGGGGCCGCCCACGATGATGCTGATGACGGCGTAGGGCGTCGAGAAGTCGACCACCTTCTCGCGCTCGGGCGTGATCGACAGGTCGGCCACCACGATGTCGGCGCGCTGCGCCTGCAGCGTGGGCACGCGCGCGGCGTTGGTGACCGACACGATCTCGAGCTTCACGCCCAGGTCCTTGGCCAGTTGCGCGGCGGTGTCGACGTCGGAGCCGGTGGGCTGCAGGTTGGCGTCGGCGAAGCTGAACAGCGGCGTGCCCATGGCGATCGCGACGCGGATCTTGCCGGCCTTCCTGATGTCGTCGAGCTGGTCGGCCATGGCGGCCTGTGCCACGCCGGCCACGAGGGCCAGCGCGATGCAGCTGCGGGTGAAGGCTTTGCCGAGTTTCATGAATATCTCCTGGTGTGGTTTGGTATGGGAGTAAAGAGAAAGACCCGGGCTGCCTGTTTACAGCCCGTTGTTCAGGAAGGCATGCAGCTCCGGCGTGCGCGGCGCGTCGAGCATCTCGCCCGGGCCGGTCTCCCACACGGTGCCCTGGTGCATGTAGATGATCCGGTCGGCCACGCGCTTGGCGAAGGCCATCTCGTGCGTCACCAGCAGCATGGTCATGCCGCCGGCCGCGAGGTCCTCCATCACGCGCAGCACCTCGCCGGTGAGCTGGGGGTCGAGCGCCGAGGTCACCTCGTCGAACAGCATGACCTTGGGCGACATCGCGAGCGAGCGCGCGATGGCCACGCGCTGCTGCTGGCCGCCCGAGAGCTGCTCGGGATAGGCGTCGGCCTTCTGCTTGAGGCCCACCTGGTCGAGCACGCGGATCGCGACCTCGGCGGCCTCGCCGCGCGAGAGCTTCTTCACGTGGCGCAGCGCCAGCATGATGTTCTCCTGCACCGTGAGATGGGGGAACAGGTTGTAGCTCTGGAACACGATGCCGACCTCGAGCCGCAGGCGCTTGAGGTCGACCGCGGGATCGTCGACGCGGATGCCGCAGACCTCGATGCTGCCGCGGTCGATCACCTCGAGCCGGTCGATGCAGCGCAGCGCCGTGCTCTTGCCCGAGCCGCTGGCGCCGATGATGGCGATCATCTCGCCCTTGGCGACCTCGAACGAGACGCCCTTGAGCACCTGGTTCGCGCCGAAGCTCTTGTAGACCTGGTCCAGGCGCACGATGGGCGCGGCGCCCGGGACCTGCGCGGCACCGCCGCCGGCCGTGCCGACGCTGGCGTCCATGTAGGGGGTGCGCAGGGATTCAACGATTGGCGACATTGAGCTTCTTCTCCATCGCTTCGCTCCAGCGCGACAGCGGATAACACAGGGCGAAATAGAAAGCGCCGACCAGGAGGAAGACCAGGAAGGGCTGGAAGATGGTGTTGTTGATGATCTGGCCGGCGCGCGTGAGCTCGACGAAGCCGATCACCGAGGCCAGCGAGGTCATCTTGATGATCTGCACCAGGAAGCCGACCGTGGGCGGCAGCGACAGGCGCACCGCCTGCGGGATGATCACCAGGCGCAAGGTCTGCCAGCGCGTGAAGGCCAGGCATTCGGAGGCTTCCCACTGCGGCTTGGGCATGGCCTCGACGCAGCCGCGCCAGATGTCGCCGAGGTAGGCGCTGACGTAGATCATCATCGCGATGCCGGCCGCGATCAGCGAGGGCAGCGCGAGGCCGTAGACCGAGAGGCCGAAGTAGACGATGAACAGCAGGATCAGCAGCGGGATGCCCTGGATGCACTCGATGTAGACCAGCGCGAGCCAGCGCAGCCAGGGCCGCGGCGAGATGCGCGCGAGCATCAGGCCGAAGCCGCCGATGGCGCCGAGCGCGAAGGCGATGGCCGAGAGCACCAGGGTCCAGCCGATGGACTGCACCAGGTACATCAGGTGCGTGAAGGTGAAGTTTCCAATGCTCACGCCGCACCCCCATGGATCGCAACGGCGGCCGCTGCGCCCGGCTGCGCCTTGCCGGCCTGCGCGGCCGCGCGGCGCACCACGCGGCGGCGGCGGAACATGTACTCGCCGAGCGCCCAGGTCACGAGCTTGATGAGAAGCGACAGCACCAGGTAGAGCGCCGCGACCACGATGTAGGTCTCGAGCGAGCGGAAGGTGTCGGACTGCACGGTGTTGGCGATCGCCGTGAGTTCCTCGGCCGAGATCTGCGAGGCCATCGCCGAGGCCTGCATCATCAGCAGGAACTGGCTCGTGAGGGCGGGGTAGACCTTCTCGATCGAGGGCTGCAGCATCACGTGCCAGCCGATGCGCCATTTCGACAGGCCCAGGCATTCGGCGGCCTCGATCTGGCCGCGCGGCACCGACTCGAGGCCGGCGCGGATGATCTCGGCCGCGTAGGCCGCGATGTTGATCACCATCGCCAGCACCGCGGCCGCGAAGGTCGGCATGCGCAGGCCGAAGCTCGCGAGGCCGAAATACAAAAGGAAGATCTGGACCAGGAACGGCGTGTTGCGCACCACCTCGATGTAGATCGAGCAGGCGCGCGACAGCGGCCGGATGCGGCTGCGCTTGGCGAAAGCCACCAGCGTGCCCACGCACACGCCGATCAGCACGGCCAGCGCGGTCATCTTCAGGGTCAGCCATGCCCCGTTGACGAACACGGGCCAGTACGATGCCAGCGGAGAGAAATCGAGCGAATACTTCATGCGAAAGCCGCTTCCGGAACACCACCCGCGGCGGTGCGAAAAAGGCGCTTGGACAGTTTTTGAGTGATAGGTTATCTGTTGTCGTACAACTGACGGGAGATTATGATCGTGGGCATGGACCAGACGACTGCGGGTAATCCCTTGGTTTCCGATGCGCCGGAAACCGGCGCCTCCGCCGCGAAGGGCGGCAGCGCCTTCGTGGGGCGGCCGCGCCAGCGCGCGCGCGGACTGGCGCACGGCCTGGTGGAAGACCTGGGCGAGAAGATCCGCAGCCAGGCGCTGCGGCCGGGCGACAAGCTGCCGACCGAGTCGGCGATCATGCAGGCCTATGGCGTGAGCCGCACCGTGGTGCGCGAGGCGCTGTCGAAGCTGCAGGCCGGCGGGCTGGTGGAGACCTTGCACGGCGTCGGCACCTTCGTGCTGCAGCCGCGCCCGGGCGGGGTGTTCCGGCTCGAGCCGGGCGAGATCGCGACCTCGGTCGACGTGCTGGCCGTGCTCGAGCTGCGCATCAGCCTCGAGACCGAGTCCGCCGGGCTGGCCGCGAGCCGCCGCACCGAGGAGCAACTGGTCGCGATGCGCCAGGCGCTCGACGATTTCGAGCACAACGTGACCGTCTCGGGCGACACCGTGGCGCCCGACTTCCGCTTCCACCTGCAGATCGCCCAGTCGACCGGCAACCCCTATTTCGCCGACATCATGCGGCACCTGGGCACGACGATCATCCCGCGCACCCGCATCAGCGCGATCCGCCACCAGGAGGGCGGGGCCTACCTCAGCCGCGTCAACCGCGAGCATGAAGAGATCTATGCGGCGATCGCGCGGCGCGACCCCGAGTCGGCCCGCGCCGCGATGCGCATCCACCTGACCAACAGCCGCGAACGGCTGCGCATGGCTCAGGAAGCGGCGCAGAAGAAGGCCGAAGCGGCCAAGTCCTCCGATAACTAGCCCCGCGAACGCCTTTTGGCGTTCGTGATGCTGGACAACTTGTTTTTCTAGTTGTACGATGACTGATAACTCGCAAGATCAACGAGCGAGGCATCGACCATCGAGACAACTGGAGGCAGAGGATGACCATCAAACGCCGCGGCGCGCTCAGCGCCGCACTGGCCACGACGTTGGCCGCAAGCCTGCCGGGGTTCGCCCTGGCCCAGGCCGGCACCGCCGGCTGGCCCGCGAAGCCGCTGCGCATCGTGGTGCCGTACCCGCCCGGCGGTTCGTCGGACATCATCGCGCGCGCCATCAGCCAGCCGCTGTCGGAAGCGCTGAAGCAGCCGGTGATCGTCGAGAACAAGCCCGGCGCCAACGGCAATCTGGGCGCCGACTTCGTCGCCAAGTCCGCGCCCGACGGCTACACGCTGCTGCTGTGCGACGTGGGCGCGCTGGCGATCAGTCCCTCGGTCTACACCAGGCTGTCCTTCGATCCGTCGAAGGACCTGCGCGGCGTGACCATGCTGGCCTATTCGCCGCACCTGCTGGTGGTGCATCCGTCGGTGAAGGCCAACAACCTCAAGGAACTGGTCGCGCTGTCGAAGACCTCCGAACTGAATTTCGCCGTGACCGCCACCGGCAGCGCACCGCACCTGGCCGGCGTGGCGCTCGAGCGCGCGAGCGGTGCCAAGTGGACCTACGTGCCCTACAAGGGCGGCGTGCAGGCGGTGCAGGACACCGTCTCGGGCCAGACCCAGGTGCTGATGAACGGCATGCTCGCCACCCTGCCGCAGGTGCAGGGCGGCCGCCTCAAGGTGCTGGGCGTGTCCAAGGCCACGCGCATGCCGCTGATCGGCGACGTGCCGACCATCGCCGAGCAGGGCGTGCCCGGCTACGAATCGGGCACCTGGCAGGGCGTGCGCGTCGCGCGCGGCACGCCCGAGGCCATCGTGCAGCGCCTCAACAAGGAACTGATCGCCGTCATCCGCACGGCCGACATCCGCTCGCGCCTCGCGGGGCAGGGCGCCGAGGTCGTGACCATGACCCCGGCCGAGGAGGAGCGCTTCTTCGACAAGGAACGCGCGCGCTGGGCCAAGGTGGTGGCCGACGCCAGCATCAAGCTCGACTGAACGCGCTCGCCGCTTCCAACCCTTTCTTCATTTCTTTCACTGGACGTTTTCTTCGATGAACCCGCAAGAACTCAAAAACATCATGGGCTCCGGCCTGCTCTCGTTCCCGCTGACCGACTTCGATGCCAACGGCGACTTCGACAAGAAGGGCTACATCGAGCGCCTCGAATGGCTCGCGCCCTACGGCGCCAGCGCGCTGTTCGCGGCCGGCGGCACGGGCGAGTTCTTCTCGCTGACCGGGGAGGAGTACCCCGGCATCATCCAGACCGCGGTCGACACCTGCCGCGGCAAGGTGCCGATCATCGCGGGCGCCGGCGGCCCCACGCGCTTCGCGATCCAGTGCGCGCAGGCGGCCGAGAAGGCCGGCGCGCACGGCATCCTGCTGCTGCCGCACTACCTGACCGAAGCCGGCCAGGACGGTATCGCCGCGCACGTCGAGGCCGTGTGCAAGAGCGTGAAGTTCGGCGTGATCGTCTACAACCGCGCCACCAGCCGCCTCAAGCCCGACACGCTGGCGCGCCTGGCCGAACGCAACCCGAACCTGGTGGGCTTCAAGGACGGCGTGGGCGACATCGAGGCGATGGTCGCCATCTACCAGAAGATGGGCGACCGCTTCGCCTACCTGGGCGGCCTGCCCACGGCCGAGGTCTACGCCGCGGCCTACAAGGCCATGGGCACGCCGGTGTATTCGTCGGCCGTCTTCAACTTCATCCCGAAGACCGCGATGGACTTCTACAACGCCGTCGCCAACGACGACCTGCCGACCCAGCACCGCCTGCTGAAGGACTTTTTCATGCCCTACCTCGAGCTGCGCAACCGCGTGCCGGGCTACGCCGTGAGCATCGTCAAGGCCGGCGCCAGGATCGTCGGCCATGACGCCGGCCCGGTGCGCGCGCCGCTGACCGACCTCAAGCCCGACGAGGTCGCGCAGCTCGCCGCGCTGATCGAGAAGCTGGGTCCGCAGTAAGCGGCGCCGCTGTCGAAAGAGAAGCAAATACAAAACACCGGAGATGACGACATGCTGAAGAAACTGTTCCTCGTTGCCGCCGCCGCGGCGCTGTTCTCGGGTTGCGCCAACGTCATGCCCACGGGTGGCGGCAGCGCCTCCGATGCGGCCGCCGAGCGCCTGCGCATCGCGATGGTCGACCCGACCCGTCCCGCGCTGTCGGCGCTGGTGGCCGACGAGCTCAGCTACGGCCATTCGGGCGGCAAGGTCGACACCAAGGAAAGCTTCATCGCCGACCTGCTCGACGGCAAGTCCGACTTCGTGACCATCACCATCACCGAGCAGACCGTGAAGGTGGTCGATGCCCGCACCGCCATCGTGCGCCATGCGCTGGCCGCCGACACCAACGACTCGGGCAAGCCCGGCAAGGTGGCGCTGAAGATCCTCGGCGTGTGGCAGAAGCAGGGCGGCAACTGGAAGCTGCTCGCGCGCCAGGCCGTGCGCGCCTCCTGATCCGGGGCAGACACGCATGAAGCGCAGAGCATTGCTCGCGGCCGGCCTGGCCGCCGCGGCCTGGCTGCCGATGGCCACCTTCGCACAAGGCGACTGGCCATTGCAGAAGCCCGTGACCGTCATCGTGCCGTTCCCCGCGGGCGGCTCCACCGACATGGTGGCGCGCGCGCTGGCGCTGCAGCTGCAGACGAAGCTCGGCGGCAGCTTCGTGGTCGACAACCGGCCCGGTGCCACCGGCACCATCGGCACCGGCTTCGTCAAGCGCGCGGCGCCCGACGGCTACACCCTGCTGGTGTCCTCGCTCGGCGCCTTCGTCGTCACGCCGCACCTGCAGAAGAGCGTGCCCTACGACGCGACCAAAGACTTCGACTACATCAGCGTGCCGGTGCAGGCGCCCAACGTGCTGGTGGCCAACGTCGCGCGGCCCGAGAAGACCGTCGACGAGGTGCTCGCGCTGCTGCGCAAGACGCCGGGCAAGGTCTCGTTCGCGAGCTCGGGCAACGGATCGTCCGATCACCTGTCGGCCGAGCTGTTCTGGCAGCAGACGAAGACCGAGGGCGTGCACGTGCCCTACAAGGGCGGCGCGCCGGCGGTCAACGACCTGCTCGGCAACCAGGTCGACTTCTCGTTCCAGAACGTCAATGCCGTGCTGCCGCACATCCGCGCCGGCAAGCTGCGCGCCATTGCCGTCACCGGCGACAAGCGCTCGCCCGTGCTGCCCGAGGTGCCCACGCTGGCCGAGGCCGGCGTGAAGGGCGCCGAGGTCTATTCGTGGCAGGGCGTGGCCGCGCCGCGCGGGCTGCCGCCGGCCACGAAGAAGAAGCTGGCCGATGCCGTGGTGGCCGCGATGCAGGATCCCGAGACCAGGAAGCGCATGCTCGAGCAGGGCCTCGAGATCGTCGCGAGCACGCCCGAGGAATTCACCGCCTTCCAGGCGCGCGAATGGACGCGCTGGAAGACCCTGATCGAAACCCGCCACATCACCGCCGATTGATCACGCCGATCGACAAGGGCCCCGCGGGCCCGCAGCCTTCAGAACCGACGCCAAAGCCATGACGCTCCCGGACTCCCGTTCCTCCACCCCCGTCGTCACCGAGATGCAGGTGATCCCGGTCGCGGGCCGCGACAGCATGCTGATGAACCTCAGCGGCGCGCACGGTCCCTTCTTCACGCGCAACCTGCTGATCCTCACCGACAGCGCCGGGCGCACCGGCGTGGGCGAGGTGCCAGGCGGCGAGAAGATCCGCCAGACGCTCGAGGACGCGCGTGCCCTGGTCGTGGGCCAGCCCATCGGCAACCACAACGCCGTGCTCAACGCCATGCGCCGCGAGTTCGCCGCGCGCGACAGCGGCGGGCGCGGCCTGCAGACCTTCGATCTGCGCGTGACCATCCATGCGGTCACGGCCGTCGAGGCCGCGCTGCTCGACCTGCTGGGCCAGTTCCTCGAGGTGCCGGTGGCGGCGCTGCTCGGCGAGGGCCAGCAGCGCGACGCGGTGCAGATGCTCGGCTACCTGTTCTACGTCGGCGACCGCGCGAAGACCGACCTGCCCTACGACAGCGACCCCGGCGCCGATAACGACTGGTTCCGCCTGCGCCACGAGGAGGCCATGACCCCCGAGGCCATCGTGCACCTGGCCGAGGCCGCGCATGCGCGCTACGGCTTCACCGACTTCAAGCTCAAGGGCGGCGTGCTGCGCGGCGAGGAGGAGGTGGAGGCGATCCGCGCGCTGCACGAACGCTTTCCGCAGGCGCGCGTCACGCTCGATCCCAACGGCGGCTGGCTGCTGGCCGACGCGGTGCGGCTGTGCCGCGACCTGCATGGCGTGATGGCCTATGCCGAGGACCCGTGCGGCGCCGAGGGCGTGTTCTCGGGCCGCGAGGTGATGGCCGAGTTCCGCCGCGCCACCGGCCTGCCCACGGCCACCAACATGGTCGCCACCGACTGGCGCGAGATGGTCCACAGCCTGTCGCTGCAGTCGGTCGACATCCCGCTGGCCGACCCGCACTTCTGGACCCTGGCCGGTTCGGTGCGCGTGGCCCAGCTGTGCCAGGCCTGGGGCCTGACCTGGGGCTCGCATTCGAACAACCACTTCGACGTTTCGCTCGCCATGTTCACGCACGTGGCGGCGGCCGCGCCGGGCAAGGTCACGGCCATCGACACGCACTGGATCTGGCAGGACGGCCAGCGCCTGACCAGGGAGCCGCTGCGCATCGAGGGCGGCTTCGTGAAGGTGCCCACGCGCGGCGGCCTCGGCGTGGAGCTCGACATGGACGAAGTCAAAAAAGCTCACGCGCTCTACTTGAAGCATGGCCTGGGCGCGCGCGATGATGCGCAGGCGATGCAGTACCTGATCCCCAACTGGCGCTTCGACAACAAACGGCCCTGCATGGTCCGCTGAGTGCGCCGGCTTCACTCCCTCATTCCGTTCTTTCCGCAGCAACAAGGATGCATTCCATGCAGAACCACGACAACCTGATCGGCGGCGAATGGCGCGCCGGCGCGAGCTACAGCCCCAACGTCAACCCCAGCAACCTCGGCGACGTGCTGGGCCACTACACGCAGGGCGACGCGAGCCATGTCGAAGCGGCCGTGGCCGCCGCCACCGCGGCCTTCCCGGCCTGGGCCACGGGCAGCGTGCAGGCACGCTCCGACGCGCTCGACAAGATCGGCAACGAGATCCTCGCGCGCAAGGAGGAACTCGGCACGCTGCTGGCGCGCGAGGAGGGCAAGACCAAGGCCGAAGGCATCGGAGAGGCCACGCGCGCGGGCCAGATCTTCAAGTTCTTCGCGGGCGAGTGCCTGCGCCTGTCGGGCGAGCTGCTGCCCTCGGTGCGACCCAACATCGGCGTGGAGATCACGCGCGAACCCGTGGGCGTGGTCGGCCTGATCACGCCGTGGAACTTCCCGATCGCCATTCCCGCC
>JAESGW010000811.1_pt1 | contig 13332 bp, 10 predicted proteins | sample 9269791 | NCBI WGS metagenome assembly JAESGW01 (sample SAMN16773120, study PRJNA677053) | algae metagenome | isolation source: Aphanocapsa lilacina HA4352-LM1 and co-occurring heterotrophs from near cave... | place: USA: Maniniholo cave, near Haena, Kauai, HI | collected 2009-07-28 | reverse complement strand
AGATCTATGGCCAGCGCGACGACCTCACCTTGTGCGGTACCAAGGAGGCGGCGTTGCGCGGCGCCGATGCACTCTTGATCGCCACCGAGTGGAAGAATTTTAGGGCGCCGTCCTTCGAGCTGATCCGCGACCAGCTCAAGACCGCCGTCATCTTCGACGGCCGCAACCTCTACGACCCGGCAGTCGTCGCCCGCCACGGCATCCAATACGTCTCCATCGGCCGCAAGGCGTCATAACACCGGCAAAGAAAGGGCCCGCGCGAGCGGGCTCTTTTGTCTGATGCGGCGCTCACTGGTTGCGGCGCTTGCCTTCCATCAGGTCGAGCACCGCGCGGGCGGCGTCGAGCACATTGGTGCCGGGTCCGAAGACCGCCGACACGCCATGGTCAAGCAGGTACTGATAATCCTGCCGCGGAATGACGCCGCCGACCACCACGATGATATCCGCAGCGCCCTTGGCCTTGAGAGCCTGGACAAGCTGTGGGGCAAGCGTCTTGTGGCCGGCCGCCAGCGACGACATGCCGACGACGTGGACCCTGGAGGCGATCGCCGTGTCTGCGGCTTCGCCCGGCGTCTGAAACAGCGGCCCGGCAATGACCTCGAAACCGATGTCGCCAAAGGCCGAGGCGATAATCTTGGCACCGCGATCGTGGCCATCCTGGCCGAGCTTGGCCACCATGACACGCGGCTTTTCACCCAGTGAGCCGGCAAACTGTTCGAGCCGCGACACCAACGTCTGGAATTCCGGCTCGTCATCATAGGCCTTGCCATAGACGTTTTCGACCACTTCCGGCACCGCCGCATGGTCGCCAAAGGCGCGGCGCATGGCATCGGAAATCTCGCCGACCGTGGCACGGGCGCGGGACGCGTCGACGGCCGCGGCAAGGATGTTGCCTTCACCTGAGCGAGCGACCTGTTCCAGCGCGGCAATCGTTTCGGCGACGCGCTTCGGGTCGCGCTGGCGGCGGGTGCGCTCGATACGGGCGATCTGCGACAGGCGCACGGCGGAATTGTCGATCTCAAGGATATCGAGATGATCTTCCTGCTCGAGGCGGTACTTGTTGACGCCAACGATGACCTCGTCACCTTTGTCGACGGCGGCCTGGCGCCGGGTCGCCGCCTCCTCGATCATCCGCTTGGGCAATCCGCTCGCGACAGCCTTGGTCATGCCGCCCATCGCCTCGACCTCCTCGATCAGCGCCCAGGCCTTCTCGGCGAGGTCGTTGGTCAGGGCCTCGACATAATAGGAGCCGGCGAGTGGGTCGACGACCTTGGTCACGCCGGTCTCATGCTGCAGGATCAACTGGGTGTTGCGGGCGATACGGGCCGAAAACTCGGTTGGAAGTGCTATCGCCTCGTCGAAGGAGTTGGTGTGCAGCGACTGCGTGCCGCCGAGGGCCGCCGACATCGCCTCGAAGGCGGTGCGGACGATGTTGTTGTAGGGATCCTGCTCCTGCAGCGACACGCCGGAGGTCTGGCAGTGCGTGCGCAGCATCAGCGACGAGGCCTTCTTCGGCTCGAACTCGGTCATGATGCGCGACCACAGCAAGCGCGCCGCCCGCAGCTTTGCCGCCTCCATGAAGAAGTTCATGCCGATGGCGAAGAAGAAGGACAGCCGGCCGGCGAAGTCGTCGACATTGAGCCCCTTCTTCAGCGCCGCACGAACATATTCGCGCCCATCGGCCAGGGTGAAGGCAAGTTCCTGCACCAGCGTCGAACCGGCCTCCTGCATGTGGTAGCCGGAGATCGAGATCGAGTTGAACTTCGGCATCTCTCTGGCCGTGTACTCGATGATGTCGGCAACTATGCGCATCGAGGGTTCGGGCGGGTAGATGTAGGTGTTGCGGACCATGAACTCCTTGAGGATGTCGTTCTGGATGGTCCCCGACAGCTTCTCGCGCGACACGCCCTGTTCCTCGCCCGCGACGATGAAATTGGCGAGGATCGGGATGACAGCGCCGTTCATGGTCATCGACACCGAGATCTGCTCGAGCGGGATGCCGTCGAACAGGATCTTCATGTCCTCGACGGAATCGATTGCCACGCCGGCCTTGCCGACGTCACCTTCGACGCGCGGATGGTCCGAGTCATAACCGCGATGGGTGGCGAGGTCGAAGGCGACCGACACGCCCTGCTGGCCGGCGGCGAGCGCCTTGCGGTAGAAGTTGTTGGAAGCCTCCGCCGTGGAGAAGCCGGCATATTGCCGGATCGTCCAGGGGCGGCCGGTGTACATGGTGGCGCGTGGACCGCGCAGGAACGGCGCGATGCCCGGCAGCGTGCCGAGATGGCCGATGCCTTGGAGATCATCCGCCGTGTAGAGCGGCTTGACCTCGATGCCCTCAGGCGTGTTCCAGGTCAGCGTGTCGGGCGATGCCTTGATCTCGCGCTCGGCGAGTTTTTTCCAGGAATCAATTGTTGGTTTGTCGGTCATTGGGGCCTCCTCAGGCGCGGGGCTCACCCTCCCCCTTCTGGGGAGGGTCGGACCGCAGGTCCGGGGTGGGGGTAAGAGTGCCAAGTCGAGCACGTGCGACGATGGGGTCGATCGTGTCCACTTTGCGGATCGACCCTAAGCAGTCTGAAGAGGCGCTAGGCGCCATCACTCGAACTCCATGATCAGCTCGTCGACTGCGAGGCTTTCGCCCGCTGTCGCCGCCACGCGCTTGACCGTGCCCTTGCGCTCGGCGCGCAGCACGTTTTCCATTTTCATCGCCTCGACGGTTGCCAGCGACTGGCCGGCCTCGACGGTGTCGCCTTGCTTGACGAGGATCGACGTCACCACGCCCGGCATCGGGCAGAGCAGCATCTTCGAGGTATCCGGCGGCAGCTTGACCGGCATCAGCCTGGCCAACTGGGCGACGCGCGGGCTGCGCACATGGGTCACCACGTCCATGCCGCGCCAGCGCAGGCGCCAGCCTGTGCCCGACCGCGACACCTTCACGCCGATGGACGTGCCATCGACGGCAAAGTTGGCGTGCGGGTGGCCTGGCAGCCAGTCGCTCGACACCGCAAGTGTGGTGCCGTCGTCGAATTCGACCATCATGCCGTCGGCTCCGTCCCTGACATGGAGCGGCAGGGTGAAGCCGGCAAGGGTGACCACCCAGTCGGCGCCGACGGGACGCTGGTGGTTGGCGAGCGAGCCCGAGATCTGGGTGCCGCGACGCTGGACGGACTGGTTGATAAGTGCCGCCACCGCGGCAAGCTTGCGGGCATCGGACTCGGAGGGTGCCACGCCGGCAAAGCCGTCGGGGAACTCCTCGGCGATGTAGGCGGTGGTCAGCGCGCCGGAGCGGAACCGCTCCTGGTCCATGACCGCCGAGAGGAACGGCAGATTGTGGCCGATGCCTTCGACTTCGAAATCGTCCAGCGCCCGGCCCATCGCCTCGACCGCCGTCAGGCGATCCGGCGCCCAGGTGCAGAGCTTGGCGATCATCGGATCGTAATACATCGAGATTTCGCCGCCCTCGAAGACGCCGGTATCGTTGCGGACGATGGTGCCGTCGTCGCGCTTGCCCTCGACCGGCGGGCGGTAGCGGGTCAGCCGGCCGATCGACGGCAGGAAGTTGCGGTAGGGATCCTCGGCATAGAGGCGGCTTTCGACGGCCCAGCCGTTGAGCTTCACGTCGGCTTGCGTAAAGCGAAGCTTCTCGCCGGCGGCGACGCGGATCATCTCCTCGACCAGGTCGATGCCGGTGATCAATTCCGTCACCGGATGCTCGACCTGCAAGCGGGTGTTCATCTCGAGGAAGTAGAAGTTCCTGTTGCCGTCGACGATGAACTCGACCGTGCCGGCCGAGAAGTAGCCGACGGCCTTGCCGAGCGCCACGGCCTGTTCGCCCATTGCCTTGCGGGTGGCGGCGTCGAGGAAGGGCGACGGCGCCTCCTCGATGACCTTCTGGTTGCGGCGCTGGATCGAACATTCGCGCTCGCCGAGATAGACAAGGTTGCCGTGCTGGTCGCCCAGCACCTGGATCTCGATGTGACGCGGCTGGGTGACGAATTTTTCGATGAAGATGCGGTCGTCGCCGAAGGAGGACTTGGCCTCGTTCCTGGACGACTGGAAACCCTCGCGCGCCTCGGCGTCGTTCCAGGCAATGCGCATGCCCTTGCCGCCGCCGCCGGCGGAGGCCTTGATCATGACGGGATAACCGATCGAATTGGCGATCTTGACCGCCTCCTCGGCATCCTCGATCAGGCCCATATGGCCGGGCACGGTGTTGACGCCGGCGGAGGCCGCGATCTTCTTCGAGGTGATCTTGTCGCCCATCGCTTCGATGGCAACCGGCGGCGGACCGATGAAGGCGACGCCCTCGCCCTTCAGCGCCTCGGCGAAATTCGGGTTCTCCGACAGGAAGCCGTAGCCGGGATGCACCGCATCGGCGCCGGTTTGCCTGATCGCGTCGATGATCTTCTGGATGACGATGTAGGACTGGTTCGATGGTGCCGGTCCGATATGGACGGCCTCGTCGGCCATCTTCACATGCAAGGCCTCGCGGTCGGCGTCGGAATAGACCGCGACCGTTGCGATACCAAGCTTCTGGGCCGTCTTGATGACCCGGCAGGCGATCTCGCCACGATTGGCGATGAGGATTTTCTTGAACATGTTTGTCCTGCTCACAGCGGTATCGTGTCGTGCTTCTTCCACGGCGCATCGAGCTTCTTGCCGCGCAGGGCGGCGAAAGCGCGGGCGATGCGGCGGCGCGACGAGTGCGGCATGATCACCTCGTCGATGAAGCCGCGCTCGGCTGCCTTGAACGGGTTGGCGAAGTTGGTCTCGTACTCCTTGGTGCGCTCGGCGATCTTGCCGGCGTCGCCCAGTTCGGAGCGATAGAGGATCTCGGTCGCGCCCTTGGCACCCATCACGGCGACCTCGGCCGTCGGCCAGGCATAGTTGATGTCGGCGCCGATATGCTTGGAGGCCATGACGTCATAGGCGCCGCCATAGGCTTTTCGGGTGATCAGCGTCACCATCGGCACGGTGGCCTGGCTGTAGGCGAAGAGTAGCTTGGCGCCATGCTTGATGACGCCGCCATATTCCTGGGCGGTACCAGGCAGGAAGCCCGGCACGTCGACCAAGGTCAGGATCGGGATCGAGAAGGCATCGCAGAAACGGACGAAACGCGCAGCCTTGCGCGATGAATCGATGTCGAGACAGCCGGCCAGCACCATCGGCTGGTTGGCGACCACGCCGACGCTCTGGCCCTCGATGCGCATGAAGCCGGTGATGATGTTCTTGGCGAAGGCTTCCTGGATTTCGAAGAAATCGCCCTCGTCGGCGATCGCCAGGATCAGCTCCTTCATGTCGTAGGGTTTGGTCGCGCTGTCGGGGATCAGCGTGTCGAGCCGCATCTCCAGCCGGCTCGGGTCGTCGTGGAACGGCCGTACCGGCGGCTTCTCGCGGTTATTGAGCGGCAGGAAGTCGAACAGCAGGCGGACCTGCTCCAGCGCCTCGATGTCGTTTTCGTAGGCGCCGTCGGCAACCGAGGACTTCGCGGTGTGCGTGCGGGCGCCGCCGAGTTCTTCTGCCGTGACTATCTCGTTGGTGACCGTCTTCACCACGTCCGGGCCGGTAACGAACATGTAGGACGAGTCACGCACCATGAAGATGAAGTCGGTCATGGCCGGCGAATAGACTGCGCCGCCGGCGCAGGGCCCCATGATGACCGAGATCTGCGGCACGACGCCGGAGGCATCGACATTGCGCTTGAATACGTCGGCATAGCCGGCGAGCGAAGCGACGCCTTCCTGGATGCGGGCGCCGCCGGAGTCGTTCAGGCCGATGACGGGCGCGCCGTTGCGCATCGCCATGTCCATGATCTTGCAGATTTTCTGCGCGTGCGTCTCCGACAGCGAGCCGCCGAGCACGGTGAAGTCCTGGCTGAAGACATAGACCAGGCGACCGTTGATGGTGCCCCAGCCGGTAACGACGCCGTCACCCGCCACCTTCTGCTCGGCCATGCCGAAATCGGTGGTGCGGTGGGTGACATACATGTCGAACTCTTCGAAGGAGCCTTCATCGAGCAGCACGTCGATGCGTTCGCGCGCCGTCAGCTTGCCCTTGGCATGCTGGGCATCGATGCGCTTCTGGCCGCCGCCGAGGCGGGCCTCGGCGCGGCGGGCTTCCAGTTGTTCGAGTACGGCGCGCATCAGTTCATGCCCTTGCGAGAAAGCCATTTCCAGGCGGCGGGGAAGGCGATCGCGGCAAGCACGGCCTTCATGACGTCGCCTGATATGAAGGGGTAGAGGCCGAAGGCCAGCACAGGCTTGTCCCAGCCGACGACATTGCCGAGCCAGAGCAGGCCGGGCACATAGATGACGGCTCCGGCAAGCAGTGCGGCCAGCATGGCGGTGGCAGCGTTGCGGTCCCAGCCGCGCTCGGCGAGCCAGCCGGCGAGTACTGCGGCAGGCAGGTAGCCGGCGAGATAACCGCCGGTCGGGCCCGTCATGTAGGCGAGGCCGATGCCCTTTTCGGGCGTGCCGGCAAAGACCGGCAGGCCAAGAGCGCCCTGCGCGAGATAGAGAGCAACGGCAGCAGTGCCACGTACCGGGCCGAGCGCCAGGCCGAGGCCGATGACGACAAGCGTCTGCATGGTCATGGGAACGGGGTAGAACGGCACCTGGATCTTGGCGGAGGCGGTCAGAAGCAACGAGCCCGCGACGACGGCCACGATGTCCATTGTGCTGAGCCGGCTGGTCCGCCTGTCGGCAACGGTCTGGTAGAGCGTCATGGGGCTTTCTCCCGCGCTACGAGGTTGAAAAACAATGGCCTCTCGCCGCGTCAGCGGCAAGCAGCGAAGTTGGCGCAATAGCCCCATGGCGCGCGCAGGAAAACAGTTGAAAGTGTGCAAAAGCGTAATATACAAATTCGAGAAATGTAAATTGCGAATTTGCAAACATGGCGACCCGCAAACTCTATATCGGCCGCAAGGTGCGCGAGCTGCGCGAGGCCAACAAGGCGACGCAGGCGAGCTTCGCCGAGCGCATCGGCATCTCGACCAGCTATCTCAACCAGATCGAGAACAACCAGCGTCCGGTTTCCGCCTCGGTGCTGCTCGCGCTCGCCGAAAAATTCCAGATCGACATCTCGGAGATTTCGCAGGGCGACAATGACCGGCTGCTGTCGGCGCTGACGGAGGCACTGTCCGATCCGATCTTCGAGAACTACGCGCCCAACCTGCAGGAACTGAAGCTGGTGACGCAGAACGCGCCGGGCTTCGCCCGGGCGCTGATCTCGGCCCATCAAGCCTATCGCCGCAATTCCGAGCAGCTGGCGAGCCTTGACGACACACTGGGGCGCGGCACATCGGCCTCCGAGCCGACGCCCTATGAGGAAGTGCGCGACTTCTTCCATTTCGTCGACAATTACATCCACGCGCTCGACGTGGCGGCCGAGCGGCTGGCCGGGGAGCTCGGCATCGGCGAGCGCGACAGTTATGCGGCGATGGCGGGGCATCTGGACAGCCGGCACGGCGTCCGCATCGCCCGCGCCGATGCCGACGACGATGCGCTGAGGCGCTTCGACGCCAAGTCGGGGGTGCTGTTTCTCAACCCCTACTCGCCTCTGGCCACCCGCAGCTTCCAGATCGCCTTCCAGATCGCCGAGATGGAGATGGAGGCCGAGGTGGCACAGATCGCTCGTTCGGCCGAATTCCGTACCAGCGAGGCGCAGGAAATCTGCAAGATGGGGCTGCGCAATTATTTCGCCGGCGCGCTGACCCTCCCCTATCAGGCCTTCATGCGCGCGGCGGCGGAGCTGCGCCACGACCTCGAGCTGATGGCCGCGCATTTCGGCGCCTCGATCGAGCAGGTGGCCCACCGCCTCAGTACGCTGCAGCGGCCGGGGCACAAGGGCGTGCCGATCTTCTTTGCCCGCATCGACCGCGCCGGCAACATCACCAAGCGCCACAGTGCCGCCAAGCTGCAGTTCGCTCGTTTCGGCGCGGCCTGTCCGCTGTGGAACGTGCACCAGGCCTTCGAGACGCCGGGCCGGATCATCCGCCAGCTGGCCGAGACGCCCGATGGCGCGCGATATCTCTGCATCGCCACGGAAATCTCCAAGGGCGGCGGCGGCTTCAACGCGCCGCACCGGCGCTATTCCATCGCGCTTGGCTGCGAGGTCACTTACGCGCAGGATTTTGTCTATGCCGACGGGTTGGAGCTGGGTAGCAGAACCGCCTTCGATCCGATCGGCATTTCATGCCGCATCTGCGAGCGCACCAACTGCCTCCAGCGCGCCGTGCCGCCGCTCAAGCGCCGGCTGGTAATCGACAAGGACGTCCGTCACCCCCTTCCCTATCGAATCGGCTGAGGATCAGCCGTCTTGGCGGACCGTCAGCCCGCCAACCGCCAGCGTCAGCCAGCCCAGGATCATGCCGGTGCCGCCCAAGGGGGCGGCGAAGGGAAACAGGCGTTGGCCCAGATAGTCGCGCGCCAGGAGATCGCCTGAGAACAGCAACACTGACAGGAGTAGAATGGCTGCTCCGACGTGCAGGGTGCGGCTGTGGGCTGCCAACAGCGACAGAGCGATCAGTACAGGCGCATGAAACAGCAGAAAATTAGCCGCAGTGGCGACATTTGCGCTGCCGCCATGGCTGGCCGCCGCCGACAGCGCCACGCCGGCTGCGCCGCACAGCGCCGCTGCGACAAACAGAAACCGGTCGAATTTCATTGATTTGCTCCTGAGGGCGCTTTCCCGGGAAGATACGCGGAAGCTGCGAAGATGCCTGCCAAAATTCCATCCGTTTGCCGCGCCGATTGCCGCAGCCCTGCCGCTTTTCTGTGGAGCTTGAGACGGCGCGGGAAAATGGTCGTTTGGCGTTCCGCCCGGCAGTCACTATGTTCGCGCACCCGTACAACAGGCACCAGGATTCCATGGCTGGCGACATCAGGAAAATCGCTGCGATCATTGCAGCCGAGATCAATGCGAAGGCCGAGCAGGTCATAGCTGCCGTCGGGCTGCTCGACGAGGGTGCGACCGTTCCCTTCGTCGCCCGCTACCGCAAGGAAGTCACCGGCGGCCTCGACGACACCCAGCTGCGCGATCTCTCCGAACGCCTCGCCTATCTGCGCGAACTCGAGGCGCGCCGCACTGCCATCGTCGAATCCATCACCAGCCAGGGCAAGATGACCGACGAGCTGGCGATCCGCATCGCCACCGTCACCACCAAGGCCGAGCTCGAAGATATCTACCTGCCTTACAAGCCCAAGCGCCGCACCAAAGCGGAAATCGCCAGGGAGCGCGGGCTTGGACCGCTGGCAGAAGCGATCCTCGCCGACCGTTCGAAAGTGCCCGCTGAGCTCGCCGTGCCTTACGTCGTCGGCGAAGTGGCCGATGTGAAGGCGGCGCTGGAAGGCGCGCGCGATATCGTCGCCGAGGGCATTTCGGAAAACGCCGATCTCCTCGGCCGCCTGCGCACCCACATGAAGGAACGCGCCGTCATGCGTGCCCGCGTCGTCGACGGCAAGCAGGACGCCGGCGCCAAGTTCTCCGATTATTTCGACCATTCCGAGCGCTGGGCCTCCGTGCCGAGCCACCGGGCGCTCGCCATGCTGCGCGGCCGCAACGAGGACGTGCTGACGCTCGACCTCGAGATCGATGCCGACGACACCTCGCCGGTCAAGCCGGTCGAGCGCATGATCGCCGCCGCCTACCAGATTGGATCGACCCTGCCCGGCGACCAGTGGCTGATGCAGGTCGTCGGCTGGACCTGGCGCGTGAAACTGTCGCTTTCGCTGTCGCTCGACCTGATGCGCGACCTGCGCGAGGCGGCCGAGGAAGAGGCGATCCGCGTCTTCTCGCGCAACCTCAAGGACCTGTTGCTCGCCGCCCCTGCCGGCTCGCGCGCCACCATGGGCCTCGATCCGGGCATCCGCACCGGGGTCAAGGTTGCGGTCATCGACGCCACCGGCAAGGTGCTCGACACCACCACGGTCTACCCCTTCCCGCCGAAGAACGACGTGCGTGGAACCCAAGCTGAACTGGTCCGGCTTATCATCCGCCACAAGGTCGAGCTGATCGCCATCGGCAACGGCACCGGCAGCCGCGAAACCGAGCGCCTCGTCGCCGACATGCTGACTGACATGCCGGCACCCAAGCCGACAAAGGTCATTGTCAGCGAGGCCGGCGCCTCGGTCTATTCGGCCTCCGCTACGGCCGCGGCCGAGTTCCCCAATCTCGACGTGTCGCTGCGTGGTGCCGTATCGATTGCGCGCCGTCTGCAGGATCCGCTCGCCGAGCTGGTCAAGATCGAGCCCAAGTCGATCGGCGTCGGTCAGTACCAGCACGACGTCGACCAGTATCGCCTCGGACGTTCGCTCGAAGCGGTGGTCGAGGATGCGGTGAACGCCGTCGGTGTCGACCTCAACACCGCCTCTGCCCCCCTGCTCGCTCGTGTCTCCGGTCTTGGGCCGTCGCTGGCCGAGTCGATCGTCGCCTACCGTGACGCCTCGGGCGCCTTCGCCACACGTCGCGACCTGTTGTCGGTCCCCCGCCTTGGCCAGCGCGCCTTCGAACAATGCGCCGGCTTCCTGCGCATCCGTGACGGCAAGGAGCCGCTCGATGCTTCGTCCGTCCATCCTGAAGCCTATGGCGTCGCCAAGAAGATAGTGGCGTCCTGCGGCCGTGACCTGCGCCAGCTGATGGGTGACAGTGCAGCACTTAAGGCGATCGATCCGCGCGCCTTCGTCGACGAACGTTTCGGCCTGCCGACGGTGCGCGACATCATCGCCGAGCTGGAAAAACCGGGTCGCGACCCGCGTCCGGGCTTCAAGACCGCGACCTTCGCCGACGGCGTCGACGACATCAAGGATCTCAAGCCCGGCATGCTGCTCGAAGGTACCGTCACCAACGTCGCCGCTTTCGGCGCCTTCGTTGACATTGGCGTGCATCAGGACGGCCTCGTCCATGTCTCGCAGCTGGCCGACAAGTTCGTGAAGGACCCACATGAGGTGGTGAAGGCCGGCGACGTGGTGAAAGTCCGCGTCGTCGAGGTCGACATTGCGCGCAAGCGCATCGGGCTTACCATGCGCAAGGATGGCGGCGAGCCGGCGCCCCGCTCGGCCGCTCCCGCCAAGAGCCGCGACATGAAGTTCGCGTCATCGAAGCCGCAGCCAAACAAGGCGGACCAGCAAGGTGCGTTCGGCGCGGCCCTGCTTGAGGCGATGAAGCGCAAGTGAGCAAGCCTGGGCGATCACGCTGCTATCGCAGCGGCATGATCGCCCTTGCCCGCTTGCCCGTTCCTGCTTAGAAAGCCCGGGAAACGCGGCCCCAGCCGGCCGCTTGCAAAAGGTGCCGTGCTCAAATGTCCAAGTGGAAAGACGTCAAGAAGGTTGTGCTCGCCTATTCCGGCGGTCTCGACACCTCCATCATCCTGAAGTGGCTGCAGACCGAGCTCAACGCCGAGGTCGTCACCTTCACTGCCGATCTCGGCCAGGGCGAGGAGCTCGAGCCGGCGCGCAAGAAGGCCGAGATGCTGGGCATCAAGGAGATCTTCATCGAGGACGTGCGCGAAGAATTCGTCCGCGACTTTGTTTTCCCGATGTTCCGCGCCAATGCCGTCTATGAAGGCGTTTACCTGCTCGGCACTTCGATTGCTCGTCCGCTGATCTCCAAGCACCTCGTCGATATCGCCAGGAAGACCGGTGCAGACGCAATCGCCCACGGCGCCACTGGCAAGGGCAACGATCAGGTCCGCTTCGAGCTGTCGGCCTATGCGCTCAATCCCGACATCAAGATCATCGCACCGTGGCGCGACTGGTCGTTCAAGAGCCGCACCGACCTGCTCGACTTCGCCGAAAAGCACCAGATCCCGGTCGCCAAGGACAAGAAGGGTGAGGCCCCCTTCTCCGTGGATGCCAACCTTTTGCACTCGTCCTCCGAGGGCAAAGTACTGGAAGATCCGGCCGTCGAGGCACCCGAGTATGTGCACATGCGCACCATTTCGCCCGAGGCTGCGCCTGACAAGGCAACCATCATCAAGATCGGCTTCGAAAAGGGTGATGCCGTCTCGATCAATGGCGAGCGCCTGTCACCGGCGGCGCTGCTGGCCAAGCTCAACGACTACGGCCGCGACAACGGCATCGGCCGTCTCGACCTGGTCGAGAACCGCTTCGTCGGCATGAAGAGCCGCGGCGTCTACGAGACCCCGGGCGGCACGATCCTGCTTCAGGCGCACCGCGCCATCGAATCGATCACGCTCGACCGTGGTGCCGCGCATCTCAAGGATGAGCTGATGCCGCGTTACGCCGAGCTGATCTATTACGGCTTCTGGTTCTCGCCCGAGCGCCAGATGCTGCAGGCAGCGATCGACCTCAGCCAGAAGGACGTCGAGGGCGAAGTCACCCTCAAGCTCTACAAGGGCAATGTCATGGTCATCGGCCGAGAGAGCGCGAAGTCGCTCTATTCCGACAAGCTGGTCACCTTCGAGGACGACCAGGGCGCCTACGACCAGAAGGACGCCGCCGGCTTCATCAAGCTCAACGCCTTGCGACTGCGCACGCTCGCCGCGCGTAACCGGCAATGACGAGCTTTTTCTTCTCCCCGTTCTACGGGGAGAAGATGCCGGCAGGCAGACAAGCCTCTCAGAATTACGCGCTGCCCCTTATTCAGCCTTTTGGGCCACATTCTCCCCGCAAGCGGGGAGAATGAAAGACTCACGCCCCACCTTCGTAATAATCCTCGAGATACGCCCGCTTGGCCGCCTCGTCGCGCGCTGAATAGAGGTACCGGCTGAAGGCCAGCCGCTCGTGGTTCACTGCGGCCAGCTCCCAGACACAGAAGGTGGCGCGGTGCGGGCCGGGCAGCGGAAACAGCGAGAAATCGGGGGCGTCCGATGTCTTGGCGTAGACCGTTTCCCACATCTCGTTGGCATTGCGCCACGAACTCACCAGCAGAAAATGAAAATCGCCGCCGCAGCGGTGCAGGATGACAAAGCCGAGCTCGCCCTTGAGCTTGAGTCGCCCGGTTGCCGTCTCCGCCGCCAGGAAACGCTGTGCCAGCGCACTGGTGTCGCGTGTCACCGGCGTCGCGGCTTCCGCGATGTCGTACCACTTCAGCAGGCCGCCGCCGGCGGGTGCCGGCAACCCCGGTGTCACGGTCTTTGGGTAATGGCTGTAGCCTTCGACATTGCCGAAGCGCGAGAGATCGGCGGGCAGGCCGCTCTGGCTGTTCATGACAAGATCCTCGTCCGCATTGAAAAAGCCCGGCGTCGCTGAACTGACCCCGTAAAGTTGGACGGTTCATTGAGCTGGTAGATTTAAGGGCTGGGTCCTGTATTGCACAGGGGCCAGCCCTTTCAGTTTCAGTTTGATGCGGCGGTGGTTGTAATAGTCGATGTAG
>JAESGW010000810.1_pt1 | contig 13345 bp, 14 predicted proteins | sample 9269791 | NCBI WGS metagenome assembly JAESGW01 (sample SAMN16773120, study PRJNA677053) | algae metagenome | isolation source: Aphanocapsa lilacina HA4352-LM1 and co-occurring heterotrophs from near cave... | place: USA: Maniniholo cave, near Haena, Kauai, HI | collected 2009-07-28 | reverse complement strand
CTCTCGTCCGTCATCCCGGAAGTTAGGATTGCCCCAAGAAGCGTCAGCTTCTTGGTCGGCAAGCCTTGCTGTCCGGGATCCATCTCTCCGCCATGCAATGCCTCACGATGGATCCCGGACAGCAAGAGCGTCCAGCGAAGCCGCTTTGCGCCTTCGGGACGCTCTAGCTTCCGGGATGACGAGGGGGGAGGTTGATCGTGATCACCGAGTTCGCGCCCGCCAAGCTCAACCTGGCGCTGCACGTCCGGCGAAGGCGCGCCGACGGCTATCACGACATCGAGACACTGTTCGCCTTCGCGGACATCGGCGACCGGCTGACGGCGGAACCGGCGGATGCGTTATCGCTGGAGATTGCCGGCCGCTTTGCCGACGATTTGCCGATGCAAAACAATCTCGTCCTGCGCGCCGCGCGCATGTTCGGCGAGGAGATCGGCCGCGATCCGGTTTTCGCGTTCACCCTCGACAAGGTGCTGCCCGTCGCGTCGGGCATTGGTGGCGGATCGGCCGATGCCGCCGCCGCCCTGCGCCTGCTCGCGCGCACATGGGATGTGCCCACCGATCACCCGACACTGATGGCGTGTGCCGATCGGCTTGGCTCCGACGTGCCAGCCTGCCTGCTCTCCGCCACGGCCATCGGGCGCGGGCGCGGGGAGGCGCTGCGCCGCGTGGACTTGGGTGCGCTGGCCGGTGCGTCGCTCATCCTCGCCAATCCCGGCATCGCGCTCTCGACCGCGCAGGTCTTTGCCGCATGGGACGGGATCGATCATGGCGCGCTGCCAGACGGCGACGGCGCGGCAATCCTCGATCACGGCCGCAACGATCTCCAGCCCCCGGCAATCGCGCTGGTCCCGGAGATCGCCACGCTGCTCGACGGCATGGCGTCATCGGGCGCGCAACTGGCGCGGATGAGCGGTTCGGGCGCCACCTGCTTCGCCATCTACGCCAATGAACAGTCGCGCGATCGCGCGCTGATGCAGCTTCGCGCCGCCCATCCCGCCTATTGGATCGAACCCGCCAGCCTCAGCTGAACAGCCGCGCCTCCAGCAGGTCCATCGGCATCGCCCCGTCCTGCAGCACGCCGGCATGGAACGCCTTCAGGTCGAACCGCCGGCCAGGCGCCTTCTTCATCCGCTCGCGCATCGCCTGCAGCCGGATCATGCCCAGCTTGTAGCCCAGCGCCTGCCCCGGCCACGCCATGTAGCGCTCGATCTCGGACGTGACCGAGCTGAGCGGATTGCCGGTGGTCTCCGACATGTAAGTGATCGCCCGGTCGCGGCTCCAGCGCAGCTGATGCATGCCGGTATCGACCACCAGCCGCACCGCGCGGAACAGCTCGTCCTGCAGCCGCCCGAGATCGCCCGGATGATCGTCCTTGTATGCCCCCAGCTCGGCCATCAGCGCTTCCGAATAGAGCGCCCAGCCTTCCTGATAGGCGTTGAAGCTCGCGATCCGGATCAGCAGCGGCGCCTCGCCCTGCGCCGCCGCCACCGCGCCTTGCAGGTGATGCCCCGGCACGCCCTCGTGATAGGAGAGCGTCGGCAGCGCCAGCTTCGGCACCGCCGCCATGTCGACCAGGTTGATCCAGTAGGTCCCCGGCCGCGTGCCATCCAGCGACGGCCCGTCATAATAGCCGCCCGGCGCGCCGTCCTGGCTGGCGACCGGCACCCGCTTCACCACCAGCCTGGCGCGCGGCACCAGCGATGGCGGCACGATCTCGGGATAGCGCGCCTCCGCCCCGCGGACGATCTTCTCGACATAGGCCAGGCACTCGGCGCGCCCGGTATCGCTGTCGGCGAATAATTGCGAAGGATCGGCCGCCAGCGCGACCATCCGCTCGCCGACAGTCCCCCTGGTCAGTCCGCGCGCCTTGAGCAGCACCTCCATCGCCGCGGTGATCCGCCTGACCTCGTCCAGCCCCAGCTGGTGCACCTCGGCGGGCGACATGCCGGTGTCCCCCAGCGCCCGGACATTGGCGGCGTAGAGCGCCTCGCCGTCCGGCTGCGCCCACACCCCGTCCTCGGCCCGCCCGCGCGTCACCATATCAGCCACCTGCGCGCGCAACCGGCGGAAGCCGGGCCGTGCGCGCCGGTCGAGCGCGGTCCGGGCCCGCCTGAGGGCGGCCGCCCGCACGCGCGGCGACAGCCCCGCCTCGGTCATGCGTTTCTCCAGCGAGACGATCAGCGCGTGTTGCTTGGCCGGCCCGGCGAGGAACCGGTCGATCACCGGCAGCGATTTCTCCAGCAGCACCCGCGGCGGGCGGCACCCGGCCGCCTCGTCGGCCTTGAGCTTGGCGATCACCCCGTCGAACCCGCGCCCGAAATCGTCGAGCCGCGAAATCCACGCATCCACCGCCGCCGCATTGTTCACCGGCTGCTGGCTGTCGAGCAGGTTGACCGTATCGATATGCGGTCCCGCCACCGGGGTGATCAGGTACGGCACATGGCCCGAAAACCAAAAGGGGTTGATCCGGCCATAGGATACGCCTGCCGATCGCACGCCATTCTCCAGCAGCGCGGAGACGATCCCGGCCTGCCGCGCCAGCACCGGATCGCCGATGCGCACCGCCGCCAGCCGCCGCGCCTCCGCCGTCAGCGCATCCCGGCGCGCCGTCTCTCCGGCGGGAGACCAGTCGTCCATCCTGCGCGCCAGCGGCCCGCCATCGGTCGCCCCCGGCACGCCGTTATAGGTCGCGGTCTCGGGAAACAGCGGCAGCAGCCGGTCGGCGACCGCGTCGAGCGGGGAGGGTGGCTGCTGCGCGGAGAGACGGGCCAGCGGCAGCGCGGCCAGCGCCGCGCCTCCCAGCATCAGCGAACGGCGATCGATATCGGGCATATGGGTCATCGCGCAGGGGTGACATCATGCGCCGCGCGCTGCAACAGGGCGCGATGATCAGTCTTTCCCAAGCCGGCGATATCGCGACGCTGACGCTGGATCGTCCCGCGACGCGCAACGCCTTTCGCATCGCCGATTGGCACGCGCTGGCCGATGCGGTGGCGGGCGTCAGCGCGCGGGTGATCATCCTGCGCTCGGCTTTGCCGGGCAGCTTCTCGGCCGGGGCCGACATCGCGGAGATGGCGGCGCTGGCCGGCGATCCGGCGGCACGCCCCGCCTTCCGCCAGGCTATGCGCCGGGCGATCGACGGGCTGGCCAGCGCCCCGGCACCGGTGATCGCGCTGATCGAGGGTGGCTGCTTTGGCGCCGGCGTGGCGCTCGCCGCTGCCGCCGACGTCCGTATCGCCGGGCCGGAGGCGCGCTTCGCCATCACCCCCGCCAGGCTCGGCATCGGCTATCCGGCGGCGGATGTCGCCCGCATCGGTGCGTTGATCGGGCCCGGCCAGCTGTCATTCCTGCTGCTCGGCGCGATCAGGATCGACGGGGCGGAGGCCGCGCGCATCGGCCTCGCCGAGATGGTCGGCGGGGAAAGCGATGCGATGACGCTGGCCGAAGCGATCGCTGCCAACGGCCCCGGCGCTGTCGCGCTGCTCCGCCGGACGATTCGCGGGGAGGCCGGCGACGGCGATTTCGACGCCGCGTTCGACGGCGCAGAGTTCGCAGAAGGCCTCGCCGCTTTCCGCGAAAAGCGGAAACCGCGTTTCGCATGACGGTCGAGCGCATCGAGGGCCGCGATCTTGGGCTGCTGATCGTCGTCGATCACGCCTCCGCGCATGTGCCGCCCGATATCGATCTCGGCATCGATCCCGCATTGCTCGAAAAGCATATCGCCATCGATATCGGCGCCGCCCCGCTCGCCCGTGCGCTCGCTGCCCGGCTGGACTCGCCAGCGTTGCTCGGCGGGGTGTCGCGGCTGGTCATCGATCTGCATCGCGATCCCGATCATCCCGGCCTGATCCCGCACGCCAGCGACGGCCACGCCATTGCAAGCAACGAGGCGGCCGACCGGGCGCACCGCATCGCGCGTTTCCACACGCCCTGGCATGACGCCATCGCCGCGCACCGGCCCGAACTGTTCGTCGCGGTCCACAGCTTCACGCCCGCGCTCGAAACCGGCGGCGATCCGCGTCCGTGGCAGGTCGGTCTGCTGTACAACCAGGACGATCGCGCCGCGCGCATCGCGCTCGATCTGCTGGGGCAGGATGGCGTGATCGCCGGGGACAATCAGCCCTATTCGGGCCGCCTGCTCAATTACACGATGGACCGCCACGCCGAAGGCAACGGCATCCCCTATCTGATGTTCGAAGTGCGCAACGATCTGATCCGCGACGATGCCGGCGTGGCGCATTGGGCGGATATTCTCGCGGACATAATCATAGAGGTGCGTAACAGACTTGCGCGAACCACCTCTCCCGCGACATAGGCGTGCGCGCCATGACCCAGATATTCGACAAATCCCGCCTGCCCAGCCGCCACGTCTCCGTCGGCCCCGAACGCGCGCCGCACCGCAGCTATTATTACGCGATGGGGTTGAGCGAGGAGGAGATCGCCCGTCCGTTCGTCGGCGTCGTCAGCGCCGGAAACGACAGCGCGCCGTGCAACACCACGCTCGATGCGCAGGCCGATGCCTGCCGCGGCGGGGTGGAGGCGGGCGGCGGCATGCCGCGCCGGTTCAACACCATCACCGTCACCGACGGAATCGCGATGGGCCATCAGGGGATGAAATCCTCGCTGGTCAGCCGCGAGGTCATCGCCGATTCGATCGAGCTGTCGGTGCGCGGCCATTGTTATGACGCGCTGGTCGGCTTCGCCGGCTGCGACAAATCGCTGCCCGGCATGATGATGGCGATGCTGCGGCTGAACGTGCCCAGCATCTTCGTCTATGGCGGATCGATCCTGCCCGGCCGCTACGAGGGCCGCGACATCACCGTGAAGGACATGTTCGAGGTCGTCGGGCGCTACGCCGCCGGCACATGCCCGATCGAGGAAGTCCACGCGATGGAACGCGTCGCCTGTCCCGGTCACGGCGCGTGCGGCGGGCAATATACCGCCAACACCATGGCCTGCGTCGGCGAGGCGATCGGTTTGTCCTTGCCTAACAGTAATATGGTGCCGGCACCTTACAGTTCGCGCGAACAGATCGCCCATGCGGCCGGCGCGCAGGTGATGGAACTGCTCGCCGCCAATATCCGCCCGCGCGACATCTGCACGCGGGCTGCGTTCGAGAATGCCGCGCGCATCGTCGCCGCGACCGGCGGCTCGACCAATGGCGGCCTGCATCTGCCCGCGATGGCGAGCGAGGCGGGGATCGAATTCGACCTGTTCGACGTCGCCGAGATCTTCAAGACCACGCCCTACCTCGCCGATCTCCAGCCCGGCGGGCAGTATGTCGCGAAGGACATGTACGATGCCGGCGGCGTCTACATGCTGATGAAGACCATGCTCGGCGAAGGCCTGCTCCACGGCGATTGCCTGACGGTGACCGGCAAGACGCTGGGCGAGAATATCGATCAGGTGACGTGGAACCCCGATCAGAAGGTGATCTACGACGCGAAGACGCCCATCACGCCGACTGGTGGGGTGGTGGGGTTGCGCGGCAGTCTCGCCCCCAATGGCGCGATCGTGAAGGTCGCCGGCATGCACCGCCTCCAGTTCACCGGCCCCGCGCAGGTGTTCGAATGCGAGGAGGACGCCTTTGCCGCGGTCGAGGCGCGCCAGATCCGTGAAGGGTCGGTCGTCGTCATCCGCTACGAAGGCCCCAAGGGCGGCCCGGGCATGCGTGAGATGCTGGCGACCACCGCCGCGCTCTACGGCCTCGGCATGGGCGAGAGCGTCGCACTCATCACCGATGGGCGCTTCTCCGGCGCGACCCGCGGCTTCTGCATCGGCCATGTCGGCCCAGAAGCGGCCGAAGGCGGCCCGATCGCGCTGATCGAGGATGGCGACATGATCGCCATCGATGCCGAGGCCGGCACGATCGACCTCAACGTGCCGGAGGATGTACTCGCCACCCGCCGCGCCGCGTGGAAGCCGCGCGTCAACGATTACCAGTCGGGTGCGCTGTGGCGCTATGCGCAGACAGTCGGCCCGGCCTATAAGGGCGCTCTCACGCACCCGGGGGCCAGTGCCGAACGCCATGTCTATGCGGATATCTAGCGCAGCAGCGCTGCTCTTCCTCTCCGCCTGCGGAGACGGCACCGCCGATCCCAACGCAATCGCGCCCGTCAGCGAGGACGAAGGCGGCATCGAATGCGCCCCGCCGGGCAATGCCGAATTCGCTCGCACCTGCACGCTCGAACGCACCCAGGGCGATGACGGCCTGATCCTGACCGTCCGCCAGCCCGATGGCGGCTTCCACCGCCTGCTCGTGACGACAGACGGCCGCGGCGTCGTCTCGGCGGACGGCGCGGAGCCGGCGACGGTCAGCGTCATCGCCGACAACCGGATAGAGGTCGCGATCGGCGGCGCCCGCTACCGCCTCCCCGCCACCGTCAAGTGATCGACCGCCCCAGGATCGCGCCGCCCGCCCGCGACGATCATAAATACACGCGCGGCATGGTCGTCGTCGTGCAGGGCGAGATGCCCGGCGCGGCGATGCTGGCCGCGCGCGCGGCGATGCACGGCGGTGCGGGCTATGTCGTGCTGGCGGGCCGCGACCCGCACGGCCCCGGCCCGGATGCGCTGGTCCGCCGCCAGATCGCGAACCTCGACGAACTGCTCAAGGACGACCGCATCGGCGCGCTGCTGATCGGCCCCGGCCTCGGCCAAAAGGACCGCGCCTGGGTCGATGCGGCCTTCGCCAGCGATCTCCCTCTGGTCGTCGATGGAGACGCACTGACCCTCATCGGCCGCGACTACACCCCGCGTGAAGCCTCCACGATCCTCACCCCTCACAGCGGCGAATTCGCCCGCATGTTCGATACGGATGGCGACAAGCCGGCCCAAACCCAGGCAGCCGCGCGCAAAATTGGTGCAACGATCGTCCACAAGGGCGCCGAGACCGTCATCGCCTCGCCGGACGCCGTCGCCACCAATGACCAAGCCTCACCCTGGCTCGCCACCGCGGGCACCGGAGACGTCCTCGCCGGCCTCGTCGCCGCGCGGCTGACGGGGCAGGGCGCCGATCCCTTCACCGCCTCCTGCGACGCCGTCTGGCTCCACACCCGCATCGCCGGTCTCGCCGGCCCGGCGTTCATCGCCGACGATCTGATCCCGCTCATTCCGCAGGCGATCGCCGAATGTCTGACGAACTGATCGTCCGCGTCGCCGCGCGCGGTGACGGGGTAACGGAAAGCGGCCGCCATGCACCGTTGTCCGCGCCAGGGGACATATTGGCGGAGGACGGCACGCTCATGCCCGGCCCGCACCACCAGACGCCACCCTGCCGCCATTTCCCCAAATGCGGCGGCTGCCAGCTCCAGCATCTCGACGACGCAAGCTACGCGCAATTCATCACCGATCGCATCACCCACGCGCTCGCCCAGCAGGGGCTTGAGACGGACATCCGCCCACCGCACCTCTCGCCCCCGCGCACCCGCCGCCGCGCCAGCCTGCAGGCCGAACGGCGCGGAAAGGACGTCGTACTCGGCTTCAGCGAAGCGGGCAGCAACAATCTGGTCGACGTCCGCCAGTGCGAAATCCTGCTGCCGGAGCTGTTCGCGCTGCTCACCCCGCTACGCCGATTGCTGGTCGAGTTCATCGCCCCCCGCCGCCGCGCCGGAATCGCGCTGACGATGGCCGATCAGGGCATCGACCTCGCGCTATCGGGCATCGACGCCGAGGGCCTGTCCGCCGCCGAGAAGCTCGGCGATTTCGCCAAGACGCGCAATCTCGCCCGCCTGTCGATCGACGACGGCTATGGCGCGCAGGTCCGCTGGGAACCACAACCCGCCACGATCACGCTCGGCGGAATCCCCGTACCGCTGCCGGTCGACGCTTTTCTCCAGGCCACCGCCGATGGCGAGGCCGCGCTGGTCGCCGCCGTCCGTGAGGCAAGCGCCGGAGCGCCGACCATTGCCGATCTGTTCGCCGGCCTCGGCACCTTCGCGCTGTCCCTGCCGGGCAAGGTCTACGCCGCCGAAGCCTCGCGGGATGCCGCGCTCGCGCTCAAGGGCACGGGCAAGGTGCTGGTCGACCACCGCGACCTCTATCGCCGACCGCTCACCGCCGCCGAATGCAGCCGCTTCGGCGCCATCGTGCTCGACCCACCTCGCGCCGGGGCCGAGATGCAGGCGCAGGAACTGGCGCGATCGACCGTGCCGGTCATCGCCTATGTCTCGTGCAATCCCAACAGCTTCGCACGCGATGCGAAGATCATCGTACAGGGCGGCTATCGGCTCGACTGGATTCAACCCGTGGGCCAGTTCCGCTGGTCCACGCACGTCGAACTGGCCGCGCGTTTCTCGCGTCAGGGATAATCCGCGCGCACGAAGAACAGCCCATCCGGCGGCGCGTTTAGCCCCAAAGCCGCGCGATCCTTCGCCTCCAGCGCATCCCGCAAATCCCCCGCCGACCATTTTCCCTGGCCGACCAGCCCAAGGCACCCGACCATCGAGCGCACCTGGTGGTGCAGGAACGACCGCGCTGATGCCCGCAAAATGATCCGGTCTCCCTCGCGCGCCACATCCAGCCGATCGAGCGTCTTGACCGGGCTGGCCGACTGGCAATGCACCGATCGGAAAGTGGTGAAATCATGCCGCCCAACTAGGTTCTGCGCGGCATCATGCATCGCATCGGCATCCAGCGCCGCCGATATGCGCCACGCCAGCTTCGCCTCATGCGTCAGCGGGGCCCGGCGATTGACGATGCGATATTCATAATGCCGCCCAACGCACGAAAATCGCGCGTGAAAATCGTCAGGCACGACCTCGCACACCAGCACCGCCACCGGATCGGGCCGTAGCAGCGCGTTCAGCGCCTCCATCAGCCGGAACGGCGTGATCGCCCGCTCCACATCCAGATGCGCGGTCATCGCCAGCCCGTGCACCCCCGCATCGGTCCGCCCCGCCGCATGCACCGTCACGACCTCGCGCGTCACCGCTTCGGCCGCCCGCTCGATCGCCGCCTGCACGCTCGGCCCATGCGCCTGCCGCTGCCAGCCCATGAACGGGCGGCCGTCAAATTCCACGGTAAGGCGAAAGCGGGTCAAAGTTGGGTACCCGGCGGCACCGCCAGCCCGTTGAGCAACTCAGCCACGGTCATCGCCCGCTTGCCCTGCCGCTGTACCACCAGCGGTAGCAAAGCGCCCGATCCGCAGGCGATGGTGAGAGCATCGTCGATCACCGTGCCCCGCGCGCCGTCGCCCTCTGCCACCTCGGCATCGAGCACACGAAACCGCTCCCCCTGATATTCGAAGAACGCCCCAGGCGCGGGATTGAACGCGCGCACTTGCCGCTCGACCGCCACCGCATCCCGCGCGAAATCCAGCCGCGCCTCGGCCTTGTCGATCTTGGCGGCATAGGTCACGCCGTCCTCCGGCTGGTCGATCGCCGGATATCCCTCGATATCGCCCAGCACCTCGACCACCAGCGCCGCGCCCAGCGCCGCCAGCTCCGCCGCCAGTTCGCCCGCCGATTTGCGATCGATCGCGACATGCCGCTCGGCCCGCACCGGCCCGGTGTCGAGCCCCGCCTCCATCTGCATGATCGCGACGCCGGTCGCCTCGTCCCCGGCCAATATCGCCCGCTGCACCGGCGCCGCCCCGCGCCAGCGCGGCAGGATCGATCCGTGGATGTTGAGGCACCCCAGCCGCGGCGCATCGAGCACCGCCCGTGGCAGGATCAGGCCGTAAGCCGCGACCACCGCCACATCCGCCTTATGCCCGGCAAACTCCGCCTGCGTCTCCGCGCCCTTCAACGAAACCGGCGTCAATACCGGCAATCCCAGCGCCTCCGCGCGCGCATGGACGGGTGAAGGCGTCACCGCCTTGCCGCGCCCGCTCCGCCGTGGCGGCTGCGAGTAAACGGCCACGATCTCGTGCCCCGCCGCCGCCAGCGCGCCCAGCGCCGGCACCGCGAATTCGGGGGTTCCCATGAAGACGATGCGCATGGCCCTCCTTCACCGCTTGGCAAGCGCCCGCGCAACCCCCTATCTGTTCCCGATGGCCTCTCCCGAGATCGATGCGTTGACGCAAGCGCTGGCGAAACTGCCCGGCCTCGGCCCCCGTTCGGCCCGCCGGGCGGTGCTGCATCTGATCAAGAAGCGCGAATCCGCGCTGGTGCCGCTGTTGTCGGCGCTGGAGCGGGTCGGGCGCAATCTCGCCACCTGTTCGATCTGCGGCAATGTCGACACCATCGACCCGTGTGGCGTGTGCGCCGATCCCCGCCGCGACGCCCGCGCCTTGTGCGTGGTGGAGGAGGTTGCGGACCTCTGGGCGCTCGACAGGTCTAGACTGTTTCCCGGCCGTTTCCATGTGCTTGGCGGGCGTCTTTCGGCACTGGAGGGAATTCGCCCCGAAGACCTCTCGATCGATCCGCTGGTTCGCCGGATAGAGGAGGGCGGCGTCGACGAGGTCGTCCTTGCGATGAACGCCACGCTGGAGGGCCAGACCACCGCCCACTATATCGCCGAACGGATCGAGGCGCTGCCGGTGCGCGTCACGCAATTGGCGCATGGCCTGCCCGTGGGCGGCGAACTCGACTATCTCGACGAGGGAACCCTGGCCCAGGCGCTACGCGCTCGAAGGCCGGTGGGGTGATGGCGGTCGCTTGACGCAAAACCCCCCGATCCTTATTTTAGGCGCATGGCCATCCGCACGATCATCGAAGTTCCAGACCCGCGCCTGCGCATCGTTTCCAAGCCCCATGAAGGCCCGATAGACGACGAATTGCGCACGCTGATCGCCGACATGTTCGAAACCATGTACGATGCCCCCGGCATCGGCCTGGCCGCGATCCAGATCGGCGTGCCGAAGCGCGTGCTGGTCATCGATCTGCAGGAGGAAGAGGACGAGGAGGGCAAGCCCGTCCGCGATCCGAAGGTGTTCATCAACCCCGAGATCCTCGATCCGGCGGATCACTACAACACCTATACCGAGGGCTGCCTGTCGGTGCCCGATCAATATGCCGACGTCGATCGCCCCGCCACCTGCCGCGCGCGCTGGATGGACGAGAAGGGCGTCCAGCATGACGAGCTTATCGAGGGCATGCTCGCCACCTGCCTGCAGCACGAGATGGATCACCTCGAAGGCATCGTCTTCATCGATCATCTCTCGCGATTGAAGCGGGACATGATCCTCAAGAAACTCGCCAAGCTGCGGAAGGCCGCCGCCTGACGCTTGCCGCGGGGCCAACACGCAGCTAGGTTCGTGCTTCGTTCTTGTTGCGGAGTGCGGGCGTGGACCTTGTTGTCGTCATTATTGCTGCGGTTGCGCTTATCATCGGCGCGGGGCTGGGCTGGCTGATCGGCAGCCGCCCGCTCGCGGCGATCACCTCCGAACGTGATCTTCACCTCGCCAATTTCAAGGCGATGACCCGCGACGTCGCGGTGGCGCTCGACGAACGCAACGCGGCGCGAGAGGCGCTCGCCGGGCTCCAATCGGAGGTCGCCGCGCGCGATCAGGCGTTCGAGGCGCGTCTGGCCGATCTGCGCAAGACCGAGGCGGCGATGACAGCGCAGTTCAGCGAGATCGGCGGCAAGCTGCTCGGCGAAGCGCAAAAGGCGTTCCTCGAACGGGCCGATGCCCGCTTCAACCAGGCGGGCGAGGCGAACAGCGAACGGATGAAAGCGCTCCTCCAGCCGGTCGAGGCGACGCTCAAACGCTATGAGGACGGGCTCAAGACGGTCGAAAAGGACCGTACGGACACTTATGCGGCTCTCCGCGAACAGGTCGCGCAGGTGCAGGCCGGCATGGGCGAGACGCGGCAGGAAACCGCCAAGCTGGTCAACGCACTGCGCGCCGCGCCCAAGACGCGCGGCCGCTGGGGCGAGCAGCAATTCCGCAACCTGATCGAGATCGCCGGCCTCTCCGGCCATGTCGATTTCGCCGCAGAGGTGTCGGTCGCGACCGAAGACGGCCAGCTGCGCCCCGATTTCATCATCAACCTGCCCGGCAACCAGCAGCTGATCGTCGACGTCAAATGCGTGCTGGAAAGCTATCTCTCCGCCGCCGACGCGACCAGTGCGGAGGACCGCCACGCCCATATGCTGTCGCACGCCCGCGCGGTGCGCACCCATGCTGAGGCCCTCTCCAAAAAGGCCTATTGGGCGCAGTTCGAAAAAGCCCCGGATTTCGTCATCATGTACATCCCCGGCGACAATTTCCTGTCGGGCGCGCTCGAGATCGACATGGACCTGTGGGAGCGCGCCGCCCGCAACCGGGTGATCATCGCGGGTCCCTCGGCCTTCCTGCCCTTGGCCCGCACCGTCGCCAGCATGTGGCGCCAGCAGAAGCTCACCGAGGACGCCCGCGAGGTCGGCAAGCTCGGCAAGGAGATGTACGAGCGCCTCGCCACCGCCGCGACGCATCTGAAGCGCGTCGGCGGCGGCCTCAACTCGGCGGTCGACAATTACAACAAGTTCCTCGCCAGCTTCGAAGGGCGGGTCATGGTCAGCGCGCGGCGCTTCCAGGCGCTCAATGTTGATACCGGCAACGCCGTGCTGGAATCGGTCGATCCCGTGGATGCTGTCGCAAGGGCGCCGGGGCTGGATATGCTGCCATCGCCGGAGGAAATCGACGAACGGACATTCGACGCTGCGAAACAGTCGTGATGATCCACCGGGGCCTGTTGTTTGTCGTCGCAGGCCTGCTGTCCTGGACCAGCGCCGCGACGGCCGTATCCGATCCGCTTGGAAACAGGATAGCGGCGGCTTTCACCCGCGACGGGGTGACCCCCGTGATCGAGCGATCGGCGATGGACGAGGCGCGGACGCGCCGGATCGTCATAGAGAATATCGATCCCCGCCTGGCCGACGGCGCTACCGGGTTTGCCGGACGAGACTATCGCTTCATCCCTGCCGACGGCCTGGCGCGCCATGCCGGGACCCTGACCATTGGCTATCCCAGCGCGCCGATCGCCGCGGAAAAGGCGAGGCTGGTCGCGGGCGGCGATCGCGTCTTTCGCGGATCGAAAATACTGACCCCGATGGTGGCGGGCCAGGCCAGACGGGAGATCGTCATATTCTACACCGAAAGCGCCGGAGACGACCGCCTTCGCGCCGTGCTGGCGGCCGCCGCGAAGGAGGTTACCGAAACGGCGGCTCGTTGAATGCCCTGAGCTTGCGGCTGTGGAGGTTGGAGCCTTCGCCGCGCAATATCTCGCAGGCGGCGATGCCGATCTGCATATGTTCGGAAATCGCGCGTTCGTAGAAGCGATTGGCCTGGCCGGGCAGCTTGAGTTCGCCGTGCAGCGGCTTGTCGGACACGCACAGCAAGGTGCCGTAAGGCACGCGGAAGCGATAGCCCTGCGCGGCGATGGTGGCCGATTCCATGTCGATCCCCGCCGCACGGGAAAGG
>JAESGW010000809.1_pt1 | contig 13392 bp, 11 predicted proteins | sample 9269791 | NCBI WGS metagenome assembly JAESGW01 (sample SAMN16773120, study PRJNA677053) | algae metagenome | isolation source: Aphanocapsa lilacina HA4352-LM1 and co-occurring heterotrophs from near cave... | place: USA: Maniniholo cave, near Haena, Kauai, HI | collected 2009-07-28 | reverse complement strand
CTCGCTCGAGCTCGTCGAGCGCGTCCATCGCATAGGCGCCGGTGAGCTTGTGCAGATCGCTCATGACGCAACTCCCATCAGGTCTCGCAGACGGATCAGTCCGTCGCGTATTCGGGTCTTGGCTGTGCCCAGCGGGACGTCGAGCAGGGCGGCCACCTCGGTGTGCGTGTAGCCGCCGAAGTAGGTGAGCTCGACCGCCCGGCGCTGGACGTCGGTCAGGGTGGCGACCGCGTTGCGGACGCGGGCCGCCTCCAGCGAGGCCTGGGCGGCCTCGGAGGTCTGGTCGTGGTCGATCGGTGCGGTCTCGCGGTTCCACGTCTCGTCGCGGGCCGACGCCGCCTCGACCGAGCGGACCCGGTCGACGGCCTTGCGGTGGACGATCGTGAGCAACCAGCCGGCGGCGCTGCCGCGGGCCGGGTCGAACCTGGTGCTGGAGCGCCACGCGTCGAGGTAGGCCTCCTGGGTGACCTCCTCGGCGTGCGCCGGGTTGCGGACCACGCGGAGCGCGAGGCCGTACGCCCGCGCCGACGTCGCGTCGTAGAACGCGGCGAAGGCACCCTCGTCACCGAGGGCCGACCGGCGCAGCAGGTCGGCGAGCTGGGGGGAATCGCCCCCGGACGGGGCGCCCTGGGGCGCCCCGTCCGGTACGGGCCTCACGTGGTCCACGTCAGTCATCCTTGCAGTGTGCGTCCTGGAGGACGATCACATCTGCGGCATCAGGACCTGGTCGACGACGTAGACGGTCGCGTTGGCGGTCTGCACGTTGCCGCACACGACGCTCGCCTCACCGATGGTGAAGTCCTCGCCCTCGCCCTCGACGGTCAGCATGTCGCCGGCCAGGGTCTCGTGCTCACCGGCGACGTCCTCGGGGCTCAGGCGCTCGCCGACCACGTGGTGGGTGAGGACCGTGGTGAGGGCCTCCTTGTCGGCGAGGAGCGCGTTGAGGTCCTTCTTCGGGATCGCGGCGAACGCGTCGTCGGTCGGGGCGAACACGGTGAGCGCCTCGGCGGAGTTCAGCGTGTCGACCAGGCCGGCCTCGCCCACGGCGGCGACCAGCGTCTTGAGGAGCGGGTTGTTCGAGGCGGCGGTCGCGACCGGGTCGTCGGCCATGCCCTCGACGGAACCCTCACCGGAGGTGGGGACGCCGGCGCAGCCGGGGCCGAACGGGGCGTCGGCAGCCATCGGCTCCTCGGACTCCATGGGCTCCTCGGACTCGGTGGGCTCCTCGGTGGTGGTCTCGGAGCTGGTGTCGGACGCGCTCTCGGTGTCGGACTCGCTGCCACAGGCAGCCAGACCCATGGACGCGGTCAGCGCGAGGGCGGCGATGCCCATGGTGCGGGTGCGGAGAAGGGTGTTCATGGCGTTGCCTTTCGGTTGGAACCAAGGGAGGGCCGTGAGGCCCGCTGTCGGAAGGTGTTCGGGGCGGTGCAGGGGGCGGATGGGTGATTCGGCGAAAAACTTTGGACAATCCTTGGACAAGTTCCGGGCACGCCGCCGAGCGGTGAGTGGCGCAGGTTCCGGAGGCGCGGAACCTGCGTCACTCACCGCCCGGCGACGGGCGCCGTACGGGGAGCACGGCGCGGGTCAGCTGATGGAGACCGAGATCTCCTGCAGGCCGCTCGAGCCCTCGGGGAACGGCGTCATCCGGACGTCGGTCTGCACGTCGCCGTCCTTGTTGGTGGCGCGGCAGGCGATGAAGTGCTGGCCGGGCTCGGCGTCCCACTCGAAGTACCACTGGCGCCAGTAGTCGTCGGTGACCTGCGGCCCCAGCTCGGCGGGCTGCCAGGCCTCGCCGTCGATGCGGACCTCGACCTTCTCGATGCCCGAGCCCTGTGCCCAGGCGATGCCGCCGACGACGACCTTGCCGGCCGGCGTCGTGGACAGGCCCTTCGGGGTGTCGACCCGGCTCGAGAGCTTGATCGGGGCGTCGATCGCCCAGTCCCGCTCGGTCCAGTAGGCCTGCTCGGCGTCGTACGTCGTCAGGGTCATCCGGGTGATCCACTTGCAGGCGCTGACGAACCCGTAGAGGCCGGGCACGACCATCCGCGCCGGGAATCCGTTGGCGCGCGGGAGCGGGCCGCCGTTCATGCCGATCGCGATCAACGAGTCGCGCCCGTCGAGCGCCACGTCGAGCGGTGTCGAGATCGTCATGCCGTCCACGTCGGTGGAGAGGATCTGGTCGGCCTTCGTCGAGTCGATGCCGGCGCGGGCGAGGACGTCCGCGAGCGGCACGCCGAGCCAGCGGGCACCGCCGACGTACGGGCCGCCCACCTCGTTGGACACGCAGGTGAGGGTGATGTCGCGCTCGACGGTGTCCATCGCGGCGAGGTCCTCGAAGGTCAGCGTGACCTCCTGGTCGACGTCGCCGTCGATGGTGAGCGTCCACGAGTCGACGTCCACGGTGGGCAGCGTCAGGCGCGTGTCGACGCGGTAGAACTCAGCGGTCGGGGTGCGCAGCGGCGTGATGCCGTCGTACGTCTCCTCCAGGCCGGTGGGGAAGGGCGACGCGGGGTCGGTGGCGACCGGCAGTGCGACGTCGGTCCCGCCGAGGCGGTAGGACGTCACCCAGCGGCCGAGCGCCCCCATGGCGACTGCGGCCGCGGCGAGACCGCCGGTGGCCAGCACGACCCCGCGTCGGGTCGGGCCGTCGACCCCCGGCGACGGCTCCGTCGGAGCCCGGTCGTCGACGCGGTGCAGCCACCACAGCGAGGTGGCGCCGACAGCGGCGGCGACCAGGGCGGGAAGGAGGTCCAGCGGCCCGGCACCCGGGCGCAGGACGGCGAGCACGCCGGCGATGCCGGCGAGGCCCACCACGATGAGGAGGCCGGGGGTCTCGCGACGTGCCGTGACGATGCCGGCGACCGCCGACAGCAGCAGCACGACGACCGTCACGGACCCGATCAGGACCAGCTTGTCGGCGCTGCCGAACTGCCGGATCGCCCACTCCTTGAGCGGGGTCGGGGTGAGGTCGATGACCGTCGACCCGACGGCCAGCACGGGGGACGCGGCGGGGACGGTGAGGGCCGCGACCAGGTGGGCGGCCGCCAGGCCGACGAGGGTGGCGAGAACGCCGTACGCCGCGTGGCGCCAGGTGCGTGGCCGGGACCGCTGGTCGGTGGTGTGCATGGGAGTCGTTCGGAGCGAGCGACCGCGTGGATGGGGGTCCGGGGCTCGGGGCGAGGGGTGCGGCAGGATGCCGTCATGACCGACGCCATGACCGACGCCACCCCCGAGCTCGTCCACTACGACGTGGCCGACGCGGTCGCCACCATCACCCTCGACAGCCCCGCCAACCGCAACGCGCTGAGCCGCCAGCTCGTCACCGAGCTGCTCGGGCACCTCGAGCGCGCGGGCGCCGACGACGACGTACGCGTGGTGCTGGTCGAGAGCTCCGGCAAGGTCTTCTGCTCCGGGGCCGACCTCTCGGAGGCGACCACCGAGGGGATGGAGGTCGGCGCGCGCCGCATCGTCGACCTGCAGCGCCTGGTCGCCACGCTCGACAAGCCTGTGGTGACCAAGAACCTCGGCGCCGTCCGGGCCGGGGGCATCGGCATCGTCGCCGCGGCCGACGTCGCGATCAGCGCCGAGGACGCCACCTTCGCCCTCACCGAGGTCAAGCTCGGCCTCGCCGCGGCCATCATCAGCCTCACCGTGCACCACCGGATGAACCCGCGCGCGGCCGCGCTGACCACGCTCGGCGGTGAGGTGTTCAGCGGGGCGGAGGCGGCGGCGTACGGGCTCGTCACGAAGGCCGTGCCCGCCGAGGACCTCGACGCCGAGGTGGCCGCGACGTGCGCCAGCCTGGCCACCGGGGCGCCCCAGGGCCTGCGCGAGTCCAAGCGGATCCTCAACCGCGACCTGGTCGCCCGGATCGACGCGCTGGGCGAGGAGATGGCCACGACCAGCGCCCGCCTCTTCGCCTCGGACGAGGCACGGGAGGCGATGACCGCCTTCCTCTCGCGCAAGAAGTAGCGCCCCGACGCATCCACGGGACCGCCTGGGCGGGAGAAGAGGGTGTGACCCCTGCCGCGAAGGAGACCCGATGACCACCCCCAGCGCCGCCGGGCGCACGCTGCAGGGAGCACGCATCGCGGTCGTCGGCGCCACCGGCGCGCTGGGCTCGCTCGTGGCCGCGGAGCTGTCCGCCCGGGGCGCCCGGCTGCTCGCCGTGGGACGCGACGCCGACCGGCTCGAGGCGCTGCCCGCCGAGGCGCGGGTCGTGGCCGACCTGGGGGACGCCCGGGCGGGTGACGCGGTCGTCCGCGCCGCGCGGGAGCACCTCGACGGGCTCGACGGGCTGGTCGTCGCCACCGGCGTGGTCGCCTTCGGTCCGCTCGTCGACACCCCCGACGAGGTCGTCGAGGAGCTGTTCCTGGTCAACGTGGTCGGGCCCCTCCTCCTGCTGCGCCGGGCCCTGCCGCTGCTCGAGCAGTCGCAGGGCTTCGTCGCGCACCTCAGCGCCGTCGTCGCCGAGCAGCCGCTGCCGCGGATGGCCTCGTACTCCGCGAGCAAGGCCGCCCTCAGCGCGGCCGCGGTGGCCCTTCGGACCGAGCTGCGACGCAGCCACGTCGACGTCCTCGACGTGCGCCCGCCCCACACCGAGACCGGCCTGGCCGGGCGTCCGCTCTCGGGCGAGGCGCCGCGACTCCCGGCCGGCAAGGACCCCGCCGCCGTCGCACGGCGCATCGTGGACGCGATCGCCTCGGGCGAGCAGGACCTCGGCCCCGAGGGGTTCGGATGAGCGCGACCGATCCCGCTCCCTGGCTGCTGCTCGTCGCCGCGGTCCACCTGGGCTTCCAGCTGACGGTCGACCTCGTCGTCTACCCGGCGCTCGGCGAGGCGCCGGAGGACCGGTGGGACGAGGTGCACGCCCGCCACTCGCGACGGATCGCCCCGCTCGTCGGCCTGCTCTACGTCCCCCTCGTCCTGCTCCTGGGCTGGACGCTCGCCGTCGAGCCACGGGCGGAGGGCGCCTGGCTGGCGACGGCCGGCGGCGCGCTCGCGGTCGTGACCACGGCGGGGCTGGCCGCGCCGATGCACGGACGGCTCTCGGCGGTCCCGGCCGCCGAGCGGCCCGACCTGCTCCGCGCGCTCGGCCGCGCCGACCGGATCCGTACGGTCGCCGCGGGTGTCTGCCTCGCCGGCGCGGTGCTCCTGGCGCTGTGACCTCCACGGCCCCGCCGGTCCACGGTTGTCCCACAAGTCGGCGGGCGGACGGGTGCGCCGGTACGCTTGCCGGTCTGCCCGGGAGCGTGGGCAGGTTCATCGTGGGACGTCATCGGGGGATGAGGAGCGGGAGTTGAGCGAGGAGCTCGAGGCGCGGGAGATCGCGGCGGAGCAGGCGTACGTCGACGAGGTCTACGTCCAGCTCGAGGCGTCCATGGTGAACGCCCGGGCGCTGGCCACCGAGGGACGCAACCGCGGCAAGCTGGAGCACGAGGGCGGCCTCGTCGAGCGCGACGCGATGGTCTTCCAGGCCGCCAAGCGGATCGCCCAGCTCGACGCCGCCCACGAGGGCCTCGTCTTCGGCCGCCTCGACCTCGACCCGTCCATCGACGCGCTGCCGCGCTACGTCGGCCGCATCGGCGTGCGCAACGCCGACCGCGACGTGCTGCTGATCGACTGGCGCGCGCCCGCGGCCGGCGTGTTCTACCAGGCCACCGCCGCGACGCCCCAGGGCGTCGTGCGCCGCCGGGTGCTGCGCTCGCTGCACCGCACCGTGGTCGGGGTCGAGGACGAGCTGCTCGACCAGGAGGCGCTCGACCGATCGGGGGCCGACCTGCCGATCGTCGGCGAGGGCGCCCTGATGGCGCAGCTCTCGCGCGCTCGCGACCGGTCGATGCACTCGATCGTGGCCACCATCCAGGCCGAGCAGGACCAGGCGATCCGCGCGCCGGGCAAGGGCGTCGTGTCGATCTCCGGCGGTCCGGGCACCGGCAAGACCGTCGTCGCGCTGCACCGCGCGGCGTTCCTGCTCTACTCCGACCGCCGCCGCTACGAGGGCGGCGGCGTGCTCGTCGTCGGCCCGAGCGGCGTCTTCATGCGCTACATCGAGCGGGTGCTCCCCAGCCTGGGCGAGACCGCCGTGGCGCTGCGCTCGCTCGGCGAGGTCGTCGGCGGCATCCGCGCCACGCGGCACGACGAGCCGGCGGTGGCCGACGTCAAGGGTGCGACGCGGATGGCCGAGCTGCTCCGGCGGACCGCGCGCCAGCATGCCCCCGGCGCCCCGACCAGCTTCCGGATCTACTGGCGCGACGAGACCCTCGTGCTCGACCCCGGCCTGCTCGGCCGGCTGCGTCGCCAGCTGATGTCGCAGGGCCGCCGCAACCGTCAGCTGCCGCGCGTGGCGAAGACCCTGCTCGACGCGATGTGGCGCCAGGTCAGCGGCGAGCGTGGCAAGGAGCGCGGGCGCGAGGCCTTCGAGGACGACATGCTCGGCCACGAGGGCTTCGTGGAGTTCGCGTCGGCCTGGTGGCCGCCGCTGGACGCCCCGACCGTCTTCGGCTGGCTGCGCGACCCCGACTTCCTCGCCCGGGTCGGCGAGGGCGTGGTGTCCCGCGAGGACCAGGCACTCCTGCTCAAGTCGTGGGCCGCCGGAGGCCTGTCGATCGAGGACGTCCCCCTGGTCGACGAGCTGCGCTACGCCCTCGGCGACGTGCCGCAGCGCACCGACGACGAGCGCGACCTCGACGACTCGGGGCTGCTCGAGGGCGGTGTCGACCTTCAGGAGCTCACCACCGTCTCGGAGCGCGAGTACGCCCCCGGCGGCCTCGCCTGGTCGGCCCCGACCCACCGCATCGAGGACGACGGCTACGCCCACGTCCTCATCGACGAGGCGCAGGACCTGACGCCGATGCAGTGGCGGATGGTCGGACGCCGCGGGCGCGCCGCGAGCTGGACGATCGTGGGCGACCCCGCCCAGTCGTCGTGGCCCGACGCCCCCGAGGCGGCCGCGGCGCGAGCCGACGCGCTGCAGGGCAAGGACCTCCACGAGTTCCACCTGTCGACCAACTACCGCAACTCGGCCGAGATCTACGCCTTCGCCGCCGACTACGCCCGCCGCGTCGGCCTCGACGCCGACCTGCCCGACGCTGTGAGGCGTACGGGTGAGGAGCCCACGGTGGTCGGGCCGGTCGACGACCTCGAGGCCGCGGTGCGGGAGGCGGTCACCTCGATCGCCGGCCGCGTCGAGGGCACCGTCGGCGTCGTCGTGCCGGTCGCGCGGCGCTCCGAGGTCAACGCCTGGCTGGCGTCGTGGCCCGAGGTCGCCGCCGACGCGCCCAACGCGCGCGCTGCGGTCGACTCCAGCGTCACGCCGAGCGGGGAGGACCGCATCGTCGTCCTCACCGGCCTCGACACCAAGGGCCTCGAGTTCGACGGCATCGTGGTGGTCTCCCCGCAGGAGATCGAGGACGAGTCCGCCACCGGGCGGGCCACGCTGTACGTCGTGCTGACCCGCGCGACGCAGCTGCTGACGACCGTCGGCTGAGGCCCGCCCCGGGATGCGATCGTCGGTCCCGGCCCGTACCCTTCTGGGCTCACGTCCCCGGTCCCACCACTCCGCACGCCCACGTCCCGGGAGGGTCATCTCCTTGCTCGCGCGCGCCCACGCCATCGCCCTCTCGATGCTCGTGCCGCTGGTCCTGTCGCTGCTCGTGTCCGCCGGCGCACCGGCCTCGGCAGGCATCGCCGGCGGCGACACCGTCGACTCGGACCCGGCCCCGACGTGGGGTTGGGAGACCGTCTTCCGCGACGACTTCGAGGGCCCGGCGCTCACGTGGCCCGAGCAGTGGCACGCCATCCCCGGCTGGAACCCCGCCGTCCAGAACGGCGCCGGCCAGCTCGACGTGTCCCGGCTCTCGCAGATCCGCACCAACGCGGGGTGGACGCTGCCCGCGGGCACGCAGGTGCGGGTCAGCGCCAGCATCCTGATGCCCGACACGGGCAGCAACTACGCCGCGTTGTGGATGCAGCACCCCAGCGCGACCGACCCCCGTGAGATCGACGTGATCGAGAGCTACGGCCCGCAGAAGCCGACGGGGGCGCAGCTCGGCTCGCACATCTGCTACGACCAGGTCGACGACAGCGTCGACGGCGCGTGCGCGGCCGCCGGGATGCCGTCCGACCTGATGCCGGTCGGTCACCTGTTCGCCGAGGGGCTCAAGCCGTGGCAGGCCTACTGGCACTACCAGGCCGAGTTCACCGTCGGCGGCGACACCGTCACCTACTCCGCCGTCGACGCCTCCGGCAACCAGGCCTACGCCCTCACCTCGACGCCCGACCTCCGCCGGGTCCCGGGCAACGTCGCGCCGCTCCACGTGCGGCTGTCCAACAAGGACGTGCTGCCCGAGCACGTCGTGCCCGGCGGCACGCGACAGGGCATGCTCGTCGACTGGGTCACCGTGGACGTCAAGCACCCCTAGCCGCGGACCGGTCGCTCGGCGGACACGACGCGGGCGGCCGTACGGGCGCCCGTAGGGTTTCGGCCATGACCGCGCCCGGCCCCCTCGACGTCGCCGACCTCCTCGAGCAGATCCAGGGGCACGGCGCGTGGGCGGTCATCCGGCGCAAGGCCTCGCCGACGGCCGGCCTGGTCGGCGGCACGCCCCACGAGGTGGCGTCCCTGCTCGACATCCCGCTCGAGACAGGCACCCCGGAGCCGGGCCGCAGCGCCGACCGGCTGGTCGCGGTCCCGTTCCGCCAGGTGCGCGAGCGCGGGTTCGCCGCCATCGACGACGGCACCCCCCTGACGGTCGTCGACATCGAGACCGAGCACGAGGTGTCGGTCGACGACCTGCTCGCCGCGCTCCCGGACGTGCCCGTCGAGCTCGCCGACCGTGGGGGCTTCGCGACCAGCGACGAGGACTACGGCGCAGTCGTCGAGGCGATCATCCGTGACGAGATCGGCCAGGGCGAGGGCGCGAACCTCGTCATCGGCCGCCACTACCGCGCGGTGCTCGCCGACTGGGACGCCACCAGGGCACTCACCGTCCTGCGTCGCCTGCTCGAGCGCGAGCGCGGGGCGTACTGGACGTTCTGCTTCTTCACCGGCGACCGCTTCCTCATCGGCGCGAGCCCCGAGCGGCACGTGTCGGTCCGCCAGGGCGACGTCCGGATGAACCCGATCTCGGGGACCTTCCGGGTCGCGGGGGACGGCGTCGCGCTCAAGGACCGGCTGCTGGACTTCCTCGCGGACGAGAAGGAGGTCTTCGAGCTCTTCATGGTGGTCGACGAGGAGCTCAAGATGATGTGCGACATCTGCCACGAGGGCGGCCAGGTGCTCGGGCCGTTCCTCAAGCCGATGACCCACCTGATCCACACCGAGTACCTCCTCGCCGGCCGCTCGGACCGCGACCACCGCGAGATCCTGCGCGACACGATGTACGCCGCCACCGTGACGGGTGCTCCCGTCGAGAACGCCTGCCGGCTGATCGCCGACTACGAGCCCGAGGGCCGCGGCTACTACGGCGCCGCGCTCGCGCTCTTCGGGCGCTCGCCCGACGGCACGCCGACGATGGACAGCCCGATCCTCATCCGCACCGCCGACGTCTCGCCCGACGGCGAGCTCAAGGTCACCGCCGGCGCGACGCTGGTCCGCGACTCCGACGCGGCGTACGAGGTGGCCGAGACGCGCGCCAAGGCCGGCGGGATCCTGAGTGCCTTCGGCCTGGCGCCGGCGGCGACGTCCGACGGCACCGACATCGCCGAGCTCGCGCGCGACGAGGACGTCCTGCTCGCGCTGGGCACCCGCAACCAGCGGCTGTCGCGGTTCTGGCTCACCGACCAGGCGGGGGAGCCCGCCGATCCTGGCCTGGCCGGCAAGCAGGCGGTGATCCTGCACGGCGAGGACGACTTCGTGAACATGCTCGTCCACGTGCTCGGGGTCTTCGGCATGACGTCGCGGGTCGTGCGCCACGAGGACTACGCGACCGGCGCCTTCGACGGTGCCGACCTCGTCATCGTCGGCCCCGGACCGGGCGACCCGCGCGAGGGCGACCACCCCAAGATCGCGGCGTTCCGCCGGGCGGTGGACGACCTCCTCGCGGCCGGCCAGCCGTTCCTCGCGGTGTGCCTGGGTCACCAGACGCTGTGCCAGCGCCTCGGCCTCGACCTCGGCTACAAGGACGTCGTCTTCCAGGGCACCCAGTCGCCGGTCCGCCTCGACGGTCGCACCGAGCGGGTGGGGTTCTACAACACCTTCGTCGGACGTGTGCCGGACGGCGCGAGCCTGCCGGAGGGCGTACGCGTCGAGGCCGACGAGGCCACCGGCGACGTCCACGCGATCCTCGGCCCGCACTACCGCGGCATCCAGTTCCACGCCGAGTCGATCCTCACCGAGAACGGCTACGACCTCCTCCACGCGGCGGTCCGCGACCTCCTCACCTGACGATCCGCCCTGCCGCGGTCGCCCGTCCCCTGTCCCAACCCACCGCGGTAGTGAGGGACGATCTGGTAGGTCGGAGGGCGGATCTCCCTACCAAGGTGTCCCTCACTACCGCGGAGTGGGCCGGGCGGTACGACTAAAGTCGAGTCATTCAGTAGATATAGTCCCACCGGCGTGGGAGGCAACCGATCGGCGGCGTACGGCGTCACCCTAGGTAGCCAGCTGGGGGACACGACGGGGGAGCAGTGCGCAGATTGAGCAGAGCGGTGGCGGGCGCGTGCCTGCTGGCGCTGACGGCATGCGGTGCGACGAGCGGGTCGCCGGACGGCTCGCGCGGACCGGACGACGTCGCGCCACCGCGTACGACGAGCGAGGCGTCCGCGGTCGGGGACCTCGAGCCCGCGGCGGCGCGGGCGAAGCGGCCCAACATGGTCGTCGTGGTGCTCGACGACTTCTCCATGGACCTCGTGCAGACCATGCGGTCGGTGCAGCGGATGCGGAAGACCGGCGCGAGCTACCCGCACTCGTTCGTCACCGACTCGCTGTGCTGCGTGTCGCGCTCGAGCTTCTTCACCGGGCAGTACCCGCACCAGACCGGGGTGCGCACCAACACCTCCAACAAGGGCACGTCGGGCCTCGGCGGCTGGCCGGCCTACGACACCAACGGCAACCCGGAGCGTGCCTTCAACGTGCGGCTGCAGCAGGCGGGCTACCACACCGGGTTCGTCGGCAAGTTCCTCAACGAGTACGAGTGGTCCCCGGGACGCGCCCTGCCCCCCGTGGTGCCGGGCTGGACGACCTTCAACACGGTCTTCGGCTCCGCCTACGACGGCTGGGACTTCGCCAGCACCAGGCTGGCCGACCAGCGCCTGCAGCTGGTGCGGCACCCTGCACCGCCGGCGAGCGCGAGCAACGCCGCCAAGGACAAGGCGTACGCCGGCACGGTCATCGGCGACCTCGCGATGGACTTCCTCACCGCCAACGAGGCCTCTGACGCGCCCTACTTCCTCGAGGTCGCGCTCTACGCGCCGCACAACCGGGTCAACCCCGAGCCCCACTACGCCGGCGACCCGCTCTTCCCGCCGATGTTCCGCGACCGCACGGGCCGGCGCAGCTGCGGCCGGGTCGCCTGCCGGAAGCTGACCGTCGACGACCTGCCCGGCTTCGCCGACCCGCGCCGCGACAACCGCCCGCGGCTGGCCAACGGCACGCGTGCCCGCGCCTGGAACACGGTGCGCACGCTCCCGGCGTCCGCGGCGGTGCGCGACCTGCGCGACCGGGCGCGGATGGCGCAGTCAGCCGACCGGCTGGTCTCGCGCATCCTCCGCACGGTCGGGCCCAACACCTACGTCGTGCTCACCTCCGACAACGGGTTCCACCTCGGCCAGAACGGCATGGGGCGGGGCAAGGGGACGCCCTACGACACCGACGTCCGCGTGCCGCTGCTCGTCACGGGCCCGGGCGTCGTGCCCGGCACGCGCCGCGAGGTCACCAGCAACATCGACCTCGCGCCCACCTTCGAGGAGCTCGCCGGGCTGCCCGCGGCGCCCTATCGCAGCGGGCTCTCGCTGGTGCCGACGCTGACCGACCCCGCGCTGGTGCGCCAGTCGTACGCGTTCCTCGAGCACACCCAGCAGACCCTCACCGGCAATGACCCGGACGCCGCGTTCACGGGCCCCGAGCTCGACCGGATCCCGTCGTACACGGCCGTGCGAAGCCGGTCGGCGCTGCTGGCGCGCTTCGACCTCGACCCGCGACGCGGCCGGGTGCAGTGGGGCTACGAGTTCTACTCCTACCGCAAGAACCGGTTCGAGAGGCGCAACAGCTTCGCCGCCAAGGGTCGGCGCGACGAGGTGGCGGGGCTGATGGCGAAGCTCACCGCCTTCGACGGCTGCCGGGAGGCCGGCGACCAGCCGGTGTCGCCGGCGTGCCTGTCGCTGCGCCAGTAGCACTAGGGTCGGCGCGTGACGCCGGACGTGATCGTGGTGGACCACCACGACTCCTACACGTGGAACCTGGTCCACCTCGTCGCTGTGGTGACGGGCGTCCTGCCGCGCGTGGTGCAGCACGACGAGGTGGAGCCCGACGAGGTGCTGCGGCACTCGCACGTGGTGCTGTCGCCGGGGCCCGGGCACCCGGGCTCGCCGACCGACTTCTCCGTCGGCACCGCGGTGCTGCGCGAGGCGTCGCGGCCCGTCCTCGGCGTGTGCCTGGGGATGCAGGGGCTGGTGGCGGCGTACGGCGGGACGGTCTCGCGCCTGCTCCCGGCCCACGGCGAGGTCGCCTCGATCAGCCACGACGGTGCCGGTGTCTTCGCCGGGGTGCCGCAGGGGTTCGCGGCGGTGCGCTACCACTCGCTCGGCGCGGTGGAGCTGCCCGCCGAGGTGGTGGCCACCGCGTGGAGCGAGGACGGGGTGGTGATGGGGGTGCGACACGTCGAGCGGCCGCTCGAGGGCGTGCAGTTCCACCCCGAGTCGGTCCTGTCCGAGCACGGTGCGGCGATGGTCAGGAACTTCCTCTCGTGACCACCCCGATGAGCGAGCCGGACCCGGTCTCCTTCTTCCGCGACGTCGCCTCGTCCCACCCGCGCTGCTTCTGGCTCGACGGCGGCGGCGCGCGCGAGTGGTCGGGGCGCCGCTCGATCATCGGCTGGCTCGGCGAGGACGACCCCTCCCTGTCGTGGTCGGCCGCCCGGCGAGAGGTGACCCTGCACGCGGGCGGGGCCGCGCAGGTGGTGGGCGACGACGTCTTCGCCGTCCTCGAGGAGCGGATCTCCGCGGGCGAGCAGTGGTTCGGCTACCTCGGGTACGCCTCGCGCGCCGACCTGCCCGCCGAGCCCGACGCGTTCCTGCCGGACGCGGTCTGGATGCGGCCGCGCGAGGTGCGGGTGTTCGAGCACGCGGTGGCCGCCCCTCCGGTGGTTGAGGTGCGAACGGACCCTCCGGTGGTTGAGGTGCGAGCGGAGCGAGCCTCGAGACCACATGGGGAGCAGGTTCCGAGGCTCGTCG
>JAESGW010000808.1_pt1 | contig 13437 bp, 8 predicted proteins | sample 9269791 | NCBI WGS metagenome assembly JAESGW01 (sample SAMN16773120, study PRJNA677053) | algae metagenome | isolation source: Aphanocapsa lilacina HA4352-LM1 and co-occurring heterotrophs from near cave... | place: USA: Maniniholo cave, near Haena, Kauai, HI | collected 2009-07-28 | reverse complement strand
GTCCCCTGGCCAGGGCAAGGTCGAGACCTTTCCCAATGCGCGCGTCCGGCGCGCGCGGGCTTCCTTCCACCCGGAGCGCCGCGCGCAACGTCCGGTCACGCATGATGGTCTTTTCCGCTACCGGTTCACCAAAGCCTCCGGCACCATCCAGCAGGCGCAGGACGGCGAGGCAGACCTGCATTTCTTCAAGGCTCGTGATCGCCGGCGCCACATCGGTGAGGAACGATATCGGTACCGGCAGCGCCTGGGTGGGGTTCAGGACCAAGCCGGTGACGGCGGATGCTTTGTCGGACGTGCCATGGCGCGGCATCAGGCGTCTGGCTCGCGATAGAGTTCGAGATCCGCGAATCGGGCGGTTCGCTCGAAGAAGCGAAGGTTCACGCTGCCCACCGGACCGTTCCGGTGCTTGGCAATGATGAGTTCGGCGATGCCCTTTTTCTCGGAGTTCTCGTCGTACTTCTCGTCACGGAAGATGAACATCACGATATCGGCGTCCTGCTCGATGGATCCCGATTCGCGCAGGTCGGAAAGCATGGGGCGATGATCGGCCCGGGTCTCGACCGCCCGCGAGAGCTGGGAAAGGGCCACGACCGGTACGTTCAACTCCCTCGCCAGGCCCTTGAGCCCGCGCGAAATCTCAGAGATTTCCTGCACCCGGTTGTCGCTGCGTCGACCGCTCATCAACTGGAGGTAGTCAACGATGATGAGGTCCAGGCCCTGTTCAGCCTGCAACCGGCGCGCCTTGGAGCGCACGTCCATCACGCTGGCGTTCGCGGAATCATCAATGTAGATTTCGGCTTCGGCCAGTCGCCCGAATGCGCGGGAGATGCGGTCCCACTCGCTGTCATCGATGTTGCCCAGCCGGAGGCGGTGCGAATCGACCCCGGTTTCCGTCGCCAGGAGACGTTGCACCAGCTGTTCGGCTGACATTTCGAGGCTGAACACCCCAACCTTTCGACCATGCTGCACGGCGGCGCCGTACGCCATGCCGAGCGCAAATGCCGTTTTTCCCATGCTCGGCCGGGCGGCAACGATCAGCAGGTCGGACCGCTGGAGTCCGCCGGTCAGCTTGTCCAGATCGGAGAAGCCGGTTGGCACACCGACGACTTCGCCTCGATTCTGTTGCAGGTAGTCGAGCTGGTCGAAGAAGCGGTCGAGGACATCCGAGATCGACTGGAAATCCTTGGTCTGCCGGCGTTGGGAAACGGTGAACAGCGCCTGCTCGGCGGAATCCAGCGCGTCGGCCGCATCCAGGCCGTCCTGGAAACCGATGCCGACGATCTGAGTTCCGGCGTCGATCAGGCGGCGCAAGGTTGCGGTGCGTTCGACGATGCGCCCGTAGTACTCCACGTGCACAGCGGTCGGCACCACGTTCAGCAGGGACGACAGGTATCCCAGGCCGCCGATATCGTCCAGCACACTCCGGCGCTCGAGCTCATCGGAGAGGGTGAGGAAGTCAGTCGGTTCGCGCCGGTTGTAGAGGTCGAGGATCGCCTGGTACACCGTGCCATTGGCGGAAAAGTAGAAATCCTCGGCCTTGACATACGACGCGACGCGGATGATCGCGTCGCGGTCGATGAGGAGGCTGCCAAGCACCGATTGCTCGGCCTCGATATTGTGGGGTGGGAGTCGTTCTTCCATCGTGTCCTGTCATTGCCCGAACTGGCAGGCCATCGATGGTGACCCGCCCCGAAACCTGACAACCAGGCCGGGGCCGACCTCCTGGGTACTCGCGTGGCGCTGTTACTCGGCGTCGTCCGTGGCGGCTTCCGGTGCGGCTGGCTCGGTTTCCGCCGGAGCCGCTTCCTCTTCCGTGACCTCCGCCTCGATGACGACGGTCACCTGCGGCCGAAGCCGGCCGACCAGGTGCACGGTGACGGTGTGCTCGCCAATCGATCGAAGGGGTTCATCGAGCACCACGCGCCGGCGGTCGACCTCCTCCGAGATCTGGGCGGCCAGCGCCGTTGCCACATCGGAGGCCGTGATCGAGCCGTACAGCCGTCCACCCTCGCCAGCCCGGGCGGTAAAGGTTAGCCGCTGGCCATTGATCTTGTCCGCCAGGGAGCGAAGTTGCTCCTCCTGGCGGGCGACCTTGCGCTCCTTGACCGCCAGGTTATGGGCGGCAACCTTGAGTTCACCATCCGTGGCGACGACGGCAAGCCCTTTCGGGATCAGGTAGTTTCGGGCGTACCCGTTGGAGACGGTCTGGACTGATCCAGCGTCGCCCACTTTTGGCACATCCTGTCGAAGGACGATTTTCATCCGGTGTCAACCTTCCAGCTCACATGTATCAGGGATTGCTAAGCACAAAAGACCCGCACCAGCACATCGCTCCCGATGCCGCCGATGAAGTCTCTGGTTTCTTCGTCCCATAGTTTACGGCGGTGGGCCATGCTCCTGCAACCACGGTGGTCATGTCCGCGCCAGGAACTCGCTCACGCACCACCCGCTTCCAAACCGGGATGAGTTGACACGTACCCAGTCGTATCCGTCGGCGGCTTCCGGACCGTCGACGATCTCGACGTAGGCGCCGTCCGCTAGGACGCCGATCACATCGCTGTCCGTGCCTGGAGCGTCGCGCAGGTTGAGCTCGCCGTCGATTACTCGCACGGTCATCCCCGGGATGAGCCCTGCGTTCTGCTCGCGCCGGAACAGGTAGGCAACGGCCCATCCGGCGTCCTGGCCCGACTGGAGCTTGAGCCAGTCATATCCGTCCACGTTCCTGGGGCCATCGATCACCGTGGCGAGTTCATCGGTATAGAGTACGCGGACGCGGCTTCCGTCCATGCCGGGTGTCGACCGCAGGTTGACTCCATCGGTAGCTACTGCCAGCACATCGCCAGTGGAGAACTGTCCATTTCCCGCTGGATCGGCCGCACCCATGCCAAGGTAGCGCGAGACGCCCCAGCCGGTTCCCCGGTCAGACTCGAGTTGGTACCAAACGTAACCGTCCGCCGTCTCGGGACCATCCACAACCGTTGCGGTTTCGTTGGTAAAGAGCACGGTCACCACGTCGGAGGATGTGCCGGGCGACGTCCTGATGTTTATCCCGTCCGTGTCGATATACACGGTGTTACCCGTTTCAAACGACCGCGACGATCCCGAGTCCCCCGAATCGGCAGGAGCGAGGAATGCATCCGCCACCCAGCCGGTGCCGTAATCGGTGTCGATCCGCACCCAATACAGGTTCGAGGCTTCGGCGGGCCCGTCGATCACCCTACCCCAGATCCCGTTGCCAAGGGCCCGGATCACCGGCTGGTCGGTTCCCGCACCCTCCCTCAGGTTGACTAGGTCCGTGTCGACCACCACTGCGTCGCCCGGCCCGAACCGTGCACTCCAGGACGGTCCCGACGACGAGGCTTCGAGATAGGCTTCAGCCAGCCAACCGGTGCCGATGCCGGTCTGCACTTCGAGCCAGGCGATGTTGTCACTCATCGTCACGTTCCCGACCACGACGCCCCGGGTCCCGTCCGGCAGCGTGGCAAGGATCTCTGACCCCAGGCCAGGTCCGGTTCGCAGGCGCAGGCCCTCCGGGTCGTTGACCGCCACGGCATCGCCGATGGTGAAACGCACCTGCGGCTCGGAGGCGCCTTCGGCGGCCAGGTATTGTTCCACCACCCAGCCGCGCCCGTAATCGGTGTCCAGCATGTACCACCGATATCCGCCGGTGGGTTCCGGTCCTTCAATGACGCTGCCCGTTGTGCCGCGTGGCATTGTCGCCAGGGCGGAGGCCCGGATCGAAGGATCGGTGCGGATGTTGAGGTAGTCGGTATCGACCTCGACCCGGTCGCCGGTCGCGAACCGTCCGGTCGGAGCCACTGCATCACTCGCAGCAAATGTGCTTGTCGACATCCAGCCCGTCCCGCGATTGCCAGTGAGCTGGTACCAGGTGTAGCCATTGACCGTGGTCGGGCCATCCATCACATGCATGACGGTCGCGATGGGCAGGGTGGCGGCCACGGTCTGGCCGGTGCCGGGCAGGGCCCTGAGGTTTCCGGCGTCGACGATGGTTTCCACTCCCTGCCCCGGGCTGAAATCCGGATCGTCGAGAACCTGGCTCGCACCGGCGATCACGTCGGCCACCGCCCACCGGATGGTGGGCAGGTCTGCGTACAGGCCATCACCGGGACAGGCACTGTTCACAACATCGCGATGCCCGCAAATGGTCGGCAGGTTGGCTTGCTCGTGAAAATCCCGGCGCGAGAGCGGATCGAGGTTCCGGGCGGCCCAGGCCGTAATCCAGGTGAGTCCGGCAATCGCTTCCGGCGTGGAGGTCTCGACACTGAACGCGCCCATCGAGCAGATTCCCGCCGATCCCTGGGCATACTGGAACGCGTGCCCGCCGATCACGTTTTCGCCACCTGCCCGGCCTTCGTACACATTACCCATGAAATCCACAAGGTAGTTGTAGCCAATGTCGCCCCACCCCCGAGTGACGGCGTGGTAATAGTGGATGGACCGAATCTCGACCAGCGGATCACGGAATCGCGGCGTTTCCGAGTGATGGATGATCACGTGCCGAACCGTCTGGTATTCGGGTGTCCACTCGCTTGTGCCTCGGTCGACCCCGCCGTAGGCACGCTCCGCGCCCCAGTCGCCGCGGCCGATGATTGGTGGCCGGGCTGGCGAAGGAGTCAGGGGCGAGCCGGTGATATCGCTAATCCTCGGCCCTGCCTTGGCGTTGATGTAGGTGAAGGAGAGACCTGGTATGGCGATCACGTTACCGTCGGCATCGAGACCCTGATAGCGGACCATCATCGCTTCTTCGGTGAAGATCAGGTCAGCGAAAATGCGGCCGTCGCGGTCAGCAGGTCCGGCATCGGTATGGGCCGGGCCGGCGATGACGGGCTCGGACCAGGTTTGCCCGTCCATGCTGAGCTGGATCTGGACAGCCGCCGGGAACGGCGTGTCGCCCGGCCAGTGGGGTGCGACCGCGTTGAAGGGGAAGTCGGCCTCGAAGGTCAGTCCTTCCGTACCGCCCCCGATGTTATCCGGCTGGTTCCATTCGCCTGCCTGGGTCGATTCGCCCTGGGCCACCGTGGTCGAGGGGACGAGGGAAGGTGTCACGGTGGCCATCGAGACGAACGCGCCCGTAGCCTTGAGCAAGGCTCGGCGATTGATGCGGCGCGGTGGATTCTGGATCGGCGCTGATGTGCAGCGCGAAAGGGTGGACGTGTGGTCGATCCGGTGTGTCATTCCCGCTCCCCCGAAAGAGGCAGGGTGTCTCAGCCATGATGGCCGCGGTCTCCGGATACGAACGCCGTATGTTGCGGGACGCACGAGCCACACCCTGCCGTAGTGTACGTACACTCTAGCATCAGCTGTGACAACGCGTCAACATGCCGAAAATCATACGGATTTCGGGTTCATACCTTCAGCAAGCCCATCTCTACCCGTGCCACACAACGATTGTTGCAACGACGTGGTACGAGCGGTGCGGAAGCGTAGCGCGGAAGAGATGAATGGGTATTCGCCCGTTGCACCCCATCTTCCAGGATCAGGTCACTTCGTATGGTCGCGGCTCTTGCTTAACTGCGTTCGCGGCGAACGAGGTCGAACAGGGCGATCGAGCCAGCCGTGGCTGCGTTCAGGGATTCGATTTGTCCCTGCATGGGCAGCGACACGATCAATTGGCATCGCTTGCGGATGTTGGCCGTCAGTCCCGAACCTTCGGAACCCACGATCAATACCGCCGGCGTTGGGATGTCGGTCCCGAACAAGTCCTGGGATCCCTCTCCGCCATCCAGTCCCACCAGCCAGCGTCCGGAGGCATCCAGCTTTTCAAGCGTGTTGCCGAGGTTCGCGACAGTGGCGATGTTCAGGTGTTCGACCGCACCCGCCGAGGCATTGACCACGGTTGGGGATATCTCCGCCGAGCGATCACTCGGGATGATCACTCCGGCTACTCCCGCGGCCTCGGCTGACCGCAACAGGGTTCCGAAGTTCTGGGGATCCTGCAGGTGGTCCAGCACCAGCACGGTCCCTTCCCGGTCGATGACGTCGGTCAGGTCAGCGTATGGATATCGCGCCGATTCCAGGAGCACACCCTGGTGATTGACCTCCGGCAACTGGTCGTCGAGCATGGGGCGCGGCACGGTTTCGATCAGCACCTCCTTCCCGCGAGCAAGGTCGAGGATCCGGTCGACACGGTCGTCCTGGCGAAGCCCTTCGGCCACCCACAAACGGGTCGGTTCGCGGCGGTTCGCGCCCAGCGATTCGAGAATGGCGTTGCGCCCGAACAGCAATTCACCCTTGATCGTGAAGGGCGTTGCGCCGCCTCGCCGCGATCCGCGCCCTTCACCGCGTTCACCTCCGCCCGGTCGTTGCCGCGGTGGACGCTGACTCTCACGAGGTGGGCGTTGGCCCTGAGGATCGCGTGACGGACGTGCCGGCCGGTCGCCACGTCCCGATGCTGGTCGCCGGCCACCGCGACCAGGGCCGGAGGGACTGCGAAGTGAGTTGCTGGGCATGACTAGATCTTCTTCCAGGTAGTTCCCGAAGGATTGTCTTCAAGGGCGATGCCGCGTTCCTGCAGTCCGATCCGGATGCGGTCGGCCGTCTCCCACTGCCTGGCCTGGCGTAGTTGTTCGCGAACGTCGATCAGGAGGGCTATGAATGGCTCCGCCCCGCCGGCGTGCCCCGAACTCGACGATGCAAGGTCCAGGCCCAGGATTCCGGCCAGGGTCGCAAGCGTGTGCTGTGCCGAGCGGAAGTTCTCGGTGCCGCCGGATTGCGAGCGGAGCCGGTTTATGGTTCGGGCAAGGTCGAACAGGGATGCGATCGCGGTTGGGCTGTCGAAATCGTCGCGCATCGCGCGATGGAAACGCGCCTCGGTTTCCGAAGCAGTCTCCAGGAGGTTTTCCCCGTTCACCATTTGGTTGTCAGGAGTGGCTCCGGGTTCGGGGGTGGCTGCGGCGACCAGGCGATCTAGCCCGGCTGCCGCGGCTTCCAGTCCGGCATCGGTGAAATTCAGCGGAGAACGGTAATGCGTCTGCAGGACCTGAAGCCGGAAGGCCGCCTGTTTCCCGCGTTCGATGAGCGACCTCAGCGACACGACATTGCCCAGCGACTTCGACATCTTCTCGCCATTGAGCTGCAACATGCCGTTGTGAAGCCAGAACCGCGCGAACGGCGACGTACCGGAGAACGCCTCGGATTGCGCCACCTCATTCTCGTGATGCGGGAATATCAGGTCTCGCCCCCCGCCGTGGATGTCGACGTTTCCATCGAGGTGATGGGTGCACATCGCCGAGCATTCGATGTGCCATCCGGGCCGTCCAGGGCCCCATGGACTCTGCCACGATGGTTCACCCGGCTTCGACGATTTCCAGAGCACGAAATCAAGCGGGTCCTGCTTGATGTCGCTGACGGCGATCCGTGCGCCAGACGTCAGGTCTTCGATGTTGCGTCCTGAGAGCTTGCCGTAGTCAGGAAAAGAGCGCACCCGGAAGTAGACATCGCCGTCCGCCACGTAGGCATGATCCCGGGCGATCAACCCCTCGATCATGGCGATGATCTGCGGGATCTCTTCCGTTGCACGAGGCGCTACAGTGGCAGGCAGGACATTGAAGGATGCGATTTCCGCATCCCACTCCGTGATCAACCGGTCCGTGAGATCTCCGGGCTCGATGCCCTCGGCGATGGCTCGGTTGATGATCTTGTCGTCGATGTCCGTAAAGTTTTGGGCGTACCGAACCTCGAAACCAAGATGGAGGAAATAGCGCCGGATCGTGTCGAACACGATCGACGACATCCCGTGGCCGATGTGGGCAGAGTCGTACACGGTAACACCGCAGACGTACATGCCCACCTTGCCAGGCACGATCGGGGTGAACGATTCCCTTGTTCGGGTGCGCGTATTGTAGATTCGAAGGTCGAACGATTCCGCGTCGGACCCGGCATGATGAGTCATGGGGAAAGACTCCCTTTGGCACCTGGAGCGGATTGTCGCGGTCTGCGCCCCAACCATGTTTGCGCGGTTCGGGCGATCGGTATCCGGGACAACGAACGGCTGGATGGGCGGCGGGAGCCTTTGGCCTCCGCACCGCGGGCAGGCTCACGCCTGCCCGCGGCTACACGTCCACGGCAACAAGGCAGCAGCTCCTCGCGGCCACCGCTGCCCGATGTTTCCCTTTTTTCCGAACGACTCGCAGGTGACCATGGGAAGCCCTAATCGGCAGCGGCCTTGGCAGGTGTTGGTGCTGCGGCAGTGGCTGGTTCGGCAGCCGGCGCGGGAGTCTTTGGAGACGAATCAGCCGGTTTCGTTGTGTCGGCCGTCTTGACCGAATCCGCTTTGGCAGAGTCGCTTTCCGGCTTTCGACTGTCGTTGATGTACCAGCCTGACCCCTTGAACACGATACCAACAGGTTGGAAAACCTTCCGGATCGGGCTGCCGCACTCCGGGCACTCCGCGAGCGGCTGGTCCGTGAACTTCTGGAAGACTTCGAACTCATGCGAACAGGCCGTGCAGCGATACGCATAGGTAGGCACGAACGCAAAACTCCTGGAATGTCGTTGAACACACAAAGGGACCGCTCAAGGAGCGGGTATCCGATTATACCCGGCGGGAATGCCCGGCCACAATACCGGCGGGCATTCTTACCCAGGGGAGTATGGATGCATGTCTTCCCAGTTTTGACCGGTTCGCATGTCCACGATGGTCGGCACCGTGAGCTGGAAAGCGGTTTCCATCGTCTCCTTCACCAGGGCCGCGGTTTGCGGCAGTGATCCTTCGGAGACTTCGAGTACCAGCTCGTCGTGCACCTGCAGGATCATCCTGCCCGGGAGCGCCTGATCCACCAGGCGATGCTCGAGGTCCAGCATGGCCTGCTTGACGATGTCGGCCTGGGTCCCCTGGATCGGCATGTTCATGGCCATGCGCTGCGCACCCTGCCGCCGTGCGCCGTTCGAGGAGGAAAGTTCCGGAAGGTACCGGCGGCGACCGCGAATGGTGCTGACGTACCCGTTCTCAACCCCTCCACTGATCAGTGAGTCGAAGAACTCCTTGACCTTTGGGAGCCGTTCCCAGTACGCCGTGATGAACGCCTGCGCATCTCCTCTTGCCATGCCCGTGACGCGGGAAAGTCCGAACGCCTGCATCCCGTAGAGGATGCCGAAGTTGACCGTTTTGGCAATCCTGCGCTGATCGGCGGTTACCTCGTCCAGTGCGACGCCGCTGACCAGCGCCGCCGTGGCTCGATGGATGTCCTCGCCTTTGCGGAACGTTTCGATCAGGAACGGCTCTCCAGACATGTGGGCAAGGATCCGGAGCTCCATCTGCGAGTAGTCGGCGGCGAGCAGGATGGCGTCGTCGAACAGGCCGTGATCGGGTCGGTGGTCGGCAATGAAGGAGCGCCGGACCCGGCGGCCGATGTCGGTCCGGATCGGGATGTTTTGCAGGTTTGGGTTCACCGACGAAAGGCGCCCCGTGGCGGCGATCGTCTGGTTGAAAGAGGTGTGGACGCGTCCGGTGTCGGGGTTGACCTCGTTGGGCAACGAATCGACATACGTCGACTTGAGCTTGGAGAGAGTCCGGTACTCCAGGATCAGCGGCACGAGGGGGTGCTGGTCCCGCAGGCCCTCGAGCACATCCGAATCGACCGAGTAGCCGGTCTTCGTCTTGCGCCCGGATTGCAGGCCCAGTGTCTCGAAAAGCACGGTGGCAAGTTGCTTGTTCGATCCAAGGTTGAGTGGTGCCCCGGCAATCGTATCCACCTCATGCTTGATCGTTGCGATCCTGTCGCCCAGTTCAACCGAGAATTCCGCGAGCTCGCCCGCGTCGATCGCGACCCCGGTTTGTTCCATCCCGATCAGGGTCGTGATCAAAGGGAACTCGATCGTTTCGAGCAGGGCCAACTGGTCGCGTTCCACGATCTGGGCCTTGAGTGGCGACACCAGGCGGTAGGTCGATTCCACGTCCCCGCATGCGTATGGGGCGGCCAGGTCGATTGCCACCGTATCCATCGTCGCCTGGTTCTTGCCGGTCCCGATCAACTCGCTGATTTCCGTCATTTCGATCCCGAGCCGGGTGAAGGCCAGATCCTTGAGCCGGATCGATGAATCGCCGAGCACATAGGCAGCGATCATCGTGTCGAACGTGATGGTGCGGCCCGTGAATCCATGTCGCGTCAGGACGTGATAATCATATTTGCCGTGATGCGTGTAAACCCCGATGTCCGGATTGGCGATGACGGGGTCTACCTTTAGCCGCACTGTGTCGAGGTCCAGCTGGGTTCCGTCGTTGTGACCAACCGGGACATAGAAGGATTCCGTCTCGCTGACCGCGATGGCGATGCCCACGAGATCGGCGCGAAGGGGATTTGTGGCGGTGGTTTCGACATCCAGCGCAATCGTCCTCGTGGCGTTGATCCGCGACACGAGGTGGTCGAGCCTGTCCGTTGTGTCCACGATCAACTGGGTCGATGGCTCGGCTGGCGCCGCCGGTGGAGCCGGGCTCGCGTTGTTTTCGACGATGGCGTCGGGCAGCCGGGCCAGGAACGACCTGAATTCGAGTTCCCGGAACAGTTCGGCCACTTCGTCCCGGTCGTAGCGGCCGACCCGGGCTTCCTCCATATCGATCTCGATGTCGAGGTCGCGGACGATGGTTGCGAGGTGTTTGCTCATGGGTGCCGCTTCGCCGTGTTCAACGAGGGCGTTGCGCGCCCGCGTCGGTGTGACGGAGTCGCGTTGCTCGAGGATGCGCTCCAACGATCCGAATGTTGAAATCAGCGACTTCGCGGTCTTGTCCCCGATGCCTGGCACACCGGGAATGTTGTCCGACGTGTCGCCCACGAGCGCCTTGTAATCCGGCACGAATTCCGGCCCAAACCCGTACCGATCAAGAACCGCCGCCGTGTCGAACTCTCGCACGTCACCGAACCGGCGGGCGCCCGGGAGCACCACCAGCACGTCGTCTCCGACGAGTTGGAGCAGATCCGAATCGCCGGTCACGACCACGACCCGGTATCCCTGGTCAGCGAGTGTGCGGGACAGGCTGCCGATGACATCGTCCGCCTCGTAGTTTTCGACCTGCTTGACCGGTATACCCAGGGTGGCGATGAGCTGCTGGATTCTGCCAATCTGTTCGCCCAGATCGGGCGGCGTTTCCGCCCGGGTGCCTTTGTACTCTTCGTAGAGTTCGTGGCGAAAGGTTTTGCCTCCTTCGAGGGCGATCACGGCGTAGGTGGGTTTCCTGCTGTTGAGGACATCGAGCAGCATGGAGGTGAACCCGTAAACGGCGTTGGTCTGCTCGCCCGTCGTCGTCGACATCGAGGCCGGCAACGCGAAGTACGCGCGAAAGATCAGGCCATAGCCATCCACGAGGACGATGGTTTCCTTGCCTTGAGATGCCGCCTTCGCCAAGAGGTGCTCCACTTCCGGTAGGTCGCGATACAGACTCACCTCCTAGTATATGGGGCGCATCGCGAACCGGATGGGCCGGTGAGTTGGCTATACTTCAGAGCGGCGCATCCCGATCGCGTGTGACCGCGTACCAGGTCCGGCCCGCCACACCACATCGCACACCCCAAGGAGATGTCCCGGCTCATGGACTCCGATCACATTCGCCACCTGGTCCGAACCACCACCGACAACGTCGAACGCGTCATGATCGGAAAACGTCGTGAGGTCGAACTGGTGCTTGTGGCCCTGCTGTGCCGGGGACATGTCCTGATCGAAGATGTCCCTGGTGTCGGAAAAACGGTCCTGACCAAGGCGGTGGCGCGGAGCATTGGAAGCACATTCAAGCGCATCCAGTTCACGCCAGACCTGCTACCCAGTGATGTCACCGGCGTGAATGTCTTCAATCAGCAGCGATCGACCTTCGAGTTCCGGCCCGGGCCGATCGTCGCCCAGATGGTCCTGGCCGACGAGATCAACCGTGCCACGCCGAAAACCCAGGCCGCGCTGCTTGAGGCCATGGAGGAGGCGCAGGTGACCATCGATGGCGTCACCCATCCGCTGCCGCACCCCTTCGTCGTCCTGGCCACCGAGAACCCCATCGACTACGAGGGCACGTTTCCACTGCCCGAAGCACAGCTCGACCGGTTCCTGCTCAGGCTGTCCCTGGGGTATCCGGGCCGCCAGGGTGAACTGGAGATGCTCGACCGGCAGCATATGCGGCATCCGCTCGATTCACTGCAACAGGTCGTCTCGGTTGGGGAGTTACTCGAGGCCCAGGAAGGCATCAAGACCATTCACGTCGCCATGGGCGTGCGCGAGTACATCGTGTCCCTGGTCGAGGCGACTCGTCAGCACGACGATGTCTTCCTGGGAGCCAGCCCCCGAGGGTCGCTGGCGATGTTCAATGCCGTACGTGCCTGGGCCGGAATCCGGGGACGGACCTTCGTCACGCCTGATGACGTCAAGCACCTGGCCGAGCCCACCCTGGCTCATCGCATCATCGTGAATCCGGCAGCCCGTATGCGCGGGGTAGACAGCCGCCAGGTCGTGCGGGATCTGCTGGCCACGATCCCGGTTCCGGGCGCAACCCCGAGCGGGCGGGCGCCTGCCGCGTCTCCCCGGCAACTGGCCCGGACCTGATCGTTGGGTGCGCTCAAGCTGGGTCTGGTGACGGCCGTCCTGTTCGCGATCGCGGTCGTCAATGACTGGTCGACACCGGACCGGCTGATCATCACCCTGGTCATCGTGCTCTTTGTCGCCTGGGTCTGGACCCGGTTCAGCCTGCAACGACTGGGACTCACCCGTTCGCTATCGCTGGACCGGGTGCGTGCCGGCGAGTGGGTGACCGAGGAACTCTCGCTCACCAACTTTGGGCTGCTCCCAAAACTCTGGATCGAGATTCGCGACCTTTCGTCCCTGCCTGGTCACCAGGCTGGTCGTGTCGTCCATCTTGGGAGCCGCGGCGATGCGACCTGGACAACATCGACGCGCTGCGAGCGGCGGGGCCGATTCCGTCTCGGGCCGATTGCTGTCTCCTCCGGTGATCCCTTCGGGCTCTTCGAGGCGCGGAAGCTGATTCCGGCGACGCACGAGTTGATTGTGTACCCGCCCCGGGTGGATGTCTCGGACATCCCGATGCCAAGGGCCAACCTGACAGGAGGGCAGGTGTCGCTCGTCAATCCGTTCCTCTCGGCACACCAGATCGCGGGCATCCGGGACTACAGCAGCGGCGACCCGCTGAACCGTATTTCCTGGAGCGCCACGGCTCGCCTTGGCCGCATGATGGTCAAGGAGTTCGATCCCGAGCCTACGTCCGATATCTGGATCATCCTTGACCTGAACGAGCCGGAGGATATGGATGGCGAGACCCAGGGCCATCCACCCGGCCCATCGGTCGACGAGGCGCTCGAGTATGCGATCGCCATCGCGGGCTCGCTTGCCGAGCGGTGCCTTGCCGAGGGTCGCAAGGTGGGCCTGATCGTCAACCGGTCGATGCCCATCCGGCTCGACGCCGACAATGCCCAGCGACAATGGTTC
>JAESGW010000807.1_pt1 | contig 13498 bp, 11 predicted proteins | sample 9269791 | NCBI WGS metagenome assembly JAESGW01 (sample SAMN16773120, study PRJNA677053) | algae metagenome | isolation source: Aphanocapsa lilacina HA4352-LM1 and co-occurring heterotrophs from near cave... | place: USA: Maniniholo cave, near Haena, Kauai, HI | collected 2009-07-28 | reverse complement strand
GCGGCCGCTGCGCAGGCCGAGCCGGACGGCCCGTCCGCCGCGGCCCGCGCGCTGCTGTGGGCCGCCGAGCGAGGCATCGTGGTCTTCACGGTCGTCCTCGTCCTGGCCTCCGTCCTCTTCGTCGACGGCTTCGCCTCGGCGGTCAACATCGCCGACGTCTTCCACCGCGCCGCCCCGATCGGGATCGTCGCCGTGGGCATGACCTTCGTCGTGATCAGCGGCAACTACCTCGACCTGTCCGTGGTCGCCCAGGTCGCCACCGGCGCGGTCATCCTCATCGGGGTCAGCAACTCCCACAGCATCCCGCTCGCGATCGCCCTGGCCCTCGCCGTGTCGGTCGTCTACGGGCTGGTCAACGGGGTCGCGGTCGGCTACTTCAAGGCCAACGCGGTCATCGTCACCCTGTCCACGACCTACATCGGCCTCGGGCTCCTCCGCTGGCTGTCGGGCGGCAGCATCTTCTTCGGGCCGAGGGACGGGACCATCGAGACGTTCGGCGACATCAAGGCCGGCCCCGTCCCCGTCTCGGCGATCGTGCTGGTCCTCGTCGCGCTCGTCCTCGGCTTCGTGCTCAGCCGCACGAACTTCGGCTTCGTGGTGCGCGCGTTCGGCAGCAACAAGGAGGCGACCCGGCTGAGCGGGGTCAACACCCCCGTCGTCGTGCTCGGCGCGTTCCTCATCACCGCGTTCGCGGCCACCATCGCCGGGTTCGTGCTCGCGGCCTACTCCAACACCGCCGTCAGCTCCATGTCCGACGGGTACGACTTCCGCGCCCTCGCGGCCATCATCATCGGCGGCACCAGCGTCTTCGGCGGCCGGGGGAGCGTCCTGCGGACGGTCCTCGGCGTGGTCTTCGTCAGCGTCCTGACCAACGTCCTCGTCCTCTCCGGCGTCGGCTTCGGGTGGCAGCAGGTCGCGATCGGCTCGCTGATCGTCCTCGCCGTCTCGGTCGACGCCCTCGCCCGGAAGGTGAGCAGGAAATGACCACGACCATCAGCTTCGGCGAAGCCCACGTCGGCACCCGCGCCGACCGGCTCCGTCGCGCGCTCGGTCGCCGCACCGAGGGCCGCGGAGTGGCACTCCTCGCGGTGGTCCTCGTCGTCGCGCTCGTGATGGAGCCCCTCGTCTTCTCCGCCTACCCGGTCACCCTCAGCCGCGTCGCGCTCGTCGGGCTCGTCGCCCTCGGCCTCACCGTGGTCATCCTCATGGGCGAGCTCGACCTGAGCGTGGCCAGCACCGTCGTCCTCGCCGGCGTCGTGATGGCGCAGACGGACAACATCGCGCTGGGGCTGCTCCTGGCGCTGGCCACCGGCGTCGCAGTCGGGCTCGTCAACGCGTTCTTCGTGGTCAAGGTCGGGATCAACTCCTTCATCGCCACCCTGGGCATGCTCTTCGTGCTCAAGGGGCTCGCGATCGTGATCTCGAGGTCCGAGCCGATCCCGCTGGAGAACATCACGTTCGCCATCCGGTTCGGGCTCCCGGTCCTCGGCCCGCTGACCCCGCGCATCATCATCTTCGTGCTGGCCTTCGTGCTCCTGCACGTCTTCCTGACGCGGGTGCGGGCCGGTCGCGAGTTCTACGCCGTCGGCGGCAACCGGCAGGCGGCCCGCGACGCGGGCATCCCCGTCGACCGACGCCTCGTCACCGGCTTCGTCATGTGCAGCGTCATCGCTGCCGGCGCCGGCGCGATCGACACCCTGGAGCGCACCGCGGCGGACCCCACCGCCGGATCGACCGTGCTCCTCTCCAGCATCGCCGCAGCCATCATCGGCGGCGTCGCCCTCACCGGAGGGCGTGGATCCATCCTCGGCACCCTGATCGGGGCCCTCTCCCTCGGAACCCTGGAGGTCGCGCTCACGCTCACAGGCGTGCAGGTCGACATCCAGCAGATCTACATCGGCGGCGTCCTGCTCCTCGCGGTCATGACCGACCCAGCCAGCCTCCGGGCCGCCGGCTCCTCCCTCCGTACGTCCCTCCACGGAGTCCGTGCCAGGTCGACCGACCGTGGGCTCACATGACCACCGAAAGGAACACCCCCATGCGCAGCACCCGCACCGCCGCCGCCCTGGTGACCCTCGCCCTCTCCGCCTCGGCGCTCTCCGCCTGCGGCTCCGACAGCGCGAGCAGCGCGTCCGGCGATGGAGGCCGGAACGTCTACGCGCTCCTGCCGCAGGGCAACGACCAGCCGTACGGCACCGAGTACCTCAAGGCGATGAACGCCGAGGCCGAGAAGGAAGGCATCGAGCTCACCATCACCAACTCCCAGTACGACGCCGACAAGCAGGCCAGCGACTGCCAGGTCGCGGTCGCCGCCCAGCCCGACCTCATCATCCTGTGGCCCGCCGTCGCCGACACCGTCCGGCCCTGCCTCGAGCGCGCCAAGGCGGCCGGCATCCCCGTGACGGTGACGAACTCCGACGTCAAGGAGGAGGACAAGAGCCTGACCGCGGGCTACTCCGGCCCGGACACGTACGGCCAGGGTGCCTCCTCGGCCGAGATCATGTGCGAGCTCGCCGGCGGCGAGGACGTCAACATCCTCCAGGTCGAGGGCCTCACCGGGAACACGACGGCGATCAACCGCAAGGCCGGCTTCGAGGAGACCATCGCCGAGGACTGCCCCAACGTGAAGATCGTCGCCTCGCAGCCCGGTGACTGGAACAAGGACGACTCCCAGACCGTGACGTCGGAGATGCTCACCGCGACGGGTGCCAGGAACGTCCAGGGCATCTACGCCGCCGACGACACCATGGTCGCGGGCGCCATCGACGCGCTGAAGTCGCAGGGCCTCGACGTCGAGAAGATGCTCATCACCTCGATCGGCAACACCAAGCTGGGCAACCCGCTGGTCGTCAACGGGGAGCTCGACGGCACCGTCTTCCAGTCATCGGCCTGGGACGGCCAGAACGCCATCACCCTCGCGGCCCAGGTGCTCGACGGCGAGGAGGTCGACGGCGACCTCTTCATGCCGTCGGTGAAGGTCACCGAGGCCAACGCGACGGACGCCGAGGTCACGCCCAACTGGTGATCGGCCCCCACTCGCACGAGGCCGGGGGTGGGTGTCCCCCGTACCGCCCCCGGCCTCGTGCCCCAGCTCGGAGAGAGAACACCGTGAGCATCACCATTCCCCAGCACGCACCCGGGATCGAGGCCCCGCGCCTCGACCTCGGCGGCCGCCCCGTCCCGGCACCGGGACACATGGGGGTCGACTACGAGGCCAGGGTCGACTTCGACCGCCTCCGCGCCTACCGGCTCGACCGGGCCAGGGCGGCGCTCGAGGCCAGCGAGTGCGGCGCCTTCCTGCTCTTCGACTTCTACAACATCCGCTACACGACGCAGACCTGGATCGGCGGCGCCCTCGGCGACAAGATGATCCGGTACGCCCTCCTGGCCCGCGGGAAGGAGCCGGTCCTGTGGGACTTCGGGTCCGCCGTGAAGCACCACAAGCTCTACTCGCGGTGGACGCCGGAGGACAACTACCGGGCCGGGTTCCTCGGCTTCCGCGGCGCGGTGGCTCCGACGGTCGGCCTGATGGAGTCGGCGGTCCAGGAGATCAGGTCCCTGCTCGTCGAGGCCGGCGTGGCGGACCTGCCGGTCGGCGTGGACCTCGTCGAGCCGCCGTTCCTCTTCGAGATGGAGCGCCAGGGCCTGCGGGTGGTGGACGCCCAGCAGTCGATGCTGGACGCGCGCTGCATCAAGTCCTTCGACGAGGTCCTGCTGCTCAACCAGGCGGCCGCAATGGTCGACGGGGTCTACCAGGACATCACCGAGGCGCTGAAGCCCGGCGTCCGGGAGAACGAGATCGTCGCCATGGCCAACAAGCGGCTCTACGAGCTCGGCTCGGACCAGGTCGAGGCCGTCAACGCGATCTCGGGGGAGCGGTGCAACCCGCACCCCCACAACTTCACCGACCGGATCGTCCGGCCCGGCGACCAGGCGTTCTTCGACATCATCCACTCGTTCAACGGCTACCGCACGTGCTACTACCGCACCTTCGCGGTGGGCAGCTCGACGCCCGCGCAGCGCGACGCGTACACCCGCGCCCGCGAGTGGATGGACCGGGGCATCGACGGCATCAAGGCCGGCGTCGGCACCGACGAGGTCGCGGCGCTGCTGCCCCGGGCCGAGGACTTCGGCTTCGACAACGAGATGGAGGCCTTCGGCCTCCAGTTCGCCCACGGCCTGGGCCTCGGCCTCCACGAGCGTCCGATCATCTCCCGGCTCAACTCCATGAAGGAGCCCGTCGAGCTCCAGGTCGGCATGGTCTTCGCGCTCGAGACCTACTGCCCTGCCGCCGACGGCTTCTCCGCCGCGCGCATCGAGGAGGAGATCGTGATCACCGAGGACGGCCCCCGCGTGCTCACGCTGTTCCCGGCGCAGGACCTCTTCGTCACCAACCCGTACTGACCATCCCCCTCACACCCTCGCCCCCTCACACCCAACCGACAGGAGATCCTCGTGGACACCACGCGACTCGCCGGCAAGAACATCCTCATCACCGGCGCCGCCCAGGGCATGGGCGCCGCCGTCGCCATCGACTACGCCGCCCAGGGCGCCAACGTCTGCCTCGGTGACGTGAACGTCGAGGGCGTCGAGCAGGTGGCGGCGGGCATCAACGCCGCCGACGGCGGCCGGGCGACCCACGTACGGCTCGACGTGACCAGCCAGGAGGACGCGGACGCCGCCGTCGCCCGCACGGTCGAGGCCTTCGGCAGCATCAACGTGCTGGTCAACAACGCCGGCATCAACAAGCCGCTGTTCTTCCTCGACATCACCCGGGACAACTGGCAGCGCATCATGGACGTCAACGCCTGGGGCACGCTCAACTGCATGCAGGCGGCCGCCCGCCAGATGGTGACCCAGGGCAAGCAGGACCACCCCTACAAGATCATCAACGTCGGCTCGATCCTGTCGCGCGAGACCTTCGACGACGTCGTCGTCTACGGCGCGTCCAAGCACGCCGTGCTCGCGCTGATCAAGGGCGGGGCGAAGGCGCTGATGGAGCACAACATCACCGTCAACGGCTACGGCCCCGGCGTGGTGCGCACCGAGCTGTGGGAGCAGCTCGACAAGGACCTCGTCGCCATCGGCAAGTTCGACAAGGAGGGCGAGTCGATGGACTCGCTCGCGCAGAACATGATCCTCATGAAGCGCTACTCCTACCCCGAGGACGTCGTCGGCACCGCCGCCTTCCTCGCCAGCGACGACAGCGACTACATGACCGGCCAGCTCCTGATGATCGACGGCGGGATCGTGATCCAGTGACCCAGCTGCGGGACCCGTTCCTGGCCGGTGTCCCCACCGGCCTCCTCGTCGACGGCGAGTGGGTCGCCGCCGGCCGTACGCTCGAGGTGGAGGATCCCGCGACGGGGGCGCTGCTCGCCGAGGTCGCCGACGCGGGCGTCGCGGACGCGCTCGAGGCGGTCGGCGCCGCGCACCGGGCCTTCGGGCCGTGGGCGGCGACCGCGCCGCGCGTACGGGCCGAGGTCCTGCGCCGCGCCTACGAGATCATGGCGGCCGAGCTCGAGCAGTGCGCCCGCCTGATCGTGCTCGAGAACGGCAAGGCGTGGAACGACGCCGTGGGGGAGGCGACGTACGCCGCCGAGTTCTTCCGCTGGTTCAGCGAGGAGGCCTCGCGGGTGCCCGGCGACTTCCGGCTGGCGCCCAACGGCGACAAGACGATCATCGTCGACCACCGGCCGATGGGGGTGGCCTACCTGATCACGCCGTGGAACTTCCCGGCGGCCATGGCGACCCGCAAGCTGGCGCCGGCGCTGGCGGCCGGGTGCACGACGGTGCTCAAGCCGGCCGCCGAGACGCCGCTGACGGCGCTGTGGGTGGCGGACGTCCTGCAGCGGGCTGGCGTCCCGGACGGGGTGGTCAACGTCATCACCACCTCCGAGCCGGGTCCCGTGTCCGAGGCGGTCCTCGCGGACCGGCGCACGGCGACGCTGTCCTTCACGGGGTCGACCCCCATCGGAAAGCTTCTGCTCGCCCAGACCGCCGCCCGCGCGCTGCCGTCGTCGATGGAGCTGGGTGGCAACGCGCCGCTGCTCGTCCTCGAGGGGGCCGACGTCGACAAGGCGGTCGACGGCGCGATGCTCGCCAAGATGCGCAACGGGGGGTCCGCCTGCACGGCCGCCAACCGCTTCTACGTCCACGAGTCGCTGGCCGCCGAGTTCACCGACGCCTTCGAGCAGGCCCTCGGCGCGCTACGGATCGGCAGCGGCCTGGACCCGGCCAACGACCTCGGCGCGCTCGTCAGCACCGGAGAGCGCGACAAGGTCCTCGGGCTCGTCGAGCGCGCGGCCGAGGAGGGCGGTCGCCCCCGCGCCGTGTCCGAGGCTCCCGCCACCGGCGCGTTCATCTCCCCCTACGTGGTGCGCGACGTCGTGCACGGCCACACCCTGACCCGGGAGGAGATCTTCGGTCCCGTGGCGCCGATCGTCACGGTCGAGAGCACCGACCAGGCGGTGGAGCTGGCCAACGACACCGACTTCGGGCTCATCTCCTACGTCTTCGCCGCCGACGCGGGCGAGGGCATCCGGGTCGCGAGGCGGATGGAGAGCGGCATGGTCGCGATCAACCGCGGCGTCGCCTCCGACCCCGCCGCGCCCTTCGGCGGCATGAAGGAGTCCGGCCTCGGCCGCGAGGGCGGGTTCGCCGGCATCCACGAGTTCCTCGAGACGACCTACCTCGCGGTCGACCTGTGAGGGTCGGTCTGCCGGGCCTCCGGGTCAGTCGGTGAACACCTCGGGGTGGCGCACCAGCTCGGTGCGGGTGCGCTGGATGTGCAGCGCCAGGACGCGGGTCGCCGTGTCCTCGTCGCGGGCGGCGATCGCGTCGACGAGCAGCCGGTGCTCCGCGTCGACCGCCCAGGCGCCGCGCGCGCCCATCAGCCGGGCGAACTCACGGCGGTAGTGCTGCGTGGTGTCCCAGAGCCGCTCGACCATGCTGGCCAGCTGCGGCGTGCGGTGCCCGGCGTACGTCCGCCAGTGGAGCTCGCGGTCCAGCACCATGAAGGTCTCGAGGTCGTCGTTGGCCTCGATGCGCGCCTGCAGGTCGCGCAGCGCCGCGACGTCGTCCTCGCCGAGCCGGGGCATGCTGTCGGCCAGCAGCAGCGGCTCGATGCGCTCGCGGATCTGGTAGCTCATCGTCAGGTCGTGCAGGTCCATCTGCCCGACCCAGGCGCCGGAGTTGGACCGCACCTCGACCAGTCCGCGCGTCTCCAGGATCCGCAGCGCCTCGCGGACCGGGATCCGCGAGGTGTCGAGCTCCTCGGCGAGCTCGTCCTGCTTGATCCGCGTGCCCGGACGCAGCCGCCCCGAGAGGATGCGCTCGCGCAGCACCTCGGCGACCCGCTGACTGGCGACCCGGGAGCCGGCGGCCTCGGTCATCTGTGCTCCTCGTCGGGTCAGGCGGGTCGGGTCAGGCGGGTCGGGTCAGGCGGGTCGGGTCAGGCGAACGCCGACGGGTCGCGGTCGTACGCCTTGCCGTCGGGGTAGCAGACTAGTTCGAACTGCATGCCCCACGGGCTGAGGAAGTAGACCCAGCGCTGGCCCTCGCTCGGGCCGCGGCTCGTCGTCGGCTCCCCGAGCACGCGGATCCCGGCGTCGCGCAGGGCGGCGACGGAGGCGTCCAGGTCGTCGACGTAGACCGCGACGTGGTGGCCGCCGACGTCGCTGTTGCGCGGCGGGACGGGCCGCTGCCCGGGGGCGGCGTACTGGAACACCTCGAAGACCGCCTGGCCTCCCAGCCGGTAGAAGTGCAGCCGCTGCATCACGGCGCGCTCGTCGACGCCGAGGTGCTCGCGCATCCACGGTCCGTCGTCGTCGCGGTAGGGGCCGAGCCGGTACAGGTACTCGCAGCCCAGGACGCCGACGAAGAAGTCGTGCGCCTCCGCGAGGTCCGGGACCGTGATCCCGATGTGGTCGACCCTCGTGACGGAGAGGAGGGGTGTGGGACGCATCTCATCTGCTCCTTGCAATGTATCCATTCGGTGGCGTACGGTCAGTGTTCACCGCGTGCGGCGTGCGCGCAACCGCCCCCAATGGATCAATTGCCGGAGGAATGATGACGAAGCGGCACGAGCTCACACCGGCGGCACCCTGGGTGGAGCTGGCCGTGGACCAGTCCGACTGGGACGCGGCGGACCCGCAGGTCCTCCTCCAGCTCCTCGGGCGGGCCCAATGGATCCGATCCTTCGAGGAGTACGTCCTCGAGCTCGCCAACCAGGGCCTGGTCCACGGACCCGCGCACTCGAGCGTCGGCCAGGAGGGCGGCGCCGTCGGGTCGGTGCTGCCGCTGCGCTCGGACGACTTCGTCACCGGCTCGCACCGCGGCCACCACCAGTTCCTGGCGAAGGCCTTCGGCCACGTGCTCGAGCCGAAGGCGGCCGGGCTGCCGGAGATCACGGTCGAGGTCCGCGAGGTCCTCCGCAGGACGCTCGCCGAGATCTGCGGCCTCGCCGACGGCTACTGCCGCGGCCGCGGCGGGTCGATGCACCTGCAGTGGCGCGAGGCCGGCGCGATGGGCACCAACGCCATCGTCGGCGGCGGCGTGCCGCAGGCCGCGGGCTTCGCGTGGAACATGCTCCACTCGGGCAGCGACGCCGTGTCGGTGACCTACTTCGGCGACGGCGCGGTCAACATCGGATCCGTCCTCGAGACCTTCAACCTCGCCGCCGCCTGGAAGCTCCCGGTGATGTTCTTCATCGAGAACAACCAGTACGCCGTCTCGACACCCGTCGCCGCGGCGACCGGCGAGGCCCGACTGTCGGGCCGCGGCCCGGGCTTCGGCATCCCGAGCTGGCGCGTCGACGGCATGGACGCCCTCGCCGTCCACACGGCGATGTCCGAGGCCGTCGCCCACATGCGCGCCGGCCGGGGCCCCACGATCGTCGAGGCGGACCTCTACCGCTTCTTCCACCAGAACGGCGCCTTCCCCGGCTCGGCCTTCGGCTACCGCGACAAGGAGGAGGAGGCGTCGTGGCGCGCGCGCGACCCCATCGCGCAGCTCCGCCGCCAGGTCGTGGCCCGCGAGCTCGCCACGGAGGCCGAGGTCGACGCCATGACCGGCGCGATCGAGGAGACCATGCAGGAGATCGGCGACGAGCTCCTCGAGCCCGTGCCCGGGGGCAAGCCCCGCGAGCGCCGCATCATCTCCTCGCTCTGGCCCGACACCGACTTCGTCGACGTCGGCGTCCGCGGCGACCTGTCCGAGCTGGCGGGCAGCCGCTTCGAGGACGAGGACACCTTCACCGGCGAGCTCGGCGAGCGGCGCTTCATCGACGTGGTGAGCGACGTGATGGCGCGGCGCATGGAGGGCGACGAGCGGATCGTCGTCATGGGCGAGGACGTCGACGGCCTCAAGGGCGGCACCAACGGCGCCACCAGGAAGCCGCTCGAGCGCTTCCCCGACCGCGTCCTCGGCACCCCGATCAGCGAGAACGCCTTCGCCGGCCTCGGCGGCGGCATGGCCCTCGACGGCCGCTTCCGGCCCGTCGTCGAGTTCATGTACGCCGACTTCATGTGGGTCGCGGCCGACCAGCTCTTCAACCAGGTGGCCAAGGCCCGCCACATGTTCGGCGGCGACTCGGCGGTGCCCTTCGTGCTGCGCAGCAAGCTCGCCGCCGGCACCGGCTACGGCTCCCAGCACTCGATGGACCCGGCGGGGATCCTCACCACCGCGCCCGGGCTCCGCGTGGTCGCGCCGTCCACCCCGTTCGACTACGTCGGCCTGATGAACACGGCGCTCGCCTGCGACGACCCCGTGGTCGTCCTCGAGCACGTCGACCTCTACACCTCCACCGGCCCCGGCCCCGTCGACGACCTCGACTACCTGCTGCCCGTCGGCAAGGCAGCCGTGCGCCGTACGGGCGACGACCTGACGGTCATCTCCTACCTCGCCATGGTCCGGCACTGCCTCGAGGCACTCGAGCAGGTCGACGTCTCGGCCGATCTCATCGACCTGCGCTGGCTGGACCGCGCGTCCCTCGACTGGGAGACCATCGAGGCCAGCGTCCGCAAGACCAACCAGGTCCTGATCGTCGAGCAGGGCGCGGTCGGCACGTCGTACGGCGGGTGGCTCGCCGACGAGATCCAGCGACGCCTCTTCGACTGGCTCGACGCCCCCGTCGAGCGCGTCACCGGCGCCGAGGCCTCGCCGAGCATCAGCAAGGTCCTCGAGCGCGCCGCCATCGCCGGGACCGACGAGGTCGCCGACGCCCTGCGACGCATCGCGCAGGCCTGACCACCACTCCCCGAAGGACACCAGCCATGCCCGAGCTCCTCCTCGTCCCCGAGGTCGCCGCCGGCGCGACCGAGGTCGTCATCGCCGACTGGCTCGTCGAGCCCGGCACCGACTTCACCGCCGGTGACGCCATCGCCGTCATCGAGACCGAGAAGGCCGTGGTCGAGATGGAGGCGCCGCAGGGCGGCACCCTCCTCAGGGCGCTGGTCGAGGCCGGCACCACGATCGAGGTGGGCCTCCCGATGGCCCTGGTCGGCTCGTCGTCCGACGTCGGCACCGACCTCGACGCCGCGCTCGCCGAGCTCGGCCACGGCGAGCCCAAGGCGCCCGAGCCGCCCGCGCCGTCGACGCGGACCTTCGCCAGCCCCCTCGCGCGCAAGCTGCTCCGCGAGGCCGGCCTCAGCCCCGACGGACTCGTCGGCACCGGGCCGAGGGGCCGCATCCGCAAGCGGGACGTCGAGGGCCTCATCGCCGCGAGCCGCACCACCGAGCCGCCGGTGGAGGCGGCCGAGGCCGCACCGCAGCCGGCCCCGACCGACGGGCCCTGGACCGACGTCCCCCACACGCGGCTGCGCCGGGCGATCGCGCGGCGGCTCACCGAGAGCAAGCAGGACGTGCCGCACTTCTACGTCAGGCGCAGCGTCACCCTCGACCCGCTCCTGGCGTTGCGCGCACAGCTGGTCGAGTCCACCGGGACCAAGGTCTCGGTCAACGACTTCCTCATCCGGGCGATCGCCGTGGCCCACCAGCAGGTGCCGGACGCCAACGTGATCTGGACCGACGAGGCGATGCGGCGCTTCGACCACGTCGACGTCTCGGTGGCCATCGCCTCCGAGCGTGGCCTGGTGACACCGGTCCTCCGCAGCGTCGAGACCACGTCGATCACCGCGATCTCCCGGCAGGTCAGGTCGTTCGTCGAGCAGGCCGATGCCGGGACCCTGCAGCAGCGCGACCTCGAGGGCGGCTCGATCACCATCTCCAACCTCGGCATGTACGGCGTCGACGAGTTCTCCGCGATCATCAACCCGCCGCAGTCGGCGATCCTGGCCGTCGGCGCAGGTCGCCCCGCGGCCGTCGTGGAGGACGGCGAGGTCGTGGTCCGGACGGTCGCGGAGGTCGTCCTCTCCGCCGACCACCGCGCCATCGACGGGGCCCTCGCCGCCCGGTGGATGGGGGCTCTCGTCGAGGCCCTCCACCAGCCCCTCTCGCTGCTCGTCTGAGGCGGCCGCCGTCACCCCTGCCGGGCGGGCACGCGATGGTCGTCGACCAGGGTGGCGGCCCGCTCCAGCGTCGCCGCGTCGACGGCGACCGCGTCCTCCGGGCGTACGCCCCATCGCCGGGCGACGAGGTCGGCGACCTCGGCCGCCGCGACGTCCCCCGCCTCGGCAGACACCGAACCCACCGACGCCGGGTCGAAGGGCAGGTCGAGGCAGTCGTACACCTCGGTGAGCACCTGCCGCAGGCGCTCCTCGTCGCCGACCGTCACGAGGGAGCTGAACAGCCAGGCCCGCGCCAGCACCCGCTGGGCGGTGCCGACGAGCTTGACCACGTCGCGGGCGTTGACGCTGTGCGCGCCGGGGCAGTACTCGCCGGGCACCGGTCCCACGCGGGCATCGATCCCGAGGTCGGCGAACAGGCCGGCGAAGCGCCGCCCGTACGCCTCGAAGCGCTGGTCCATCGCCGCCTGCGTCTGTGCCTCGGCGCGGACGTGGTCCACCACGACCGCGCGGTCGGTGTACGCCACCGCCCGTCCCCCGACCGCTCGCACCGCCGTGTCGAACCCGGCGCGACGTGCCGCGTCGACCGCCGCGGCGTAGCCGGGGAGCCGGGTGTCGCGACGGCCGAAGACGACGGCAGGGCGAGCCGGGGTGTAGATGCGGAGCACCTCGTCGACCTCCCCGTCGCCGGCGCGGCGCACCAGGGCGTGGGCGACGGCGAGCTCGGTCGACTCGTCGCCGCCGAGGGGACCGACGTGCAGGATCACGCCGCCATCATCGCGGGCGGGTGGTTCCACGTGGTCGGTGATACTGGCGGGCATGTCAGAGATGTCGAACATGTCGCAGATGGAGCACCGCACCCTCGGACGGACCGGCCGCGAGGTCTCGGTCGTCGGCCTCGGCACCTGGCAGCTCGGTGCCGACTGGGGCGAGGTCAGTGAGGCGGACGCCCGCGCGGTCCTGGAGGCGTCGGCCGAGGCCGGCGTGACGTTCTACGACACCGCGGACGTCTACGGCGACGGCCGCAGCGAGCAGCTGGTCGGCCGCTTCGTCGCCGACCACCCCGACGCCGGCTTCACCGTCGCCACCAAGATGGGCCGGCGCATGGACCAGGTGCCCGCCAACTACGTCGAGCCCCACTTCCGCCAGTGGCTCGACCGCTCCCGGGCGAACCTCGGCGTCGACACGATCGACCTCGTGCAGCTGCACTGCCCGCCCAGCGAGGTCATCGACGACGACGCGACGTACGACGTGCTCGACCGACTGGTCGACGAGGGCGTGATCGCGGCGTACGGCGTCAGCGTCGAGACGTGCGCGCAGGCGCTCAGCGCGATCGCGCGCCCCCACGTCGCGAGCGTCCAGATCATCCTCAACGCGTTCCGGATGAAGCCGCTCGACCAGGTGCTGCCCGCGGCCGCGGCCGCCGGGGTGGGCATCATCGCCCGCGTCCCGCTGGCCTCGGGGCTCCTGTCCGGGAAGTACGACCTCGACACGACCTTCGCCGAGGACGACCACCGCACCTACAACCGCGACGGCAGCGCCTTCGACGTCGGCGAGACCTTCTCCGGCGTCGACTACGCGACGGGCGTCGAGGCGGCGCGCGAGTTCTCGGGCCTCGTCGCCGACGCCGGGCTCCCCGACGTCACGCCCGCGCAGGCCGCGATCGCGTGGATCGTGCAGCAGCCGGGGGTCTCGACGGTGATCCCGGGCGCGCGGAACGTCTCGCAGGCGTCGTCCAACGCGGCTGCGGGGATGGTCGGCGAGCTGCCGCAGTCCTTCCTCGACGGAGTACGCGACCTGTACGACCGGAGGATCCGCGAGCAGGTGCACGGCCGCTGGTGAGGGCGCACCCGGGTGTCGACGCGTACCTGGCCGGTCTCCCCGACTGGCAGCGGGAGATCTGCGAGCAGCTGCGGGACATCATCTGGGCGACCGACCCCGAGATCGAGGAGACGGTCAAGCGGACCGTCCAGCCCTACTTCGTCCTCGACGGCAACGTGTGCGCCCTGCTGGCGACCAAGGACCACGTCAAC
>JAESGW010000806.1_pt1 | contig 13501 bp, 10 predicted proteins | sample 9269791 | NCBI WGS metagenome assembly JAESGW01 (sample SAMN16773120, study PRJNA677053) | algae metagenome | isolation source: Aphanocapsa lilacina HA4352-LM1 and co-occurring heterotrophs from near cave... | place: USA: Maniniholo cave, near Haena, Kauai, HI | collected 2009-07-28 | reverse complement strand
CCGTGTGGACGGCCGACCTGCCCGTCGCGCCGGCGTCCTTCACCGCCCTGGTGGACGGCACCGGCCACGGCGACCCCAGCGAGCCCGGGCGGTACAGCGACTACGGCTCGCTGGGGGCGTACACCGTGACGCTGTCCCGGACCGAGGACCAGGTCCCGCCCGTGGTCGGGACGCCGGTGGACCCGGCGGCGCCGCCGACCCAGGCGGGCACGACCAGCCCGACCGGCCCGATCCGTCCGGTCGTCCCGTCCGCGCAGCCCGTGGCGCCGCTCGCGTTCGTCACGACCCGGCTCCCGGTGGCCCGCGTGGGCCGGCCCTACCGAGCCGTGCTCCGCTTCACCGGCGCGGTCACGGAGGCGCGGGTCGACCGGCGGCTGCCGCTGGGCCTGCGCTGGCGGGCGCTGCCCGGCCGGATCGTCATCGCCGGCCGGGTCCGTGCCCGCCAGGCGAGCCGTTTCGCCACCGTGCTGTCCGGGGACGACTCGTCGGTGCGGCGCGTGTTCAGGCTGCGCGTGCGCTAGCTCGCGGGGCGGTCGAAGATCGCCAGCTCCGCACCCCAGCCGCCGACCATGTCCGTGGCGCGCGTGTGCCCGCGCGCCGCGTCGTGTGCCGTGCAGGCCGCGCGGACACGCGCGAAGGTCTCGCGCACGGCGGCCGCATCGCCGTCGAGAGTGCGCTGCACGAGCCCGAGCAGGTCGTCGGCCGCCCAGTCGTCCAGCGGGTGCTCGCGCAGCTCCCAGGCGAGGTACTTGTTGTAGGGACGGACCCGCCCGGCCATCGCGAAGACGACGTCGAGCAGCCACGGCACCGACTCGGCCGCGTCGAGCCGCGCCTCCATGGGGCGGCCGTCGCGGTCGGCCTTGAGGGAGCGGTAGGCGAAGTTGAGCCACCCGTCGAGCCGGTCGTGGTCGATCAGCACGGCGTCGGCCTCCTCGGGCGGCAGCGTCGCCTGGCGGCGTACGGCGGCCGTCAGCGCGCCGTCCGTGCGGTCGAGGAGCACCGGCACCCACGCGTAGGACCAGCGGTACCACCAGTGCTCGGAGCCGAAGGCCGGGACGGTGGTGAGATCGGTCCAGGAGTCGACGATCTCGTCGACCTCGGAGGACTTCTCGGTCGAGCGGCCTGCTGCGGCGTCGTCGCTGAGCACGACCATGACGTCGAGGTCGGAGCGTTCGGTGGCCATGCCGCGCGCCGCCGACCCGCTCAGCACGAGGCCGAGCAGGTCGTCGCCGTGGGCGGCGTCGTTGCGCTCGGCCAGCGACACGATCGTCTCCCGCTGGGATGAGGTGAGCCAGGCAGGGAGGTCGAGGTCGAGGGCGGGCATGGGTCTCCTGATCAGGGGGAGGGCGGCTTGGGGGGCAGGGTGCGGACGAACCGCACCCCGCGGTCGACCCACTGGCGCAGCTGGTCGTCGTCGGCCAGGGCTGCGGGGTCCACCAGCAGCCACCCTGACATCGGACGGCCGCGCATCGCCATCGGATTGACGGTCCTGCCGTCGATCCAGTCCGCGCAGTCCGCCGGGTCGGCGCGCACCATCAGCGCGCCGCTGCTCGCTGCCGCGACCGCCATGTGGCCGTCGACCAGGTAGCCGAGGCCACCGAACATCTTCCGCGACGTGACGCCCGGCTCGCCCTCGAGCAGGTCGGAGATCCGTCGCGCCAGCACCTCGTCGTAGGCCATGGCGCCCAGTATGGGTCGGTCCGCCGACACCGTGCGCGGCTCGCCGCCGTCACCCGGGGGCCGTGGGGGCGATAACCTTCGCCCATGAGCGATCGGAGCGCAGCGAGTACGCACGTGAGTGCCGACGTCCCGTTCGGCCGCCTGCTCACCGCGATGGCCACCGCGTTCCACGAGGACGGCAGCGTCGACCTCGACGCCACGGCCCGCATCGCCGTGCACCTGGTGGACCACGGCAACGACGGCGTCGTCGTCAGCGGCACCACGGGCGAGAGCCCGACGACCTCCGTCGCCGAGGACGGCGAGATCCTCCGGGCCGTCCAGGACGCGGTCGGCCACCGCGCCACCGTCATCGCCGGTGTCGGCACCAACGCCACCGCGCACTCGGTCGAGCTGGCCCGCCAGGCGGAGAAGATCGGCGTCGACGGCGTGCTGCTGGTCAGCCCCTACTACAACAAGCCGGGCCAGGTCGGCCTGCGGCACCACTTCGGCGCGGTCGCCGAGGCCACGGACCTCCCGGTCATGCTCTACGACGTGCCGGGACGCACCGCGAGCCTCATCGAGCTCGACACCTACGAGGCGATGCGTCGCTACGACCACGTCACCTCGGTCAAGGAGGCCTCCGGCCTCCTGGCCCGCACCGCGCAGCTCGTCGACATGGGCTACGCCGTCTACTCCGGCGACGACGCCAACACGCTGGGCTACCTCGCCTACGGCGGCGTGGGGCTCGTGTCCGTCGTCGCGCACGCCGCCGGCGACCGGCTGGCGTCGATGATCGACGCCTGGGCGCGCGGCGACCACGCCGAGGCCCTGCGGATCCACACGTCGCTCGTCCCGGCGTTCGACGCCGTCATGGGCGTCCCCAACTACGGAGCCACCACCGCCAAGGCAGCCCTCGAGCTGCTCGGCGTGCTCGACAACCGCCGCGTCCGCGGCCCGCTCGTCGCACTCGACGAGGACGAGGTCGCGGCGCTCCGCACCGGCCTGGCCGCGGCCGGCCTCATCTGACCTTCCGACACCGAACCCGAGGAATCCCTTGAGCCATCCCCACCCCGACCTGAGCGCGCCCGCCCCCCTCCCGGCCGGAGGCCTCCGGGTCATCCCGCTCGGTGGGCTGGGCGAGGTCGGCCGCAACATGACCGTCTTCGAGTACGACGGCCGGCTGCTGATCGTCGACTGCGGCGTGCTGTTCCCCGAGGACCACCACCCGGGCGTCGACCTGATCCTTCCCGACTTCGACCCGATCCGGGACCGCCTCGACGCGGTCGAGGCCCTGGTGCTCACGCACGGCCACGAGGACCACATCGGCGCGACGCCGTACCTCCTGCGCGAGCGCGGCGACATCCCGCTCGTCGGCTCCAAGCTGACCCTCGCGCTGCTCGGCTCGAAGCTCCGCGAGCACCGGCTCAAGGAGACCCCGCAGTACGAGGTCGCCGAGGGCCAGACGATCACCTTCGGGCCGTTCGTGCTCGAGTTCGTCGCGGTCAACCACTCCATCCCCGACGCCCTCGCCGTCGTCATCCGCACGGGTGCCGGCGTCGTCCTGCACACCGGCGACTTCAAGATGGACCAGCTGCCCCTCGACGGCCGGATCACCGACCTCAACGAGTTCGCCCGCCTCGGCGACGAGGGTGTCGACCTGTTCCTCACCGACTCGACCAACGCCGAGGTGCCCGGCTTCACGACCTCGGAGAAGGACATCGCCCCGGTGCTCGACCGGGTCTTCTCCAAGAGCGAGAAGCGCATCATCGTCGCCTGCTTCGCCTCCCACGTGCACCGCGTCCAGCAGGTGCTCGACGCCGCCGTGGCCCACGGCCGCAAGGTCGGCTACGTCGGGCGCTCCATGGTCCGCAACATGGCGATCGCCCAGGAGCTCGGCTACCTCACCGTCCCCCCGGGCGTGATGGTGGAGGCCAAGGAGCTCGCCGACCTGCCGTCCCACAAGCAGGTGCTGATCTCGACCGGCTCGCAGGGCGAGCCGCTGGCCGCGCTCAGCCGCATGTCGCAGAACAACCACCACTTCGTGCACCTCGAGGAGGGCGACACCGTCGTCCTGGCCAGCTCGCTGATCCCCGGCAACGAGAACGCCGTCTACCGGGTGATCAACGGCCTGTCCCGCCTCGGCGCCACCGTGGTGCACAAGGGCAACTCGCTCGTCCACGTCTCCGGCCACGCCAGCGCCGGGGAGCTGCTCTACTGCTACAACATCGTCAAGCCGCGCAACGTGATGCCGGTGCACGGCGAGGTCCGCCACATGCGCGCCAACGCCGACCTGGCGCGGGCCACCGGCGTGGAGAACGTCGTGCTCGCCGAGGACGGCGTGGTCGTCGACCTCGTCGACGGCGTCGCGAAGGTCGTCGGCAAGGTCGACGTCGGCTACGTCTTCGTCGACGGCACCACGATCGGCGACATCAGCGAGGCCTCGATGAAGGACCGCCGGATCCTCGGCGAGGAGGGCTTCCTCTCGGTCATCGTCGTGGTCGACTCCGTGACCGGAAAGGTCGTCTCCGGCCCGGAGATCCACGCCCGCGGGTTCGCCGAGGACGAGACGACCTTCGACGAGATCAAGCAGCCGATCATCGACGCGCTCGACGCCTCGATCGCCGACGGCGCCACCGACTCCTACCAGCTCCAGCAGGTCGTGCGCCGCGTCGTCGGCCGCTGGGTCAACCGCGCGCACCGTCGTCGCCCGATGATCATTCCTGTGGTGATCGAGGCCTGACGGCCCTAGCATCGAGCGACGGCGCCGCGTGGGGGCGTCGCCACGGGCCGGGGGTGGGGAGGTGGACATGCCGCGCAACCAGGGCGCGCTGAGCCGGCTGGCGGAGCTGATGCGCCGCGTCAACTCCTCCACCGACACCGAGGTGATCCTCGAGGAGATCGCCCACGGCGTGGTCGACGTCCTCGGCTACGGCGTCGCGGCCATCGCCCGCCTCGAGGGCGACATGCTGGTGATGACCCACGTGGCGGGTCCACCCGACGTCGTGGCCCAGATCCTCCACCGCCGCACGCCCGCCGAGCAGATCCTCGACGAGTTCCGCGAGGCCGACAAGTGGGGCATCCTGCGGTTCGTCCCGGCCGGGCGGATGTCGGCCGAGCGGCTGGAGGCGGCCTGGATCCCGGAGCTCGAGGCCACGGCCGACCCGGACGCCTGGCACCCCGAGCACGCCCTCTACGCCCCGCTCTACTCCGCCGCCGGCGAGCTGCTCGGCAACATGGCCGTGGACCTGCCCGCCGACGGCAAGGTGCCCGACGAGGCGGACCGCGAGCTGCTGGAGATGTTCGCCGTCCAGGCCGGCGTGGCGCTGTCCAACGCGCGTGAGCGCGAACGCCTCACCGACCGCGTACGCCTCGACCGGATGCTCACCACCGTGGCCGGCGCGTCAACGGCGGTGCAGAACCTGTCGCAGGCGCTCACGACGGCCGTGGCCGCCGTGGCGGACTCGATGGGCACGGTGCAGACGGTCGTGCGCACGTTCCCGTCCGACGCGCAGGGCAGCCAGCTCGGGGTCGGCACCCCGTACGCCTTCACCCCGCAGCAGGACGTGCCGGAGATCCGCGAGGACCTCACGCAGCTCCCGGACCTGCCGGTGCTGATCGAGCTCGGGGTCGACGAGCCCGGCTCCGCACGCCTGCCGCGGAGCGCGGCGCACATGCAGCGGCTGATGCGGGGGATGCGCGTGGACCGCGCGGTGGTGTGCCCGCTGGTCTCGCAGGACGATCTCGTCGGCTACCTCGTCCTCGGCTTCGCGCGCCACGCCCGGCCGCTCACGCCGGCCGAGGCCGACGCCGTGCTCGAGGTGGGGCGCCTGCTCGCCCAGACGGTCCGGGCGTCGCGGGTGCTGGAGACCGAGCAGCGCCTCGTGCAGGAGCTGCGCGAGCTCGCCCGCTACCGCAGCGAGCTGATCGCAACGATCTCCCACGAGCTCAAGACGCCGCTCACCGCGATCCTCGGCCACGCCGAGCTGATCGCCGACCGGCACCCCGACCTGACCTCGATCGACGCGATCATCCGCAACGCCGGCCGGCTCAACAACCTGGTCGCCAACCTGCTCCACTACTCCCGGATCCAGGGGCGGCGCGAGACCGTGCGCCGCGCCGTGGACCTCGCCGAGCTGTGCGAGGCCAGCGTCGACCTGCTCGGCATCCGCGCCAAGCAGGCCGGCGTCGCCCTGCGGTTCGACCAGCCCGGCCCGGCGCCCGTCATCGTCTTCGGCGACCCCGAGGAGCTGGCCCGCGTGATCGACAACATGGTCGACAACGCCGTGAAGTACACCCCCGAGGACGGCACGGTGACCGTGACGATGGCGGTCGCCGACGACGAGGTGAGCGTCGAGGTCAGCGACACGGGGCTCGGCATCTCGGCGACCGACCAGCAGCACGTCTTCTCGGCCTTCCACCGCTCGACCAACCCCAACGCCCTCTCGGTGCCCGGCACGGGGCTCGGGCTGCCGATCGCGCAGCGCATCGCCGAGTCACACGGCGGGACGCTGTCGGTGACCTCCGAGCTGGGCTCCGGGAGCACCTTCCGCTTCACCCTGCCGCTGCGGTCCCCACGAGAGTCGACCGGCTGACCCCTGACCGGCCCGACCCGTCGTCGAGCCGGACCACCCGGTCCATGGCGTCGAGGCCGACGGTGCCGTGGGTGATCCACACGATCGACCGGCCGGCCCGGGTCGCCGCACCGAGCAGCTGCTCGGCGACGACGCGTGCGGTCGGGCCGTCGAGGTGGGCGGTCGGCTCGTCGAGCACGAGGACCGGCGGGTCGGCCAGGAGCGAGCGGGCGAACGCGAGGCGTGCCCGCTCGCCGCCCGACACCTGGCGCCGGCCCTCGCCGACGTGGGTGTGCAGCCCGTCCGGCAGCCCGTCGACCCACGGGCCGAGGCACGCCCGGTCGAGCGCCGCGCGCACCTCGTCGTCGGAGGCACCGGGACGGGCGAGCCGGACGTTCTCGGCGACGCTGGAGGCGAACACGTGCGGGTCGTCGTCGACCAGCCCGACCCGGCGGCGTACGTCGTCGAGCGCGAGCCGGCGGAGGTCGGTGCCGCCCAGCAGCGCCTGACCGGCGACCGGGTCGATGAACCTCACCAGCGTCGCGGCCAGGGTCGACTTCCCCGACCCCGACGGCCCGGTGACGCCGACGTGCTCGCCGGGCCGCAGGTCGAGGTGCTCGAGCGTCAGTACGGGGCGCCCGTCCCAGCCGAGGCAGGCGCCGCGCAGGGTGACGTCGTGGCCCGACGGGGCCGGGTCGGTGGCGACGGGGTCGGTGACCGCCGGCTCGGTGGCGGCGAGCCGGTCGAGCCGCTCGCGTGCTGCCCGGGCGCGGACCGACAGGGCGCCGGCGTCTGCCAGGGGGCCGGTGACGTCCGCGAGCGCGAGGGGGACGAGCAGCAGCAGGGCCAGCCGCGCGGGCGTGGTGCTGGCCGGGTCGACCAGGGCGGCGACCGCCACGACGCCGAGGCCCGCGACCGCGCTGGTGAGCGCGGTGGCGGCGGCGACGGTCCGCGCCGACCGATGTACGGCCCTGGCCAGGCGGGCCGACTCCGTGCGCACGGCAGCGAGGGCACGCCCGGTCGCACCCCACTGCTCGAGCTCGCGGGCGCCGTGGGTGACCTCCTCGACGCGGGTGCCGAGCGCGGCCCGGTGCGCGAGCACCTCGGGCTCGGCCGCCGCCGTCCCGCGCCGGGCGATGACGAAGGCGAGGCCGCCCGTGGCGGCGACGACCAGCACGACCAGTCCGGCCACCGGGGCGACGATCCCGGTGAGGAGCGCGGCGCCCGTGCCCACCAGGGCGGCGCCGACGAGCGGCTGGCGCACACGCAGGCGCTCGTCGAGGAGGGCGTCCACGTCGTCGACGACCCGCGTCAGCAGGTCGCCGCGACGCGGGCCGAGCCGACCGGGGACGAGCGGGACGAGGTCGGCGAAGACCTGCGCACGGCGCTCGGCGAGCTCGCGCAGCACCACGTCGTGGCTCAGCACCCGCTCCACGTGGCGCAGCACCGGCCGCGCGAGGCCGAACAGGCGTACGCCGACGATGGCGACCATGAGGTAGAGGACCGGGGGCTGCTCGCTCGCGCGCGTGATCAGCCAGCCGGCGGTGGCGGTGAGGGCAACCCCGGAGGCCGTGGAGAGCGCACCGAGGAGGGTCGCCGTCCGCAGCCCCCATCGGGGGCGCTCGTCGGAGGCGTCGGCGAGGTCCACCTGTGCGGCGGGGTGGCGGCGGATCGCGGCGGGGGCGGGGGGATGCGCGCGATCTGCCGCCACACCCGGCGGGGGAGGGAGGACGAGGTCGCCCGAGAGGTCGACGACGAGGTCCGCGACCGCCAGCACGGCGGGCCGGTGCGCGACGACGACCACGAGGCTGCGGCCGGCGAGGCGGGCGAGGGTGTCGAGGAGCACGCGCTCGGTCTCCTCGTCGAGGTGCGCGCTCGGTTCGTCGAGCAGCACCACGGGTCGCTCGGCCAGCACGACCCGCGCGAGCCCGACCCGGGCCCGCTGACCGGCGGACAGCCCGGCACCGTCCTCGCCGAGGTACGTGGCCAGCCCGTCGGGCAGGGCGCGTACGACGTCGGCGAGGTCGACGGCCTCGAGGGCAGCCCAGACCTCGTCGTCGCCCGCTCCCGACCGGCCGAGACGGACGTTGGCGCCGATGGTGTCCGCGAGCAGCCACGGCCGCTGCGGCGCCCACGCGACGCGGGAACGCCACCACGCGGGATCGACCTCGGCGAGCCGGGTGCCGCCGACCAGGACGTCGCCGGCCACCGGCGGCAGCTCGCCGCGCAGGGTGGCGAGCAGGGTCGACTTGCCGCACCCGGAGGCCCCGGCGACCGCGACCAGCCCGCGAGCCGGGAGGTCGAGGTCCAGGGGAGCGGTGAGGGGCCGGTCGTGGCCGACCTGCAGGTCGCGCAGCACCAGGGTGGGGGAGGACGGTCGCAGCGAGCCGCCGACGTCGGCCGACGCCCGGGCGAGGACCGCGTCGGCCTCGGCGAGCGCGGCGGTGCCCTCGGCCGCCGCGTGGAACTCCGCCCCCACGCGGCGCAGCGGCCAGTACGCCTCCGGCGCGAGCAGCAGGACGGTGAGCGCGACCTCGAAGCCGACCGACCCGGACGCCAGCCGCAGGCCGACGGTGACGGCGACGAGGGCGACCGACAGGGTGGCCACGAGCTCGAGCACGGACGAGGAGGCGAAGGCGACCTTGAGCGTGTCGACGGTGGCCCGGCGGTAGCGGTGCGTGACCGCCCGGATGGTGTCGACCTGGGCCTCGGCGCGGCGGTGGGCCACCAGGGTCGGCAGCCCGCGCACGACGTCGAGGAAGTGGCCCGACAGCGCCTCGAGCGCCCGCCACTGGGTTCGGGCCCGGTCACGCGTGGTGAGTCCGACGAGCACCGCGAACACCGGGACGAGGGGGAGCGTCAGCGCGACGACGAGCCCCGACAGTGGGTCGAGCCAGGTGATCGCCGCCAGCGTGACGACGGGCAGGACCGCGGCGGGGACGAGGGCCGGGAGGTAGCGGGTGACGTACGGCTCGACACCGGCCACGCCGCGCGTGGCGAGCACGGTCAGGCGGTCCGGGTCGGGTGCACCGCCGTGACGAGCGGCGTCGAGGAGCCGGTCGCGGAGGGCACCGGAGACCTCGCCGGCCGCGCGGGCGGCCGCGCGCTGGCCGACGTACGCCGCGGCGGTCCGCAGCAGCACGAGGGCGCCGAACGCCCAGCCCGCCGCCTCCCAGCCGCCGGCCGGCGCGGTCACCGCCGCCACCACGAGCGCGCCGAGGGCGAACGCCTGCCCCACCGTGGCCAGGCCGCCGGCCACGCCGCTGGCCACCACGAGGGTGAGCGCACCGCGCGCGGGGCGGAGGTGGGGGAGGACCGAGGGGTCGAGCGGCCTCACCTCGGGGCGTCCGCGAGCTCGGCGGTCGGGATGTGGTGCACTGCGATCCGCTTGCGGAACACCCAGTAGGTCCACGCCTGGTAGCCCAGGACGATGGGCGTGAAGACCACCGCGACCCACGTCATCACCTTCAGCGTGTAGGCGGTGGCGGCCGCGTTGGTGGTGGTGAGCGAGTACGCCGGGTCCGTGGTGGAGGGCATCACGTCGGGGAACAGCGCCAGGAAGAGGCCGACGACCGCGAGCCCGATCGTGGTGAAGGTCCCGATGAAGGCCCAGCCCTCGCGCCCCGCTCGGGCGGCCACGAGCCCGCCGACCAGGGCCAGGGCCGCGAGCGCGAAGACCACGGCGGTGAGCGCCGTGCCGGTCCGGGCCTGGGTCCAAACCAGGAACATGACCGCCAGCACCGCGGCCACCGCGCCGATCCGCACCGCGAGGTCGCGGGCGCGGTGGCGGATCTCGCCGTCGGTCTTCAGCGCGACGAACATCGCGCCGTGGGCGGCGAAGAGGGTCAGCGTCACCAGGCCGCCGAGCAGGCCGAAGGGGTTGAGCAGCGTGAACAGGTTGCCGGTGAACTCCTTGTCGGCGTCGATCGGCACGCCCGCGACGATGTTGGCGAAGGCGACGCCCCACAGCAGGGCCGGCACGACCGAGCCGACGATGATGGCGAGGTCCCAGCGCGCCCTCCACTCCACCTCGTCGCGCTTGTGGCGGTACTCGAAGGAGAGCCCGCGCACGATCAGCGCGACCAGGATGAGCAGCAGCGGCAGGTAGAACCCGCTGAACAGCGTGGCGTACCACTCGGGGAAGGCGGCGAAGGTCGCGCCGCCGGCCACGAGCACCCACACCTCGTTGCCGTCCCAGACGGGCCCGATCGTGTTGATCATGACGCGGCGCTCGGTCTCGTTGCGCGCGAGGACCGGCAGCAGCATCCCCACGCCGAAGTCGAAGCCCTCGAGGCAGAAGTAGCCGACCCACAGCACGGCGATCAGGGCGAACCAGACGGTGGTCAGTTCCATGTGTCTTCTCCGGGTCTCTCGCTGGACTCTGGTGGGGCGGCGGTCAGTAGGCGAAGGTGAGCGGGCGGTCGTCGTCGGCACCGCCGACGGGCACGTCCGGGGGCTCGACGAACGGGTCGGCGCCCTTGCGGATGTAGGTGACGAGCAGCTTGACCTCGACGACGGCGAGCACGGCGTACAGCGACGTCAGGACGATGAGCGACGTCGCCGCCTCGAAGGTGCTCACGCCGGGGGAGACGCCGGACTCGGTCGTCATCAGGCCGAAGACCACCCACGGCTGGCGGCCCATCTCGGTGAAGATCCAGCCCCACGACGAGGCCAGCGTGGTGGCGATCGGCAGGCTCAGGCCCAGCGTGCCGAGCCAGCGGACGCCCGGCGTACGGCCCCCGCGGGTCAGCCACAGGATCAGCGCGGCGCCGGCGGCGGCGAAGAAGCCGAGGCCCATCATGAAGCGGAACGACCAGTAGGTCACCGGGATCACCGGGGTGTAGTCGCCCTCGGTGTACGCCTTCGAGGTCGGGTCCTGGCCGTACGTCTCGACGTACTCCTCGCGCAGCGGGTTGATCCCCTCGACCGTCCCGTCGAACGAGCCGGTGCCGAGGAAGGACAGCAGGCAGGGGACGGTGACGGCGAACTTCTCCTCCGTGCCGTCGGGCGTGCCGATCGTGAACACCGAGAACGCTGCGCAGCCCTCGCTGGTCTCGTAGAGGCCCTCGGCGGCCGCCATCTTCATCGGCTGCACCTCGGTCATCACCTTGCCCTGCAGGTCGCCGGTGACCCCGACGCCGATGCCGGCGAGGAGGGTGACGACGGCGCCGATGCGGATGGCCCGGTGGTACATCGGGCGGTCGGCCTCGTGCTTCCTCTTCATGTAGAGGTACGCCGCGACGCCGAGCAGGAAGGTGCCGGCCGTCATGTACGCCGCGAAGATCACGTGCGGGAAGGTCACGAGCTGGACCTTGTTGAACATCACGGCCCAGAAGTCGACCAGCTCGGCACGGTCGGTCTCGGGGTTGAACCGGAAGCCGACGGGGTGCTGCATCCACGAGTTGGCGGCCAGGATGAACCACGACGAGGCCAGCGTGCCGAGGTGGACCAGCCACATGCAGCCGGCGTGCAGTCCGCGGGGGAGCTTGTCCCACCCGAAGATCCAGAGACCGAGGAAGGTGGACTCGAGGAAGAACGCCAGCAGTCCCTCGACCGCGAGCGGGGCGCCGAAGACGTCGCCGACGAAGCGGGAGTAGTCCGACCAGTTCATCCCGAACTGGAACTCCTGGACGATGCCGGTCACCACGCCGATGGCGAAGTTGATGAGGAACAGCTTGCCGAAGAACTTGGTGAGGCGGAGGTAGTCCTCCTTGCCGGTGCGGACCCACGCGGTCTCGAGGCCGGCGATGACGGCGGTGAGCCCGATCGTCAACGGCACGAACAGGAAGTGGTAGACGGTGATGATGCCGAACTGCCAGCGTGCGATGTCGAGGACGTCCATGGGCACACCCTTGTGTTGGTTCAGGCGCCGCAGCGCGCACTGTTACGACAGATCGTAGTAGATACTACGTCGTGTCGTAGTTCCGGGCACAGGGCCCCTAGACTCGTCTCCATGAGTCCAAGGTCCCGGATGGGTGAGCTGGAGCAGGCCGTCCTGGACGCCCTGTGGGACGGCGACGACGCGTCCAGCGGTCGCGAGGTGCACGCCCGCCTGGTCGGCCGCGACCTGGCCTACACGACCGTCATGACCGTGCTCGACCGCCTCGTCGCCAAGGACCTCGTGGTCCGTGAGCGCGACGGTCGCGCCTTCCGCTACGCGCCACGGCTCAGCCGTGCGGCGATGACCGCCGAGCTGATGCGCGAGGCGCTGGAGTCGACCGGGGCGGACCGGGACCAGGCACTCGTGTCCTTCGTGGGCGAGGCCAGCGCCGAGGACCTCGCGGCCCTGCGCCGCGCCCTGGCCGACCTGGCCTGAGCGGGACGGGGACCCGCGCGCGTGCTGACCCCCGTCGTGCTCGGAGTGCTGGCCGTGGTGCTGGCTGGCCCCCTGCCGTGGGCGCTCTCGCGGTGGACGGCACTGAGGCGTACGCCAGCCGCCGCGATGCTCCTCTGGCAGAGCACCGCGCTGGCCGCGGTCCTCGCGGCGCTCGGGGCGGGGTTGTCGCTCGCCACCGACCGGCTCTGGGTGGCGCCCGTCGCGGTCGGCGACGTCGTCGTCGCCACCCTCGCCGGCCTGGTCACGGTCGTCGTCGCCGCGCGCCTCCTGCTGAGCGGGCACCGCACCGGCACCGCCCTGCGGCGGATGCGCCGTGTGCACCGGGAGCGGGTCGACCTGGTGGCCCGCACGAGCGGAGGTGTGTCGGTGCTCGAGCACGACCTCCCGGTCGCCTACTGCGTGCCGGGGATGACGGGCTCGCGGATCGTCGTGTCGCGCTCGACGCTCGCGCGACTGTCCGCCGACGAGCTCGCCGCGGTGCTCGAGCACGAGCGCTCCCACCTGCGGTCCCGCCACGACCTGGTCCTCGAGGCCTTCGCCGTGCTGCACCGCGCCTTCCCGCGCGGCGTCGCCAGCGGCTCAGCACGCCGGGAGGTGGAGGTCCTGGTCGAGGTGCTGGCCGACCGGGCCGCGTGCCGCACGGGCGAGCGACGCGCGCTGGTCTCGGCGCTGCTCACGCTCGCGGGCTCTCCCGCGCCCGAGGGTGCGCTTGGCTCGTCCGGGTCGCTCGCAGCCCGCGTGGAGGTGCTGCGGGACCGGCGGCCGCGCCGGGCCCAGGCGGTGGGGGTGCTGGTGCTCGCCGGTGCCATCCTCGCGCTCCCGACACTGCTGGTCGTGCTGCCCTGGCTGGCGGGTCTCGACGCGCGCTGACCCGGCCGGCAGCGGGCGGCCGGCGGGCCGGCGGCAGCCCGCTTGCGCAAGCCGCCGAGAGGCC
>JAESGW010000805.1_pt1 | contig 13506 bp, 12 predicted proteins | sample 9269791 | NCBI WGS metagenome assembly JAESGW01 (sample SAMN16773120, study PRJNA677053) | algae metagenome | isolation source: Aphanocapsa lilacina HA4352-LM1 and co-occurring heterotrophs from near cave... | place: USA: Maniniholo cave, near Haena, Kauai, HI | collected 2009-07-28 | reverse complement strand
GCAGGTGCAAAGGGCAATGGACATGATCAATGACCGCCCGCGAAAAGTGCTTGGTTATCGGACACCACGGGAGGTATTCTTAGCTCAGTCAGGTGCTGTTGCACTTCAAACTTGAATGGGCCAATTTTAAGCACCGCTTCCGGGTGTTCTTCACGAGATACACAGCGAATCGATCCGATAGTGCGTCCCGCGGACTGTGATGCGCTGCTCCGGCGGCCGAGGAATGCGCGACCCCTGGCCTCCTGGCACCACCTACACGATGACGCCGCAAAACTTTCTAGACTATTGCAGTCGGGAGGCAATCTTCTGGAGATGAACCCCATGGCCGCACTACCCGTCCAGCTGCTGGAGATCCGACACGCCGAGAACGGTGTGTTCTGGTTGTCGTTGCAGATCGGTACCGAAGGCTTTCTCTTCCGCTTCACCAGCGGGATGCCGCCGGTGGGGGAGCACCCTTTGCAGGTTATCAATGGCGAGCGGGACTTTGAAGGCACATTCCTGACTGGTGGCACAGGTGGCAGCGGGGCAGGCCGTGGAGTTGCCCCGGCTGTTGGGCAGTTGGGAACCGGACGCCCAAGTCAACAGGGTAAGCGCATCTAAATTGCTATTGACAAACCGGCTCACTGTTGCAGTCCGCTTTTGGTAGACAGGCCCTCAGCACCGTCAGCATGTAGTTGTCGTCCATCGCTGCTCGATTCGACTTGTGTCGTAGGCTGCGGCGAGCACTCTGTTCTTGACCCAGGGCATTGACTGCCAATCGACGTAACAAGGACAGATTCTCGGGCGCGTGTCCTCTGCGCACACGACAGGCATCCTCACCGAAACTCACATCCAATTCCCAGTGCAGGCCGTTCTCGACGCCCCAGTGCTGTCGGACAGCACAAGCTAGAGCGCGGGCCTCGCTCGGCAGGCTACTGAGGTACAACTGCACCTGCCGCGTCGTCTTGTTCCACAACCGCCGTGTGCGCTCCACCATCACGATGCACTGCAAGCCCTGCCAGTCCACCTGCCCATGCAACTTCGGCAGCGCAGACACCGGCACACTCCACACCTGCCGCCTCTCCAACCGATGATGTCCCGCCTCCACCCGCTGGTCATAGCTGTGAGCGACGTCGGCAAATTGCCGGGCCTGCGCCTCGGTGAACCAGTCTTTGATCTTTAGAGAAGTTTCAAGCGCTAGGTCAAGGCGAAACCCTTCAGTGAAAGGAACACTCCTGCCCTGGGCATCCAGCATCTCGAAGCCGTAGGAAAGGCTGGGCCTGTTGGACAGAATAAAATTCAAAAGCCGATCGCCGGTGTTAGCGACACCATCCGCAGCACCATCCGGTCCCCCGGCCTGTAGACCCGCTTGTCCGTGGCGATCGTCAATGTGGCGTTGCCGCGAAAGCGGTTCTCGGCCGTCGGCGCCGGGGGACCGGGCTTTTCTTGCACCTCGGCCTGGGCGGGCAAAGTGCCGAGCGAGACGAACGCCAGGGCCACAGCCGCGGCGCAGCAGGCCGCGATGGAGTTGCAGAAGTGTTTCATCGGTCGCTGAAACCGCGGGATATCGAACCGAACTATAGGCGATGCAGGTGCCGGGTGAAAACCGCCGCCCGCCGCAGCTTTCATGTTTTTCTGCACCCGGAACACCCCCGGGTGCACGCCCAACGGCAACTAGCCTTCGAGCTTGAGCACAGCCATAAAAGCTTCCTGGGGCACGTCCACCGAGCCGATGGATTTCATGCGTTTTTTGCCCTTTTTTTGCTTTTCGAGCAGCTTTTTCTTGCGGCTGATGTCGCCGCCGTAGCACTTGGCGAGCACGTTCTTGCGCAAAGGGGCGATGTTTTCGCGCGCCACCACCTTCGAGCCGATGGCCGCCTGGATGGGCACCTGGAACTGCTGGCGGGGGATCAGTTCTTTGAGTTTGGCGGTCAGTTGCCGGCCGACCTCGGGGGCTTTGTCGGCGTGGGTGATGCAGGAGAGCGAATCGACCGGCTCGCCGTTGAGGACGATGTCGAGGCGCACCAGGTTGCCCTCGCGGTAGCCGATGAGTTGATACTCCATCGAGGCGTAACCGCGCGAGCGCGACTTCATCTGATCGAAAAAGTCGGTGATCACCTCGGCTAAGGGAATCTCGTAGATGAGCGTGGTGCGCGTCGGCGTTAGGTAGCGCATGTCCTTGAAGATGCCGCGCCGCCCCTGGCACAGCTCCATCAGCGTGCCCACGAACTCCTGGGGGGCAATCAACTCCACCTTGACGTAAGGTTCCTCGATCGAGGTGCGCAGCTGGGCCGGGGGCAGGTCGGCGGGATTTTGCACCTCCAACACCGTGCCGTCGGTCTTGTTGACCCGGTAGACCACCGAAGGGGCGGTGGTGACCAGATCCAGGTCGTACTCGCGCTCCAACCGCTCCTGGACCACCTCCATGTGCAGCAGGCCCAAAAAGCCGCAGCGAAAACCGAAGCCAAGCGCACCGGAACTTTCGGGCTCAAAGTGCAGGGCGGCATCGTTGAGGCTGAGTTTGTCGAGCGCCTCGCGCAGGTCTTCGAACTGGTCGGAGTCGGTAGGATAGAGCCCGCAGAAGACCACCGGCATCGCCTCCTGGTAACCCGGCAGCGGAGTGGCGGCGGGATTGGCCACCAGGGTGATCGTGTCGCCCACGCGCGCGTCCTGCACCAGTTTGATGGCGGCGGCAATGTAGCCCACTTCTCCCGCGTGCAGCCCGTCTACCGGCACCTGGTAAGGCTTGAGCACGCCGATTTCGTCGATTTCAAACTCTTTGCCTGAGGCCATGAAGCGTATTTTGTCGCCCTTTTTGACCGAACCGCTCATCACCCGAAAGTAAACGATCACCCCCCGGTAGGCGTCGTAGTAGCTGTCGAAGATGAGCGCCTGCAGGGGTTCGGCCACTGTGTCGGCGGGGGGCGGGATGCGGTGGACGATCGCTTCTAAGATGTCGTGGATGCCGATACCCTCTTTGGCCGAGGCGCGGATCGCCCCGGTGCGATCGAGCCCGATGATTTCTTCGATCTCGTCGAGAACGCGCTCCGGCTCCGCCCCGGGCAGGTCGATCTTGTTGAGCACCGGGATGATTTCGAGATTGTTTTCGAGCGCCAGATAGACGTTGGCCAACGTCTGCGCTTCGACGCCCTGGCTCGCGTCCACCACCAGCAAGGCCCCTTCGCAGGCCGCCAGCGAGCGCGAGACCTCATAGGTAAAGTCGACGTGGCCAGGGGTGTCGATCAGATTGAGGATATACTGCTCGCCGTTGTCGGCAACATACTCCATGCGGGCCGCCTGCAGCTTGATCGTGATGCCCCGCTCGCGCTCCAGGTCCATGTTGTCGAGGTACTGGGCGGTCATATCCCGATCGCTCACGGTGCCGGTCACCTGCAACAGCCGATCGGCCAGGGTGGACTTGCCGTGATCGATGTGGGCGATGATGCTGAAATTGCGAATCTGCGGAACGGGGACTGCGGTCATAGCAGGTCACAAAAGTTTAAATTTGTCTCAGGTTCAATCGTAGCCTCTGTTGCCCAACTGTAGGAGCAGGCATACCTGTGCAGCCGGAAGAGTGCATCTTCCACATTACCAGCCGCTCCGGATGGGAGGCGGCCCAAAAAGCAGGCATCTACCGCCATCGGAGCCTGCACAGCGAAGGCTTCATCCACTGCTGCCGGGTTGAGCAACTGGCCGGGGTGCGCGAGCGCTACTTTGGGGGCCAGGCAGATCTGGTGGTGCTCACCATCGACCCCGCCCGCCTCACCACCACTGTGCGCGAAGAAGACACCCACGGCCGCGGCGAGACGTTTCCACATCTTTACGGGCCGCTCAACCTCAACGCCGTCGTGGCGGCGGAAGCTGACAGCTAAGCAATCACTCGAACAAAGTGCGCAGCATTTGGAGGGCGGCAAACAGTTGAGCGCGTTGCGCTTCGCTGACCCCCGCGAAGCGCACCCCGAGATGGGCGACGTGGGCCGGAAATACCTGCTCGAAAAGCTGTTCTCCCTCCGGGGTGAGGGCGACGGTAAAGCTGCGGCGATTGCCCTCGGCAACGGCGCGCTTGACGAGCCCTTTCTCTTCGAGCCGATCGATGATGCCTGTGAGTGTACCTTTGGTGATGAGCGTCTTTGCTCCCAATTTGCTCATACTCATACCGTCGGTGTTGCCGAGGGTGCTGATGACATCGAACTGGGGCGGTGTGAGACCCGCCGAGCGCACTTGCCGGGCCGAATAATTGGAAAATGTCTGGTAGGCACTGGCCAGCTCGTACACGATGGGCATGAAGCTTTCTTGAGCAGCTCGAATCGTCTTGGCGGAGGAGGGGGGCATGGCGATCGCTCTCCTTACCCGTTCTGTTGGGAACAATCCTACCGGGATGGGGGACTTTCTAGCAGAAAATGATCGAAGCAGGCACTATGAGAACACCAGCCCGCGATTCGGCCATGTCACAGCAAAAGATCGAGGCCCTTGAGCAAGAAATCGCCCAGCTGCAGGATGAGGTCCGTACCCAGGCAGCTGCCGAACAGTACCTCAGAAGCCAGCTCGCCCAGGCCCTCAGGGCGGTAGAGTTGGCAAAAAAGCAGCTGATGCTTCTGGAGATGCAGCAGCTGGAGATCCAGTCGCTGCGCAACCAGTTGAGTACCCTCGGCCATCAAGTCGAGTTTGCGCGCGAGCGCGAAGCACGGTTGGAGCAGCGTCTGCAGGCTGCCGAGGAGGCACTCGCCCTGGCGCGCCGGCAGCGCGCTGCCGCTGAGAGCCAGCCGACCCGCTACGGCGGCAACCCAAGCCTGCCGGCCTTTTTGCTCAAGCCGGTAGCGGCGGTGGGTGGCGATCAACCCAGTGCCGACTAAGTTTGTTTTTCTTTGATTGTCGGTAGCGGCGCCTGCCCGGCGGCATTGGGCACGGGTTCCGGTGGTGCGGTCCAGCGCCGCCAGAGTACCAACAGCAGCGCCAGGCTCACCGGTCCTACGACAATACCGATGGTACCGAAGGCAAGCAGGCCGCCCAAGACTCCAAAGAACACCAGCAAGATGGGGATGCCGGTACCCTGGCTGATAAACAGCGGCTTGAGAAAGTTATCGATGGTACCCACCACCAGTGCACCCCAGAGAAACAGGGCGACTGCCTGCCAGATCTGGCCATTCGCCGCCAACCAGATGACGCAGGGGAACCAGACCACCGGGGTGGGAATCTGCAAAATTGACAACAGCGCCGCAAGCACACCCAAGATCAAGGCAATTTCGATCCCTGCCACCCAGAGCCCAAGCCCGGCGAGCAATCCCTGGGCTGCCCCGGTGAGCACCAGCCCGAGGACCACCGCCCGCACAGTCGCCCCCAGCGGCTCGAGCAGCGAGACGAGCGGTTCACCTCCAAGCTTTTCGAGCGCCTCTCGCGTCTGACGGACCAGGTCCAGACCGCTCAGGTATAGAAAAAACAGCGTAAAAATGGTCAGACCCAGGGTCACCAGAGCACCGCTAATTGCCTGACCGAACCCCGCCAGCCAGGTGAGGATGCGCCCGGCCCCGGAGCGCAACCACTGCTGAACTTGCAGCAGATCGACCTCGCGCAGCCAGTTTTGCAGTTGGCCACCCACCACAGGTACCCGGGCGACGGTCCGGCCGAGGGCGGCGTAGCTCTCCTTGAGGGCCGCGAGACTCATCGAGCCGTCGGCCTGCACGGTCCGATACAGTTCAACAGCGTCGCTGGCCAGGCTCGCAGCGATCAGCACGACCGGCAGGATCACCGACAGCGACACCAGCAGCGTCATCGCGAGCGCGGCGTAGATGCTGCGCTTATCGAGGATTTCGTAGACTTTCTGGTACAGCGGCCAGCTCACCAAAGTCAGGATCGCCGCCCAGGCGACGGCCGGCACAAACGGACCCAGCACCAGGTATGCCACCCAGGCGAGTACGCCCGTAACCACCAGCATGGCCCACTGCTGCCTTGTCACCACCGCCTCGCGCTTGTGTTGCCCTATCAGCTTAAGGATGCCCGCTGCAGTTTGCTTGTACCCGTAGAACGAGACCAGCCGCCTAACTGCGCGTCCGCAGAAGGAATCATCGGACTTTCGCCGATTTTACTCCGCCTCACCCCAGCCCATGGCGCAGGCGACGGTGCCCATGTCCTTGTCGCCGCGCCCCGAGCAGTTGAGCACGACGATCTGCTCCGCATTCAGTGGGGGGACGAGGGTACCCAGGTAAGCGAAGGCATGGGCCGTTTCCAGAGCAGGGATGATCCCCTCGGTGGAGCACACCAGTGCGAGGGCCGCGAGGGCTGCATTGTCGGTGACGCTGTAATATTCGGCGCGGCCGATGTCTTTGAGATGGCTGTGCTCGGGGCCGACACCGGGATAATCGAGCCCGGCGCTGAGCGAATGGGCTTCTTGCACCTGGCCCTGCTCGTCTTGCAGCACATAACTCATCGCCCCGTGCAGCACCCCGGCCCGGCCGGCGGTGAGGGTGGCGGCGTGTTTGCCGGTGTCGATCCCTTCGCCGGCTGCCTCGATGCCTACCAGGCGCACCGCCCGTTCGTCCACAAAATCGTGAAACAGGCCGATGGCGTTGGATCCGCCACCCACACAGGCCACCAGCACATCCGGCAGACGGCCGAAGCGCTCCAGGCACTGGGCGCGGGTCTCGCGGCCAATCACCGCCTGAAATTCGCGCACCATCAAAGGGTACGGGTGGGGACCGGCGGCGGAACCGAGGATGTAGTGGGTGGTTTCGACGTGGGTCACCCAGTCGCGGATCGCCTCGGAGGTGGCGTCTTTGAGGGTGCCCGTGCCCGCGGCCACCGGGCGCACTTCAGCTCCCAACAGCTTCATGCGGTAGACGTTGAGCTTCTGACGCTCGATGTCGTGCACACCCATGTAGATGATGCACTCCAGGCCAAAGCGGGCACAGACCGTGGCTGTCGCCACCCCATGCTGGCCGGCGCCGGTCTCGGCGATGATCCGGCGCTTGCCCATGCGCAATGCCAACAGCGCCTGCCCCAGGGCATTGTTAATTTTGTGGGCGCCGGTGTGGTTGAGATCTTCGCGCTTGAGGAAAATGCGCGCCCCGCCCCAGTGGGTCGTGAGGCGCTCCGCAAAATACAGCGGCGTCGGTCGGCCGACAAAGTCGCGCAGATGGCCCGTGAACTCAGCGAGAAATTGCGGATCGTGCCTATACTGATTGAACGCGGCTTCCAGTTGCGCCAAGGCGCTCATGAGCGTCTCGGGGACGTACTGGCCGCCGAAGCGGCCGAAGCGGCCCCGGCTGTCCGGCAGGGTACCCAGGGGTTGAGGGGCAGTAAAAGTCACGATCTGCGTTGTAAAGGACACATTTAGAATATCGCAGAGTTTAGACTGCCGACCCATGCACCCGACCGACCGCAACGATAGGATGTGCAGTGCAAGGCGGTATCTATCCCTAGCTGCCGGACATAGCTGTCGAGCCGTGCCCAGAGAGCCTCTTTATGTACTACCTCGCCATCGGTAACCCGCAGAAGCTGGCCACGCCTCTGGCCGAGCGCTACCAGCAGGTTCCCGCCGGTTTGCTGCCGGTGGTGCGAGATCTCTCGCCGCACCAACCGCATCCGAGCCGCGAGGAGCTGCCCGCCGCGGGCCGCCCTTACCAGCGGCTCAACGACTGGCGCTGGGCGGTGCCGGAGGTGTTTACCTTTTTGGAAGGTGCCGGGGAGCTCTGCCTACTGTTGAGCAACGCACCCCTCGACGATGACGGGGTGCCCTGGGGCCATCTGGCCGAGCACTGGCCGCAGGCGAGTGCTCTGCAGCAGTTGGGTTGGCTCTCACAGATTGCCAAACTCTGGGATCCGTGTGTCGAGCAAAAGGTGGCATCGTCGCTGCTGTTGCCCGCCAACATCGGGGTGCAGGGCTGGCAAATGCGGCTGTTTTACCTCAAGGCCGACGCCACTTCTCCTACCCTGCGGGATCTGGCCGCTTGCTGGCGGACCCTCTCCCCCTTGAGTGCGCCGCTCGCCTCCCTCGTCGGTGCGGTCGAGGCGGGCCAGGTGAACCGGGCGGCGGATCTCGTCGAAGCGCTCGAATCGATGGCGCTCCTCATGGCCACCGGCCGGGTGATCCAGACGAGCGCCGCCACCGATGTCGGTCGGCGCCGCAAAAACAATGAAGATTGCTTTGCCCACGATCCTGCCGGGCGCTACGCGGTGGTCTGCGACGGCATGGGTGGCCACGAGGGTGGTGAGGTGGCAAGCCGCATGGCCACCGAGAGCCTCGAAAGAGACCTGGGTGCGCTGGCCGGTCAGGGTTTGACGCCCCGCGAGGTCCGCTCCCGCCTAGCGGAGGCGCTCGGCAAAGCCAACGCCCAGCTCTGGGAAACCAACCAGCAGCAGCGGCGCAACGGCACCGGCCGCATGGGCACCACGGTGGTGGCTTGCTACCAGGACGGTGCACTGCTGCATGTCGCCCACGTGGGCGACAGCCGCATCTATCTGGTCAATCGCAAGCACTGTCAGCAGATCACCGTCGATCACGACCTCACCCAAAAAGAAATTTCCCGCGCCCGCACCACCAGCGCCGCCGCCGCCCTCATCCCTACAGGTGGCACCCTCACCCAGGCCCTCGGTTTGATGCCGGAAGGAACACTCCAACCGATGGTCCAGAGCTTTATCCTGCCTGAGGAGTGCCTGGTGCTGCTCTGCAGCGACGGCCTGTGCGACGGCGATCTGGTGGAGCGCTCCTGGAAGAGCACCCTCAGGCCGCTACTCGATCGCGATCTGGCTCCGGCGGCCCCGGCCCTCATCGATCTGGCTCTGCGCGAATTGGGGCACGACAATATCACTTTTGTGCTTTTGCGCTACATGCCGGGGGCAGCCCGCGCCGCCGATTCGCCGCCCACCATTCCCCAGCGGCCCCGGCCGCAGACCCAGGAGACCCCCGCCACCGTGGTCGATGCCGCGGCGACCAGAGCGGCCCCCGCCAGAGCGATTCCGGCGGCCCGTCCCACTCCGCCCACCGGACGCAACCTCTGGCTTCCCATCGCTACTGTGGCCGGGGTTGTCGCGGTGGCCGCAGGCGCCTACCTGTTGCTTCCCCAGCCCTCCGTCCGCCGCGAAGCACCCACCTCCACCACAGAAAATTCTGCTGTCCGCCCGGTGCCCGTACCCGAGACAGGTACGTCCCCACCGACACTCCCCGCCGCGAGCGTTCCTATCAAAACGCAGGCTGCGGCCGTCGACCCGGCACCCAAACCCGCAAAGCCGAACCTCGCCACGCCCCAACTGCCTTCAGCAGCCAACTTCGAGACTAAAGTTCCTGAAAAAATCCAGGAGCAAACCCTGCTGCCGCCCGATGCCAATAAATCCGGTGGCGTCGAGGAAGCTGAGGGGCAGCCGGAGACCAAAGAGCCGGCGCGCAAGAAGCGACGGGCGCGCAAACTTCAGGAGAGGACCAATGCCGACGGTCTGGTGTTGCCCAAAGCTTCGATCGGTGCGCAACCGGAGGCGGCGACTGTAGCCGACAAGATTGCCCCCCAACCGCCTATCCTGGAGCGCTCCCTAATCGCCCCCCCCGTGCAACCGACGCGCAGCGAACCGCCGGCCCTGCTCCCGCCCAACACTTCGAGCACGCCATAGACTGGGTGTCCATCGCATCGGTGCCACGCGGCAGAGGACGATGGGCCATGCACTACATTGGTAGATACGAGAATTCTTGACAAAGTGCTCGTAAACTTGATTCAGTAAAAACCAAGGCTAATGTGATTTACCACATAGACGATACAACTCCCGACGGCCAAGAACTATCCTCCTGCCAAGCGACCTATGGAGTGAGCAACCTTTCAAGGCCCGGTAGGGTCGCCCTGCCCAGCGGCGACTGTCCGATCGGCAGTTTGCTTGTCGTCTCCAACGTTCAAGGAGAAATGTGTTCCAATATCCTTATGGAAGCGGAGGATAGAGACATCGCCGTCAAAATCGCCAGACTTTTCAGAGAAAAGCATCCTGGCATATTTGTCAACTGATGCGACTTGACCCTGCGACTGGGCGCTTTGCCCAGTCTGGAGCGCCCTCAATCCGCTTCCATAGGGCTGCATTTGAACTGTTCTTGCGCCTCTACAGCTCGCCCGGCAGAGGTGCGAAACCCTGGCGCTGGATGTTTTCTGTCACCGTCACCAGCTCGACAAATTGCAGCAGGTAGTCCGGCCCCCCCGCCTTGGAACCGACGCCCGAAAGGCGGAAGCCCCCGAAGGGCTGCCGGTCCACCAGGGCCGCTGTAATCTTGCGGTTGATATAGAGATTACCTACTTCAAAGCGCGCGCGCGCCTCGGCAATGTGCTTCGGGCTGCGCGAGAACAGGCCGCCGGTCAAAGCAAAGTTGGTGCCGTTGGCAATCTCGATAGCGTGCTCGAAGTCGCGGGCTTTGATGACGGCGAGCACCGGACCGAAGATTTCTTCTTGGGCCAGTGACGATTGCGGATCGACGTCCGCGAAGATGGTCGGCCCGATGAAGTACCCCTCGTCCAGGTGAGAGACATCCACCTCCAACACCAGGCGATGCCGACCCTTAGCCTGTTCGATGACGCCGCGGATGCGCTCGCAGGCGTCGCGGGCAATCACCGGGCCGGTGTAGGTGGCGGGCTGTGCGGGATTGCCCACGATGAGCGAGCGGGTGGCCTGGACGAGCCGTTCGATAAATGCCTCGTAAATCCCCTCGAGCACAATCAGCCGCGAACAGGCCGAGCACTTCTGGCCGCTGTAGCCGAACGCCGATTGCACCACCCCCACCACCGCCTGGTCGAGATCCGCGTCGCTGTCCACGATGATCGCGTTCTTGCCCCCCAACTCCGCGATCACCCGCTTGAGGTGGCGCTGACCCGGGCGCACCACGCTCGCCTCCGCCAAAATCCGCTGCCCGACGGCCAGCGAACCGGTGAAAGCAATCAAATGCACCCGCGGGTGCGCCACCAGCTTCGCTCCGACTACCTCGCCCTTGCCCGGTAGGTAGTTGACCACCCCGGCCGCAAAACCGGCTTGCTCGCACAGCCGCATCAGTTGAGCGGCCACAATCGATGACTGTTCGGCCGGTTTCATGATCACGGTATTGCCGGCGGCAAGCGCTGCAGTGCTCATGCCTGTGAGGATGGCGAGCGGAAAATTCCACGGGGCAATCACCGCCGCCACCCCCCGGCTGCGGTAGTGATAGCCGTTCGTCTCGCCTGGCAGATCGCGGTGCTGGGCTTGGGAAGTAAGTTTGAGGATTTGCAGGGCGTAGTAGCGACAAAAGTCGATGGCTTCTGAGACATCGGCGTCGGATTCGCGCCAGGGTTTGCCGGTCTCGTAGACGATCCAGGCGGTGAGGGTGGAGCGCTGTTGTTCCATCAGTTCGCCGAGGCGCTCCAGCAGGCGGGCGCGCGCTTGGGGGGTGGTTTTGCTCCAACTTTCCCAGGCGGTGTGGGCGATTTTGACTGCTTCGTCGGCCAGTTCGGCGTCGGCAAGACCGATCGCGCCCAGGACAGTCCCAGGTTCTGCCGGGTTGGCAACTGAGAGCGTGGGCAAACCTGTGCGCGCTTTGCCTCCCACCGTCGGCCAGTACGTCTGGCCAAAACGGGTGCGCACTTCGGCCAGCGCCGCCGCCAGCTTCTCGCGCTCCGCTGCCACCGCGAAGTCTCGATCCGGTGCATTGACAAATTCGCTGCCCAGCAGGTTCGGCGCCGCCTCACTGCTCGCCGCGGGGGGGGCCAGCAACCGCGCCACATCGCTGTCCGGACGCACACTCTGGCGCAAAAACGACGTGTTCGCCGTATTTTCCAACAACCGGCGAATCAAATACGCCATCCCGGGCAACAACTCTCCGTAGGGCGCGTACACCCGCAATCGCTCTCCCTGCTGCGCCACTCCCGCCTTGAGCGCATCCGCCATCCCGTAGAGCATCTGCACTTCAAAGGCCCGGCGCGGTACCCGGTTCTGGCGGGCCAGGGCAATCGCCAAAGCCGCCGTGCGCGCGTTGTGGCTGCCCACGGCGATGTGCACACTCTGATGATTCTCCATCAACAGGCGCAGGACTTTTTCGTACTGCGCGTCGGTGTCGGCCTTGCGGGTAAAGACCGGCACAGGCCAGCGCTGCTGGGCTGCGCGGATGACTTCGCCGTCCCAGTAGGCACCTTTGACCAAGCGCACAGTGACCGGATAGCCGCGTTCTTTTGACCAGGCGATGACATGGGCCGCGTCAAGTTCGGCGGAGCGCAGGTACGCCTGCAAACAAATGCCCGTGTCGAGCCAGTCGCGAAAATCCGGTTCGACCATGACCTCTTTAAAAATCTGCAAGATGAGGTCTTTGTGTTGGGATTGCTCCATGTCGATGTGCACGAAGGCGCCCAACTCCCGCGCCTTGAGCAAAATCGGCCGCAGGCGCGCCTTGACGTTGCGGCCGGTGGTGGCGGGGTCGATGGCGTCGAACTGGCTGTAGAGCGAAGTGAGCTTCAGGGCAAAATGCACCCGGGGCAGCAATTGCCCGTCCGCCCGGTCGATTTGGTCGATCACCGGCCAGCGCGATTGGGCGGCGTGCAGATCGCTCAGCAACTCCAGGTAGCGCTGCCGATACACCTCGGCCTCCGCCTCCGAGACCACCGCCTCACCGAGCAAGTCCAGCGAGACGGCCATGTTCTGAGAACGCAACTTCTCGATCGTCTTGACGGCGGTTTTGAGGTTCTCGCCGCAGATAAAACGGCGGGCCATCTGGCTGATGCCCTGGCGCAATCCCAGCGTCGCCACCGCCGCCGCGGGCGATCCCGGGTCGGCAAAATCGAGCGCCTTGGCCAGCGGCCCGGGCAAATTCACCGATCCCAGGTACTCCTGCAGGTGGGAGGAGACCTCGCGGTTGGTCTTGAGGGCGGGCAGGCAGTCGATGAAGCGAAACAGCTGCACGCGCAGCTCGTCGTCCGCCATCGCCCACTCCAGCAGCTTCTCGTCCCAAAAAGAGCGCTCAAAAAACGAAAATCGACTCTGCTGAGGGGCAGCGAGCAGCGATTGGCCGATGCGCTGGGTTTCGGATTCGATCGGATCGACGGTGAGCACGCGAGTCTCCCGGAATGGCGGCAATTCCATGGTAATCAAGAAAAAAACTGATTCTAAATGCCCCGCCGCGCTTAATATAGTTCCATCATTCGCAGTTGGTTGGCCTGGAGGAACCCGATGAACACGCTCATCAGCCTGCTTTTGCTCACCTTGATCATGTTGGCCGGTCCGGCGGTGATCGCCCTGTGGTACTTCCGGGGGCGGCAGGTTTAAGCCAACCGGTTGCAAGCGGTTCACCAGGGGCGGTACCACCGGTACCGCCCCTGGCTTTTGGGATTGACCACAGGCTACCGGGAGGATCCGGGGGCTGCCCTCTCCCTAGAGCATCGGTCCAGAACCAGTAGTTGACGGTAGAAGCCACATCCTCATTTCCTGGAGACGACCTCTACCGTCTTCGCTTATGCAGCCTCCTGAGTGGCGACCACCCGTGGAACCCTCGCCTGCCGAGCAGGCCATTGTGGGACGCATCCGTCGCGCCAAGCTCTTCAGCTTCCT
>JAESGW010000804.1_pt1 | contig 13542 bp, 11 predicted proteins | sample 9269791 | NCBI WGS metagenome assembly JAESGW01 (sample SAMN16773120, study PRJNA677053) | algae metagenome | isolation source: Aphanocapsa lilacina HA4352-LM1 and co-occurring heterotrophs from near cave... | place: USA: Maniniholo cave, near Haena, Kauai, HI | collected 2009-07-28 | reverse complement strand
CCCGCTGCTGACCATCGGCCGCAGGCTCCCGGACGCCGACGCGTCGCCGACCAGGATGCCCCCGAGGAGCCGGGTGCCGTCCTCGCTCACCACGAGCTTCTTGTAGACCCCGGCCACGGCATCGGAGTAGGTCAGCTCGAGGGCGCCGTCGGTCGTCGCGAACGCGTCGCCGAAGCTGGCGACGTCGACGCCGAGGAGCTTGAGCTTGGTGGACATGTCGGCGCCGGCGAAGGTGCCGGGCCCCTCCAGCAGGGCGTCGACGACGACCTCTGCCATGGCGTAGCCAGGCGCGACCAGGCCGTACATCGTGCCGCCCGGGGCGGCGCACTCGCCGATCGCGAAGACACGGGGATCGGCGGTGCGGCACTGCTCGTCGACCAGGACGCCGCCGCGCGGTGCCACCTCGAGGTCGCACTCGCGGGCGAGGGCGTCGCGGGGCCGGATGCCGGCGGAGAAGACGACGACCTGCGCCTCGATGACCTCGGTCGGGGCGCCCTCGTCGGTCCCGGCCTGCCTCACACGCAGGCCGGTGACCGCCTCGGTCTGGTCGGTGGTCGAGGTGCGAGCGGAGCGAGCCTCGAGACCATCACCACCGAGGATCTCCTCCGTGATCACGCCGGTGTGGACCGTCACGCCGAGCTTCTCGATGTGGCGCACGAGGGTGGCGCCGGCGGCACCGTCGAGCTGGACCGGCATCAGCCGGGGCGCCATCTCGACGACGTGCGTGTCGAGCCCGAGCTGCACGAGCGCGTTGGCCGCCTCCAGGCCGAGCAGCCCGCCGCCGATGACCACGCCGCTGGTCGCGCGCTCGCTGGCGGAGCTGATGGCCTCGAGGTCCTCGATCGTGCGGTAGACGAAGCAGCCGTCCTTGCCTCGACCCTCGACCGGCGGGACGAACGGCGCCGCGCCGGTGGCCAGCACCAGGACGTCGTACTCGTGGACGTTCACGGCGCCGGGGTTCGAGAGCAGGTCCCCGGCCGCGGACGGCGGCGAGACGACCGTGACCGTGCGCGCCTCGCGGTCGACCTCCGTCACGACGCTGTCGAGCACCAGCCGCACGCGCGGGTCGTCGTACGCCCCGCCGGGCAGCAGCGACAGCGCCTCCGAGCCCTGGCCGAACCAGCTCGTGAGCGCGACCCGGTCGTACGCCTCGCGAGGCTCCTCGCCGAGGACGAGGACGTCGTGGGTCTCGGTGAGCCCGCGCTCGACGGCGGCCTGGGCGAACCGGTGGCCCACCATGCCGTGCCCGACGACGACGATCCGCTGACGCTTGCCCGTTCCCATGCCGAGGACGGTAGGAACCGGATGTTGTCGGCGGCGTTCGGCAATGTTTCGGGCAGGAAAACTGGGCGGCACGGCCTCACCGCCGCGTCAGGAGCACCCGGCTCACCACCACCAGCCACACGGTCGCGAACACCACGCTGGCGAGGACGTCGGTGAGGTGGTGCGCCCCCTGGTAGAGCCGGGAGGGCGCCACCACGAGCGGCGCCAGGACCAGCGGCCAGGTCCAGCGTCGCCACGCCGGCCACGCCCAGCCGACCCAGAGCGCGATGCCGCCGTAGACCAGGATCGCCGTGGCCATGTGCCCGGACGGGTAGCTGTGGTCGGGGACCAGGCCCGGGTCGAGGATCTCGACGGGTGGGCGGTCGCGCGGTACGACGTGGGTCACGAGGACGTAGAGCGCGAGGTAGCCGCCGACCAGGAGGGTGAAGTAGACGACCGGGCGCCACGAGCGCACCACCCTCGCGGAGACGAGCGCGACGACGAGGGCGAGCGCCACGCCGACGATCGTGTCCGCGACGTGGCTGCCCGCGGCCGCGGCGGTGTCGAGACCGGGTGTGCGATGGGCGGCCAGCCACCTGATGAGCCGGTCGTCGGACGGCTCGACGACCGATGACAGCGGCCCGGTGATCAACCACCCCACCGCAAGGGCGGCCGCGACCAGGCCGGCCCAGGTGAGGGCCAGGATGCGTGCGGTTCTACGACGGCTCGGTCCGGTCACCCGCAGAGCGTGCCCGCTGGCGGGCCCCGGCGTCCTCACCCCCGGAGGGGGCGCCGAGGGGGCGCCGTCACCAGGGGCGGCCGGAGCTCCTCCGCTCGGTGCGGGGTCCGGCGTCGTACTCGAGGGCGCAGAACCGCTCGACCGCGTCCTTCGGCCCCGAGACGATGATCTCGGCGCCCTCGCGCAGGACGGTGCTGGGAGTGGCGTAGGTGAAGTCCTCGCCGACCGGCTTCACCCCGACCACCGTGATCCCGTACGCCTGCCGCACGCCGTAGCCGCCCAGGCTCCGGCCGATCAGGGCGCGCGGCGGCCGCGTCTTGGCGAAGGCGTAGCCGTCGTCGAACTCGATGTACTCGATCATCCGGCCGGTCACCAGGTGCGCGACCCGCTTGCCCATGTCGTGCTCGGGCCGGACGACGTGGTGGACGCCGATCTGGTCGAGGATCCGCGCGTGCGACTGGCTGATCGCCTTGGCCCACACGTGCCGGACGCCGAGCTCGAGGACGACCGACGCCGAGAGGATGCTCGCCTCGAGGTTCGTGCCGACGCCGACGACGGCGCGGTCGAACTCGGCGACGCCCAGCTCGCGCATGGCCTCGAGGTCGGTGGAGTCGGCCTCCACGACGTGCGTCAGCCGGCCGGCGAGCGAGCGCACGACCCGGGGGTCGGAGTCGACGCCGAGGACCTCGACGCCCTCCTTGGTGAGCTCGAGCGCGAGCGAGCGGCCGAACCGGCCGAGACCGACCACGACGACGCCCTGGGAGTCGTTCCTAGCCAATGAGGGGCCTTCCTTCGGGGAGTCGGTGCAGGTGCGAGCGGTCCCGCATCGCGAGCGCCGAGACCAGTGTGATGGGTCCCAGCCGCCCCACGAACATGAGAGCGACGAGGACGAGGTGGGCGGCTGTCGGGAGGTCGGCGGTGATGCCCGTCGACAGCCCGACCGTCGCGAACGCCGAGACGACCTCGAAGAGTGCGTCCTCGGTCGACACCGCGGCCAGCTGGAGGAGGACGAGCGTCGAGGCGACCACGGCGCCGACCGAGAGCAGTGCCACGGTCAGGGCCTGGCGGACGGCCCGCGGGTCGATGCGCCGACCGAAGGCGGTGGCGTCGGACTCGCCGCGCACCTCGGCCAGGATCGCGAAGAACAGCAGGAGGAACGTCGTCACCTTGATGCCGCCGGCCGTGCCCGCCGAGCCGCCTCCGATGAACATCAGGATGACGGTGCCCAGCAGCGTGCCCTCGCGCACCTGGCCGTAGTCGAGGCTGTTGAAGCCGGCCGTGCGTGGCATCACCGACTGGAAGAACCCGGCCAGGAGCCGGTCCGGTGTGCTCAGCGCCCCGAGGGTGGCGGGGTTGGACCACTCGCTCGCCGTGACGAAGACCGTGCCGAGCACCAGCAGGGCCGCGGTGGCGGCGAGCGTCATCCGCGTGTGCATGCTCCACGCCCACGTCGGGCGGAAGCGGCGGTAGAGCTCGAGCCACACCGGGAAGCCGAGACCGCCCGCGATGACCGCGAAGGCGATGGGCAGGCAGATCCACGGGTCCGACACGAAGCCCATGAGGCTGTCGCTGTAGAGCGCGAAGCCGGCGTTGTTGAAGGCCGAGATCGCGTGGAACACGCCGAGGTAGGCGGCATCTCCCCACGACTCGTCGTACCCCCAGGCGAACCGGAGCGTGAGCAGCACCGCCGTGATCGCCTCGAAGAGCAGGCTGATCGCCACGACACCCTTGAGCACCGTGCGGACGTCCCCGAGGCCGGTCGCCTTGGTCTCCGTCGCCGCCGTGAGCCGTGAGCGCAGCCCCAGCCGGCGGAAGACCAGCAGTCCGAGGAGGGACGCCAGGGTCATGATCCCGAAGCCGCCCACCTGGATCAGCGCGAGGATGACCACCTCGCCGAAGGTCGACCAGTAGGACGGCGTGTCCACCACGACGAGCCCGGTGACGCACACGGCGCTCGTGGACGTGAAGAGCGCGACCACGAAGGGCGCCCCCACCTCCTCGGTCCGCGCCTGCGGCAGCATCAGCAGCGCGGTGCCGGCCAGGACGGCGAGCGCGAAGGCCACCACCACGACCTGGGCCGGGTGCCGCAACCACGGGCCACCGTCACGGCGCCGGAGCCGTACGAGCGCTGTCGTCACACGGTCGAGGCTAGGGCAGACCACCCGGCCGGGGCCTCATCGCCGCATCAGCAGCGCCGAGTCGCCGAACTCGTGCCACAGGTAGCCCTCGGCCACCGCCGCGTCGTACGCCGCCTGCGTGAGGCGGGTGCCGGCGACCGACTCCACGAGGAGGAGGTGCGAGGCCATCGGGTCGTGCCAGCCGGTGACCAGGCCGTCGACCACGCGGGGCGGCTGCGCCGGGGAGACCACGCGGGAGGTCCAGCCGCGGCTGGCGACGACGTGCCGGCCGAGGACGGCCGACTCGATCGCGCGGGTGGCGGTCGTCCCGACCGCGACGACGCGGCCGCCGTTGTCGCGCGCCTGGTTGACCACCCGCGCACTGGTCGCCGGCACCTCGAACCACTCCGGCCCGGGCGCCTCCCCCGCCTCCTGGGACGAGACGCCGGTGTGCAGGGTGACCGGCGCGAGCTGCACACCGGCAGTCACCAGCCGGGTCACCAGCGAGGGGGTGAACGGCCGTCCCGCCGATGCCATCTCGGCGCTGCCGGGACGGGTGCCGAACACCGTCTGGTAGTCCGCGAGCGGGTAGCGGCGGTCGAGGTAGCCGTAGGCGATCGGCCGACCGTCCCGGGCGAGCTGCCGGTCCAGGTCGCCGCGCACCGACGCGCGCCAGAGCCGGTTGCCGGTGCCGGTGGGCGAGGACGCCCCCGCGGGCCACGGCGAGTCGAGGGTCAGGCGTACGTCCCCCACCCGGACGACCTCCCCGGCGCTGGCGTCGAGCACGGCGCGCGCGGCGTCGGGAGCCGTACGCAGCTCGACCACGCTGTCGCCGTCGTCGAGGCGGTGGGCGACGTGCAGCACCACGGCGCGCCCGGCCAGGTCGGCGTCGACCTCGGCCGCGACGGTGGCAGAGGTGTTCACCACCAGCACGTCGCCCGCGCGCAGGTGGTCGGGCAGGTCCCGGAACCGCCCGTGGGAGATGCCGTCCGGGGTGGCGACCAGCAGGCGCACCTCGTCGCGGTCGAGGCCGCGCGCCTCGGCGGGCTGCGGCGCGAACGAGGACGCCTCGAAGCGAGTGCGCGGTGTCTCGTGGAGGAGCGTCACCGGACCCCACCCCCGAAGTCCGCCGCGCGGTGGCGCCCGGGCTGCGGCCGCGCGTCGAGCAGCGCCAGCAACCGCGGCACCACCGTCTCCGGCAGCGGCCGGTCGGAGATGTCCTCACCGGGGAAGGCGTCCTGGTGCATGGCGGTGCGCATGTCGCCGGGGTCGACGACGTACGCCCGCAGCCCGGTCTCGGCGCCGTAGGTGAGCGTCACGTGATCGAGTGCCGCCTTGCTGGCGCCGTAGAGGCCCCACGTCTCGTAGTGCTCCACCGCGGCGTCCGAGCTGATCGAGAGCAGCACGCCGTCCGCCGCCCGCAGCCACGGCAGGAGCGCCGAGGTGAGGACCAGCGGCGCCCCGATGTTGGTCCGCCAGACCTGCTGGAGGTCGGCGAGGTCGACCTCGGCCAGGGGCCGCATCGGCAGCGGTCCGAGCGTGCTCGCGTTGTGCACCAGGAGGTCGAGCCGACCGCGGGCCGCCACCGCGGCGACGAGCTCCTCCCGGTGGTCGGCGTCGGTGAGGTCGCCGACGACGACCGTCACCTGGTCGGGGAAGTCCGCCTCCTTGAACTTCTCCTCGCTCCGTCCGTCGGTGACCACCGCCCATCCGCGGTGTGCGAGCTCCGTGGCCAGGGCCAGCCCGAGGCCGGCCGATCCCCCGGTGACGAGGGCCACCTGTGCTGTCGTGTTCTCAGTCATGACCCTATGCTTCAAGTTGAAGTGAACTTGAGTTCAAGGGATGGCGACAGATGGATGCGAAGGACCTTCTCCCGATGGGCGAGATCACGCGACGCAGCGGCTTCGCCGCGTCCGCGATCCGCTACTACGAGGCCGAGGGACTGATCGAGGCGCACCGCTCCGGAGGCGGGCAGCGTCGCTTCGAGCGCAGCGTGCTGCGCCGCCTCGCCTTCATCCGGGCGGCGTCCAACGTCGGTCTCAGCATCGAGGAGATCCGCGACGAGCTCGGGCGGCTGCCCGGCAACCGCACCCCGACCAAGGCCGACTGGCAGCGCATCTCACGCCACTGGGGCCGTCGGCTCGACGAGCAGATCGCCGCCCTCCAGCGGCTCAAGGGCGGTCTCGACGGCTGCATCGGCTGCGGGTGCCTGAGCCTGCGCTCGTGTGCCTTCTCCAACCCCGACGACGTCCACGGCGGCGACGGGGCCGGTGCGCGGCTGCTGCCCGACTCGCTGCGCCGGCCGCACCCGACCAGGCGGGCCGCCCAGGGGTCCTGACGGGCGGCCCGGACCTCGAGCTCGTGCACGAGCGGCGGAGCCCGACGCGTACGGGTCGCGCGGGTCCGCCACGATGGACTTCCACCCGTACGCGTGGAAGTTCAGGCCGGAGCCGCGGGTCCGGGCTCCTCCCCCACGGCGAACAACGTCAGCTGCATCCCGTCCGACGCGGCGACGCGGGCGTTGCGGTCGCCCCAGGGCGTGTCGACGGCCGGCGCGACGGCTGTGGCGCCGGCGGCGACCAGGTCAGCGGCGGCCGTGTCCGCGTCCGGCACCTGCAGCGCGAACCGCACCGTCCCTGACACCCGGTGCCCGACCTCGAGGTCGTCGACCATCGCGGCCTGCGCCTCGTCGAACAGCTCCAGGGTCGCGCGACCGGCGTCGAGCAGCAGCACCCGGCCCTGCTCGCTGCTCCAGTCGGCCACCTCGGGCAGCCCGAGCGCGTCGCGGTAGAGGCGTACGGCGGCATCGAAGTCGTCGACGGTGAGCGTGATCCGGAACTCCTGCACCTCGGTCATGGGGTCGATGGTCGCGGCTCGGGTGCACCCGAGGTCAAGGGCTCGCCCGGACCGATCCGGAACCGTCCGATCTCCGTCACGCCGTCCCGGGCGTAGAGCGGGATGTCGGCTGCCTCCGACCCGGGGTCCGCCAGCACCTCGGCCAGGGTCCTCGCCGGCTGGGGTCGATCGTCGGCACGGACGAAGCCGCACCGGCCGTCGGTGCCGTACGCCGCGACCAGGTCCGGGCCCGGGTCGTCCTCGTCGATCCCGGCGCCGGAGCCGTAGGTCATCCCGTTGGCGTTGACCGGGTACGGCGGTGCGGCGGGCAGGCGGGGACAGTCCTCGAAGACCATCTCGGCGGCCACCTCGGCCGCGCGGGCGCTGGGGTCGATCGCCCGGTCCACCGGCTCGGGCTCCCCGGACGCGGCCACCACCTGCTGCACCTGCACCCCGCCGAGGAACCCGAGCACGATCGCGGCGGCGCCGAGCGCGCTCCTGACGAACACGTTCCTGACGAGCATGGGGGTGGGACGAGGCCGGGCGCGGAGAAGTTGTCGGTCTCGAGGCTCGCTCCGCTCACACCTCACCCGCCGAGGAGCGCGGCGACGGGCGTCGGGCTGCTCTCGACCAGCCGGCGCACGACGTCGGCGCAGCCGCCGCACCCGGTCGTCGCGCGCGTCCGGTCGACGCACTCCCCCACCGTGCCGCAGGCGCGGACCTCTCCGGCGCTGACCCCGGCGCAGGCACAGACCTCGGCCTCGTCGGGCAGGGACGTCGGCTGGTCAACCGCCTCGGGCAGCAGGAGCTGCCCGGGCTCGTCGGGGCCGAGCAGGGTGCCGCGGTCGTAGAGCTGGGTGATGAGCCCGACGCGCGAGAGGTCGCCGACCAGCGCGGCCGCGACGATCCGGCCGCCCTGCACGACCAGCCTGCGGTGCGAGCCGGAGATGGGGTTGGTCACCTCGACGACCTCGCCCTCGGCGCGCTCCGGGTCGCCAAGCACGGCGACCTCCAGCCCGGTGGCCCGCAGCCGCGCGACGCTGCGCCCGCCGTCGTACGCCGCGTCCTCGCCGCGGAGCACGCGGGCGAGCACCTCGGCCTGCTCCCACGCCGGCGAGACGTTGCCGGTCGTGCGCCGGCGGTGCTCGGCACAGTCGCCGATCGCGTGGATGCGGTCGTCGGTGACGCTGGTGAGGGACGCGTCGACGACCACGCCCCGCCCCACCATCAGCCCGGCGCGCCGGGCCAGCGCAGTCGACGGCCGGCCGCCGGCGGTGAGCACGACGAGGTCCGTCGGCAGGACGTAGCCGTTGTCGAGGCGCAGGCCCTCGTCGGTGAGGCGTACGGCGCGGGCGCCCGTGTAGACCTCGGTGCCCAGGCGGCGCAGGTCGCGCGCGAGCACCCGGCCGGCACCGGGACCCACCTGGCTCGCGAGGAGGTGGTCCGCACCCTCGACGACCTCGGTCCGCAGCCCGCGCACCGACAGCGCGCGGGCGACCTGCAGGCCGAGCAGCCCGCCGCCGACGACGACGGCGCGCAGGTCCGGGGCCAGGGAGTCCTCGAGCCGCCGGCAGTCCGCGAGCGACCGGAAGGCATGGACCTTCGGGTGCAGCGTGCCGTCGCGACGCACCAGGCCGCGGATCGGCGGCAGGGTGGGGATCGACCCGCAGGCCAGGACGAGCCGGTCGAAGGCGAGTCGTTCCCCGTCGACGAGGACGACCTCGCCCGCGTCGCGGTCGATCTCGGGGACCCGCGCCCCGAGGCGCAGTCCGACCCCGTGGTCGGCGAACCACTCCTCCGAGCGCAGGGTCAGCGCGGACGGGGCGTGGGTGCCCTCGAGGACAGCCGAGAGCAGGATCCGGTTGTAGGGCGCGTGCGGCTCGTCGGCGAGCACGGTCACGGCGAACCGGTCGTCGCCGGCGAGGTGCTCGGCGAGGCGGACCGCGGCCATCCCGCCGCCGACGACGACGATCCGCTGCGGGTGCTCAGCCATGCGTCACCGAGGCCGCGCAGACCTTGAACTCCGGCATCCGCGACGCCGGGTCGAGGGCGTCGTTGGTGAGCCGGTTGGCGCCGACCCAGTGGAACGGCACGAAGACGGTGTCCGGCCGGATCGTGGCCACCACCCGCGCCGGCGCGGTCATCTCGCCGCGGCGGGTCGCGACGCGTACGGGCTCCCCGGTCGTGACGCCGAGGCGCCCGGCCAGCAGCGGGTGCAGCTCGACGAACGGGCCGTCGTCGGGCAGCGAACGCACGCGCCGGGTCTGGGCGCCGGACTGGTACTGGGCCAGGACCCGGCCCGTCGTGAGGTGGATCGGGTAGTCCCCGCACGGCTGCTCGGCGGCGCCGCGGTGCTCGACGACCAGCATCCGGGCGCGGCCGTCGGGGTGGGCGAAGGAGTCGGCGAAGAGCCGCTCGCCACCCCAGAACACGCCCTGCTCGGCGCGGATCTGGTCGTAGGTGATCGTGGAGTAGTCGGCCGGGCCGCCCTCCGAGGCCCGCCCGAGCTCGACGAAGACCTCCTCCGGGTCGGTCGGGAACGATGCCGACGACCCCAACCGTTCCGCGATGCCGGCGATGACCTCGAGGTCGGAGCGCACGCCGGCCGGTGGCGTGATCGCCTGCTGCCGCAGCACCACCCGGCCCTCGAGGTTGGTCATCGTCCCGGTCTCCTCGGCCCACTGCGTCACCGGCAGCACCACGTCGGCGATCGCCGCGGTCTCCGACATCACGATGTCGCACACGACCAGCAGGTCGAGCGACTCCAGCCGCTGCGTGACCCGGGTGGCGCGCGGCGCGCTGACGACGATGTTGGATCCGTGGACGAGCAGCGCGGAAGGCCCCTCGGGCGTGCCGAGGGCGTCGAGCAGCTCGTACGCCGACCGACCGGGGCCGGGCAGCGAGTCGGGGTCCACGCCCCACACCCCCGCCACGTGCGCGCGGGCCGCGGGGTCGTCGATGCGGCGGTAGCCCGGCAGCTGGTCGGCCTTCTGGCCGTGCTCCCGGCCGCCCTGGCCGTTGCCCTGCCCCGTGAGGCAGCCGTAGCCGGCGCCCCGTCGGCCGACCATCCCGAGGGCCAGCGCGACGTTGATCCAGGACAGCACCGTGTCGGAGCCCGTCGAGTGCTGCTCGGCGCCGCGGGCGGTGAGCACCATGACCCGCGGCGAGCCGGCGAGCATCGCTGCGAGCGCGCGCACCTCGTGCGCGTCGATCCCGGTCACCCGCTCGACCCGCTCGGGCCACCAGGCCGCGACCGAGTCGCGGACCGCGCCCCAGCCGGTCGTGCGCTCGGCGACGTACGCCTCGTCGACCGCGCCACCGGCGACGAGCAGGTGCAGCACCCCCAGCGCCAGCGCGAGGTCGGTGCCCGGCACCGGCTGGAGGTGGAGGTCGGCGCGGTCGGCCGTGGGCGTGCGCCGCGGGTCGATCACCACGACGCGACCGCCGCGCTCGCGCAGCCGGTCGAGGTGCCGGGCGGCGGGCGGCATCGTCTCGGCGAGGTTCGACCCCACGAGCACGAGGACGTCGGCCTCCTCCACGTCGGCCAGCGGGAACGGCAGCCCGCGATCGATCCCGAAGGCCCGGATCCCCGCCGAGGCGGCCGACGACATGCACCAGCGGCCGTTGTAGTCGATCTGCGAGGTGCCGAGCGCGACACGGGCGAGCTTGCCGAGGGCGTACGCCTTCTCGTTGGTCAGGCCGCCACCGCCGAAGACCGCGACCCCGTCCGGGCCCTTCGCGGCCTGCGCCGCACGGATCCCGGCCACCACCCGGTCGAGCGCGTCGTCCCAGGTCACCGCGGACCACTCGCCGGTGTCCCGGTCCCGCACGAGCGGCGAGGTGAGCCGCTCGCGACCGCCGTACAGCCCGGCAGCGGACCAGCCCTTGCGGCACAGCGCGCCCTCGTTGACGGGGAACTCCTCCCACGCCGACACCTCCGGCGCACGCCTGCCGGTGAGGCGCATCCCGCACTGCAGCGAGCAGTAGGGGCAGTGGGTCTCGGTCGCCACGGACTCGGTCGCCCCTCAGATCCCGGCGCCGGCCAGGCTGTGCGCGCGGACCTCGGCGGGGCGACGCAGGTAGACCGCCCACGTCACCGCGCCGCAGACGACGTAGAAGGCGGTGAAGACCAGGAAGGCGCCCTTGGTGGCGGACATCGGGTCGGCGACCCACGGTGCGCTGAAGGCCATCGGGATGAGGAAGCCGCCGATGGCGCCCACCGCTCCGATGACACCGATCGCGGCGGAGGCCTGCTTGGTGCCGGCCAGCAGGGCGGCGGTGCGCTCCGGGGTGCCGGGCGTGGTGGCGCGCTCGGCCTCGGTGCGCCAGATCGCGGGGATCATCTTGTAGGTCGAGCCGTTGCCGATGCCGGTGGCGGCGAAGACGCAGAGGAAGAAGCCCAGGAACCACGGGAACCACGACTGGTTGGCGGAGGCGATCGCCGGGTCCGCGGTCGGGTTCGGGGTGAGCTGCACGAGCGTCCACAGCACCGCCAGGGTGAAGACGACCATCGCGCCGAACGCGCCCAGCGTCACCTTCGCACCGCCGAGGCGGTCGGCGAGCCAGCCGCCGAACGGCCGGGTCGCCGATCCGACGAGGGCGCCGAGGAAGGCGAAGTAGGCGAAGTAGATGCCCGTCCCGAGCGGCGCCGGCTCCGGCACCCAGAAGTTCAGCTTGATGAGCAGCGGCATGGCGGCGGAGTAGCCGATGAACGAGCCGAAGGTGCCGATGTAGAGGAACGCCATGATCCAGGTCTGCCGCTTGCGCACGACCTGCAGCTGCTCGCGGGGCGAGGACGTCGCGGTGCTCAGGTTGTCCATGAAGAAGTACGCCGCGAGGGTCGCCACGACCGCGAGGCCGGCGTACACCCACGCCGCGCGCTGCAGGTCGATCCCGCCCTCGGACGCCTTGACCAGGCCGAAGATCCCGGCGCCACCGACGATGACCGGCAGGAACAGCTGGATCAGCGCGACGCCGACGTTGCCGCCCGCGGCGTTGAGGCCCAGCGCCGCGCCCTTCTTGGCCGCGGGGTAGAAGAAGTTGATGTTCGCCATCGAGCTGGCGAAGTTGCCACCGCCGAGGCCGGCCGTGGCGGCGATGAGGCAGAACACCCAGTACGGCGTCTCCGGCCGCTGCACCGCGTACGCGAACCCGAGCGTGGGAACCAGCAGCAGCGCCGCGCTCGCCATCGTCCAGTTGCGGCCACCGAACCTCGGCACCGCGAAGGTGTAGGGCAGCCGCAGCATCGAGCCGACGAGGTTGGGCAGCGCCACGAGCAGGAAGAGCTGCTGCGGCGTGTAGTCGAAGCCGGTCGCCACGAGGAAGGCCGAGCTCACGCTCCAGATCAGCCACACGGAGAAACCGAGGTGCTCGGCGAAGATCGACCAGACCAGGTTGCGCCGGGCGACCCGGCGCCCGGTCGTCTCCCAGAACTCGGCGTCCTCCGGGCGCCAGTCCTCGATCCAGCGGCGGGTGCGACGGGGGGTGGTGGGGGTGCTCATGGCGAGGAGCCTCGGCCCGCGATGTGACACCCGCCCTGCGCACCGGTGCCGGAGCCGTCAACTTCTCCTCACGACCTCACGCGCACCTCCGCTGAGGGAGTCGTCCGGCGAGTCTGGTCGAAATCTCCCTTCCATGATGTGGTTGAAGGGTGCACAATCCCGGGGGACGGAGTGGGGACCCGGGAGCTCGGCCCGGTCTGGGGAAGAGGACCTCGATGACCGAGCGACAGCACGAGGTCGCCGCATGGGGCGACCCCGACTCGCTGCAGCAGCGCGTCGCGGGCTTCGTCGCGTCCGGGCTGCACGAGGGCGCCCGCGTCGTCATCATCAGCCGTTCCGCGCACCGCGGCGGGCTGGACGACCTCCTCTCCGCCCAGGGTCTCGACGTCGCGCGCGCCCGGCGGGACGGCCACCTCACCACCCTCGGCGCCGACGAGTCGCTGGACGGCCTCATGGTCGGCGGACGCCTCGATCCTGACCGGTTCGACGCGTTCGTACGCCCCCTCCTGGCCGCGGGCGACCGGCCGCTCCACGCGTACGGCGAGATGGTCGCGCTGCTCTGGGAGCGGGGCGAGGTGGCGGCCGCCCTCGAGCTGGAGTCGATGTGGAACGCCGTGATCGCCGGCCGCCCGGGCCGGCTCCTCTGCGCCTACCCCGCTGGCGAGCTCGCGGCCGCCGACCTCGGTGACGTGGCCCGGCTGTGCGGCCTGCACGACCGCGTCAGCCTCGCCGGACCGCACCCGGGCGCCGGCGCGACGGCCCGGGTCGGCGACGTGGTGTGGTCGAGCGTGCACCTGCCCGTGCCTGCTGCCGTGGGGTCCGTACGCCGCTTCGTGCGCGACGCCCTGACCGGCTGGGGGCTCGACGACCTCGTCGGCGACGCCGTGCTCGTCACCTCCGAGCTGGCGACCAACGCGGTCACGCACGGCGGCTCGCCGTTCCGCACCTCCCTCGTGCGCGGCGACCGGGCGGTGCGCGTCTGCGTGGAGGACGGGTCCCGCACCTGGCCCGAGCTCCACCACGCCCTGCCGGGCGACCAGGACGGCCGGGGCATGGCCATCGTCGCGAGCCTCTCGCGTCGCACGGG
>JAESGW010000802.1_pt1 | contig 13708 bp, 11 predicted proteins | sample 9269791 | NCBI WGS metagenome assembly JAESGW01 (sample SAMN16773120, study PRJNA677053) | algae metagenome | isolation source: Aphanocapsa lilacina HA4352-LM1 and co-occurring heterotrophs from near cave... | place: USA: Maniniholo cave, near Haena, Kauai, HI | collected 2009-07-28 | reverse complement strand
CGGCCTCGAGCTCGACGACCTCAAGGCGCTGCGCACGTGGGGCTCCAAGACGCCGGGCCACCCCGAGCTCGGCCACACCGCGGGCGTCGAGGTCACCACCGGCCCCCTCGGCCAGGGTGTCGGCAACGCCGTCGGCATGGCCCTGTCGGGCCGCCGGGTCCACGGCATGCTCGACACCGACGCCGCACCGGGCGAGGGCGTGTTCGACCACCAGGTCTACGTCCTGGCCTCCGACGGCGACCTCCAGGAGGGCGTGAGCTCGGAGGCGAGCTCGATCGCCGGCACCCAGAAGCTCGGCAACCTCACCGTCATCTACGACCGCAACCGCATCTCGATCGAGGGCGACACCGACATCGCCTTCACCGAGGACGTCGCGGCCCGCTACGAGGCGTACGGCTGGCACGTCCAGACCGTCGACTGGACCAACGGCGGCACCGACTACGTGGAGGACGTCCCCGCCCTCTACGCGGCGATCCGCAAGGCCCACGGCGTGGCCGACAAGCCCTCGCTGATCGTGCTCGACACGGTCATCGCCTGGCCCGCGCCCAACGCGCAGGGCACCGAGGCCGCCCACGGCAGCGCCCTCGGCGCCGACGAGGTCGCGGCCACCAAGAAGATCCTCGGCTTCGACCCCGAGCAGACTTTCGAGGTGCCGCCGGGCGTGCTGGAGCAGACCCGCGGGCTGCGCGAGCGCGGCGCCGCCTGGCACGCCGCATGGAACGAGGAGCACGCCGCGTGGGCCGAGGCCCACCCGGAGTCCGCCGAGCTGCTCCACCGGCTGGAGCGCCGCAAGCTGCCCGTCGACCTCGCCGACGCGCTGCCGAGCTTCACCGCCGACGAGAAGGGCGTCGCCACCCGGTCCGCGTCGGGGAAGGTGATCAACGCCCTCGCACCGGTCCTCCCCGAGCTGTGGGGTGGCTCCGCCGACCTGGCCGGGTCCAACAACACGACCATCACCAGCGCTCCCTCGGTCGGGCCCGAGGTCGCCGAGGTCGGCGACTGGAGCACCGACCCGTACGCCGGCCGGGTCCTGCACTTCGGCATCCGCGAGCACGGCATGGGCGCGATCATGAACGGCATCGCCGCCGACCGGCTCACCCGCGTCTTCGGCGGCACGTTCCTCACGTTCTCCGACTACATGCGCGGCGCCGTGCGCGTGGCCGCGCTGAGCAAGCTGCCGGTCACCTACGTCTGGACCCACGACTCGATCGGGCTCGGCGAGGACGGTCCGACGCACCAGCCGATCGAGCACCTGGCCGCGCTGCGCGCCATGCCGGGCCTCGACGTCGTGCGCCCGGCGGACGCCAACGAGACCGTCGCCGCGTGGTACGAGATCCTCCACCGCACCGACTCCCCCGCCGCCCTGGCGCTCACCCGTCAGAACGTGCCGGTCTTCCCGCGCGGCGAGGAAGAGGCGACCGGCCAGGTCTGGGGTTCCACCGAGGGCGTGGCCCGCGGCGCGTACGTGCTCCTCGACGCCGACAAGGGCACGCCCGACGTGATCCTCGTCGGCACCGGGTCCGAGGTCCAGCTCGCCGTCGAGGCCCGCGCCCTGCTCGCCGCCGACGGCATCGACGCCCGCGTGGTGTCGATGCCGTGCCTGGAGTGGTTCGAGGAGCAGGACGAGTCCTACCGCGACACCGTCCTGCCGCCCTCGGTCAAGGCCCGCGTCTCCGTCGAGGCCGGCGTGAAGCAGGGCTGGCGCGAGATCGTCGGCGACAACGGGCGGATTGTGTCGATCGATCGCTACGGCGCGTCCGCCGACTACGCCCGGATCTACACCGAGCTCGGCGTCACCGCCCAGGCCGTCGCCGACGCGGCCCGCGACTCCGTCGCCGTCGTCACCGCCTGACCACCCCAGGATCACTCAGGACCACCCACCCACCCAGCACGGGAGGCACATCCATGAACGACCGCCTGAAGGCCCTGGCCGACGCCGGGGTGTCCATCTGGCTCGACGACCTGTCCCGCGAGCGCCTCGAGACCGGCAACCTCGCCGACCTCGTCGAGAGCAGCCACGTCGTCGGCGTCACCTCCAACCCGGCGATCTTCCAGGCCGCGCTGGCCGACGGCGAGCGCTACGACGCCCAGGTCCGCGACCTCGCGGCCGAGGGCGCCGACGTGGACCGCGCCACGCTCGTCATCACCACCGACGACGTGCGCGAGGCCTGCAAGGTCATGCGCCCGGTCTTCGACGCCACCGACGGCGTCGACGGCCGCGTGTCCATCGAGGTGTCCCCCGGCCTGGCGCACGACACCGCGCAGACGGTGGCGGAGGCCGCCGAGCTCTACAAGACCGTCGGCGAGCCCAACGTGATGATCAAGATCCCCGGCACCGAGGCGGGCTGGCCGGCCATCACCGAGACGGTGGCCGCAGGCATCTCCGTCAACGTGACGCTGATCTTCGGCCTCGAGCAGTACCGCAACGTGATGGAGGCGTACGTCTCCGGCCTCGAGCAGGCGGCGGACAACGGCCACGAGCTCGCCGACATCCACTCGGTGGCCTCGTTCTTCGTCTCGCGCGTCGACACCGAGATCGACAAGCGGCTCGAGGCGACCACGGAGGGTCCCGGCACGGATCCGGCCCTGCGCGGCAAGGCCGGCGTCGCCAACGCTCGGCTGGCCTTCCAGATGTACGAGGAGTTCTTCAGCGGGGCGCGCTGGGAGGCCCTCGAGGCCAAGGGCGCGCGCAAGCAGCGGCCGCTGTGGGCCTCGACGGGCGTCAAGAACCCCGACTACGACGACACGATGTACGTCGTGGACCTGGTCGTCGAGGACACCGTCAACACCATGCCGGAGAAGACCCTCCAAGCGGTCGCCGACCACGGCGAGGTGCGCGGCGACCGGGTCCGTCCCTTCTACGACGACGCCGCGGCCCACATGGCGGCGCTGGCCGAGGCCGGCATCGACTACGACGACGTGATCGCCGTGCTGATCGCCGAGGGCGTCGACAAGTTCGTCGTCGCCTGGGACGAGCTCCAGACCACGCTCTCGGCCTCGCTCGACGCCGCACGGGCATGAGCGCCCGATGACTGTCCGGGAGCCGGTCGACCCCACGACGACCGCGGCGTGGGCCCGGCTCGCCGACCTCGCAGAGGCGTACGAGCCCGACCTGCGCGCGGCGCTGACGCCGTCGTGGGTCGAGCACCAGACGCTGCGCGCGGGCGACCTGCACGTCGACCTGTCGAAGAACCTGTTCGACGACGGCATCGACACCACCCTGCTGCGGCTCGCCGACGAGGTGGGCGTGCTGGCCCGGCGCGACGCGATGCTCGCGGGCGAGCGGATCAACGTCACCGAGGACCGCGCCGTGCTGCACACCGCGCTGCGGCTGCCCCCGGACGCGTCCCTCACCGTCGACGGGCAGGACGTGGTGGCCGACGTTCACGAGGTGCTCGGCCGGGCGTACGCCTTCGCCGAGCGGGTGCGCTCGGGTGACTGGACCGGCGTCACCGGCCGGCGGATCGAGACGGTCGTCAACATCGGCATCGGCGGCTCCGACCTCGGCCCGGTGATGGCCTACGAGGCGCTCGAGCCCTACCGGCAGGAGGGCCTGACCTGCCGGTTCATCAGCAACATCGACCCGACCGACGCCGGTCAGAAGCTCACGGGGCTCGACCCCGAGACGACGCTGTTCATCGTCTCCAGCAAGACCTTCGGCACGCTCGAGACGCTCACCAACGCGCGGCTGTGCCGCGCCTGGCTGCTCGACCGGCTCCCCGCGGGGGCCGACGCCGACGCCGCGGTCGCCCAGCACTTCGTGGCGGTCTCGACCGCGCTGGACAAGGTCGCCGACTTCGGCATCGACCCCGAGAACGCCTTCGGTTTCTGGGACTGGGTCGGCGGCCGCTACTCGATGGACTCCGCCATCGGCCTGTCCCTGATGGTGGCGATCGGCCCGGAGCACTTCGGCGAGATGCTCGCCGGCTTCCACACGATGGACGAGCACTTCCGCACCGAGCCCGCCGTCTCCAACGTGCCGCTGCGGATGGGCCTGCTCAACGTCTGGTACGCCAGCTTCCTCGGCGCGCACACCCACGCGGTGCTGCCCTACGCGCAGCTGCTGCACCGGTTCCCGGCCTACCTCCAGCAGCTCACGATGGAGTCCAACGGCAAGAGCGTGCGCTGGGACGGCAGCGCCGTCGACTACGACACCGGCGAGGTCTTCTGGGGCGAGCCGGGCACCAACGGCCAGCACGCGTTCTACCAGCTGATCCACCAGGGGACGCGCCTGGTGCCGGCCGACTTCATCGCCTTCGCCCAACCGGCGTACGAGCTGACGGACGTCACCCCCGACGGGCAGAGCGTCGACGTCCACGAGCTGTTCCTGGCCAACTTCTTCGCCCAGACCAAGGCGCTCGCGTTCGGCAGGACCGCCGAGGAGGTGCGGGCGGAGGGCGTCGCCGAGGAGCTGGTGTCGGCCCGGACGTTCCCCGGCAACCGGCCCACGACCTCGATCATGGCGCCCGCCCTCACCCCGTCCGTGCTGGGCCAGCTGGTGGCGCTCTACGAGCACATCACCTTCGTCCAGGGCGCGGTGTGGGGCATCGACAGCTTCGACCAGTGGGGCGTCGAGCTCGGCAAGGTGCTCGCCCAGGAGCTCGGGCCCGCCGTGGCCGGCGACGCCGCCGTCGCCGCCGAGCAGGACCCCTCGACACAGTCCCTCATCGCCTACTACCAGGAGAACCGGAGCCGATGACGACCCGGAACCCGCTGCGCGACCCGCAGGACCGCCGCCTGCCACGCATCGCCGGCCCGTGCGGCATGGTGCTGTTCGGCGTGACCGGCGACCTGTCGCGCAAGAAGGTCATGCCGGCCATCTACGACCTCGCCAACCGTGGCCTGCTGCCGCCCGGCTTCAGCCTGGTCGGGTTCGCGCGGCGCGACTGGGCCGACCAGGACTTTGCCCAGATCGTGCACGACGCCGTCAAGGAGCACGCCCGTACGCCCTTCCGCGAGGAGGTCTGGCGCCAGCTCGCCGAGGGCTTCCGCTTCGTGCCGGGCGACTTCGACGACGACGCCGCGTTCGACCAGCTGCGCCGCACCGTCGAGGAGCTCGACCAGCTGCGCGGCACCGGCGGCAACATGGCCTTCTACCTCGCGATCCCGCCGTCCTTCTTCGGCACGGTGGTGGGCCAGCTGAAGGAGCACGGGCTCGCCGACCCCGGCCCGGACCAGTGGCGCCGGGTCGTGGTCGAGAAGCCGTTCGGCCACGACCTCGAGTCGGCCCGCGAGCTCAACGAGACCCTCGCCGGGGTCTTCCCCTCCGGCTCGGTCTTCCGCATCGACCACTACCTGGGCAAGGAGACGGTCCAGAACATCCTCGCGATGCGGTTCGCCAACAACATGTTCGAGCCGATCTGGAACGCCAACTACGTCGACCACGTGCAGATCACGATGGCCGAGGACATCGGCATCGGCGGGCGCGCCGGCTACTACGACGGCATCGGTGCCGCCCGCGACGTCATCCAGAACCACCTCCTCCAGCTGATGGCGCTCGTGGCGATGGAGGAGCCCATCGCCTTCGACGCCGAGAGCCTGCGCATCGAGAAGCAGAAGGTCCTCGCCTCGACCACGCTGCCGCCGCGACTCGACACCACCACCGCCCGCGGCCAGTACGCCGCCGGGTGGGCCGGTGGCGAGAAGGTCAACGGCTTCCTCGACGAGGAGGGCATCAAGAAGACCTCCACCACCGAGACGTTCGCCGCCATCACCGTGCACGTCGAGACCCGGCGCTGGGCGGGGGTGCCGTTCTACCTCCGCACCGGCAAGCGGCTCGGCCGCCGCGTCACCGAGGTGGCCGTCGTCTTCAAGCGTGCGCCGCACCTGCCGTTCAGCCAGACCTCGACGGAGGACCTGACCCAGAACGCGCTCGTCATCCGGGTCCAGCCCGACGAGGGCATGACCATGCGGTTCGGGTCGAAGGTGCCGGGCACCGCGATGGAGATCCGCGACGTCAACATGGACTTCGCCTACGGCGGCTCGTTCACCGAGGCCAGCGCCGAGGCGTACGAGCGGCTCATCCTCGACGTGCTGCTCGGTGACCCGCCGCTCTTCCCCCGCCACGAGGAGGTCGAGCTGTCCTGGAAGATCCTCGACCCGGTGATCGACCACTGGGCCAGGAAGGGCAAGCCGGAGGCGTACGACTCCGGCACGTGGGGACCCCCGTCAGCCGACAAGATGCTGGCCCGCGACGGCCGTACGTGGAGGAGGCCGTAACCATGACCTCACCCCACGAAGCTGCTCGCTCCCCCCGCAACGCTTCACCCCACGACACAGTGCCCTCCTCCGCTTCGCTCCCCCGGTTCACTGTCCCGCGGGGACCCCGAGCGGCTCCTTCCGCTCCCACCTTCGAGGGGACCCCGAGATGATCGAGCTGATCGACACCAACTCCTCGAAGATCGCCGCCGAGTTCGTGCGGGCGCGCACCCGCGCCGGCAGCCCGGCGATGGGCATGGTGATGACGCTGGTCATCGTCGCCCCCGAGGACGACGCCGCCGAGGCGATGGCCGCGGCCAAGCGCGCCTCGCGCGAGCACCCCTCCCGGGTGCTCGGGGTGATCCTGGGCGACGCCCGCGGGGCGGCGCAGGTCAACGCGCAGGTCGGCAGCGGCGACGGCTGGGGCGGCGAGACCGCGCTCATCCGCCTCAAGGGCGAGGTCGTCAAGCACGCCGAGTCCGTGGTGCTGCCGCTGCTGCTCCCCGACTCCCCCGTCGCCATCTGGTGGCCGACCTCGGCGCCCGCCGACCCGGCCGCCGACCCGCTCGGCGCCCTCGCCCAGCGTCGCATCACCGACTCCGCCGCCGTGTCGCGCGGCAAGTCGACCGCGATGCTCAACCAGTGCGAGACCTACGCGCCGGGCAACACCGACCTGAGCTGGACCCGGCTCACGCCGTGGCGGGCGCTGCTCGCCGCCGCGCTCGACCAGCACCCGCTGAAGGTCACCGGCGCCCGCGTGGTCGCCGAGCGCGTGAGCCCCAGCGCCGACCTCCTCGTCGCCTGGCTCTCCGACCGCCTGAAGGTCGACGTCACGCGCGGCAGCTCCGACGGCCCCGGCATCACCGAGGTCAGCATGGACACCAAGGAGGGCGCCATCCGGATCTCGCGCGCCGACGGGCGGCTGGCGACCTTCTCCTCCCCCCACCGTCCCGACCGGCCCGTCGCGCTTAAGCGCCGCGAGGTCCCCGCCCTGCTGTCCGAGGAGCTGCGCCGCCTCGACGAGGACGACGTGTACGCCCAGGTCGCGGCCCGACTCGTGAAGCTCAGGAGTGCGAAGTGAACGAACCCGAGATCCGCCGCCACGACGACGCCGACGTCCTCGTCGGTGACGTCGCCTCGGCGCTGCTCGACCGGATCGAGGCGGCCCAGGCGCGCGGCGAGGTCCCCCACATCGGTCTCACCGGCGGCTCGATCGCCGAGGAGCTCCACCGCGAGCTCGCCCGGCGGGCCTCGGACTCGTCGGTCGACTGGGCGCGCGTGGCGTTCTGGTGGGGCGACGAGCGCTTCGTCCCGGCCGACTCGCCCGACCGCAACGCCGGCCAGGCCCGCGCGGCTCTTCTCGACCACGTCCCCGTCGACCCGGCCCACGTCCACGAGGTGCCCGCCAGCGACCAGGTCGCGACGGCCGAGGACGCAGCCGAGGCGTACTCCGCGGCCATCCGCGAGCAGGGCGTCGGGTTCTTCGAGGTGCTGATGCTCGGCATCGGCCCCGACGGTCACTGCGCCTCGCTCTTCCCCGGGCACGCCGCCCTCGAGGCCCGCGACGCGATCGCCGTGGCCGTCCACGACTCGCCCAAGCCGCCGCCGGACCGCGTGACCCTCACGTTCGAGGCGATGGAGCGCTGCCGGGCCGTCTGGTTCATCGCCAGCGGCGAGGGCAAGGCCGAGGCAGTGGCGCGTGCCCTCGCCGACAACGGCACCGTGGCCGAGACCCCCGCCCGGGGCGTACGCGGCGACGAGACGATCTGGTGGCTCGACGAGGCCGCCGCCTCCGCCCTCTGAGCCACACGTGAGCGGGCACTTCGTGCCCGTCCTGCGTGCCGAGCGGGCACGTCCTCACGCGTGAGCGCGGTGACCGGGCACGTCCTCACGCGTGAGCGCGGTGACCGGGCACGTCATCACGCCGACGCCCGTCCCAGGTCGATGCACGTTCGCCCGCGGAGGCCCACCGACGAACGTGCCTCCAGCCAGCCGATGCGGATCCGATCCGCGGCCAGCAGCTCGCGGCCGTAGACATCGGTCTTGGTGAAGACCTCCATCCGCCAGTGCCGACGCTCGCGAAGCCACTCGAGCCGGGCCTCGTCGGCCTCTCCAGCGTCGGGACCGTGGAACGCCTCCCCGAAGAACTCGCAGCCGAATCCCACTTCGGCGTCCCCCACATCGATCCGGAACCTCGGCAGGCCGTCGTCGCCATGCACCCAGACCTGCGTCCTGGGCCAGGCTGGGATGCCTGCCTCGTGCCAGTGCAACCTCAGGGCGCTCTCTGGAGGCGACTCCGCCCCGGCGTCACCGAGAGCGACCAGGCGCCGCAGCTGGATGACGCCGCGATAGCCCTTGAAGCGGTCGATCTCGCTTGCCAGCTCGTGCTGATCAACCCCGAGGCGGAGGAAGCCGTCGATCGACGACAGGGCATCGAATCGCCAGAGCAACCGGCCCAGGTCGAGTGCGGTGCGGAGCGGGGTCGTGACCGAGACGCCGTCCACCTCCACCACTTCGCTCGGGCGGAGGTCACAGACGCCGCTCGTCACGCCGCCACGGCGCATCCGGCTCCCACCGCGACTGAAGAGGTCGAGCGAGGGCATCTCGTGGATCGCGCTCCGCGGGAGCGCGTCGACCCCGTGGATCCACGCCGCAGTCCGATCGACGACCACAGCATGGGGTGGGGCCACCAGCGACACGGCGGCCACGCGGAGCCGGAACGAGTCCGGGACCTGGCTGGCGACGAAGACGCCACGCACCAACGGTCTCAGCAGGCCCTGCGCGACGAGCACGTGGCGCAGGGCAGCGGGTACGCCGGCTGAATCGGCGTCCTTGGTCGTGAACGGACGATCGATGGGTACCGGGGCGGACGCGTCAAGGAGGACCGCACCTCGGCACCAAGATGGCAATCGGGTCATGCCGCCGACAGTGCCGCATGACCGCTCCGGACGCCGCCCGTCATCCACAGGCGTGGACGAGCGCCCGTGACGAGCTGCCCGGTCAGCGTCCACCAGCGCGGCGAACTGCCCGGTCAGCGCCCGCCAGCGTGACGAACTGCCCGGTCAGCGTCCACCAGCGCGACGAACTGCCCGGTCAGCGCCCGCCAGCGTGACGAACTGCCCGGTCAGAAGATGATCTCGCCGGCCTTGCGGCGGCTGCGCAGCAGCGCGACGGCCTCGTCGAGGATGTCGGCCGCCTCGGTCTCGCTGCGACGCTCCTTCACGTAGGCGAGGTGCGTCTTGTAGGGCTCGATCTTCGGCGCGGGCGGCGGGTTCTCGCTGTCCAGGCTCGCGGGGAGGCCGCACTTCGGGCAGTCCCACGAGTCCGGCACGGCAGCCTCGATCGCGAACGTCACCACCGAGCGGTGGTCGTGGCTGCAGAAGTAGGTGACGGTCTGCCGGGGAGCGGCGTCGCCGCGCTCGGCCTCGCCCATCGGCCCTGCTCCGACCCGACTACCGCGGATCGCGTTCCCAGCACCGGCCATGACGACTCCTTCTCAGAACGCTCAGGGGGATGATCAGTTGCCCTGGTAGGCCATGAGGAGGCCCAGGGCGATGATGCAGGCAAACCAGATGACGCCGACCCCGACCGTGAAGCGGTCCAGGTTGCGCTCAGCCACCGACGATCCCCCCAGGCTGCTGGACACGCCGCCGCCGAACATGTCGGACAAGCCGCCACCTCTCCCCTTGTGGAGGAGGACCAGCAGGATCTGAATCGCGCTCGTGATGACGAGCAGGATGGTGAAGAGCAGAATCACGGTCGGAAGCCTACGTCACGTCTCGCGGGAACCGGTGAGTGCCCTCACAGCACCGGCATGTCGTAGAAGCGGCAGATCCCGCCGAACTCGTCGACCTGCAGGCTGGCGCCGCCGACGAGGCACCCGTCGACGTCGGCCTTCTCCATGATCCCGCCCACGTTGGCGGCCTTCACGGAGCCCCCGTAGAGGATCCGCAGGCCGTCGGCAGCCCCGTCGCCGTGCACCTCGCGCACGCGCTCGCGGATGGCCGCGCAGACCTCTTGCGCGTCGTCCGGGGTCGCCACCTCACCCGTGCCGATGGCCCACACGGGCTCGTACGCGACCACGAGCCCGGCGACCTGCTCGGCGGTGAAGCCGTCGAGCGAGCCGTCGACCTGCGAGAGCGTGAACGTGACGTGCTCGCCGGCCTGGCGGGTGTCGAGGCCCTCGCCGACGCACACGATCGGCGTCATGCCGGCGTGCAGTGCCTGGTGGGCCTTGGCGTTGACCAGCTCGTCGGACTCGTGGTGGTACATCCGGCGCTCGCTGTGGCCGACGACGACGTAGGAGCAGCCCAGCTTGGACAGCATCCCGGCCGTGATCTCGCCGGTGTAGGCGCCGCCGTCGTGGACGGAGACGTCCTGGGCGCCGTAGCGGATGGAGAGCCGGTCGCCGTCGACCAGGGTCTGCACCGAGCGGAGGTCGGTGAACGGGGGCACGACGACGACCTCGACCTTGCCGTAGTCGTGTCGCTTGTCGGACAGCGTCCACGCGAGCTTCTGGACCAGCACCACCGCTTCCTGGTGGTTGAGGTTGGCCTTCCAGTTGCCGGCCATCAGGGGTGTGCGCGCCATGGTGTTCAGTCCCTCTCCAGTACGGCGATGCCCGGGAGCTCCTTGCCCTCCAGGAACTCCAGCGACGCGCCACCGCCGGTGGAGATGTGGCCGAACGCGGCCTCGTCGAAGCCCAGCTGGCGTACGGCGGCGGCCGAGTCGCCACCGCCGACGACTGACAGGCCCCCCGACGTCGTGACCTCGGTGAGGGCCTGGGCGACCGCACGCGTGCCGCCGGCGAAGGCGTCGACCTCGAACACGCCCATCGGCCCGTTCCAGAAGACGGTCCGCGCGTCGGCGAGCTCCGCCGCGAACGCGGCTGCCGACTCGGGCCCGATGTCGAGCCCGAGGGCGTCGGCCGGGATCTCCGAGGCGGGTACGACGGTGGGCTCGGGCTCGCGGTCGCCCGACGGGAACGCCGTGTCGACCACGACGTCGGTCGGGAGGACGATCTCGACGCCGCGGTCCGCCGCCTCGGCGAGGTAGCGGGTGCAGGTGTCGAGCTGGTCGGCCTCGAGCAGGCTCTTGCCGACCTCGTGGCCCTGGGCCTTGAGGAAGGTGAAGACCATGCCGCCGCCGATCAGCAGCTTGTCGGCCTTGTCGATCAGGTTGTCGATGACGCCGAGCTTGTCGGAGACCTTGGAGCCGCCGAGCACGACGACGTAGGGACGATCGGGGTGCTCGGTGAGGCGACGCAGCACGTCGACCTCGGAGGCGACCAGTCCGCCCATCGCCGAGGGCAGCCTCAGCGCGACGTCGTACACGCTGGCCTGCTTGCGGTGCACCACGCCGAAGCCGTCGGAGACGAAGGCGTCGGCGAGCTGGGCGAGCTGGTCGGCGAACGCGCCGCGCACGGCGTCGTCCTTGCTGGTCTCGCCGTCGTTGAAGCGGACGTTCTCGAGGACGGCGACGTCGCCGTCCTCGAGGCCGGCCACGGTCTCGGTCGCGCTCGCGCCCACCGTGTCGGTCGCGAAGGCCACCGGCCGACCCAGCAGCTCCGCGAGGCGGCCGGCGACCGGCTCGAGGGAGTACGCCGGGTCCGGCGCGCCCTTCGGGCGGCCCAGGTGGGCGACGACCACCACACGGGCCCCCGCGTCGGACAGCTGCTCGATGGTCGGCACGCTCGCGCGGATCCGCCCGTCATCGGTGATCGTCGTGCCGTCGAGCGGCACGTTGAGGTCTGAGCGGACCAGGACGCGCTTGCCGGTCAGGTCGCCCAGCGAGGGGAGGCCTGCAGAGGTGGTCGCCATCGAGCTCAGAGGCTCGAGCCGACGTGGGTGATCAGGTCCGCGAGGCGGTTGGAGTAGCCCCACTCGTTGTCGTACCAGCCGAGCACCTTGACCTGGTTGCCGATGACCTTGGTCAGCGGGGCGTCGAAGATGCAGGACGCCGGGTCGGTCACGATGTCGGTCGAGACGATCGGGTCGGTCGAGTAGCGCAGGAAGCGACCGTCGGCGGCCGCCTTGACGATCTCGTTGACCTCGTCGACGGAGGTCTCGCGCGAGGCCTCGAAGGTGAGGTCGGTGGCCGAGCCGGTCGGGACCGGGACGCGCATCGCGTAGCCGTCGAGCTTGCCCTTGAGCTCCGGGAGCACCAGGCCGATGGCCTTCGCGGCACCGGTGGAGGTGGGGACCATGTTGAGGGCCGCGGCGCGGGCGCGGCGCGGGTCCTTGTGGATGTTGTCCTGGAGGTTCTGGTCGGCGGTGTAGGCGTGGATGGTCGTCATCAGGCCCTTGCTGATGCCGAGCCCGTCGTGCAGCGCCTTCGCCATGGGAGCCAGGCAGTTGGTGGTGCAGGACGCGTTGGAGATGACCGTGTGGGCGGCCGGGTCGTAGAGGTCGTGGTTGACGCCCATCACGATGGTGATGTCCTCGTTGGAGGCGGGCGCGGAGATGATGACCTTCTTGGCGCCGGCGTCGACGTGGGACTTGGCCTTGGTGGCGTCGGTGAAGAAGCCGGTGGACTCGACGACGACGTCGACCCCCAGGTCGCCCCACGACAGGTTGGCGGGGTCACGCTCGGCCGAGACCGCGATCTTCTGGTCGCCCACCATGATCGAGGTGTCGTCGCTCGACACGTCGGCGTCGAGGCGACCGAGGATGGAGTCGTACTTGAGCAGGTGCGCCAGGGAGGCGTTGTCGGTGAGGTCGTTGACGCCGACGATCTCGATGTCGGCGCCCGAGGCGCGCACGGCGCGGAAGAAGTTGCGGCCGATGCGGCCGAAGCCGTTGATGCCTACGCGGACGGTCATGGTGATTGTCTCCTTCGGATGGGGCCTTCGGTGACCCCGTGGACGATCTGGCCTTCGGTGACCGGTTCCGACCCTATCGGGTGGCGGACGCGGGTCCACCCGCAGTCTTCCGCGGTACGGACCGGTAACGTTTGATCGATCCAATCCTCGGGACGGCCCCCGTCGCCCGCGTACGACCAGGAGCGGGCTTCGCACCCGAGATGCGTGCTTGTCGGTAGAGATCTCTACCGATGAGCAGGGCGGTCACCGGATATCCGGTGACTCCAGCGAGCACGGTCAGGCGTCCTCGGCGAGCATCTCCGGGGTCAGCGACGACTCGGTGTCGGGGATGCCGAGCTCCTCGGCCCGCTTGTCAGCCATCGCGAGCAGCCGGCGGATCCGGCCCGCGATCGCATCCTTGGTGAGGACCGGGTCGTGCAGCTGGCCGAGCTCCTCGAGCGAGGCCTGCTTGTGCTCGAGCCGGAGGTGGCCGGCCTGGCGCAGGTGGTCGGGGATCTCCTCGCCGAGGATCTCCAGCGCCCGGTCCACCCGGGCGCCCGCGGCGACGGCGGCACGCGCCGAGCGGCGCAGGTTGGCGTCGTCGAAGTTGGCGAGGCGGTTGGCCGTGGCGCGCACCTCGCGCCGCATCCGCCGCTCCTCCCACGCCATCAGGGACTCGTGGGCACCGAGGCGGGTCAGCAGCGCGCCGAT
>JAESGW010000801.1_pt1 | contig 13726 bp, 11 predicted proteins | sample 9269791 | NCBI WGS metagenome assembly JAESGW01 (sample SAMN16773120, study PRJNA677053) | algae metagenome | isolation source: Aphanocapsa lilacina HA4352-LM1 and co-occurring heterotrophs from near cave... | place: USA: Maniniholo cave, near Haena, Kauai, HI | collected 2009-07-28 | reverse complement strand
AAGGACGGCGTGTTCGGCGGCCCGATCGCCAACAATCATGGCCAGGACGGGATGAAGGCCATCGCCGACGCGCTCGGCCTCGGCCCCAATGACGGCATCTTCTTCGCCGCAGGCAAGGAAGCGCAGGCGGCCAAGCTCGCCGGTCTCGCCCGCACCCGCGTCGGCGAGCAGCTCGAGCTGATCGATCAGAACCGCTTCGAATTCTGCTGGATCGTCGATTTCCCGATGTTCGAATATGACGAGGACACCAAGAAGATCGATTTCAGCCACAACCCCTTCAGCATGCCGCAGGGCGAGATGGAGGCGCTGGAGACCATGAACCCGCTCGATATCCTCGCCTATCAGTACGACATCGTCTGCAACGGCGTGGAGCTGTCGTCGGGCGCGATCCGGAACCACAAGCCGGAGATCATGTACAAGACGTTCGAGATCGCCGGCTATTCGCAGGCCGATGTCGACACCAATTTCGCCGGCATGATCAACGCGTTCAAGTGCGGCGCCCCGCCGCATGGCGGCTCCGCGCCGGGCATCGACCGCATCGTCATGCTGCTTGCGGGCGAACCCAACATCCGCGAGGTTGTGCTGTTCCCGATGAACCAGAAGGCCGAGGATCTGATGATGGGCGCCCCCGGGCTGGTATCCGCCAAGCAGCTCAAGGAGCTGAACATCAAGCTGGTCGAGCAGGCCGGCGTGAAGAAGGATGCCGGCTGACATGGAACTCCGCCGCCGCGAGCTGCTTGGCCTGGGCCTCGCGCTCGCGGTCGCGCCGGGCACCGCCCGCGCCGCAGAGGTCACGCCGCGTATCCGCCGTCTGGCCCCCGGCCTCGACCGTGTCCTCGATCCCGCCACGCCGATCGAGACGATCGCCACCGGCATCCAATGGGCCGAAGGGCCGGTCTGGTCGAAAAAGGGCGATTATCTCCTCTTCTCCGATCCGCCCGGCAACGTCATCCGCCGCTGGTGCCGCAAGAACGGCCTGGTCGAGTTCATGCGGCCCTCGGGCCTCGCCAACCCCGATCCCAAAACCATTCGCGAGCCCGGATCGAACGGCCTCGCCATCGATGCCAAGGGCCGGCTGATCGTCGCCGACAGCGGATCGCGCGCGCTCGTCGCGGTCGATCTGCCGGGCAAGGCGCGCACAATCCTCGCCGATCGCTATCAGGGCAAGCGCTTCAACAGCGTCAACGACCTCCACATCGCCCGCTCCGGCGCGATCTATTTCACCGATCCGCCCTATGGCCTGGTCGGCGGCGACGACTCCCCGCTCAAGGAACAGCCGCACAACGGCGTCTATCGCCGCGCGCCCGATGGCACGATCGCGCTGATCGACGCCAGCCTGACCAAGCCGAACGGCGTCGCCTTGTCCCCCGACGAAAAGCAGCTGTTCGTCGCGATCTCGGACAAGGCCACGCCGCATATCGTTGTCTATGATCTCGACAAGCACGGTATGGCGAGCGGGCGGCGCATTTGGTTCGACTGCGCCGATCTCGTCGCGAGCGGCGCGCCCGGTTCGCAGGACGGCATGAAGATCGCCGCCGACGGCACCCATTTCAACAGCGTCCCCGGCGGCATGATGATCCTCACCGCCGATGCCCAGCCGCTCGGCCTGATCGAAACCGGCGCGCCGATCGCCAATTGCGCGTTCGGGGAGGATGGGCGAACATTGTTCGTGACCGCCAACGACCGCGTCCTGCGGCTGCGGCTGCGGATCAACGGGTGGCGCGCATGAGCATCGATCTGGGGGATTACGAAAAGGGCAGTGATTTCGACGGCGACTATGCGGATGCGCTGAAGGCGCTCCAGCAGCGTCTCTCCCGCGCGCACACCGCCTTCATCGTCCACCAGCGCCGCGCGGTGATCCTGTTCGAAGGCTGGGACGCGGCGGGGAAGGGCGGGATCATCCAGCGGATGACCGGCGAATGGGATCCGCGCTATTTCGAGGTCTGGCCGATCGCCGCGCCCAGTGCGGAGGAAAAGGCCCGCCACTTCCTCTGGCGCTTCTGGCAACGCCTCCCCGCCGACAGCAACATCAGCATCTTCGATCGCAGCTGGTACGGCCGCGTCCTCGTCGAGCGGGTGGAGGGCTTCGCCACCGAGGCCGAATGGCGCCGCGGCTATGACGAGATCAACGAATTCGAGGCGCAGCAGAAGGATTCGGGCACCCCGGTCATCAAGCTGTTCATCCACATCACCCAGAAGGAACAGGACAAGCGCTTCAGGAAACGCTTTCTCGATCCGTGGAAACGCTGGAAGACCGGCGCGGACGATTACCGCAACCGCGCCCGCCGCGACGATTATCTGAAGGCGATGGACGAAATGTTCCGCCAGACCGACACGCGCTGGGCGCCGTGGACGGTGATCGACGGAGGCGACAAGAAGGCCGCCCGCATCGCCGCGCTGACCCATGTCGCGGAACGGCTGGAAGCGCTCGTCCCGATGGACCCGCCTGCGCCCGATCCGGCACTGGAAAAGCTGGTGAAGAAGGAACTGGGGCTGGACTGACAGTGGATTCCCACCACCACCACCCCGTTCGTGCTGAGCCTGTCGAAGCACTGTCCTTACTTTCCGGGCTGCCAGAAGAAGGACGGTCCTTCGACAAGCTCAGGACGAACGGGGTGAGGGGCGTGCTGTTTGATCGCAAGGCTCGGGACGGCGTGGCGCTCGCCCTCGGCTAGCCCACTCCCAACACCATCGGGAGACCAGCCATGTTCCGCGTTACCAGCCTCGAAGCCCGGCCCTTCATCCATCTCTACGGCCTGGATGACGATGCGCTCGCCTGGGAGGGCGTGACGCGGATGGTGGCGGACGCGAAGCCGGGTTTCCCCTGCCGCGTCACGCTGGAGGATGCGGAGCCGGGCGAGAAGGTGCTGCTGCTCAATTACGAGCACCAGAGCGCCAGCACCCCGTTCCGCTCGCGCCACGCGATCTTCGTCCGCGAAGGAGCTACGGGGCGGGTCGAGACGGATACCTTGCCCGAACAACTCGCATCGCGCCTGCTGTCGCTGCGCGCGTTCGATGCCGCGGGCATGATGACCGACGCCGATGTCGTGGAGGGCCGCGAGGCCGGCCCGGTGATCGAGCGCCTGCTCGCCGCGCCCGGCACCGCCTATCTCCACGCCCATTTCGCCCGGCGCGGCTGCTATGCCGCGCGGATCGACCGCGCGTGATCAGGGATAGCTGACCGCCATCACCTCATATTCCCGCTCGCCAGCAGGCAAGGTCACCCGCCGCACATCGCCGACACCCGCGCCGCGCAATGCCCGCGCAATCGGTGAGTCCCAGCCGATCCGGCCCGCGCCGGCATCGGTCTCGTCATTGCCGACGATAGTGAGGACGCGCTGATTGTCGTCCTCGTCGGCGATGGTGACGGTCGCGCCGAAAAAGACCTTGCTGCGGTCCGCCTGCGCCGCCGGATCGACCACCTTGGCCGCCTTCATCCGTTTGGACAGGAACCCCAGCCGCCGGTCGATCTCGCGCAGCCGCTTGCGGCCATAGATGTAATCGCCATTCTCGGACCGGTCGCCATTGCCCGCCGCCCAGCTGACCGTCTCGACGATCTGCGGACGCTCGACCAGGAACAGCGCGTCGTACTCGGCACGCAATGCGGCGTATCCGGTCGGGGTGATGTAGTTCGGGCGGTCCATGACAATCCCATAACCCACCGCAACCGTCACCCTGAACTTGTTTCAGGGTCCATCTCTCCAAGGGCGCGGACCTGCTTTGTGGCGCGATGTGTTCCAGCGAGATTGTGTTCCCCAAACACAATCTTGGCCTGCTGGGTGCAGGCCAAAGCTGGAACACTGAAACAAGTTCAGCATGACGATATCGATCGTGCTAACCCGGCTGCCGTTTACCCAGATAGCGCGACAGCGGCGCGTCACCGCGATTGGTCGAACGCTGCGGGTTCATCAGGTCGTACACCACGGCATTCTCCAGCACGCGCTGCACATAGCCCTTGGTCTCGGTGTACGGGATCTGCTCCAGCCAGCGCAGCCAGTCGACCGAACCCGTGCGCGGATCGCCGTTCGCCCTCAGCCATTTGTTCACATTGCCCGGTCCGGCATTGTACGCGGCGAGGGCGAGCGGATAGCTGCCGTAGCTATCGTACATGCGCCGGAAATAGCTCGATCCCAGGTCGATATTGTACAGCGGGTCGCTGGTGAGGTTGCCGGGCACATAGGGGCGGCCAAGCTTGCCGGCCTGCTCGCGTGCGGTACCCGGCATCAGCTGCATCATGCCCCTTGCGCCGGCCGAGCTGACCGCCTGGCGGTCGAACTGGCTTTCCTGCCGCATGATGCCGTGGACGATCACCCAATGCGCATTGTGCTGCGGCGGGATCGGCACGGTGGGGTATCCACTGGCGACATAGTCGTTCAGCCCGTTGGTCCGTGCGCTGCGGCCGACCATCACGCCCAGATCCGGCCGGTTGAGCCGCTTGGCGAGTTCGGCGCCGAGCAGATGATCGGTGTCGGATTTCGCATCCATCGCGATCTGGCGGAGGAACAGCGTCTGGTCGCTCCACGCGCCCAGCTCGCCCAGCATCTGCGCCGCGCGCACCACCTCACGGCGGTAAAATTGCTGCCGGGCCGGTTCGGGCGCGGTCGCGTTCACCACCGGCGGCGGGGTCAGCGGGCGCTTGGTGCGTTCGAGAGCAAGCTGGCCGTAGAACTGGTCGGCAAAGGCCGCGGCCTGCGCGAAATATCCCGCGGCGACCTGCGCCTGCCCGGCTGCCTCGGCGGCGCGCCCGGCCCAGTAATAGCCCTTCGACCGCGTCTGCGGGGTCTGCGATCCGCCGGCATAGCGCGCGAACATGCCCACCGCGTCGGCGGGGCGACGCAGTTCGTAGAAGGCGGTGGTCCCCGCCAGCCACACCAGGCTCGTATAATCGTCGCGCTCGCCATAGGGCTGGATCGATACGTTGGTGCTGGTCGCATAGGCGTCGTCCACCTGCCGGGCGATGTCATAGGCGGTCTGGTATTGCCGGTCGTTATAGGCGTTGCGCGCCTGGTTCAGCAGCGCTTCGTACCATTTCTCGACATTGGTCGGGCGCACGGCGAGCGGGCGGCGGGTCGCCAGTCCCTGCCGCGCCGCGACCAGCTGCTGGTTCGCCACCTGCCACGTCGCCCGATCGGCCAGATAGCCGGGATCGCTCACGCCCGGTCCCGCCGCCGCCGCGCCACGCGCCGCCGCATCGGGCGCGCGGGTGCGATAGGCGATGCGCGCGTCGAACACCGGCCGGCGAGCGGGGGAGACATAGCCCAGCTGCCGCACCGCCGCTGTGGTCGCATTGGCCCATAGCAGCGAATCCATCCGGGTATCATGGTCGCCCGGCGTCAGCGCGCTGCCGAAGCGGCTGATCAGCCGCAGCTCGTCCTCGGGCGACAGGCCCGATGTCCGCCATGCCTCGCGCGCCTGCGCTTGCGCCTGCGGCATCCGCTGCACCGCGGCGAGCGCCTCGGCATAGCGCAGCTTGCCGGTCTGGGTCAGCGGCGGGTGCGCGTCGAAGAAGGTCGTGACCAGTCCGGGGTTGCTCGCGCCGGGGACGATGGCGCGCTCTGCGCTGCGGCGCAGGCCGTCCTGCTGAGGCCAGCCGCGGTGATCGATCAGGAAGCGGGCATAGGCGTCGAACCCCAGGCTGTCCGACTGGCGCAGCCGCTTCCATTCGACGATCGCGTCGGCCAGGCGATCCGCGGGAATCGTGGGTGGCGCCACCTGCGGCTGGGTCGATGCCATCTGCCGCGCATAATATTGGCGCTGGCCGGGGGTGAGTTGCTGCTGCGTCACCAGGAGGGCGCCCGACAGGCCCATGGTGACGAGGACGGATTTCAACGCGATAGCTACCATACTGGACATCCTAGGGCCTGCGTCCTTATTTGCACGTGAACAGTTCGCTTGTTCCTCTCGACCGCGCCCCTTATGCCGCGCGCGCCCGCATTTTTGAAGGAGTGCCGCAATGTTTTCCGGGTCGATTCCGGCTCTGGTCACGCCTTTTCGTGCCGGCGCCTTCGATGAAGCCGCCTATCGCGATCTGGTCGAGTGGCAGATCGCCGAGGGATCGGCGGCTCTGGTGCCGTGCGGCACCACCGGCGAATCCGCGACCTTGAGCTTCGAGGAGCATTTCGAGGTCGTTCGCGTATGCGTCGATCAGACCAAGGGCCGCGTGCCGATCATCGCCGGCTGCGGATCGAACGACACGCAAGTGGCGATCAGGAACACGCAGGAGGCGAAGGCCGCAGGCGCCGATGCCGGGCTGCTGGTGCCGCCTTATTACAACCGCCCCAACCAGGAGGGCATCTATCAGCATTTCATGGGCGTAGCCGCCGCCTGCGATCTGCCGCTGGTGCTCTACAACGTCCCTGCGCGCACGGTGACCGATATCCAGCCCGAAACGGTGGCGCGCATCGTGGCCGATATCCCCAGCGTCGCCGGCATCAAGGATGCGACCGGCGCGCTCGCCCGCGTGTCGCAGCACCGCGCGCTGTGCGGCGAGGATTTCTGCCAGCTGTCCGGCAATGACGATCTCGGCTTGGCCTTCATGGCGATGGGCGGGCGGGGCTGCATCTCGGTCAGCGCCAACGTCGCCCCGCGCCTGTGCGCTGACTTCTACGCGGCCTGTCTGGCGGGCGATTATGCCAAGGCGCTGGTGCTGCAGGACAAGCTTTTTCCGCTTCACGCCGCGCTGTTCACCGACGCGTCACCCGGCCCGGTCAAATATGCGCTCAGCCGTGTCCGTCCATCTTTCCCATCCGATTTGCGCCTGCCGATGACGCCGCCGTCCGATGCGAGCCGCGCCGCGGTCGACGCCGCGCTGGCGCATGCCGGGTTGACCTGATGGCGCGTCCCAAGCCCGTGACGTTCGACAAGGTGAAGACCGTCGCCGAGAACCGGCGCGCACGGTTCGAATATTTTATCGAGCAGACCTTCGAGGCGGGGCTGGCGCTGACCGGCACCGAGGTGAAGGCGCTGCGCGGCGGCGAGGGATCGATCGCCGAAAGCTATGCCGAGGTGAAGAAGGGCGAGGCCTGGTTGATCAACGCCAACATCCCCGAATACAGCCACGGCAACCGCCTGAACCACGAACCCAAGCGCCCGCGCAAGCTGCTGCTCCATGAACGCGAGATCAACAAGCTGCTCGGCGCGGTCGAGCGGCAGGGGATGACCGTCGTCCCGCTGTCGGTCTATTTCAACCGCACCGGGCGGGCGAAGGTCGAGCTGGCGCTGGCCAAGGGCAAGAAGGACCACGACAAGCGCGAGACGATCAAGGAACGCGACTGGAAGCGCGACGCCCAGCGCATCATGCGCGATCGTGGCTAATTCGATGCTGGCCCGTTTTTCCGCCTGGTCGCGCCGCAACATGCCGACGCGCGACACGTTCGAGCGGATCCGCTGGCTGCGGCCGGTCGCGCATCTGATCCTGCGGCCGGAACTGTGGCGCTTCCACCGCCGTTCGGTGCCGCGCGGGGTGGCGCTGGGGGTACTGGTGGGCGTGCTGATCCCCGTCGCGCAGACCATCTTCGCCGCCTTCCTGGCGCTGCCGGTGCGCGCCAATGTGCCCGTGGCGGCGCTGACCACCTTCATCACCAATCCGTTCACTACCCCGGCGATCTGGGCCTTTTCCTACTGGATCGGCCGCAAGGTGCTGGCGGTGGACGCAGCGGCGACCGGCGGCGCGCTGACGGATAAACTCGGCGCGCCCGATATCGGCTGGGCGCAATGGCTGCTGCACGATGTCGGCCCGGCGCTCGGGCTGGGGCTGATCATCGTCTCGATCGTCGGCGCGGCGCTTGGCTATGTCCTCGCCGCGTTCGGCTGGCGCTGGTGGATCGCGCATAAGTGGCGCAACCATCGCCGGAGGCATTGACGCCTGTCCTGATCGTCCAATACACCGGCGCGCAATAATCTTTCTTGGAAAAGGGGGTCACCATGAAGGCCAAAAGCCTCGCGTGCCTGTTGTTCGCCACCACCGCGCTCACCGCCGTCGCCACCACCAACACCGCCGCCCAGACCTCGGTCGCGGGCGAGGCTGCCGATCCGGCCACGTCTGCGGCTACGCTCGCCCCGGAATTCGGTACCTATGGCTTCGACACCGCCGGCATGGACAAGAAGACCACGCCCGGCGACGATTTCGACCGCTACGCCAACGGCACCTGGACCGACACGACCGAGATGCCGGCCGATCAATCGCGCTACGGCATGTTCAACGTGCTGGACGATCTGTCGCTCGCCCGCACCCGGGTGATTCTCGAGGAACTGGAGAAGCAGCCCGCCAGCAAGTCGGGCGCCGCCTATGCCAGCTTCATGAACCAGTCGGGCATCGAGGCGAAGGGCCTGGCCCCATTGAAGCCGTGGCTTAACGATATCAAGGCGGTCAAGACCCGCGAAGCCTATGCGGCGCTTGCCGGCCGGGCCGATCGCATCGGCGTCGCCTCGCCATTCGGTCTGGGCGCCGGGATCGATGACAAGGATCCGTCGCGTTACGCGCTGTCGCTCAGCCAGTCGGGCCTCGCCATGCCCGATCGCGATTATTATCTGAAGCCCGAAGACACCTTCGTGAAGTACCGCGAAGCATACCGCGCGCATGTCGCGAAGATGTTCACCCTTGCCGGTGAGGCCAACGCCGATGCCCGCGCGGCGAACGTGCTGGCCTTCGAAACCGAGCTCGCCAAGGTCCACTGGACCCGCGAGGACAGCCGCGACGCCGACAAGACCTATAATCTGCGCACCCTCGCGCAGCTGAAGGCGGAAGCACCGGGCTTCGACTGGCAGGGCTATTTCACCGCGTCGGGCAGCGTCCCGCAGCAGCTGATCGTCAGCCAGCCGAGCGCGATCACCGCCAGCGCCGCGCTGATCGGCAAGACGCCGGTGGACACGCTCAAGGATGCGATGCTCGCCCGCAGTCTCGACAGCTATGCCGCCTTCCTGCCCAAGGCGTTCGACGATGAGAATTTCGCCTTCTTCGCCACCACACTCTCCGGCACCCCGCAGCAGCGCGACCGCTGGAAGCGCAGCGTGAACTTCGTCTCGGGCATTCTGGGCGAGGATGTCGGCCAGGTCTATGTCCAGCGCCATTTCGACGCCGAAACCCGCGCCGCGATGGACGATCTGGTCAAGAACGTCATCGCCGCGATGGACCGCCGTCTGCAGGGCCTGACCTGGATGGCGCCCGAAACCAAGGTGAAGGCGCGCGCCAAGCTGGCCGCGTTCACCCCGAAGATCGGTTTCCCGACCAAATGGCGCGACTATTCCGCGCTGGAGATCAAGCCCGACGACGCGCTGGGCAACGCCATGCGCGCCCGCGAGTTCGAGCATGAGCGCCAGCTGAAGCGCCTGCCCGGGCCGGTCGACCGCGACGAGTGGTTCATGACCCCGATGACGATCAACGCCTATGCCAATCCGACGCTGAACGAGATCGTCTTCCCCGCCGCCATCCTGCAGCCGCCCTTCTTCGATCCGCATGCCGATCCGGCGATCAACTATGGTGGCATCGGCGCGGTGATCGGGCATGAGATCAGCCATCACTTCGACGATCAGGGCCGCAAATACGACGCCAGCGGCAAGCTGACCGAATGGTGGACCAAGGAAGACGTCACCCGCTTCAACGCGCTGACCGACAAGCTCGTCGCGCAGTATGACGCCTATGAGCCCTTGCCCGGCCAGCATGTCAGCGGGCAGCTGACGCTGGGCGAGAATATCGGCGATCTGGCCGGGCTGACCGTCGCCTATGACGCCTATCGCGCGTCGCTGGGCGGCAAGGAGGCGCCGGTGATCGACGGCACCACCGGCGATCAGCGCTTCTATCTCGGCTGGGCGCAGGTGTGGCGCACCAAGACGCGCGAGGCCGCGCTGCGCCGCCAGCTGCTGAGCGATCCGCACAGCCCGGGGCCGCAGCGCATCTGGGTCACGCGCAACTTCGACGAATGGAGCAAGGCGTTCGATGTGACCGCGGGCAAGAACTACCTCGCCCCCGACAAGCGCGTGCGTATCTGGTAACATTTCCGTCGCCCCTGCGCAGGCAGGGGCCTCTGGGTTTGTGGCACATCCGAAATCGGCCATGCCGCCTGAGGCTCCTGCCTGCGCAGGGGGGACGGAAAGAAACCCTCGAGTGGTTCACGCCGTGCGCCCTTGACGCCCGGCACGTGCGCACCACAAGGGACGGTCTCGCCATGCGCACCCTGACCGCCCCCGCCGATACCCGCGAACCGTCGCGCGATCCGATCGCGCTCGCGGTGGCCGCGGTTGCCGCCGTCGTCGCCAGCGGGCTGATCCTGTGGGTGGCGAACAGCGTGGCGATCGCCGCGGCGTTCCTCGCCGGCATCGCCGCCATCGCCGGGCTGATCATCGTCGTCAGGCGGTTCGCCGGCACGCCCGAGGGCGCCGGTCCGATCATCGACTGGACGATCGCGCGCGCGCTGGCGAGCGGAGAGGGCGGGGCGCTTGCCGTCACCGACCGCGCCGGGCGGCTGGTCTGCGCCAATGACCGCTACGAAGCGATGTTCGGCGGTTTCGTCACCCCGCCAAGCCTGCCGGTCGGCGATGCCGGCGTCGCCGCGCTGGCCGCCGCGGGGCGCACCGGCTGGCGGGACGGCACCGGCCACGCGCCGGGGCTGACCGCGGGCGGCGTGCGCTTCGATGTCGCGGTCGAACGCAGCGGCGCGCAGGACGATCTGCTGGTGTGGCGCTTCGTCCCTACGGTCGAGACCGATCTGGCCGACGATGCCGGTCGTCTGCTCGCGGGCATCGCCGGCGATTCGCTCGGCCGCGCCGGGGTGATGGCGGCGCTGGTTGGCCCCGAAGGGCGCGCGATCGCCGCAAACCGTGTGCTGCGCCTGCGATCGATGGGGCATGAGGAAGGCGCGATCGAGGGCCGCGATTTCGCCGCTTTGCTGATGGCGGACGCCGATGGCGCGGTGCGTTTCGCCAGCGAAGGCGGGCATGGCCGCGCGCTGCGGATGATCCATGTGCCGTTCGCCCAGACCGGCCCGTCGCTGCTGTTCCTGATCGACGAGGACCGTCCGGTAAACAACGGCCTGGGCAGCAGCGCACAGGCTGCAGAACCTGCCCGCGCGCTGGTCGATCTGCTGCCCTTCGGCCTCGCGCTGGTCGATCGCGACGGGCGGTTCGTCCATATGAACGAACCCTTCGCCCGCGCCGCCAACCTCGATGCCGTCAATCCACCGGTCTATCCCGGCGATCTGGTGATCCGCGAGGACAAGGCCGCGGTCGCCGATGCGGTGCGCCGCCACGCCAATGGCACGCCCTTCGTCGCCGACATGGCGGTGCGGCTGCGTGATCACCCGGACGAACCGGTCGCGCTCACCATCGCCGGCGCGCGCGGGCTGGGCGAGGCTGCGGTGCTCCTGAGCCTCAAGGACAATAGCGAGGAATCGAAGCTCAAACGCCAGGTCGCGCAGGCGACCAAGATGCAGGCGGTCGGCCAGCTGGCCGGCGGCGTCGCGCATGATTTCAACAACATCCTGACCGCGATCATCGGTCACTGCGATCTCATGCTGATGCGCCACACCCCCGGCGACAGCGACTATGACGATATCCAGCAGATCAAGGCGAACTCCAACCGCGCCGCCGGGCTGACCCGTCAGCTGCTCGCCTTTTCGCGCCAGCAGACGCTGCGCCCGCAGGTGCTCCAGCTGCCCGACGTAATCTCGGAGGTGTCCAACCTGCTCAAGCGCCTGCTCGGTGAGACGGTGACATTGCAGATCAAGCATGGCCGCGATCTGGGGGCGGTGCGCGCCGATCCCGGCCAGCTCGAACAGGTCATCATCAATCTCGCGGTCAACGCGCGCGATGCGATGCAGTCCAAGGGCACCGGCGGCGTCCTGACGATCCAGACCCGCGCCATCTCGATCGGCGAGGCACGCCGCATGGGGGACGATCTGTTGCCCCAGGCCGAATATACCGCGCTCAGCGTATCGGACACCGGCACCGGCATCCCGGCCGAAACCCTGCCCAAGATATTCGAGCCGTTCTTCACCACCAAGGATATCGGCAAGGGCACCGGGCTCGGCCTCTCCACCGTCTACGGCATCGTCAAGCAATCGGGCGGCTTCATCTTCGCCGATTCGGTGCAGGGCAAGGGCGCGACCTTCACCATCTACCTCCCCGTTCACCGGGCCGAGGAAGCGCCCAAGGTCGCGCCGCCGCCCGCGCGCGAAAAGGCGACGGTGGCATGGGGATCGGGCACGATCCTGCTGGTCGAGGACGAAGCAATGGTCCGCGCCGTCGCCGAACGCGCGCTGGTGCGTCATGGCTATACCGTGCTCACCGCCGAACATGGCGAGGCCGCGCTCGAGCTGCTCGAAGGCGGGGCCAACCCCGATCTGATGGTGTCCGACGTGGTGATGCCGACGATGGACGGGCCCGCTCTGGTCCGCCACGCACGCCAGCGTTACCCCGAAATGCCGATCCTGTTCATGTCCGGCTATGCCGAGGAACAGCTGCGCAAGTCGATCGATCTCGACAATATCGCCTTCCTGCCCAAGCCCTTTTCGGTCCAGGACCTGGCCGAGGCGGTGCAGACCGCGCTCGCCAAGCGCACCGCCAAGGCGAAATAGGTTGGAGCCCCGCGACAGGCTGGTTATGCAACCGAAATGACCAAACGCCGCATCCTGATCGTCGAGGACGAGCCCCTTATCGCGATGATGCTGGAGGATTTTCTTGAGGCGGGCGGCATGGCGGTGGCGGGCGTGTCCGACACGGTGCAAAGCGCGCTGGCGGTGACGGGCGAGGGCGGGGTCGACGCCGCGATCCTCGACGTCAATCTTTCGGGCGGCGAAAAAAGCTGGCCGGTGGCACAGGCGCTGGCTGACAAGGGCATCCCGTTCCTGTTCGCGACCGGCGGCGGCGACGGATCGATTCACGAGGATTTCCGCGGCCGTCCGACGATCAACAAGCCCTATACGCTCGACGGCGTGACCGCCGCGATAGGCGATTTGTTCGTCTGAAAGTTCCCCTCTTGTTCTTTTGGAACAAACGCGATACACAGCTGCCAGAACCCGTGACTACAGGAGCGCGAGATGGCGGCACAGCTGAAGGTTATCGATAACGGCATGGCTAGCACGACCGACAAGCAAAAGGCGTTGGACGCCGCGCTCGCGCAGATTGATCGCGCCTTCGGCAAGGGTTCGGCGATGAAGCTGGGCAGCCGCGAAAAGATCGAGATTGAATCGATCTCGACCGGTTCGCTCGGCCTCGACATCGCACTCGGCATCGGCGGTCTGCCGCGCGGCCGCGTGGTCGAGGTGTACGGCCCGGAAAGCTCGGGCAAGACCACGCTCGCGCTGCACGTCATCGCCGAAGCGCAGAAGATGGGCGGCACCGCCGCCTTCGTCGATGCCGAACACGCGCTCGATCCCGGCTATGCCAAGAAGCTCGGCGTCGACATCGACGAGCTGATCGTGTCGCAGCCCGATACCGGCGAACAGGCGCTCGAGATCGTCGATACCCTCGTCCGCTCCAACGCGATCGACGTGCTGGTGATCGATTCGGTCGCCGCCCTTGTCCCACGTGCGGAAATCGAGGGCGAGATGGGCGACAGCCATGTCGGCCTGCAGGCGCGTCTCATGTCGCAGTCGCTGCGCAAGCTGACCGGCTCGATCAGCCGCTCGCGCTGCATCGTCATCTTCATCAACCAGCTGCGCATGAAGATCGGCGTGATGTACGGCAATCCGGAAACCACCACCGGCGGTAACGCATTGAAATTCTATGCTTC
>JAESGW010000800.1_pt1 | contig 13742 bp, 15 predicted proteins | sample 9269791 | NCBI WGS metagenome assembly JAESGW01 (sample SAMN16773120, study PRJNA677053) | algae metagenome | isolation source: Aphanocapsa lilacina HA4352-LM1 and co-occurring heterotrophs from near cave... | place: USA: Maniniholo cave, near Haena, Kauai, HI | collected 2009-07-28 | reverse complement strand
ATGAACATTCGGGACAACTACCTTCTCTCTTCTGCCTATCGGTTGGAAGAGCAGGGCACAGTCAATTGCCCATACCTCCCCGGCGCACCGAGGGACAAGCTACCGGCCTCGTGCCGGTAGTGTTGACCATTCTGGTTCAGTTGTTCCCTAACCCAATCTCGAATACTTGAGTAGACATAGTATTCCATAGGATCGAACATTACCTCTGGATTTAACACAGCAATACCAGCGGCAAGCACATAGAGATCGGCCATACTCTGGAGAATTTTCTTTTCTTCTGATGGTTCGATAGCGTACCCTCTTCCAGCATGGACGAGTTCATTACGCTTTTTATCCCAGTTATCGAGATAAGCAAGGTGCTTTTTAATAATTGTCCAACCGGATTTAACCCTTACAAGTACATCCTCGTTGCCGTTGCCGTGGTTAATCAACACATCGATTAAGTTGTGCATGTCTCTATCTTTAAGCTTATACCTTTCAACCGGCAGGTTTATTCTGAACATTTTTGAGAACAGGTCTACCATTTCCGGTTTGGCTTTACTGACGAGCAGATACAACCAACCTTTGTCTTCGACAACAATTGTTTCTGAAAAGAGCCGATTAGTGCAGGAAATGGCCAATTCTTTCAAGAGTAATTCGCAAAAGGTGGACATTCTCCATAGCGAGTCTGCCACCTCCTGTGTGTCAAATTTCATCTTGGCTTGCGCGTACAGATCCTTCAAAGCATCGTATTTGTTTGCTGCAATCGATTCAAGTCCAGGACAACTGCGAAGCGTTTCGTTATTTTGAATGGTTTGCAGTGCTTTCTTTGAATCCAGGCAGAGCAAGAGCCGAGCACACTTCAGAACTTCAGCAATCGTTTGCCTCTGCTGAGAAGGTGCGTCACTTACGTACTTAGTAATCCAGTCGAGATCCTTGTTCCACTCGTTCCAAATTTCGTTGGCACCGCCAAAGTCCCAGCGCGAAAGCAACTGGTTAATTGTCAAATGTTTTTGATTTCGAACAAACCGCCAGTACGAGGTAATCTTGCAGTCCGATGGCTCTCCAGCCATGACCTTTTCGGCGGAAAACTCCGGCTCAAGAAATAACAGCCGCCTTAGGCCCGATGCGAGTGACTGGATGCGCAATGCATTCTGCATCTGAGGCGTTCCACCTTTGATGCTGACCAGAACAATTTCGTCTTCGTCGCCTGGAAGGCCTTCAAAGTAGTTTCTGTAGAAGTCGAACAGGGCATCCAGATTCGTGGGATTCAAGTCCCTGAGCGGATATTTTTCGAAGGAAAGAGATGGGTAATTGCGCGCGAACCAGCGCTTAAGGGTATCGAACAAGTAAACCGTGTCGTTCCCGTGATAGTTGGGGTTTTCTTCGGTGGCTTGGTCTGTAACAAATACATGCACTTTATCGATTTTTAGCTCTTGAAACGCCAAAGCTTTATTGATGACGCCCTCGATTCTGCTGCTGCGGACGAGTTCTTCCCAGCGCGGGGGATCCTCAATGAAAGCCTCGTTGAGGCGTTTTGTGAGCGCTCTAAAGTACTCTTTTTGATCAAGCTTTATTCGAAGTTCTTTTTCTAAGAAGTCTTTAACCTGTTTGCTACGTTCGTTCCACTTCGGAATGTTTGGTACATTCGGCTCGTCACGAACATCGATAGGAAAGAAGTGCTCCCCGACTTTGATGGAGAGATCGGAGACTCCTAAGTTTGCAATTAGAATAGCCATGTTCCTTTACTCTGTGGTGTACTGCCGGATCCAGGTGCGAAAGGCGCGACAAAGCTCGGTGTCGTTTGACTCGCTGTAGTCCTGAAGAAAACGCATGACATCGACAAGCGCCAGAAAAGTAAAAGTTGAGCTGTGGTTGCAAGTGCGGTACTCCCGAACGGTTGTATCGAGTTGATAGAAATTCAACGCTCCATTTTCGTACCGCCAGACCTCGGGTACACCCATCGCCGCGTAGATGGAGATGCGATCTATTGAACTGCTCGTCACATCGACTTCGATGACCAGGTCCGGGGGCGGGTCAATGGCGAGGTCAACTTCGGCTTTGCCCTGTACAGCGTCAACGTTCTGGATATAGAAGCACTCGTCCGGTTCAAGGCCGCGCTCAAGGTCCTGCCGCCTGAAGGTTGCCGAGCCGCCTGCAATCATTGGCATATTGAGTTCCTCCGTCAGGATCTCAACGAGGCGACCGAGACGCTTTTTGCACCGTTCGTGGTTGAATGAAGGGCTCATCAGTTCCAGGCGCCCCTGCTCATAGGTAATGCGAACAGGCTGGTCTCCAACAATTGCCAGCAGACTTCCATAACTTTCCCAGGTGATGCCTGCTAGTAGAAATGTTCGATCTTGAGATGCTGCAGTATTCATCATTACTGTTCACCTGCTCGATAGGACCGGATTTAAATGAAAGCACCTATAGCTGCGGCCAGACAAGTTGGGCGTCTGTCTGTTCCAACAGTTTCGTGACAAAAAGATCCCGATCTGCATGCTCCACTCCAAAAACGGTTACTGCCTGATACGGTGTCGCGTTTGGTGGAAAATGGGATTTAATAATGACGAAAGATGGTACCCCCAAATTCCCTCCGACGTTTGGATTTCCATCCCCTTCGAAGGGTTTACCTTTGAATTGTTTGTCGCTGTAGAGCAAATCAAGCGCTGCACCGCGAACATGGGGCTTATGGCCCTCTTTTTCCCATACGGCAACATCGCATGGATGCTTTAAACCTGGACAGGGAAGGAGGACAACCCTCGTATTTCGATCGACAACGTCTTGATAGCGGGTGCCAAAGCGGCTCGGGCTTCTGACTGTCGGTGATGCTTGGGGTTGGTGCATTGCGAGCAGACCATCGGCCATTTCGGTGAAAAGTTTGCTCCACGACTCGCGCCCACAGTCAGCGGAGAAGCCCTCCAGTTCCCAGTGGCACCCCCGCATTCTAGGATAGTTGAAGTGCAGTGGCCTTCTCGCGCCCCGGCCTACACCGCCGAGACAGACTGCAAAGTGCAGCACATACTCGACCAGTTGAAGGCAGCCGATATCTTTGGCTTCCAGCAAAAGCTCGCCTTCAAAGACATAAGGCCGATTGCCGCCGCCGCTGCTTTGCCCATGCATTGCCAGCCGAGTATTACCCTCAACGCCCAGCGATCCGAAAAGCTCCTCCTCGAAATCTCGCGCCTGTTGGGACGGGTAGAGTCCTAGGGCAATGGCCCGGAACCAATAGCGCAACACTCCCCGAATGGCTGTCGGCCGGAACTCGGCAGTACGGTTTGGTTCCGCACCGTACATGCCTTGGGTCCACAGCCCGAAATTGTAGCTTTTGCTGTGGCTCAAGGCAGGTTTTAGCCCGGTTCTCCCATAACCGGCACTGACGCGCGAACCTAGCCCTTCGGACAGTGCTTCCTGCAACCATTGCTTGACCAGGGCGACATCGGACTGCTCGCCTCGGCGGGTCGGTGCCAGACCAATCACCAGCTCAGGTTGGTTCATCGTCAGCAGGGCATGTGGCGATGGACCGTACTTCACCCGTTCGCCTTCCCAACTCCATTGGGGATTGGCCATGTCAGTGCTGAGGCACGGCCTGGCCGGGAAGGCGTCAAAGATTTCAACGAGAGCCACACCGCCCTCAAGGCTGCCCAGAAGCTTCTCTATCTGTTGCTGGTCGTGGTGCTTTCTTGCCCAGGCGCGCGCTGCACCCTTCAAACTGCTAGCTGGAATGTAAGGAACTCCGTAGATCGGGTGCAAGACGGGTAGCAGCAGATCCCGAAAGCCCCGCAAGCCGCCCACGCGCAGTCTCCAAGGGAAACGAACTGTGAGAATGTTTTCCGACAGACCAGCCAATTTGTGGGTTCTCTCGTTCAACCGTGAGTACAGTGCTTCGCACTTTTGCTCGTCTTTCGCAGCAGCTTCAAGGACGGGTTGAACCAGATCGCTACCATCCCTATCTTTGCCATATTCATTAAATATTAGCGATTGAAAAGGATTTCGCGAAGTCGAAGTAGGAGCAGTTGTGTTCATTTGAGCACTTGAATTTTTGTTAGTTTGTTCAGGTGATTCAACCGCAATTTTCAGTTGACACAGTACTCTCTCGCATTTAAATTCAGAGGGTAACCTTGCCTTGATGCTCTGCACTTGCATGCGGGCTGCGTCCCTCAACTCGTCCGACGGAAATAAAAGCACCAGAGTATTTGCAGAGGCAGAAGCAAGCGTGCTGTGCCGCAATACTTCATAAATTGCTGGCGGCCTTGGCTTTTGAATCGACAGAGTCTTCAAGTAATCCTGCCATTTTTGTTGGGGAAGATTATCTCGCTCGTCAGGTCGGCGACGTCGTTCAAAACTCATAATTCTTCAGCCTCCCCGAGAACTGGTGTTGCCCAGAATGACCACTCCCGAGCCAGCTCGATTGCCAAACGATTGAGTGCTGTGTACTCTCTGAGGGGCATATTAATCAGACTAGGAGGCTCTTTGACAGTGAAATTGCTTCCAGAAAAAGCCTTTAATTCTACGAGATACTTCTCGTAGGCCGTGCCTTTGTATCGGGTATCTGGAGATTTGGAACTTGAGTACTTTAGAGTGTCACCTGACAAACGATGCAGACCCCAGGTCGAGATATAGGCCGTTAACCCCTGAACCAAGCCACTGGCTTTTTTGTGATATTTGGGATCCAATTCTTCTTTTAACTTCACTAGTGCCCTATAGGCTGCTTGGCTAGGTGTGCGTAGGTCGAGATTCACGACTCCTCCTCTGCTTCCGGCTGTGTCGAGATGCTCTTGAGTTGCACCCAACCGCGGCCCAATCCTTCGAGGCCGCCAAACTGAAGCCTGTCATTAAGTAATCGCTCGATTTCTTCGCGAACTTTCACGGTTTTATTTTCCTGTTTTGGGGGTTTGATCCCCCACGGAAAAAACAAAACAGTTTCCGATGGCATTGCTTCTTCGGAGCGAAAGGAACCGCCCGCGACAGTTTTTTCATCCGGCTTCAGAGCAACACGCACTTCTCTTTGCAGGCCGGTTTCCACCAAAGCGGCACAGTCTTCATCGGCAATAATGACCAACTTAGTTGGAAGTTCACTCAAAAATTTGTCGCTGTCTTTTGTGAACTTTTCCAGCTCGTCGGTGAATACCTTCTGCTGAATCGGTTCGAGCTTGTCTTCGTCAATCTTTGCTCCCTGCAAGAACAACTGATTTGTATCAAAACCGATCAGAGCGTGTCTCTCGCCGCTTAGTTTCGTCCTGCACCCACGAATGAAGTCGGACAGCGGCGGATCAGGAAGCCAGCGGTTCCAGCGCTGCAGCCACAGCGGGCAGGTGATCCAGACGAAGTGGTGGCTCCAGGAGGCAATCGGGAAAAACAGCAGCGTGGCATCGGCAAACCAGACTTCTCCTTCAGTGGGTTGCTGGCCTTGCTTGAGCCGCTCACCAAAAAATGTCCCCGCGGCCTTCTGAAAATCCTTATCGTTCGCGTTCTCAAGCACCGAGCGGATCTTGCCGCGCAGCGACGAGGAAGGCAAATACGGAAATTCTGTGTGCACCTCGCGGGCAATGCCCATCAGGTTTCCCTCCTGGGCACTCCCGCCGGTGTGCAGCGGCGTCAACAAGTGTAAGTAAGTCACGTATCGCGTCATGGTTATCGACCCCACAGAAGTTTGCCGTACTGCAATTTTTTGAATGTCTCCACCCAGTTTCCCCGGGCTTCCGGTACCAAAAGGCCGTTCGGCGGCGGTGGGCCGTCGAAGATATAGACCGTGCCGGGGGGCACAAAGGCCCTCTGCGGCAGCAGGACAAAGCTGGGCGTATCTTTTGCCGGGCGGCGATAGATTGTCGAAACCCCACCCCAGAGGATCGGTTTGTCCGTGGCGCAGCCTCTCATGGTCTTCCAATTCTCAGGATATGAACAGTAGACTGCGCTGTTTTCTGCAGTCTGAACCAGACCGGGAGTGAGCAGATAAGCATAGCGGCACTCTGCCGACCAGCGGCCCACCGCTTTTAAAGCTTCCCACTGGTGTTTGACCGAATCTGAAGCAGCGCAAACCAGAGCCCGGTGCCCTTCGCCGCCAAGGCGCACGACAGTCCGCCCGATATCCGCAGTCAACCCGGCCACCAGGCGCCAGCCCCTGCGCAGGCGCACAGCGACCTCGGTAAAATAGCTTTCCTCTGTGGCAACTTGGCGCCAGTCGGTTTGCATCAGAATGTGGGGCAGCACCTGCACATCCCAGGGGTCGTTACAAAAATCTTCTTCGTGCAAGTTTTCGCCCTGCAAGTAACGGGCCAAGGCAGCCGCCTGTATCCAGGCTGGCGGCTTGCCTTCGACGTGCCAGTTCGGGTCGAGGGGAACTTCCATGGGTGGAAGCCCTTTCCAGCATGTACCCTTCCAGGCAGGGCTTTCTCGATCGATAGGCCGCAGGCGCCCAGTGTGTGCTCTAACTGTTTGGTCAGGCTTATCTTCGCGGGATTTCGATGTGTTGGAATTTGGGCAGACGTATAGCAAATCGCGAGGGGTGGGCAGCCAGAGGGTATCTTCACCATCCAGCAGCAACGGCCCCATAAAATACAAGTCCCGACTGGTACTCGAATCTTGGGGCAGGGCTGAGCGCAATGCCTGGAAGACTGTATTGGGCATCGGCGGGAACAGGCTCTTCGCCCAGGCTCCTTCGCCAGGGCTGAAGGGCTTGGCTTCACGGAACAGCAGGACATCGAGCGGCTCAAGTGCGTACCAGCCCATCAGCGCACCTCCGCAGGCAGGCTTTGGGTGGTGTCGGTCCATTGACGGCGCTGCTCCATCCGATCGAGCCAGAAGGCGCTAAAACGCAAGATATCAGTGAGATCCGCAAGATCGTACCCAAGCGCCGGCGCGTTGGCGGTACACCTGGGTTCGCGCTCGTCGTCGTCAGGTTTGAATGGATTGACAGCCCATTGCCTCCAGGCGTCAAGCCAGTCAAGCAGCGGCTTTTTGATCGCCTCAAAGGCCTCCGTTCCTGCAAGCTCGCGCCGATCGAGCAGGGCCGCCGCCGCCTCGCGGATGAGCGTTATCTGAGCGTGTTTGGGCAGCTCTTCGGCCAAACGGTACAGCAGTGGGCTGAAATCGCCACCGCAGGCAGGGTGCATAAATTGCCACCATTTCGCGAGCAGCGAACCTTTCATCAGCGCCTCCAGCCGGTTGCCCGAGCCAAAGAGCACCCGAAAACACAAACCGTCCTTCTTCGGCAGTTTTTTGGCCCGATCCTTTTCCGCCTCCCAGAGACTTTCGAGCACCGTCGGCAGCGGCACACTTTTGTGGGCGATCACGATGCCTACGCTCATCGTGGCCTCCCGGCCCATCGTGAAGTAGGACCGGCGGCTCAGCCCAGGTAGATCCTTGAGTGGAAACCAGTAGTCGCCCTCGCTTTTGAACTCCTGTTGCGGATCTTCCGCGCCGGACCAGGCTGCGCGCAGGCTGAGCAGAAATTTCGGCAGGTCTTCGAGTGGCAAAGCCGCCATCACGTCGTCGCCGCCACTGAAGATCACCCGGCCGCAGCAGCGCTCCTCGACGAGATAGGGCACCAGGCGGTTGGAAAAATCAATCAAAGCCCGGTTTAGACCGACGTGCGTGGCCGGTCCCATGCGCTTGCGGGTTTTCAGAACGTCGCTCCAATCCTGGGCTTGCGCCGATTTGCGCAACGCATCGGCTACCGACTTGACTACATACTTGTCGTAGCAGAGCAATTTACTGCCGTTGATGTACTTGCCCATGTTGTCGCCATCGGCTTTGACGAGCACCCACCAGTCCGCCGGGCTGCCCGCAGTAAAGCCGCTGGCGCGGTGCGCCTCATCGACCAGCATGCGAAGAGTTTGGGCGGCTTCCTGCGGCCAGTCCGTCCGGGATACGCTGCACCCAGAGGTAGTCTGTCCGCTCAGGCTCAGGATTTGAGCGGCATCCTGCGGCAGGCCCATATCGTCCGCCAGCCAACCGCCGGAAAACATTACCCCGTTGTAGCAGTCGGTGCCCATGGCCCGATCGGCTCCCGGCACTTGAAAGGGTCGCTGCGTCTTGGCGCGGAAAGTCTCCTGTTTGTCGGCGAAGTGCTCCGTGACCCGCGTATGCAGTTGCTGCCAGTAGTCTCGCAAACGCTCGGGGTACTGGGCGGCAAAGCGGGCCGCAGCGATCGAACTGAGATTGGGAAAACGAATCAGCTTGTCGTAGTCGATTTCACCGTGCTCGAGGCCGACGTCCTCCTGGTTCACCCCCAGAGCTTTTGCCACCCCGCCATAGGTCCAAGCCATCCGCTTGGTTAACTCGATCGCGTTGAGCCGCTCCGAGCCGTTGAACAGCCCCGGGTAGACAAGCGCCATCAGCCGCCAGAACAGATTCATCGTCCCGGCGCTCAACCCGCCGCCTTCGCGGAAGTTCTCGTTGTAATTGAAATTTGGATGCACGGCGCTGTAGAGACCGGAGATAGTCGAGCGTTCGCCCGGCGCCGCCGGAATTTGCCAGGTGCGAGTATTTTTGAGCGCTTGAATTGCCTGGCCGAGGCGCTGTTGCAGGCTCCCCCACCAGGTGCCGACGTTTAAAAAGCGGTAAGCTGCCTGCTCGGCCGGTGTGGGTAGAGCGTCGATGCGAGCAAATTCTTTTTGGGCGGAGATCCAGTCTAAGTAGCCTGGCCTGTCGCGCTCGCAACTGAGGGGTTGGCCGATACTTCCCAAAGGCAGCGCCACCCAGTAGCTATCCCAGGTGCCCTGCAACTGGGCATCCCACAGTTTGCCCCACTCCCAGCAGCTCGGGCGTTGCCAGTTGTCAAACTGCCTGCGCAGCTGCGAGTCCTGGCCGTCGATGCCGCCTTCAGCAACCAGTACCCGCCAGAGCCGGTCGCGGTCGGACTCACTTTGGAGTTTTTTCAGAATCCGCCTTTTGATGGCATCGCACACCTTGCGGCCCATGGTTTGCCATAGCATATCAAGCTCCTCTTTCAACTGCTTGCCAAGGTCTTCGGCAGTCTGCTTTTCGGGTGCAAGGGCGACGATGATGTTCGGAAAACCGGCAGTAGTCAGGCTGTTGGTCTTTTCTTGTTTGTAGCGTTCGACCGGATCGAGGCCGTGCCCGTCGATCCGGTCGATACGCCTGAAGTACTCGGCAAACTCCGGAAACTCCTGATAAAGCAGCGCATCAATAATCTCCTGGCCCCACAGCGACGGGGTGATCACCGCGTCTGGACCGTGCTGTTGGGCGATATGCCAGCACAGCCGGGCACTCAGGTAGTGGAGTAGGTAGGAACCGGCCCAAAAATCCAGGAACTTACGCGAAGACTTGATGAATTCTTGTACCGGTGAAAAGGAAAAAAGAACCAGGTAAGGGTGTGACTGGGGAGGCCCGGATTGCCAGTTATCAGGAAACAAAGCCCCGGCCAGCGCCGCTACCGTCGCGTTGTGGGTATGGATCGGGCAGTCGGGAATGCGGGTCTCCGCGGGTAAAATAAGGACATCCGCCTGCTGCAGACTCGGCTCGGCAGCCAGCAGCTCCGGATAAAAGCGCCAGAACCACCAGTAGACCTTTCGGACATCCTTTTGCGCGCGGATGGCTTGCGGAATAATCTTTTGTTCAAGTTCCATCAACCGCTCTTTGTCGAACCGTCCCGGCAACTGCACCGTTTTTTTCTGGCCGCTGATCGGATGGCGAACTTCTGAGGCAGTCCATCCGTCGCCATGCTCTGCATTGGCGTACGGCCCATCGCATGGAAAATTCAAACGGTCCGAAGCGGCTGCCACCCAGTCCGCTTGAACACCTGCATGCCCCATCCGGTCCCACCAGTGGGTCAGCTCCTGCCTACAGTCCTGCAGACACTGGAGTTGCTCCCAAGGGCCTTTGCCGTCTTTTTTCTTGTAGAGTGCCTTGAGTTGCGGATCGTGCAGAAGGGCAAATAGCTTTCGGTGATACACATTCATCGGCGGTCAATCCGGGGCATAGGGTAAAAAAGATAATGACAGCTAAAGTCCCAGCTGTCCAGGGAAGCGAGCAGGAGTTGCACATTCCTTAATACAAGCAATTAATACTGCACTGTACTAAACAGTCTTCGGTAAATACTGTTTACAACCAGGATGCACTTCGGCTAGGTTGAACCAGTCCCCCTTCCGTAACCGAGCCATGTATTCAATCCATAGGCTTCAGTTCCTCAGAAATATGCTCGTCTCGACGGCCACCGGGCTTGTGACGTTGGTGATTTTGCTGATTGCGCCTTTGGGATTGGCCGCCGTGATCACCTGCACCCTAGCGGTCACCCTGGCGAGTTTCTGCATCGGCGCCGTATCCGACCGGGTGCTGGCGTGGCTGGAAACGGGACAGGCGCGCCAGATGCTCGAGCGCCGGTAGCGCCGGGCGATGAATACTCTCTATCTACTAGAACAGGGGTGCACCCTCTCTTTGGCGGGTGAAGTGCTGCGGGTGCGCAAGCAGCAGCAGTTGCGCCAGGAAGTCTCGCTGCCGACGCTCAAACAGGTCCTGGTCTTCGGCACCTCGCAGCTGAGTACCGGCGTCATCCGCGTCTGTCTTTACCGGGAAATTCGCATTGCCTATCTATCGCGCCAGGGTCGCTGTTACGGCCGCCTGCTGCCCACCGGCACCGACGATCGCCGTCTGGTGCGTCTGCAGCACCGTCTGGACGAGCAGACGCAACTGGGCGTTGCCCGGGCCATCGTGCAGGCCAAAATCCACAACAGCCGCGTGATGCTGATGCGCTGTCGCCGCCGTCGACCGCAGCCGGAACTGGACCGTCCCATTCAGTATCTGGAGCACTTCGCCCGGAAGGCGGCCCAGGCTGAGAGCGTCGAGCAGTTGCGCGGCTACGAGGGTGCCTCGGCGGCGCAGTACTTCCCGGCCCTGGGCTGCGCCATGACCGGCACGGGTTTCGTGTTGGTGGAGCGTTCGCGCCGCCCGCCGCTCAACCCGGTCAACGCGATGCTGAGCTTCGGCTATCAGGTGCTCTGGAACCACGTTCTTGCCCAGTTGGAAATTCAGGGATTGGACACTTGCGCCAGTGTCTTCCACACCGACAACGACCGGCACCCGGCCCTCGCTTCGGATCTATTGGAGGAATTTCGCGCCCCGATTGTGGACGCCCTGGTCCTCTGGCTGGTTAACAGCCGGGTTGTGGATGCCCAGGAGGACTTCGATTATCACGACGGCGGATGCTATCTGAACGAAACCGGCCGGCGCAAGTTCCTGGGCCACTTTATTCAACGCATGAACGAGGAGGTCCAGATAGACGATTCAACCTTACCGAGGTGGGGGCTGATCGAACGGCAGGTGTTGCGCTTCAAGCAATTTCTTCTGCGCCCGGACCAGACCTATCAAAGTTATAGGATCCGCTAAGATGCTCTATGTTGTTGTTTACGACATTCCTGACAACAAGCGCCGCAACAAGGTTGCCAGGATATTAGAAGGCTATGGAAGCCGGGTTCAGTTAAGTGTATTCGAGTGCGACATTTCGGATAAATTGCTCGCGGAGCTCAAGATCAAGCTCCGCAAAAAAGTCAAGATAGAAGAAGACACCGTGCGCTTCTACGTCATTTCGCATCACACACGAGGGCAAGTCGAAGTATGGAACGGTCCGCCGGTAGTTCAACCTGCAGGCTCAGTCGTGATATGACCTGCGGTGGGGTTGCCTGGAGGCTGCATGCCCCTAACTCTCGCTTACCCCATCGAACTCGCTCGGGGCAAGGCTTTCAGAGGCTTAACCGTACCAGCACCACTTTGGAATCCCAGCTCAAGGCACCCCCCACCGCAAACCTCAGCTTGACACAGCCCAACGCAAGCCTTTCCATAGATGCAGGCGCTTCCGCATCAGGAAGTCGAACTAATGGAAACGGTGAAAAGAACGATTCGGGTACACATGTCGTGGGATGAGGCGCTTCCGCATCAGGAAGTCGAACTAATGGAAACTTTTTGGGTCCGCCCGCTGCCGTGCTCACCCAATAGCGGGGCGCTTCCGCATCAGGAAGTCGAACTAATGGAAACTACTATTACCCTTTCTCCAAGTAGGAGTTGATCAGTGGGGGCGCTTCCGCATCAGGAAGTCGAACTAATGGAAACGTTTTCTCTACTTTCGTGATTTGCTTTGGGCGACCTGCACGGCGCTTCCGCATCAGGAAGTCGAACTAATGGAAACAGTTCTTGTTGACGGCTGCTCAGCTTCTGTGTACGGAAGTGGCGCTTCCGCATCAGGAAGTCGAACTAATGGAAACGCTACTCCAATCGGATTGGCAGAGGCTACAGCGGTGAGGCGCTTCCGCATCAGGAAGTCGAACTAATGGAAACTCTGAAGCTCCCGGTACCAATGCCATCAGCATTCATCATTGGCGCTTCCGCATCAGGAAGTCGAACTAATGGAAACACACAATGCGGTTTTTCAAAGAGTCAAGACATTGACGGGGCGCTTCCGCATCAGGAAGTCGAACTAATGGAAACATTGTTGTTCCCGGTAAACACCCAGGCGTCTATTGGGCGCTTCCGCATCAGGAAGTCGAACTAATGGAAACACTGCTCGTTCGCTGTGTAGGTATGGAAGTGCCCAACGGCGCTTCCGCATCAGGAAGTCGAACTAATGGAAACCTCAGCTCAATCGAGGTCAGCATACGCGAGGTACTCAGCTGGCGCTTCCGCATCAGGAAGTCGAACTAATGGAAACGGCAGGGTGTGACGACGACACCGCCGAGTGGGTGAGCAAGGCGCTTCCGCATCAGGAAGTCGAACTAATGGAAACCCGGTATCTGCGCAACAGGACATAGTCGGGGTTAGTCGGGGCGCTTCCGCATCAGGAAGTCGAACTAATGGAAACAGTTGCACCGCCGTGTGCGTCTCGGTGTGCAGTGTGGTTTGGCGCTTCCGCATCAGGAAGTCGAACTAATGGAAACAAACCAGATCGCCCCGGAGGAGGAGTTGCACCTCGGGGGCGCTTCCGCATCAGGAAGTCGAACTAATGGAAACTTGAGGTTGGCTTGGAGCAACACCGATGCCCGACCTTGGCGCTTCCGCATCAGGAAGTCGAACTAATGGAAACCCGACCGTCCGGGTCGGTATGCCCCCACCGGTAGTAACGGCGCTTCCGCATCAGGAAGTCGAACTAATGGAAACCTCTTTGCGCGGCCGGGCCTGGGTGTCGACCACGGCGTGTTCGAAGGCGCTTCCGCATCAGGAAGTCGAACTAATGGAAACCATCACCATCGACCTGCCCAAAGAGCGCCATGCCGAAGGCGCTTCCGCATCAGGAAGTCGAACTAATGGAAACGAGATTTCAAGTGTGGCGGTAACGTTGTCGATCTCGGGCGCTTCCGCATCAGGAAGTCGAACTAATGGAAACCAACCCACTGCAGTTCACTCCAACCATCTGATTGGCAAAGGGCGCTTCCGCATCAGGAAGTCGAACTAATGGAAACACAAACACACAGTCTGATCCAGGGCTGTTTCATTCTAGCTTTGCATTGGATGCAAATGAGAATCGAGAGCGGCAAAAGCCTTATTGCTTGTTGAGCAGGTCAAGCTTATTGACATGGCCGAATGGGGTTTTTTGAGAATGAAACAGCCCTGGTCTGATCCAGCGCTATCTGATCCATAGGCGCTTCCGCATCAGGAAGTCGAACTAATGGAAACCATAGAGAGAAGAGCAGAAGTGTTGAATCAGTGAACGCTTGCACACAGTTCGAGGGGCCAGACCCTGCGCCTCCAGCTGCCCAGCAATTTTCCCAGCCAATGCACATAACTGACTTCCTGACACATGCAACATTGCAAGT
>JAESGW010000799.1_pt1 | contig 13768 bp, 13 predicted proteins | sample 9269791 | NCBI WGS metagenome assembly JAESGW01 (sample SAMN16773120, study PRJNA677053) | algae metagenome | isolation source: Aphanocapsa lilacina HA4352-LM1 and co-occurring heterotrophs from near cave... | place: USA: Maniniholo cave, near Haena, Kauai, HI | collected 2009-07-28 | reverse complement strand
CGAACGAACGCGCCAAGGCCATTCACCAATGGGCAGCCAACTACAACCTGGCACGCCCACACTCGGCCCTTGGAGGCATCAGCCCGTTCCAAAGACTGAACAACCTTCTTGGAAACGACACCTAGGTGAGAGGTGCGGCCGGGCAAGGTCGCTGCCGCGCGAGGGGCGCGAGACAGGCCGGACCGACAGAACGGGATCATCGCGATGGTCACCGGCCTGCAACAGAAATGACGAGGAGTGCCGAGGCGCCGCGGTTCACGGGCGGCGAAGAACCATGCTGCGCCTGACATCCCGGCCTTTCATCCAACCAGCGAGGTCCGCTCGGTGAGGTGGAGGTTTTTCTGCCAGGCGGTCTGGATCCGGGCCTCGATGACCTGGAGTGCCATGCGGTGGGCACGGGCGACGTCGAACTCGCCCTGGCGATGGGCGAATTGCAGCCAGAACCCGTAGGACAGGCAAACAATGGTCTCGGCAATGTCGTCGGCTTCTTCTTTCGAAACCAGGTCCTTCAGCGATCTGGCGAGATACTTGCGCAATTGATAGTCGCAAAGGCGCTGCATGCGATTCAAAGCCGGGTCGTAGGGGACGCGGCTCCAGAAATAAAGCCAGGCCGACACGGCCATGGGAGACACCTGAGAGGGCGCGAAGTTGCCGTCGACGATCGCCACGATTTCGTCGATCGTGCTTTTGGCTTGCTTGCGCCTGTCGCGGACTTCGCGGAGCAAGCTGCCGACCAGGTCCGACATGGTTTCGGCGATCAGTGCTTCCTTGGTGCCGAAATAGTGGGTGATGATGCTGGTGGCGACACCCGCTTCCGTCGCGATCTTCTTCAACGTCAGATCATCGATGCCATCGCGATGCAGAACCAGAAAGGTGGCATCGATCAGCTGTTTTCGGCGAATGGGCGCCATGCCCAATTTCGGCATTTCAATAAATCCTCATGCGCAGTCACGTTACACTAGTATCCCGCTTCGCCAAAAACCACAGCGAGATCTCGGATGACAGTGCTGACAACGTTCGCATCAGGCAATAATCGGCTTTTGAGCTTCGCTCCAGTCGTGCCCGCAGCCCGATGCTTGTGTTGCCGACAACCTTTTGTCGGCGCGCCCCTAAAGTGTCGGCGATGAGATCGATTGCCATGTCGGGATTTGAACTGCCCGAACAAACACGAGGACCGCGAACAGCCGTGGCCGTCCGCGGTCCGATGCGAGGTAGGCCCGGTATCGCCAGGCGACGAGTGGCTACTCCGCGGCGTGCTGGACCGGAATGCTCGGTTCGAGCCCGCGCGGGATCTTCTTTTCCTTGTCGTACAGCGGCATGTCATCGAGGATCGCGACATGGCTGTTGCCGTCTCGGCAGAGCACCTCGACCGCCGTCCCGGCAGCCATGGCGTTGTCGAGGCGGACGATCGCCACACCCTGCTTGAGATAGGGCGACCAGGCGCCGGCGGTGACGAAGCCGACTTTCTTGCCATTCGCCGAGACCGCGCCAAGACGAAGCGGTTCGCCGCCGGGGCACTTGAGGCCGACGACACGGTTCGAGCTCGTCACCTTGGCAAGTGCTGCCTTGCCGACGAAGTCATCCTTGCCGAGATCAACGAAAGCGCCAAGACCGGCTTCGAACGGGGTCATGGTCTCGTCCATGTCGGAACCATTGTTGAGGATGCCTCCTTCGATACGGCGGATGTCCATGCTGTCGAGCGCGCAGATTTCCATGCCGTGCGGCCTGCCGGCGGCAAGGAAACGTTCCCACATGGCGGCGCCGTCGAACTTGCCGCCGTTCGGCAAGGTGTAGACTTCGAAGCCCATCTCATTGGTCCAGCCGGTGCGTGACAGGATCACCGGCTGTCCGCCGATGGTCGTCCTGGCCACGGCGAAGTACTTGAACTCGGCCGGCACTCCCGTGTCACTGAGCTTGGCCAGGATGTCGAGCGAGGCAGGGCCCTGGATCTGGGTGGCCCAGGAATCGGGATCGGAGATCTCAACATCAAGGTCCTGCGAGTGGGCAATGAACCACGAGAAGACAGGGCCGTCTGCCTGGACGTACCAGTAGGTGTCTTCTTCGAGGCGCATCAATACGCCGTCACACAGGATGCCGCCATTGGGGTAGCAAAGCAGCCCGTAGCCGGCACGGCCCGGCTTCAGCTTGGCGCAGTCGCGGGTGAAGACGCGGTTGCAGAAGCTGGCGGCGTCCGGTCCCTTGATCTGAATCGGCCGTTCGCCAGTGTCGAACAGCCCGGCCTTGGTGCGCAGGGCCCAGTAACCGTCAAGGCGGTCGATCTTCTGCGACACCGGCATCAGCCGGTTGTTGTAGACCGTGTATTTTGCGCCATTGGCGACATGGAAGCGAGAATAGGGGCTGCGGATGGTGCCGTAGTCCCAGCCGGGCTCTTCATGGGCCGAGACAACGAGACGGGTAAGGTTGGCTGTCATGATGGTTCCTCCTTTGATGACAACGACTTTTCTGGCGAATGGATGGTGAAGAGAGGTGTTCAGAGCGCCTCGGCGAGGTGCTTCTTGCTGCGCGTCGGTCCTTGCGACTGCAGACCGCGTAGCCATTCGGCGGTGCGCTCGAAGCTGCCGAACGGATAGAAGTGTACTGACCGGAAGAGCGGTCGCCCCGCCGCGCGGACACCACCCGCGAGGTCGACGAGCGTGGCCTCGGGTGAGAAGGATGTGGCCAGCTTGAAAGCGCGGCCGGCGTGGCGCGTGAGCATGCCGAGCGAAGCGCCAACGCCGCAGTCCTTGGCGAAACGCATGAGGGTTGTCATCTTGGCGAGGCCGGGCAGGCCGACGTCCACGGGGATCCCCGGCGCGGTCTGCTCGACAAAATCGGCGTGCCAGGCAAATAGCTTGTCCGTGTCGAAGAGGAACTGCGTGACCAGCGACACCTCCAGGCCAGCCTTTGTCGCATAATCGCACTTGTCGATCAGGGCGCCGCGCAACGCGTCACGGCTAACCGAAGGGTGGCCTTCGGGATGTCCGGCCAAGCCGACCGCCTCAATGCCATGGCCTTCGAGCATGCCTGTCTTCAGCACATCCAGCGAGGCGGCGTAGGGGCCTTCGGGCCGCGTTGTGTCGCCGCCCACCAACAGGACCTGCTTGACCGCGGCGCGCGCGGCGAGCTTGCCGAGGAAGTCCCTGAGTTCGTCGTGGCTCGAGAAACGACGCGCGGGGATATGCGGCACAGGCTCCATGCCGTGATGCCGGAGTTTTTCGGCCGCCTCGACGATCTCCGAGGTGGAGCCCGACGTGTAGGCGACATAGACACGCGTGCCCGCCGGAAGATGATTGCGAAGATCATCCAGCTTCTGCGTGTCTTTCGGTAGAGCTTCTATGGAGAAGTTGCCGACGAGCCCGCCAATGGTCTCGTCGAGATCACTTCTCGTGACCGACAATTTCATTCGTTCCTCCCGTTAATCCCATGACGTCGAGCTGCGCAACTTTCGCCTTCGATCGATCATGTGTCGCCGTAAATAGTATGGCTATACGATAATAGCAAGGCTGCATTTTGGGCGGAGGTGCGTGGAGCTTGGGTGGGGCCGTGTCCGGTTCGGTGGTGGCTTCTGCTGGGCATGGCGCCGCTCGCGCATAATTAATGTAGCAATATCAGAAGTATAGACGATATTTTCGCTGAGTGACTGTCGCTGCCGAGGTGTTCCATCGCCATGCGCAAAAAAATCTTGAGGCGCGTCACCTGCCTAAATCGGAGGGCGTTGTAGTGCCTGGGTGTCGAGTCTGGCTTGCTTTAATCGTATTGTGGTACTAATAAAATGCTGCCGACGCCTGAGGGAGGGGCGTTTCCACCTGCAGGCCAAAACGTCGGCGTAGCTCTGGGAGGAGAAAAGCAATGACAGACATACCTATGTCGGTCCCCTTGAACCGGGACCACAGGCTCATACGATCCCTGACCTGGGTCGACGCCTTCTGGGTCACCAGTGGCGTGCCGGCGCTGGTCTTGTTCACGATCGGCCCGATTGCTGCGACCGCCGGCAATATCTCGGTGGCGATCTGGACCGCCTCGATCGTGATGGGCTTCATCCAGGCTTTCACCTATGGCGAAATTGCCAGCCTATTCCCGCACAAGTCAGGCGGGGCGTCCGTCTACGGTGCCATCGCCTGGGTGCGCTACAGCAAGCTGCTCGCCCCCATATCGGTATGGTGCAACTGGTTTGCCTGGTCGCCCGTCCTGGCGATCGGTGTCAGCCTCGGCGCCGGATACATCCTCGGTTTGGTGTTTCCAGCCGACTCGGTGGTCAACACCTGGCAGATAACCCTGCTCGATCTGGGCTGGCTGCGCAGCGGCCTGACCCTGCGCATCAACTCGACCTTCCTCCTTGGCCTCGTGCTGATGCTGCTCGTCTTCGCGATCCAGCACCGCGGCATCCTGTCGACGGCCAAGCTGCAGAAGATCTTTGCGGTATCGTCGTTGTTGCCGCTGGTGCTGATCGGCGTCGTTCCGCTCTTTACCGGCGACGTGGTGTCGTCAAACTTCACCCCGTTCGTCCCGCTGACCCATGATGCTGCAGGCAATGCCGTCAACGGCGCCTGGAACTGGCAAGGCGTGGTCGTCGTTGCCGGCAGCATGCTGATGGCGGCGTGGTCGACCTACGGTTTCGAGACGGCGGTCTGCTACACCCGCGAGTTCAAGAACCCCGCTGCCGACACTTTCAAGGCGCTGCTCTATTCAGGCCTTTTTTGCCTCGCCATCTTCATCCTCGTGCCGCTTGCCTTCCAGGGAGCACTCGGCCTCGCCGGCATGCTTGCGCCCGACATCTACAGCGGCATGGGCGTGGCCAAGGCGATGGCCGCGATGGTCCATGCCGGCGGCGTCATGACCAACGGCATCGTTGCGATGCTCGTCTGCACCCTGTTGCTGTCGATCATGACCGCCATGGCGGGCTCCTCGCGCACCCTCTATCAGGGCGCTGCCGACGGGTGGCTGCCGCGCTACCTCGATCACGTCAACGAGCACGGTGCGCCGACCCGTGCCATGTGGACAGATCTCGGCTTCAACCTGATACTGCTCTTGCTGTCGGACATCGTTTTCATCCTGGCGGCCTCCAACGTCGGCTACATCATTTTCATCTTCATGAACCTGAATGCCGGGTGGATCCATCGCATCGACCGCAAGAGCTGGGCACGCCCGTTCCGGGCGCCGAACTGGCTGCTCGCGGCAGGCACCTTCCTGGGTTATGTCAACCTCGTCTTCCTCGGCATGGGCGCCGACATCTGGGGCGAGGGAACGCTGGTGACCGGCCTGTTCTTCGCCTCGCTCATCCTGCCCGTCTTCGTTTTCCGCCATTACGTACAGGACAAGGGGCATTTCCCCGCTGCAATGAAGGAAGACATGCATCTCGGGCACGAGGAAGGGGGCGACACCAAGGCGGGGATGCTGCCGTATCTGGCGCTCGCCGGTGGTGTTGCCGTCGTCGCAATCTCCCACTGGCTGGCCACCCTCTAGCCGTTTCCTCTGGCCGAAGGCGTCTGTATCGCTTTCGCCCGCGAGTTGGCGCGGCCGGACATGACCGCGCCGATCGGCGCTGGCCCCAGCCGTGCGCCGGGAGGGCGGGCCGGAATGGGCAAAGCGTCCGATCAAACATCAGGAGAGATGCATGAATGCGCCGAACTGGCAGGCGGCCTTTTCCGCGGTGGTGTCGCTGCCGGACGCCGATGGCACGGCCCTCCTGCCTGGTCCGAGCTCTGTGACGGAGTTCCTTGTGCTGGTGTTGCCAGGCTTCTCCCAGCTCTGCCTTGCGGCGCTGATCGAGCCCCTTCGATTGGCCAATTCACTGACGCGTTCCACCATGTTCGCTTGGAAGCTTATAAGCTTGGACGGCAACCCCGTTGGCTGCGCCAGCGGCCTGACGGTGGGGGTAAGCGGAAGTCTGGACGCGGCAAAGGGCATCCTTCCGAATGTTAGCCTGGTCCTGTGTGCGGGCGAGAATGTCGAGAGGCATGGCGGTGCCGAATTGCGCCGCAGCCTGCGCCGGATGGTGCGGGCCAAGGTGCCGATCTACGCGCTCGGCACGGCGACCTGGCTGCTTGCCGAGGCAGCTGTGTTGCGCGATGCGCGTTGCACCATCCACTGGGGACGAATGGCCGCTCTTGCCGAGAGGTTCGAGGAGTTGGCCGTCGAGGATGCGCTGTTTGTTCGCGACGGACAGATCGTCACCTGTGCAGGCGAGTTTGCCGCTTTCGATCTGGCAATGGATCTGGTCCACAAGCGGGACGGGGGCAGCCTCGCCGCCCGGATTTGCCAGCATGTTGCGGCTGATCGCTGGCGCGATGGTGCCAGTTGCCAGGCAGTGCCGCCGGGCCTGCGCTACAACGCTGCCGGAAAGCGGCTATTGCCGATCATCAAGCTCATGGAGGCCACTCTGGAGGATCCGCTGTCGCTCGAGGAAATCTCGCGCAGTGTCGCGATCTCGCGGCGGCAGATCGAAAGGCTGTTCGAGCGCCATCTGGCGCGTACGCCCTTTCAGCACTATGTCGCGCTGCGGCTGACCAAGGCGCGCCAGCTCATCGAGCTGACCGATATGCAGATCATGGACGTGGCGGTGGCCTGCGGCTTCGTCTCGTCCTCGCATTTCTCCAAAACATTTCGCGATCATTTCGGCATGCTTCCGAGCGAATTGCGAATGCTGGACCGCGCCTGACGTTCGTTGCTCTCCCTTTGAAGGCTACAGGTCATCGTCAAACGGCATCTGTCACGGTCGGTCGCCGCAATCCGGACAACAGCAAGCGGCCCCGAAAGCGTCACACCATGGAGGCGTCTTTTGCGTTCGCATTGCTAGGGCCGACGGTTTTCCGCGCGCCATGTCTGCACAGCGACCGCGTCGGCCTTGCCGCCGCGCGGGCCGTGGATGGTGACCGAGCGGGAGGCGGCGGCGATGGAGAAATCCAGGGCATCGGCGAAGGGCCGGCCCTGCGTCAGGCACCAGGTCAGCGCGCCGCCAAACGTATCGCCGGCGCCGGTCACATCGACCACTTGGACAGGGTAGCCGGCTGCCTGCAGGCGCGTTTGGCCGTCAGATGCTTCGGCGCCGTCAGCGGCCAGCGTGCGCACAACCCAGCCGATCTGGTGATCGTGCATCCAGTCGACGATGCGGGAGATGTCGTCATGGCCGAAGGCGGCGCGGAAGCCGACCTGGTTGAAGATGACGACCGCTGCCCCTGCAAGGTAGGGCATGTCTTCAGGCGTGCAGCCGCCGACGTCGAGGTCGAAGATGGCGCGGCGACCGTGGCGCTGCAGATCAGCGACGAGGTCTGCCTGACTGAGCCGTCCCTGTTCCGTCTGGGCGTGAAGCCGGCGGACGCGATAGAGCGTCGTGTAGAGCAATCCCGGTTGGCGCAAGGCTGCCAATGTCTCAGGCGCCAGCCACATCGGCTGCTCGCCCATCTCAACTGTAAGCACGACATGCTCGCCGTCGATCAGGAAGATCAGGTTGCGCGACTCCGCAATGGCCGGATCGATCAGCATATGGTCGACGCCGACGCCATTTTGCCTGAGGTCGTCGATCAGCCGGCGCGACAGCGCACTGTCATTGAGCAGTGAAATGAACTGGGTGTCGCCGCCGAGCGCGGCGTGCATGACCGCGGCGTTGGCGATGGAGCCGCCGATCTCGGCCGGCAGTTCCGTGACCATGCCCTTGTCGGCTCGTCCCGGCCAGCGATCTGCGGTGTAATATTCGTCGAGTGCGACGTCGCCGACAAAGAAAGTGGTCATCCGCGCTGTCCTTGCGCAGCCTGTATCTGGCGCGGCCCGCCTTCGACCGGCACCCATGGGCTTTCGCCGAGGCCGCAGACCGCCATCCAGTAATAGGGCGCCGGGCCAGAAAGACCCCGGCAGGCGTCGTGCCAGACATTGCGGTGCATCACCACTGCCTGGCCCGGGGCGATCACGAAGGCCTTGATGTCGTCGCGGTGCGGTGCGCTCGCCTCTGACGCCGGGGCCACGGCGAGAATGACCGGCTCGGCGGCGCAGAAGATCGCTTCCTCCGTTCCGGGATGCCGTTCCATCGCCGCACATGACCATGGCGCTCCGCCGCCGCGGGTGATGCCGAGATGACCGGCACCCGCGATCAACGGCGTGCGGGTGAACCCGTCGTTCCAGCCGTCGCCGGCGGTCCAGATCACGGCGGCATCTGCGTCGCCCATGAGATCATAGACCCTGCCGTAGGGGGCAAAATTTTCCGGCGTCACCGGCTGGGCGACGATTGCGTCCGGCACGCTCATGCAGCGCTCCTGAGCGAACGGACGGCGCGCATCAGGCGGGCGACATGCGGTGCCTCGACGCGGCCGGTGTCCTTGTGGTCATGTTTGAACCAGCTGCCGACCACTGCGCCATCGGCCGAGGCGAGCTGCTCGGCAGCATTCGCCTCGGTCAGGCCGGCGCCGATCAGAAGCGGTACGGTGCCGCCTGTGGCGGCGCGGAAACGCGCCACCTTGTCCATGTCGGTCGGCTGACCGGTTGCATCGGATGTTACGACCAGACCGTCGCAGCGAGATGCGCCGATGCGCACGTCGACTTCCTCCGGACGGCCGGAAAGGACGGGCTGGTATTTGAAGCGCACGCCGCCGAGCAGCAGCGCGGGAACGCTTGCCCGTCTTTCTGCGAGGCCCGTGGCGAAGGGGCCGTCGGCTTCCGGCGGCAAGTGGCCGGCGACGGAGTCGACCTGGATGAACGCGACCGGGTAGCGCCTGGCCAGCGCAAAGGCACGCGCATCGTCGCGCAGCACATTGACGCCGATCTTCGCGCCAAGGTCGAGGCCGCACAGGCGATCGAGCACACGCTCGACGTCATCGGCTTCGCCGAAATAGTTCTCCACCACCAGCCCGTCGACGCCTTCGCCCGCCATGATGCGCGCTTCTTCCTCGGCCTGGACAAGTTTTGCAGCAGCGCCGTCACCGGCAAGGTGCAGCATGCCGAGGATCGGCTTTACGGTGGTGAATGTCTGACTGAGGCGGCTCATGCTTCTTCTCCTGCGCGCCGCCCTCAGGCAGGCGCGGTATCGCGTCCCCAGCGGGTAGCGAACTTCATCTGGACAGCCGGCGAGTAGACGATCGACGTGCGCTCGACCAATCGGTCGTCGGCATCGAGCACGTCTCCGCTGGCGCAAAGGTAGCCAGGCACCGCAGGTGCCGGGCCGAAAACCGTCCGCAGCTGATCGGACGGCGGCACGACGGTGAGCAGCAGTTCCGAGCGCAATGGATGGCGGTCATAGTCGCGGCGCAAAACCTCGTAGAGCGATTGCGCCGCGAAATCGTAGGCCTCGATGCCGGGATAAAGCGCCAGGTCGAGCTGGGACGTGTCGACGTTCAGCCAGTTGATCGTCTCGCCATTGGCAAGGCCGCGGGCGCGCACCAGACGGAGCTCGCCGTTGTCCACCCGATGCTCCAGCATCTTCGTCACCGGTCGCAGGCCTTGCCGGCGTGCCAGTTCCGTGAAGCTGCCGAAATTCCAGATGTTGTGGCTGATCGGGCGGTGCGAGACGATCGTGCCCCGGCCTCGCACCTGTTGCACCAGTCCTTCCGACACCAGAAGCGCCATCGCATTGCGCACTGTCGTCCGGGCGATGCCGAACTGGTCGCGCATCTGGTTCTCCGAAGGAATGGCTTCTCCTTCGGAGAAATCGCCGCTCAATATGGCGGCGCGCAACGCCCTGTAGAGCTGCCGGTAGAGCTGTTCGCTCGAATAGGGATCGAGGCGAAAGCGCGACAGCCTGTCATCGGGGCGCTCCCCAGTCACGGAGGCATCTGGTGCGGAAGGTTGGGTCAAGGGCGGCTCCGGTGCGGTCCCGTTACTTGGTGGATCCGTTTATCTTGAACGCTTCCACGCCGGCCTCTTTCAAGCCGTGACGGTCGAGGATCTGTGCATAAGTTCCGTCGGCCTTGAGCGCGTCGAGCGTGGCCAGGACGGCATCGCGCAATTGCCCGTTCGCCTTGGCAAAGGCGATGCCGTAGTGGTTGACGTCGCCGACCTGGCCGATTTGGTAGAACTTGCCCGGCTCCTGCTTCATCAGGTCGAGCAGGCCCTCAAGACCGATGACCGATGCCTGGGCGCGACCCTGGCGGATCTGCATGATGTGCTCGGCCTGGGTTGGGATCTGGATGACGGTGATCAGCTTGTCGGCCGGGCAGATCGACTTGCCGAGCTCTTCGGCCCAGGTGACCCAGCTCGTGCCTGTTGCTACGGCGACCGTCTTGCCGCAAAGGTCGGTCTCGGTCTTGATCTCACCCTGATGATCGGCGCTCGAATAGAAGACGTTGCCAGTCTTGAAGTAGTCGATGAAGTCGAGCTGGGTCTGGCGTTCGACCTTGTCGGAAAACGCCGTCATGATCAGGTCCGAACGGCCGGTGACGACCTGCGGGATGAGCTGCGGAAACTCGACGTTCTGGAATTCCGCCGTCAGGCCGAGACGTTCGGCAATCGCCTTGGCGAGATCGATGTCGAAGCCCTTCAGTTCGGTCGAGCCGGCATCGCTGTATTCCATCGGGGGATAGGCAAGGCTGATCGTGACGTTGAGCTTGCCGGCCGAGCGCACGGCCTCGGGCAGGGCGGCTGCCAGCTTTTCGTCGCCGGCGGCGTATGCCGCGCCGGCCAGGCTGATAAACGTGGCCGAGGCGAGCCCCAGAACCATCGGTAGCATTTTCTTCACTGTCCGTACTCCCATGTGTTGGACTGAAAGGGTCAGGCGAGCACGCGGCTCAGGAACGAGCGCACGCGTGGATCGGCAGGGTTGCTGAGCACGTCGCCCGGCACCCCCATTTCGCGGATTTCGCCGTCGATCATCACCACGACGCGGTCGGCGACCTCGCGGGCAAAGCCGATCTCGTGGGTGACGACGATCATGGTGGTGCCGCCGCGGGCCAGGGTGCGCATCACCTCCAGCACTTCACCGACCAGTTCCGGGTCGAGCGCGCTGGTCGGCTCGTCGAACAGCATGACGCGCGGCTCCATGGCGAGCGCCCTGGCTATTGCCACGCGCTGCTTCTGGCCGCCGGAAAGCTGGGAAGGATAGGCCGAGGCCTTGCCGGCCATGCCGACCTGCTCCAAAAGCTCCATCGCGCGGCTTTCCGCCTCGGCGCGCTTGAGGCCGCGCACCACCATCGGCCCTTCGATGACATTGCCGAGCACCGTGCGGTGGGCGAACAGGTTGAAATGCTGGAACACCATGCCGAGCTGGCTTTGCTGGGCGCGCAGGTGCTTGACCGGCAGTTCCTGCAGCGCGCCATTGGCGTAACGGTAGCCCATGATGGCGCCGTCGACCCAGACATAGCCGCCATTGGGTGTCTCGAGATGATTGATGCAGCGCAGGAACGTGCTCTTGCCGCTGCCGGAAGGGCCGAGGATGCAGAGCACTTCGCCATAGGCGACTTCCAGGTCGAGGCCCTTGAGGACCTCGTGTTCGCCGAAACTCTTGCGGATTCCGACCGCCTTGACCGCGAGACTCATGCTTGCCCCCTGGCGACGGCCCGGCGCGTCCAGCCTTTGAACCAGCTGCGCTGGCCGGCAGCTGCCGTGGCATCGCGGCCAAAGTGGCGTTCAAGGTAATACTGGCCGATGGAGAGGACTGTGGTTCCGGCCAGGTACCAGGCGGCGCAGACGAACAGCAGCTCGATGACGGCCCCATTGATGAAGTAGATACGCTGTGCAGCGTTCAGCATCTCGCCCATGGCGATTGTGGCGGCGAGCGAGGAGAACTTCAGCATGCCGATGGCGCTGTTGCCAAGGACCGGCAGGATCAGCCGCAGCGTCTGCGGCAGGATGATGCGACGCATGGTCTGGCCAGGCGTCATGCCGAGCGTATGGGCGGCTTCGGTCTGGCCACGGTCCACCGAAGCGATGCCGCCGCGCACCACTTCGGTGAGGTAGGAACCCTCGTTGACGCCGAGGCCGAGCACGGCAGCGACGAAGGGCGTGACGACGTCGACCATGCGCGCGTCGACCAGGCCGGGAATGTAGAGGCGCGGGAAGACCAGCGCGATGTTGAACCAGATGAGCAGCTGCAGCAGCACCGGCGTGCCGCGGAACACCCAGACATAGAGCCAGGCGGCGAAACGCAGGATCGGATTTGCCGACAGCCGCATGATGCCGAAGGCGAAGCCGAGCGCTACGCCGAGCGCCAATGCGACGGCGGAGATCAGCAGAGTCCAGCCGAAGCCGGTCACGATGACGCCTGCCGTCAGGAACTCTCCGACCACCGGCCATTGGATCTGCCCGACGGCAAAGGCACGGCCGATGACGGCGAGCAGCAGAAGCACGACGCCACCGCTTATCCAGCGGCCGGGATGATGGAGGTGGCGAACGGCGACGTCGCGCGCCGGCAGATCGGCCAGCGGCAATGCAGCGGTTGAAGGTGGAAGCGACTGGGACATGGCATCCAATGGTAGAGTTGAGCACCCAATTGTAGGGTTAGGCCTACAACTTAATATGAGGCGCTGCGAATGGAGTCAAGCCGCGTTCAGTTAGGGCCATCAGAGCGACGAAGGCGCAGTCGTCGAAGGGCAGGGCGGTATGCCGACAGGTGGGACCCGGATTGATGTCAATGCGGCTTGCGCACCGATTCCGTGATGGTCTGCGCCAGGGTTTCGGCCGCGCGCGAAGGTTTGTTGCGGGGATAGGCTATGTGGAACATATCCTCGAAAACCATGCGCTCGGGTGCCAGCACCCGGAGGCGGCCCGTGCGAACCCATTCGTCGGCATAGTGGTCGGGCAGGAAGCCGATATAGGCACCAGAGAGCAGCAGCAGCAGGGTGCCTTCCATATGAGGCGTCGCTGCTGCCCAGGTGAAGCTCACCCCGCAGATCGTCTCGTTGAGCATGTAGGTGCGGCCGGCGAAGGGTTGGGCGGCGAGGCGGTCGTCGGTGAGGTCGGCGTCGGGGACGGCAAAGAGCGCGTGGCCCTCGGCACAGTAGAGCTTCTGGACCTCGGAGAAGGCTGCCTGGGTGCGGAAATGCGGCGTGACACTACCGACCGACGGCATCAGGACGATCTGATAGGCGCCGTTCAACAGGCCCTGGTGCAGCACCTGGGGTGCGGCGACGTCGATTTCCAGATGAACGCGCGGCGCGGCGCGGTGAAAGGCGGCCAATGCTCCGTGCAGGTCGAGGTCGCGGTTGGTGATCATGGCATCGACGGTGCCGAAGCTGAGATTGCCCGTCAGCTCCCCCTGCGCCTCGCCGATGCGGCTCTGGAACTTTTCGAGCGACCCAAAGAGCTCGAGCGCTGCGTCATAAACGAGCCGCCCCTCGTCGGTGAGCTCGAAGCCGCCGCGCCCGCGGCTGCACAGGCGCAAGCCCAGCCGTTCCTCGAGGTGGCGCATGTGGGTGGAGATCGTCGCCTGGGTCATGCCTAGCGCCGATTGCGCTGCGGAAAAGCCGCCGTGCTGCACGACGGAGGCGAAGACGCGCAGCAGCCTGAGTTCCGCATCGCCAAGCGAGAGGTTGAGGACGCGATGGCGGACCTTGTTGATCATTCATTGATTAATGCACAAGTAAACATCCAATCATAGATACTTTTAAACGTATCGGCATTGGGCACACTCCTCCGACCTTTGGAGGAGGGCATATGGCCAGCAATTCCTATGAAACCGGACGTCTGAACCTGCCGTTCGTCGGCATCTGCACCTTCGGCAAATATCCCTACCAGCCGAACTGGGATGCCATCGACGCCGATGTCGCCATCCTCGGCGCGCCGTTCGACTGCGGTACCCAGTGGCGGGCCGGAACGCGCTTCGGGCCGCGCTCGATCCGCGAAGCCTCGA
>JAESGW010000798.1_pt1 | contig 13830 bp, 16 predicted proteins | sample 9269791 | NCBI WGS metagenome assembly JAESGW01 (sample SAMN16773120, study PRJNA677053) | algae metagenome | isolation source: Aphanocapsa lilacina HA4352-LM1 and co-occurring heterotrophs from near cave... | place: USA: Maniniholo cave, near Haena, Kauai, HI | collected 2009-07-28 | reverse complement strand
ATCAACCTACCGGACTTGAGGGATTGTGATGCATGGCTGCGTTGCCACACGCATTTCTGTGTTGCAATGCAACATGAGGGCACCTAGGTATCTCGCAGTCAGATACGAGGCCACGATGAGCGAAGACTGGAATACGAAATACGGCACGAGGCGCGTCAGGCGCGATCCGCCGACGCTGGAAGAAGCAATCTTCGCCGCGGTCGGCATCACCGACGATCAGCAACAGCAGGCGGAAATCGCCGCCGCGCTGATGGGCCTGCCGTATGAGGAAGTCCTCGCCGAAGTGAAGAAGACCGGCCGCGCGATGGCGCGATCGGCGACCCGTATCATCGCGGGCGAGCAAGGTGCGCAGCGCGCCGTCGTGGTCGAGCGCCGCGTCGTCAGGCGCTTCGGCAACGACAAGCGCACCGGCACCTGAAGCACGATTCCGAATAGGCCAGGGTTTTAGCAATTCGCAGGGAGTGATCCCTGCGAATTGTGCTTTTGCGCGTGAACGCCCGCTTACGAGGCGCCCCATTCAGGCCCGGCGGCCCCGGCCATGCGAAGCAGCATTCGCCGGTAGGCGCGGTTGAAAGCCACCACCGCACGCATCCCACTCACCGTGCTCTCGGTCCAGGACCTCGCGACGTCGGCCTGATCGTATTTCGTCAGATCAATGGTGCCGGTGGATTCGCCGTGGCGGAAAACAAGCTGCGCGCCGAATTTGGCGGCGAGCGCCCGCATCGCGTCGTTCTGCGCGCCGGTGGTAATCCGCAGGCTCTTGTAGCCTTTGGCGCGCGCTTCCGAGATCAGCTTGCGGAACAGGATGCTGCCAACGCCCCGTCGTCGCACAGACGATTCGACGCTGAATGCGATCTCGGGGAGCGAATCCGGCGATTGGTCCGGCGGATGCAGTTCCGCCGCGCCGCGGACCTCGCCGTTCTCGAAGAAGGCGATAATGGTCGTGCCGTCATTGGCGCATTTCTCGGCGTAGCGCTCGATGAAGCTGTCGTCCATGAAGCCGTGAAAGCGATCACGGCGGCTGGTGCGGTCGAGCCGCAGCAGGTGATCGCGCAATAGCGGCAATTCTTCCTGCTGGCTCAGTGAACGCACGCTGCTGTCGGCGAGCGCGGCCGCAATAAGTGAAAGGTACATATTCTGTCTCCTCTGAGAGAAGCCCTTCGAGGAGGCGTCGAATCCCTAGACCACCTATATTGTGCGCCGCAGCATAAATTACAAGCCCCTGAAATGCCTCACATAAAGTTCATCCACCGTTTACCAAATGTTAGGAACCATCTTCGGATCAGAGCACCATCTGGGTCTGCGTGACGATGGCGACCAGTTTGCCGTCCTCGGTCTCCAGCCGCGTCTGCCACACCTGGGTACGGCGTCCCCGATGCACCGGCGTTGCGGTCGCGGTCACGGTTGAACCCTCCCTGGCGCCGCCGATGAAGTTGGTCTTGCTTTCGATCGTGGTGGTGCCTTTGGCGTCCGCCGGCAGGTTGATGACGGTCGCCGCGGCGCCGACTGAATCCGCAAACGCCATGACCGCGCCGCCGTGAATCGTATTCCGCAGCGTGCAGAGATCGGGACGCACCAGCATTTTGGCGACCACGCGGTCCATGCCAGCCTCGGTGAAGGTCACACCCTTCAATTCCGCGAACGGCATCTTCATCGACTGGATTTTTTCGAGCGGCGTCATGGATCCTCCGGCCTTTCTTGGTCTGTTTTCACCAACAGAATGGATGGCCGCGGTAAATCAGGCAATGACCTCAGAGGTAATGGCTTCCGTGACATAGCGCGGGAGATTCGGCATATCACCCGTCATGCGCCAATTCCCGCCCCGCCGGATCGTCTGCCTGACCGAAGAGACCGTCGAGACGCTGTATCTGCTCGGCGAGCAGGATCGCATCGTCGGCGTCTCCGGCTATGCGGTACGGCCGCCGCAGGTTCGCCGCGAGAAGCCACGGGTCTCCGCCTTCATCTCCGCAGACATTCCCAAGATCCTCGCACTCGAGCCGGATCTCGTGCTCGCCTTCTCCGACCTGCAGGCCGGCATCGTCGCCGACCTGGTGCGCGCCGGCGTTGCGATCCACGTCTTCAATCAACGCGACATCGCCGGCATCCTGGCGATGATCCGCACGCTCGGCGCCATCGTCGGTGCGGCAGAGCGCGCCGATCAACTCGCTGCGGGTTTCGAAGCGCGATTGGCTCGCATCACTTCGACGTCGCGGCCGCAACCGAAACCAAAAGTCTATTTCGAGGAATGGGACGATCCGCTGATCTCAGGCATCGGCTGGGTATCCGAACTGATCGAGATCGCCGGCGGCGAAGACGCCCTGCCGAAACTTCGCCTGCAGCAGGCCGCGAAAGACCGGATCATTTCTCCCGATGCCGTGCGCGAGGCCGCGCCCGATGTGATCCTGGCCTCCTGGTGCGGCAAGAAGGTCATGCCTGACCGGATTCGAAATCGCCCGGGCTGGAGCGACATTCCCGCGGTCGCCAACAACCGCATCGTCGAGATCAAGTCACCGCTAATATTGCAGCCGGGACCGGCCGCGCTGACGGATGGGCTGGACGCGATCGTGAAGGCGTTGTGGCCGGACCAGCCGTGAGTTCCTCGCAATGACGTGGTGAGACGAGTGGCTTGCTTTGCTCAGATCTTCTCCACGCCGCACCACTCCGCGATGAACAGTGCCGTCGCTTTCGTCGACTTCCGCAGCGACTCTAGGTCGACATATTCGTTGAAGCCGTGCATTGCCGCGCCGCTGGCGCCGAAGCACAGGCTCGGGATGTTGTAGTTCAGCCCGTAGAAGCGCGTATCGGTCAGCGCGGTGAAGACGAGGTCAGGTACTGCGCCACCATAGACCGCGTTGAACGCCTTGCCGAAGGCGGCTTCCGGCGCCGCGGAATCCGTCAGTTCATAGCCTTCCGACAAGAAGCCCGACCATTCCACCTGCGGCGGATTGTTGGAAAGGAATCTGTGATCGCGCGCGGCCGCGGAAACGCAGGCAAGAATCTCGTTCTGGCATTCGGAGATCGACCACCCCGGCAGCACTGCGATGCGGCAGTCGACTTCGCACCAGGCCGGCACGCTGGAGGCCCAGTCGCCGCCCTTGATGATGCCGGGGTTGAAGTTGAGCGGATGCGCCACCGCCTTGAAGTGCCGGTCGGCCTTTGCGCGTTCGTTCCAGTCGGCTTCGAGTTTCTGCAACGCGTGAATCAAGTGATACGCCGCCATGATGGCGTTCGAGCCGGAGCCGGCCTCGAACACATGGACGGGGAAACCGCGCACCCTCAACCGAAACCAGATCACGCCGACCTGCGAGCGCACCATCTTGCCGCCGGTCGGCTCGGGGATGAAGCAGGCGTCGGCGCGGTAGCCGCGCTGCAGGGTCGAGAGCGCGCCGACGCCGGTCGACTCCTCCTCGATCACGCTCTGCAAATGAATCCGCGCCGTCGGCTTGAACCCTGCGGCCTTGATCGCATCCAGCGCATACAGCGCGCCGATCGTGCCCGACTTCATGTCGCAGGCGCCGCGGCCGTACATCTTGCCGTCCCTGATGACAGGCGAAAACGGCGGCGTCTCCCACATGTCGAGCGGCCCCACCGGCACCACGTCGCAGTGGCCCTGCAGGATCAGCGATTTGCCGGCATTGTTGGCAGGCCGGTAGGTGCCGACCACCGTCCGCGCTTTCGAGAAATCATGCTCGATCGGGCCGAAGCCGCGCAGGTCCTTCAACTCGTCGACGTTGATATGCCAGTCGTCGACCTCGTAGCCGCGCTGCCGCAGCAGGTCGCCGATCATGTCCTGGCATGGTCCCTCGGCGCCGCGAGTCGAGGGGATCGCAACGAATTCCTTCGTCGTCGCCAGTTGCGCGTCAAAGCCGGCATCGACGGCGTCGAGGATCTTTTGCTGCGTATCGGCATTCATGTAGCGGCGGCTCCTGTCGGGAGTTGCAGGGGGTGGGGCGTGCCCCACCCTACCCCGATCTCAGCCGTCGGCGTAATGCGCAAAATGCGCCTCGCGCAATGCATCTCCGAACAGCCGTCCTTCCGAATAGCTGTCCAGCGATGCCGGCCGCTCTACGCCATCGAGCAGCCGCGGACAAGGTTCCGGCCGGCCGAGCACGGTGCGGACCGGGATGCGCTCGGCATAGATCGGCAATGCGTAGTCCTCATCATCGTCGGCGACGCCTTTGGTGCGCACCTTCGCCGAGGCCTGCTCGATCTCCATCGCGATGACCGCCGTCGCCTTGATCTCCTGCGTCGTGCTTTGCCGCAGGCTCGCGGTACGGTCGAGGAAGAACCGGTCGACCATGGCGACGAGCGCGCGTTCCTTTTCGGCCGCATCGGTGACGAGGTGGGCGGTGCCGAACGCCATCACGGCGCGGTAGTCCGCCGAATGATTGAAGCCGCATCGCGCCAGCACCAGGCTGTCGATCTGCGCGACGGTGACACAGACCCTCTGGCCGGCGGACTGGTTCCGCAGCATGCGGCTGGCGCTGGAGCCGTGCCAGTACAGCTTGCTTCCCTCCCGCCAGAAGAATGTCGGCGTGCAATAGGGCTGGCCGTCGATCACGTACGAAACGTGGCACAGCATCGAGGCATCCAGCAGGCCGTGGATCGTGGCGTGGTCGTAGCGCCCGCGTTCATGCAGGCGCTTCACCTGGTTGCGTGGCGACACGGGATACGTGGTCTCGGCTTCGGTCACGGCGGCTCCGTCGGGATTTGTTGATCGGTGGATACAGTTGTACCGACGAATTTGGTCTGCGATAGTGCCAATTCCATGCGAAAAATTCCGACCAATTCTGCGAAGGCGCCGCGCAAGGCCGAGCTTCCGCTCGACCTATCGGGGCCGCATATCACGCAAGGGGCCGCCTCGCAGCACCGGCTCTACCAGGCGCTTTGCCACGCCATCACCGGCGGGATCGCAAAGCCGGACGAGCCGCTGCCGCCTTCCCGCACGCTCGCAAAGCAAACCGGCTTTCGCCGCAACGCCGTCACCTCTGCCTACGAGCGGCTGATCGCGGACGGCTTTGCCGTGGCAAAAGTCGGCTCCGGCACCTTCGTCGCCGCTCGCATTCCGGCACGCGTCAACGACGCGCGCAAGCCGAAGGTTGCCATCGCGACGCCGCAGCAAGGCGACCTGGCGCTCGGCTGCACCCATGTCGATGAACGGGCCCTGCAGCGCTTCAGGGCATTTGCCGGGCGGCGGATGCGCGCCTTTGGCACCGAACATCTGCACTACGGCGACCCCAGGGGCAGCCGCGAGCTTCGCGCTGCGATCGCCGATCATTTGCTGTCGGCGCGCGGGCTGCGCTGCGATCCGGACCAGATCATGCTGGCGTCGGGCACACAGCACAGCCTGCGGATCGTGCTGAGCGCGATCCTCAAGCCCGGCGACCAAATCTGGTGCGAGGATCCCGGCTATCCCGCCGCGCGAAAGGCGATCGAGCATTGCGGTCAGCGCACGGTCGCGGTGCCGGTCGACGCATCGGGCATCATCGTGGCCAGGGGCCGCGCGCTTGCACCGTCGGCAGGCGCGGCCTACGTGACGCCGTCGCACCAGTTTCCGCTCGGCGTGCAGATGTCGATGACGCGGCGGCTCGAACTGCTCGACTGGGCCAGGGATGCCGACGCCTTCGTGCTCGAGGACGATTACGACAGCGAGTTCAGATATGACGGCGCGCCACTGCTCTCGCTCGCCGGCATCGATCATTTGCGCCGCGTGATCTACATGGGCACGTTTGCAAAGACGCTGTTTCCGGGATTGCGCATAGGCTACTGCGCCTTGCCCGAGCGGCTGATCGGCCCGGTGACGGCCGCCCGCGCCGCGCTCGACCGCTTTCCCGGCACGCTGCTCGAAGGCGCGGTAGCCGACATGCTCAACTCCGGTGCGTTCGCGGCAAACCTGCGCAGGGTGCGCGGAATGTATCGCGAGGCGCGCGACGCCCTCGCATCCACGCTATCGACGGCGTCCGACGGCCGGCTATCGGTGCCGGTGCCGTCACAGGGCCTTCATCTGGTAGCGCGGTTCGATCCAGCGACCGATCCGCTAATTGCCGCCAGGGCAAAGGCCGAGGCCGGTGTCGCCGGCTGGCTGCTGGCGGAGACCTATCAACGCGCGCGACCGCTGCCAGGCTTCGTGCTCGGGTTCGCCGGCCACTCGATGCCGCAACTGATCGCATCGGCCGAACGGCTGGCGAAATCATCGCTGGCCGCCTTGCGTGCAAGCCGCAAGGCGAAGGGCGTGCGATGATCAGCGCATCACGAACGGATTGGCCGGAACGTCCTTTGCGGTCGAAATCCACACGCTCTTGGTTTCCAGATATTCGTGGACCGCGTCGATGCCGCTTTCGCGCCCGAGCCCCGAATGCTTCATGCCGCCGAACGGCATCATGTAGCTGATGGCGCGATAGGTGTTGACCCACACGGTTCCGGCCCGCAGCAGCTTCGGCACCCGGACGGCACGTCCGAGATCCCTGGTCCAGATCCCGGCGGCGAGACCGTAGATGGTGTCGTTGGCGATACGGATGGCGTCCTCCTCGGTATCGAAACCGATGATCGAAAGCACCGGGCCGAACACTTCCTCGCGCGCAATCCGCATCGAATTGTCGACGTCGGTGAAGATGGTCGGCTCGACGAACTGGCCACCCTTGATGCCGGCGCCGGACGCCGGCTTGCCGCCGAGCAGACAGCGCGCGCCTTCCGCCTTTGCGATATCGATGTAGTCGAGGATCTTCTTGTACTGCGCCGGCGTGGTGACCGGACCGATATTGGTGTCCGATTGCATGGGATCGCCGATCTTGGCGGATTTTGCCAGTTCCAGCAGACGCTCGACGAACTTGTCCTTGATCGAGTTCTGGACGAGCAGCCGCGATCCCGCGATACAGGTCTGACCGGTCGCCGCGAAGATGCCCGAGATCACGCCCGAGGCCGCGGCGCTCAGATCGGCATCCTCGAAGACGATGTTGGGAGATTTGCCGCCAAGCTCCAGCGAAACCCGCTTCAGACTGCGCGCCGCGGTCTCGTAGACTTTCGCGCCCGTCGTATCCGATCCGGTGAACGTGATCTTCGCAACGCCGGGGTGCGAGATCAGCTCGGTTCCGATCTCGGGGCCAAAACCCGTCACCACGTTGAAGATGCCATCGGGAATACCGGCCTCCTTCGTCAGCGCGGCGAATTCCAACGTGCTGGCGGACGTGAATTCCGACGGCTTGACGATGACGGCGCAGCCGGCGGCAAGCGCTGCGGCGCACTTCCAGGCGACGAACAGAAGCGGTGAATTCCAGGCCGTCAGCGCCGCAACGACGCCGACGGGCTCATGCGTGGTGTAAGCGAAGGTCTCCGGCTTGTCGATCGGAACGAGTCCGCCCTCGAGCTTGTCGACGAGGCCTGCGAAATACCACCACCATTCCGGGTGGTAGCGCAACTGCCCCAGCATCTCGGCCATCAGCTTGCCGTTGTCCCGCACCTCGATCTCGGCGAGACGCTCGGCATTCGCAGCAACGAGATCGCCGAGCTTGCGCATCGCCTTGCCGCGCGCCGACGCCGTCATCTTCGACCACGGGCCGCGCCACATCGCCTCGTTGGCCGCCTTCACGGCCTTGTCGGCATCGACCTTCGATCCGCGCGGAATCTTCGCCCATGGTTCGCCGCGATAGGGATCGATCGACTCGAACCATTCGTTGTTGGCGGGATCGACATACTCGCCGTTGATATAGAGCTGGTAGGTCTTCACGATTTCCTCCGGGACAGGTTTTCAGCGATTTTAACGCCCGGAACCCGGCGCTCAAGCGATTTCGATCTCGGCGGCCCGAGCGCGATTGCCAGTGCCCTATGAGAATCGCCGCCGCGTCACTAAGCTCGCCATCGTCAATCAACGTCACGATGGAACCACCGGATGCCCGGCAATCGCAACGTTCTCTATCTCATCATCGGCGCGTTGATCGTCGCGGTCGGGGTGCTCGGCTACAATCTCTATCAAAGCAAGAAAGAGCCGGAAGGCCTGCAGATCAACGTCGGCCCCGACGGGCTGAAGCTCAAGACCAAGTGAGGGAGACCATGATGCTGCCAAAGGCCGCCCTGCCCGCCGGGCTCGCGTTTTGGCTGCTGGCGACAGCCGCGCATGCGCAACAGGCTTCGCGCGAGCAGGATATCGTCGACTTGCGGCTCGGCCAGCGCATCCTCGTCGACGACGGGTCCTGTCCAGCCGGACAGATCAAGGAAGTCTCAGGCTCGCAGATGACGACATCGGGCGTCGTACGCACCCGGAAATGCATTCCGCGGCTGGGGACCAAGCGGCGGTAAGCCGAGAGCGAACTCGCTCACCGGCCCTGATCGTCGGCATCCAGCGCTTCCAACGACCTTCCAGACGCGACACCCGCAGGCGCCGACGAAGCGGAGGCGACCCAACACGCCAGTTATGAAAGGCGCGCCGGAACGCTTCCGGCGATCGACCGTTTGTCTTCGCGGAGCAGACGGAAGGCGTGGTGACATGATGAAGCACAAGAGCATTGAAGACATCTCAAAGAGGATGGCGGGAATCGACATTGCCATCCTGTCCACCCACACCCAGGGCGGCCAGATTGCAAACCGCCCGATGAGCAATAACGGCGACGTCGCGTACGACGGAACCTCGTACTACTTCACATTCGAACAGGCGCGGACCGTCTCTGATATTCAGGCGAACCCGAACGTTGCGCTCGGGTTTACCGGTCAGGGCGGAATTTTCTCCGATGCCATCTACGTGGCGGTGGAAGGCGTCGCCGAACTCATCCGGGACAAGGCCGCTTTCCAGGCTCATTGGACCGGCGATCTCGATCGTTGGTTCGAAAAAGGGGTCGACACGCCGAGCCTCGTCCTGGTCAAGGTAAAGGCGGTGCGTATCACTTATTGGGACGGTGAAGATGAGGGCGAAATCAGACCCTGAAGCGCCCGGACTTTCGACCGTCCCGCTCCCCATCGGCGCCTCGAATTAGGAACGTACCGCACGCTGGCGGATTAAGGATGCCGCAGTTCCGTCGACGGGGATCATCCTATGGCCAAGACCAAGAAATCCAGCAGCGCAGCCGGTGCCCTCGAAAGCAAAGTGAGTCAGAAGCGGCCAGGTGCTGGGTGACCATTTTGAGGGAAGCCCTCCTATGGGCGGCGGTGGCGTCGCGCTACTGCTCCCGTGCTTCGCGATCCACGCCGGAGCGCGCTGCGCTCGGCGACGAACGGCTGTTTTCCAACGCTGCCGTACACGCCGCAGAGATCACCTATTACGAGTTATAGCCGTGGGGATTTGCCCGCCGGCTCCGGCACAGATTTCGCACGGAGTCGTCGAGCGAAGCGACCTTCTCGGCCAGCATGACGTCGGCAAACGACATTTCCTCGTAGTGGATTTCCTGACTTGACACTTCGTGATCGCCTGCCTTCGCGTGATCTCGTCCTTCCTGCTCGCTGCACGGGACTTAATGCCGCTTCCAATTACTTTGACTGTCCAGCTTTTCCCGTGGTTTCATTCCAGGAAGCAAAAACGGGAGGAAAGACATGTCAAAATCGATCAGCCGGTTGACTCGGCGAAGCATGCTCAAAGCGTCGGCCGTGGCCGCCGCGGCACCCGCGATCATCGGCAGTGCCCACGCGCAGGAGAAGGTGACCTGGAAGGTGCAGGCTCACTGGCCCAAGGCATCCGGATCTTTCAACGACAGCCTGGGTGTTCTCGCAAAGGAACTCGACGCACGTACCGGCGGCAGCTTCAAGTTGGAGATGTATGGCGCGGGCGAGATCGCGAAGGACCGCGAGATCTACAACATCGTCCGTCGCGGCGTCGTGCCGATGGGTACGATCTCGCCCGCCTATATCCTCGGCGAAGCTCAGGCGATGGGCCTGCTCTACGGCGTACCCGGAACGCTGCGCGAGTCCTGGGAAATGATGCACCTGACCAAGAATCTGGGCATCGAGAAAATGGTCAATGACGAACTGCGCCCCAAGGGCGTCATCATAATGGCCGAGAAGGCTTACCCGACCGAAGTGGTGCTGAAAAAGAAAATTTCATCAGCGGCCGACCTTGGTTCGCTCAAAATCCGTTCCACCGGTACAATGCTGGAATACCTCGCTGCTGCCGGTTCATCGCCGCAGCAGATTGCCGGCCCGGAGATCTATCAGGCGATCTCGACCGGCGTCGTCGATGGCGCCCATTGGGGCGCGGCGATCGGCGCGCTGTCGATGAAGTTCTGGGAAGTCGCAAAGTTTCACATGAAGCCGGCGCTCGGCTTCGCCAACGACGCCTATATCGTGAATGTTGCCGCACTGGACAAGCTTCCAGCCGACTTGCGGCTGCAGTTTCTCTCTTTGGTCGAAGAGCGCTATTTCCGCCGTTCGGTCGAGTACCTGCATCAGGAAGCCGTCGCCTTGACCACCGGCAAGGCCAAGATGGATGTTGAAGTCGTCCGCTTCCCTGACGATGTCCTGAAGAAGTTCGCGGCGGCCTCCAAGGAAATCCTCAAGAAGGAAACCTCGAAGGGCGACGTCGCCAACAAGGGTGGCGAGGTTCTTACGAAGCTGATGAGCGATCTCGGCTACGTTTGAAAACACCGTTGCGCCGGCCGGAGACGCCGGCTGGCGCAGCCTTCCACTTTTCGAGCATTGCACGCGGCGAGGAAGGCATTTGACCTCCCTGTGTCGTTGAACAACGGATGACCAGGATGCTGAATCTCGCCAGGACGATCACGCGGCTGAATGTGTGGATCGCCCATATCGCCGCGTGGCTGATCGCGCCGATATTCTTCCTGCTGATGGCCGACGTGATCATGCGGTACGTGGTCGGCAGTGCGGCCATCTGGACCGCCGAGTTCGCGCAACTGATCTTCGGCGTCTATGCGGTGATCGCCGGCGGCTATCTCCTCGTGGAGCGAGCGCATGTCAACGTCGACATCATCTATGGGCGTTTCAGCAGACAGACAAAGGCGAAAGTAGATCTCGCGACCTCGTTTCTCTTCTTCATCTTTCTCGCCGTGCTGATATGGCAGGGCACAGACATGGCCTGGGAGTCCGCGGCCAAGCTGGAGACCTCTTCCAGCATCTGGAATCCGCATATCTGGCCGGTCAAGCTTGCGATCCCGATTGCCGGAATTTTGCTGCTGCTGCAGGGTTTCGTGCGGGTCGCCTCGGATGTCCGCACGGTCATGGGACTGCAGAACGATCCTGACACGTTTGGCAAACAGGCTGCCAACGAATCCTCTCATTGATTGGGCCATCCATCGTGTCTGTCGAAATCCTCACCATCCTGTTCTTCGGCTCGCTGCTCTTCTTTCTATTCGTCGGCACTCCGCTCGTCTTCACACTCGGCGGCATCTCGGTCGTCTTTCTCTACTTCACGATGGGTCCCGTGGGATTCTATCTGGTCGCGTCCAAGTTTTGGGACTCGATGACCAGCTTCACGCTGATCGCTATCCCGATGTATGTGTATATGGCGATGCTGCTCGAGAAATCCGGCGTCGCGCAAGACCTCTACCGGATGATGCACGTATGGTTTGGCGCCATTCGCGGCGGGCTTGCGATCGGAACCGTCGCGATCTGCGCGATTTTTGCGGCGATGAGCGGGATTAGCGGCGCCGCCGTCGTGACGATGGGCACGATCGCATTGCCGCGAATGCTCGAACGCGGTTACGACAAGCGGCTGGCGGTCGGCGCAATCAACTGCGGCGGCGGTTGGGGCATCCTGATCCCGCCATCGATCCTGATGGTTCTGTATGCGCTGCTGACGGAAGTCTCCGTCGGAAGACTGTTCGCATCGGGCATCGGCCCCGGCATCCTGCTGTTCGTCCTGGTCTCGATCTATATCTTCGTGCGTGCGTGGCTGCAGCCGTCGCTTGCGCCGGCACTTCCCGTCGAAGAACGGGGCGACTGGGCTTTGAAGTTGAGTTCCCTGAAGGCGGTTTTCCTGCCGCTCTTCATCGTCTTTCTGGTGCTGGGTGCGATCTTTGGCGGCTTCGCGACGCCGACGGAGGCGGCCGCTCTGGGCGTGTTCGGCGCGCTTGTCGCTTCGGCGGTCCATCGCAAGCTTTCGATGGCGGTGCTTTCAGACGCGGCGATGCAGACCTTGCGACTGACCGCCTTGATCATGTGGATCCTGTTCGCAGCGCACGCCTTCTCCACCGCCTACACCACGCTGGGCGCGAACGAACTGATGAACCACTTGATGTCGTTAATTCCCGGCGGTCAGTGGGGTGCGCTTGCATTCATGCTCTTCGTGCTGCTGCTGCTCGGCATGGTCCTCGACCCGGTCGGCATTATGTTGATTACCCTGCCCGTCTTCCTGCCTGTGGTGCAGTCTTATGGATGGGATCCAATCTGGTTCGGAGTGATATTCATCATCATGATGGAGATCGGCTACATGACGCCACCGTTCGGATTCAACCTATTCTACTTGAAGGCAGTGGCGCCGCCCGAAGTGACGATGAGCGATATCTACTGGTCGGTGATACCCTACGTGCTCGTGACATTCGTCGGCGTACTGATCCTGATCATCTTCCCTGAAATTGCACTGTACTTCCCCAACCTGTTCTTTGGAGAAGCGAAATAGTGCAGCATTATCGGCGTGTATCCTGACCGACGCCAGCACCGTTCGAAAGGTCGGGGCCTATCTCGCAAGCGGTCGCCAAGCCGCGACTACTGGCTCGTTGACGGATCGAACATGCACTGCAGGGTCGGCTTGGCGATCTTGGTGAAGGTCGGACCGATCTCGGATTGCTTGGACGCCGGCACCCAGGCCGACTCGATCGTCGGCACGCCGGTCTCGCTGATGCCGCGCAGCAAGGCTTCGCGCAGATCGGCATCTTCGACGGTCGCGGCCGCATAGTCGTGCAGACAACTGCAAACGCTCTCGGGGTGCGCCCAGCGCCCGATCATGCGGGGAGCGCACTGCCGCACGAACTCGCCGCGCGGATCGGGAACCTTGAAGAGAGAACGTAACGACGTCTGCGGCGGTTGCACCTGCACCTGTGCCTGCGCCGAACTTCCGAAAAGCATGGCCGCCAGGATGGCTGCGGAACCAGTGCGTGAAAACATGCAGAGTCCTTATCGGCAATTTTCCGAGAACGATCCGCTAAGCTTACTTTGCCGCCACCAGTATCGGCTGGGCTGCCGGACTGGCGAGCGGCGAACCATTATAGGCGAAAGTACCGACGGATGGCATGCCCTTGTCCGACGAACCAGCCACCGACGGACCAGCCAGGATGAAGGCGATGGCGAGGATGAAGCTGGTCGTCCGCATTGGCAGTCTCCGGTTCCGTGCCGGCGTCGCCGCCGTTTCGTTGGTAGCCTGATAGCCGTCGGCTGTTTCCGGACATCTACGCCAAAACGGAAAATGGTTTCGCGAAACAAGGCAATTGTTTCGTCGGCACTGCCCGACGAAACATTGGCGCGAAAAACCCAATGAATTCAGCCCGCGAGCCAGACCGACAGAACGGCGATCTTCAGGCCCGACACCAGCTTCTTAACCGTTTGCGGCGTATCAAGGCGCCCGAAAATGCTGGGCGGCAGGGTGAACCGAAGCAGCACCCGGACCGACTCACCGTGCAACCTTCCGCGTACTTGCGCGTTCTGAAATTCCCTCAACAAAGGATCGCAGTCGTGGGCAATGGCAACATCGATGTTGGCAATGAATCCCCGACCCGCAAACCCGGCAAGCCGACGGTATCTGGAAGCATCGGCTCTTCCGAACTGCGGATCGACCCGTCCCTGAAGACAGGCCGAGAAGGCACATCCTCAGGCCTTTGTGGCGCTATGTCGCAGCAAGGCGGTGAATTTCGCGGCAACATATCAGCGCCGCAGAAATTCCTTCACCTGGTCGGATGCCGT
>JAESGW010000797.1_pt1 | contig 13830 bp, 7 predicted proteins | sample 9269791 | NCBI WGS metagenome assembly JAESGW01 (sample SAMN16773120, study PRJNA677053) | algae metagenome | isolation source: Aphanocapsa lilacina HA4352-LM1 and co-occurring heterotrophs from near cave... | place: USA: Maniniholo cave, near Haena, Kauai, HI | collected 2009-07-28 | reverse complement strand
CGAAATCGGGGACGTGGCGGTAGACCTCGTCGGTCTTGGCCTTCCACCACGCGGCGACCTGCGGGTCGAGCGGATCGGCGGTCTTGAGGCCGCCGATCTCGATCGGGGCGGAGAAGCGCGCGGAGAGATAGACGCGGATGCCATAGGGCCGGAAGATATCGGCCATCCTGGCGACCTTCCTGAGGAACGGCTCGGTCAGGATATCGGCGTTGGAATTGACGTTGTTGAGGACGGTGCCGTTGATGCCGATCGAGGCGTTGGCGCGGGCGTAATCGGTATAGCGCGGATCGGCATAGCCCGGCAGCTTCTGCCAGTCCCACAAGGATTGCCCGGCATAGCCGCGCTCGACATGGCGATCGAGATTATCCCAATGGTTGAGCAGGCGCAGATCGAGCCTGGGCTTGTCGGCGATGTCCAGCTTGTCGATCGGCTCGCCCAGCTGCACCAGCTTGAGGAAGCGGAACGCGCCGTAGAGTGCGCCGACGCTGGTGTTTCCGGCGATCACGGTCACCGGCTTGCCATCGATGCGGGTACTGCGGATCAGATAGCCTTCGCGACCGAGAGTGCGCAGCGGGAGGCGCAGCGCGGCGATGCGCGGCGATTTGGGCGTGCCGAAAACGATCGCGCCGGCGGGCATGACATCGCGGTGGGTGGGCGGCGGCGTACCGGTCATCGCGCCTAGCGCGGTGTTGAGCTCATCGGCGATCAGCGGGATCGTCGCGTCCGTTTCCTCGCTGACCAGCGCGGTGGCATGCGCGCGCACCCGTTCCTGCTGCGCCGCCTCGAGCGGACGGTAGCGCAGCCACAGGTCATAACCGTCCTCGGCACTCGCCCGCACGGGCAGCAGCATCGCGATGGCCAGGGCCAGCAGGGCGATCAGGCGCATGGATGATCCTCTTTCCTCTCGGCCGGCGTTGACAAGCCGGTCTGTTCGCCGTCATGGTAGCGCTATCATCTATAAGGGCAAGTCCGCCGTGCGGATATTGTCCCGTGAGGGGAGCTTGAATGGCCGCAATCGAATCGGCGCGGGTGATCATTACGTGTCCCGGCCGCAATTTCGTCACCCTGCAAATTCGAACGACGGACGGCGTCACCGGCCTTAGTGACGCCACGCTCAACGGCCGCGAGCTGGCGGTGGCGAGCTATCTCAACGACCATATTCTTCCCTGCCTGATCGGGCGCGACGCGCAGCGGATCGAGGATCTCTGGCAGTTCCTCTACAAGGGTGCGTACTGGCGGCGCGGGCCGGTGACGATGTCGGCGATCGCCGCAGTCGATACTGCACTGTGGGACATCAAGGGCAAGGTCGCCAGGCTGCCGCTGTACCAGCTGCTCGGCGGAGCGAGCCGGGAAGGGTGCATGGTTTACGGCCATGCCAATGGTCGCGATGTCGCGGAGACGCTGGACAACGCCCGGCACTATGCCGAACAGGGTTACAAGGCGATCCGGCTGCAATCGGGCGTGTCTGGGCTGGCGAGCACCTATGGCGTCTCCAAGGACCGCTATTTCTACGAGCCTGCCGATGCCGATCTGCCGACCGAGAATCTGTGGTCGACCGAGAAATACATGCGGTCGGTGCCGCCGCTGTTCGAGAAGGGACGCGAGGCATTGGGCTGGGACGTTCACCTGCTCCACGATGTCCACCACCGCCTGACCCCGATCGAGGCGGGGCGGCTGGGCAAGGATCTGGAGCCGTACCGCCCCTTCTGGATGGAGGATGCGGTACCGGCCGAGAACCAGGCCAATTTCCGCCTGATCCGCCAGCATACGACCACCCCGCTGGCCGTCGGCGAGATCTTCAACTCGATCTGGGACTGCAAGCAGCTGATCGAGGAGCAGCTGATCGACTATATCCGCGCGACCGTGGTGCATGCCGGTGGGATCACCCATCTGCGCCGCATCGCCAGCTTCGCCGATCTGCACAATGTCCGCACCGGCTGCCACGGCGCGACCGATTTGTCGCCGGTATGCATGGCGGCGGCGCTGCACTTCGGCCTGTCGGTGCCCAATTTCGGTGTACAGGAATATATGCACCACACGGCGGAAACCGACGCGGTGTTCCCGCACGCTTACAGCTTCGCGGATGGCATGATGCATCCCGGCGATGCGCCCGGCCTGGGTGTCGAGATCGACGAAGCGCTGGCGGCAAAACACGAATATAAGCGCGCCTATCTGCCGGTGAACCGCCTCGAGGACGGGAGCATGTTCCATTGGTAGCGCCAGCCGAAGCCGCGGGCACCGAGCCAAGGGGCCGCTATCGCTGGGTGATCTGCGCGCTGCTCTTCTTCGCGATCACGATAAACTATGTCGATCGCCAGATCGTCGGCATCCTCAAGCCGCTGCTAGAGGCCGAATTCGGCTGGAGCGAGATCGATTATGCGCACATCGTCCAGGGATTCCAGCTGGCCTATGCGATCGGGCTGCTGATCGTCGGCCGGCTGATCGACCGCACCGGCAGCCGCTGGGGCCTGGGCATCGCGATCGGGGTGTGGAGCCTCGCCGCGATGGCGCATGCATTTGCCAGCTCGGTAACGCATTTCGTCATGGCCCGCTTCGCGCTTGGCCTTGGCGAATCAGGCGGGTTTCCGGGATCGGTCAAGGCGGTGTCGGAATGGTTTCCCAAGCGCGAGCGCGCCTTCGCGACCGGGCTGTTCAACGCCGGCTCCAATGTCGGTGCGCTGATCACGCCGATCCTGGTGCCGATGCTGGTCGTCGCGTTCGGCTGGCGCGCGGCGTTTCTGATCACCGGCATCAGCGGTTTCGTGCTGCTCGCCTTCTGGCTGTTGATCTACCGCCGCCCGCGCGAACATCCGCGCGTCGGCGCCGCGGAACTCGCCTATATCGAAAGCGACCCCGCCGATCCGCCCGGCAATATCGGCTGGGGCGTGGCGCTCAAGCGGCGCGAGGCATGGGCGTTCATCATCGGCAAATTCCTGACCGATCCGGTGTGGTGGCTGTTCCTGTTCTGGCTGCCCGATTTCTTCGCCAAGACCTATGGCCTGCGGCTGCTGCCGGAGGGCGGGGGGATATTCGTCACCTTCGGCCCGGCGCTGGTCGCGGTCTATCTGCTCGCCGATGTCGGCAGCATCGGCGGCGGCTGGCTGTCCTCGCGGTTGATCGCGCGCGGCTGGTCGGTCAATGCCGGGCGCAAGGCGACGATGCTCGTCTGCGCGCTGTGCGTGACGCCGGTATCGATCGCCGCCTCTGCCAGCAGCCTGCCGCTGGCTGTCGCGATCATCGGTCTCGCCGCCGCGGCGCACCAGGGCTGGTCGGCCAATCTGTTCACGCTGGTATCGGACCTGTTCCCGCGCAAGGCGGTGGGAACGGTGGTCGGCCTGGGCGGCTTTGCCGGCGCGATCGGCGGCATGTTCATCGCGCAGTTCGCCGGCTGGATCCTGGAGACGACGGGCAGCTATCACATCCTGCTGCTGTTCGCGGGCGTGACCTATCTGGTCGCGCTCGGAATCATCCACCTGCTGGTGCCGCGGATGGAACCCGTCGCCCTGCCCGATAGAGGAGACGCAGCATGATGCTCACCCGGCGCGAGACGATCGCCGCGACGCTTGGCCTTGCGGTGGGTGCGTGCACGCCCGGCGGCAGTATCGCGCGACCACAGCCGGGCGAGGAGTCGCTCAACATGCTGGCGCAGCGCACCGGCCGGCGCTTCGGCGCGGCGGTCGGCAGCGGCCCGCCGAGTTCGGTCGCAGGTTCCTTCGCCGATCCGAAGCTGCGCGCGCTGGTCGCCGAGCAATGCGGCGTGATGGTGCACGAGAATGAGTTGAAATGGGGCTGGGTTCGCCGGCAGCCCAAGGGCTTCGATTTCACCTCCGCCGACCGGCTGGTCGAGTTCGCCGAAGCCAACCGCATCGCGATGCGCGGCCACACCCTGCTGTGGCACCACCCGCAATGGTTTCCGGACTGGGTGACCAATTATGATTTCGGCGCCAATCCCGCGCGCGAGGCCGAACGCATGGTGCGCGAGCATGTCTCCACCGTTTGCCGCCACTACGGCAGGCGCATCCACAGCTACGATGTCGTCAACGAGGCGGTGGACGCCGATACCGGCGCGATGCGCGCGACCTCGATCTCACGCGCGATGGGCAGCGCCGAGGCGGTCGTCGATCTCGCCTTCCGCACCGCGCGCGAGGCGGCGCCGCGCGCCCAACTGGTCTATAATGACTACATGGCCTGGGAACCGTGGAACGCGACCCACCGCACAGGCGTGCTGCGCCTGCTCGAAGGCTTCAGGAAGCGCGGCGTGCCGGTCGATGCGCTGGGCGTCCAGTCGCATATCGGCACCGAGAACAGCGACAAATCCTCCGGCTTCGGGGCGCGGCAGGAGGGCGATTGGCGGCGCTTCATCGATGAGGTCACCGGCATGGGCTATGATCTGGTGATCACCGAGTTCGACGTCCACGACAAAGGGCTGCCCGCCGATATTCCAATGCGCGACCGGATGGTCGCCGATTACGCCCGCGCCTATCTCGATCTGATGCTCAGCTATCCGCAGCAGGGCGATATCGTCGCCTGGGGGATCACCGATCGCTATTCGTGGCTGCAGGACCGGTGGGAGCGGCCGGACAAGCTGCCCAAGCGGCCGCTGCCCTATGATGTGGATTTCCAGCCCAAGCCGCTCCGCGCCGCCATCGCCGACGCGTTCCGCGCGGCGCCGACCCGGTACAAGCGGGGATGATCCGCCATCTGCTATTGGCGCTGGCGGTGCTGCTGGCCGCGCCCGCGCTCGCACAGGACGGGCATTGGGTGGCCAGCTGGGGATCGTCGCAGATGGTGCCCGACGACAAGCAGATGCTGTCGGCGGACGCGCTGGAAGGGGCGACGCTGAGGCAGGTGGTGCGGCTCAGCAAGGGCGGCGATCGGTTGCGGGTGCGCGTCTCGAACGTCTTCGGCACCGCGCCGCTCAAGCTCCACGGCGTGCATATCGCGCGCTCGGCGAAGCTGGGGACGGCGGGGATCGTCAAGGGTACCGACCGCGCGCTGACCTTTTCGGGGCGGCGCGAGGTGTTCGTGCCGGCGGGTGCGGAGTTCGTGTCCGATCCGGTGGCGCTCGCCATGCCCGCGCTGGGCCATCTCGCGATCAGTCTTCGCTTCGCCGAGGCGCCGTCGCGCCAGACAGGCCATCCGGGATCGCGCGCGACGTCGTTCTTGTTGGCGGGCGATCACCTGGCTGCAACAGGCATGCCGGGGGCGGATGCGCGGGTCGGCTGGTTCCAGATCGCCGGCGTCGACGTGGAGGCGCCCGCCGCGGCGGGCGCGATCGTCATTCTCGGCGATTCGATCACCGATGGATACGGCGTGCCGACCGATACCGATCAGCGCTGGCCAGATCGGCTGGCCGAGCGGCTGCAGGCCGATCCGGCGACGCGGCGCCTGGCGGTGATCAATCAGGGCATCGGCGGCAACCGCATCCTGCGCGACGGCTCCGGCCCCAACGCGCTCGCCCGGTTCGATCGCGACGTGCTGGCGCAGGCGGGTGTCACCCACATGATCCTGCTCGAAGGGGTCAACGATCTCGGCACGCTGACCCGCGACGCACCCGTCAGCGAAGTCGAACACAAGGCGGAGGTGGCGCGGATCATCGCCGGCTATACCCAGATGGTGGCGCGGGCGCGTGAGCGCGGCATCCGCGCGATCGGCGCGACGATCCTGCCCTATGGCGGATCGGAATATTATCACCCGGACAGGCTGAACGAGGCCGATCGCCAGGCAATCAACGCGTGGATCCGCGCGCCCGGCAATTTCGACGCGGTGATCGATTTCGATGCGCTGGCGCGCGATCCGGCCCGGCCCGATCATATGCGCGCGGATTTCGACTCAGGCGATGGACTGCACCCCTCGATGGCGGGTTACCGCGTGATGGGCGATGCGGTCGATCTTGCGCTGTTCGACGATCGGCCGATGATCGCGCTGACCTTCGACGATCTGCCGGTGCATGGTCCGTTGCCGGCGGGCGAAACCCCGCAAGCGGTGGTCGATGCGCTGCTTGCGGCGCTCCGATCGGCGTCGGTGACCGAGGCCTTCGGGTTCGTCAACGCCGCTTCCGCCATGCGCGATCCGGCGCTGATGCATGTCCTGCAAAGCTGGCGTGAGGCGAATTATCCGCTGGGCAATCATGGCTGGTCGCACGCCAATCTGAACGATGTCCCGACCAGGGTCTTCACCGCGGAGATCGTGCGCAACGAAGCGCCGCTCAAACGGCTGATGGGCGCGCGCGACTGGCGCTGGTTCCGCTACCTCTTCCTGGCCGAGGGGAACGACCCCGCCAAACGCATCGCCGTCCGCAAGCTGCTCGCCGATCGCGGCTACCGCATCGCACCGGTCAGCATGGATTTCTCGGACTGGGCCTGGAACGCCGCCTATGCCCGGTGTCGCGCACGCGGTGATACGCGCGCCATCGCAGCGATGGAGGCCGGTTTCCTCGCCGCGGCGCGCGAAAGTGCCGCCGCATCGCGCGCGATGGCGCGGTCGCTCTACGGCCGCGATATCCCTTATGTCCTGCTGCTCCACGTCGGCGCCTTTGATGCACGGATGATGCCGCGCCTGTTGGCGATGTACCGCGACGAAGGTTTTCGTTTCGGCACGCTGGACGAGGCGCTTCGCCATCCCGCCTATGCCGCGGACGCGATACCGGGCATGCCGCCGCGCCCTGCCGGTCTGGAGGGCAAGCTGGCCGAGGCCGGGCTGGGGATCGTGCCCCGGCGCGACCATCGCGCCGAAGTCGAGCGACTGTGCGTGTAATGTCTCTGCGGATCGCCGCCATCTGATGGCGCTGGCGCGCAAGACCTGCACATTGGAAAAAGGCCCCGCCGCACTGCTGCGGCGAGGCCCCTTCCAATCCCATGCCGATCCCTGTCAGAAGCCCAGGCGGAGCTTCACGCCGTAAAAGCGCGGGGTAGAGGGATAGACGGCATAGGTGCCGGTCTGCTCGGGCACCGGGAAGCCGGTGATGTTGTAATATTGGTTGGTCAGGTTTTCGACGAAGAACTCGCCGCGGATGTTGCCATCATCGGTCTGCAGGCCGACCCGCGCCGCGATCACCGGATAGCCCGGGTTGCGGACGATGCCGCGATCGCCACCGAAGATGGCGGTGTTGCGGCCGGCGATCTCGACTTCGCTGTTGTAGCGCATGTCGACATGCAGCAGCCCGCGCAGGCCGCTGTTGCCGATCTCCGGCGTGAAGGTCACGGCCGTAGTTACAACATGCCTGGGCTGGTTCTGGATCTGCTGGCCTTCCAGCCCTTCCAGCGGTGTGCCGGTAAAGTTGTTGTCCGCGTCATATTTGGCGTCGAGATAGGTGTAGCCGAAGCGGAAGACCAGGTCGCGCGCAGGCTGGACGATGGCCTCGGCCTCGACACCCTTCGATGTCGAGGAATCGATGTTCTGCACGACGAAGCTGTTGCCGGCGAACACCAGCGACTGGAGATCGCTATATTTGGCGTAGAACGCCGCGATGTTGAAGGTGAACTCGCGCGCCAGGCTGGTCTTGAAGCCGATTTCGTAGGAATCGACGCTCTCCGAACCGAATTCGAGATCGGAGCCCTGCGCGCCGTTGCCGCCCAGCAGCACCGAATCGAACGTCGCCTGGTCAAGATTGTAGCCGCCCGATTTGTAGCCGCGGTCATAGCTTGCATAGCCAAGGATGTCGGGGCTGAACTCATAGGCCAGCTTGGCCGTGCCGGTGACCTTGCTTTCGTCCCGCTCGTGGGTGTGGTTGCCGTTGAATTCGGTGTTCACCGCCGGGTTGCAGCTGAGCAGGTACAGATTGTTGAACACGCCCAGATTGCGCAGGACGTTGGCATAGGCGGTCGCCGCCGCATTGCCCGCACGGACCTGATCGAAGAAGCCGCAGCTGCCCAGATTGTTGTTGATCGTCGCGTTCAGCTCCTTCTTTTCATAGTTGAAGCGCGCGCCCAAGGTCAGTTTCAGCCGGTCGGACAGGTTGATGATATTGTGGGTGAACGCGGCGAACGCGTTGGTCTTCACCTGGAAATCGTCGTTGTTGTTGCCCTGTCCGGCAACCGCGCCGGGCAGCGGCGAGGTCGCCAGTGCGGCAAGACCCGGGATGATCGGAATGCCCGGTACCGGCGCGACGCCGGCCTGCGCCTTGAACAGCGTGACCAGCGGCCGCAATTGAGGAGGGAACGCGCCGGTCGGCGTGCCGAGCAGCGCCTGACCCAGCAGCGGCTGGCCGGGCAGCGATCCGAAGAATTGCAGGCCCGTGCCGAAGCTCGGCCGCAGCGCCGCGGAGAAGATCGAATCGACATAACGGTTGCCGTCATTGCCGATCCGCACGGTATCGCGCAGGTCCAGCGTCTCGTTCAGATAGAAGCCGCCGACGAGGAAATCGACCGGGCCGATCGTGCCCTGCAACCGCAGTTCCTGCGTGAAGTCCTTGAGGTCGACGCGGTAATCGTCGCGGTAAGCGCGGTCGATGCCGGAGAAATCGATGTCCTGATCGCGCAGCGCGCGCCACTTGCGGAACGCGGTGATCGAGGTGAGCGACAGATCGTCGTTCAGCTCGTAATTGAGCTCGCCCGAAATGCCCCAGTCGCGGACGCGTTCCGAATAGTCACGGTTGGGCGAGATCGCCTGGACGCGATCGGACGGCGGGCCGCTATAGATGCCGTCCAGCCCCTGCGCGGCGGCGATGCCCTCGATGATCGGGGCGAACTGGCCGGGGACCAGGTTGACAGCGCCGCAGCAATTTTCGTCGGTCTCGGCATAATCGCCGATCAGGCGGAAGGTCAGCCTGCCGGTATCGACCAGCGCCTGCGCGCGGACGTTGAAGCGATCGAGATTGTTGATCGCGCGGTCGCTGTTGGCGTCCTGGATATAGCCGTCGCGCTTGCGGTAACCGCCATCGACACGCAGTGCGATCTGTTCGGTCACCGGGCCGGTGATCGCGCCCTTGATGCTGTACGCGTCGTAATTGCCGTACATGCCCTCGACATAGCCGCCGAACTCGAACTGCGGCCGCGCGGTGAAGATGCTGAGCGCGCCCGCCGAGGTGTTGCGGCCGAACAGCGTGCCCTGCGGGCCGCGCAGCACTTCGACGCGCTCCAATTCGGGCAGTTCCGAAAGGGCGACGCCCGCCCGGCTGCGGAACACGCCGTCGATGAACACGCCGACGGCCGGTTCGAAGCCAGGATTGTCGCCGCCGGTGCCGATGCCGCGGATCGACAGCGACGATCCGGTCGCGGCCGACTGGCCGGTCGTGGTCTGGAGCGAGGGGGCGAGCTGCTCGAGCCCGCGCAGATCGGTCACGCCCGCATTTTGCAGCAGTTCGGCGCCGACCGCGGTCACTGCAAGCGGCACATCCTGCACCGTCTCGCTGCGGCGGGTCGCGGTGATGACGATGTCGTTGCCATAGCCCTGATCATCTTCGGCGGCGGTATCGGGGGCGGCGGTATCGGGCACCGGGGTCGGGGGCGTATCCTGCGCGAAGGCGGGCTGCGCCAGCGCGATCGATCCCAGCAGCATCGCCCCGCCGCACAACAAAGATGTTCTGATAGCCATTAGTACGTCCTCCCAAGATCGCGGCACGGTACGCCGTGCGGTTGTCCCGCATGTTTATGGGGCGCTGCTGCCGTTTCCCGGCAATCGGCGCTCCTTTGCGCACTGGATAATCGGTGGCGTCCCAGCGCGCACGCCAATCTGGCGGAGAACGGTGCGTTTTGGCCATTTCTTGGATGAACTATGGCTTTCGCGTCACAGCGCCAGCGATTGGCGTGTCGAGCTGACGTTACGGCAAGGCCGTTATGCTGCGCCGCATCACAGGGCGGATACCGATCGCCCGTCAAAAAATGTGGGAAGAGCAGGCTGCTGCCTATGCCGCACGATAATGCTGTCGCAGTGCAACAAGAATAGCCGCGTTTTCTTGAATTCCTAAAGTCGGTTTGGCGTCAAGATTATGAATTGACGGATCGGCAAAGACGTTTCAAGATTCGGGTTCAGACGATCCTTGGCCTTCAAAGGTACCGGGACGCTGTATGGGGGAGAATGGGGATGTCGAAATTCGGCCTTGTAGGCGCGTCCATGCTGGCGCTCGCCGCAGCTGCTCCGGTTTGGGCGCAGGACGCCCAGTCCGCTGGTCCAGTCGCGCAGGAAGAAAGTTACGGCGAGGATATCGTCGTTACCGCGCAACGCCAGTCGCAGCGGCTGCAGGACGTGCCGATCGCCGTTACCGCCTTCACCGCGGAGGCGCTTGAAAAACAGCAGATCGAAAACGCCAGCGATCTGCAGCTGACGCTGCCCAACATCACCTTCACCAAGGCGAACTTCACCTCGTCGAACTTCACCATCCGGGGTGTCGGGGATCTGTGCATCGGCTTCTCTTGTGACAGCGCGACAGCGATCCACGTCAACGATATCCCGCTGCTCTCCACCCGCCTGTTCGAAACCGAGTATTTCGATCTGGAGCGGGTCGAGGTGCTGCGCGGGCCGCAGGGCACCCTTTATGGCCGCAACGCGACCTCGGGCGTGGTCAATTTCATCACCGCGCGGCCAGACCTGTCGGATTTCGGCGCATCGGGTTCGTTCGAATATGGCAATTACGAATCGATCAAGGCCACGGGCATGATCAACCTGCCGATCGGGGAGACGATCGGCATCCGCGTCGCGGGATTCTATCTTAACCGGGATGGTTACACGACCAACCTGTTCGACGACACGAAGATCGATGACCGCGATCTCTACGCGGTACGCGGTACGCTGCGGTTCGAGCCAGGACCAAATACCACGATTGACCTGATCGGTTATTATTTCCACGAAGACGACAATCGCAGCCGCATCCAGAAGCAACTGTGCAACCGCGACGACACCGGCATCCTGGGCTGTTCGCCCGACCGGCTGGAATTCGAGACGGCGAACGGCGATTCGACGCTGGGCGCGGCGCTGTCATCGCGCCAGCTTTATGCGCTGGCCAGCATTTCCGCGGGCGGCGTGCTCGGCAATCTCGGCATCTCGGATCTCCGCCCCGGCGGCGATCTGTTCGCCGGCGTGGTCAACCCGACCGACCTGCGCACCGTGAACACCGATTTCACCCCGACCTATTTCGCCGAGGAACTGCAGATCCTGGGCAAGCTGGAACAGCGCTTCGGCAATTTCAACTTCGGTCTGTCGGGCGGTTATACCCGCAACGAAGTCGACAGCCGGGTCGATTATTCGCTGGCGACGCCTAACCCGTTCGGTCCGGAGGCGATCGCGCGGGCCAATGCGGCGCTTGCCACCTATCCGCTGTCGGTCGGCGCCGTCCTGAGCGGTTCGGGCGCCAGCACGCAGTTCTGCGCCTCCAATCCCGACACCGATCTGGTCGGGCAGTTCGGCGGCAACCGCTTCGGCTGCTCGACCCGCTCGATCGATTATGACCGGTCGCGCTCGTTCACCGAACAATGGTCGGCCGAGGCCAAGATCGCGACCGATTTCGACGGGCCGATCAACTTCCTGGTCGGCGGCATCTATGTCGAGCAGGTCACCCGCAACGGCGATTATTACGTCGTCTCGACCGGGCTTGAATATGGCGCGGCGGTGCTGGGCGCGGCCAATGCCGCCAACGGCCTCTTCCTGGCGCCGCCCTATTACGCCAACGCGGTCGATCGCTTCGATCTGGAATCCTACGGCATCTTCGGAGAAGCCTATTTCGATCTGAACGACCGCATCAAGATCACGCTGGGCGCGCGCTATTCGAACGACAAGAAGTTCGTCCGCTCGCGCGCCCCGATTCTCTCGGTGGCCGGTGCCGTCGGCACGACCAGCTTCGAGGATCTGCTGACCTATCCGACCTATGATGCCGATCCCAGCATCACCGGGGTGCAGCCCTTCCGCGAAACCAGCGTGTCGTTCGACGACGTCACCGGCCGCGCGGTGATCGATTTCAAGGTGACCGACGACAACCTGATCTACGCCAGCTATTCGCGCGGCTACAAATCGGGGGGCGTCAATCCGCCGTTCAACCCCGCGGTGTTCACCGCGCCGGTTACCTTCGCGCCGGAGAATATCAACGCGTTCGAGATCGGATCGAAGAACACCTTCCTGAACGGCCAGGCGCAGATCAACCTTTCCGCCTTCTATTACGACTATAAGAACCTGCAGATCAGCCGCATCCTTGCGCGCACCTCGTTCAACGACAACACCAATGCGGAAATCTACGGGCTGGAACTGGAAACCATCCTCCGCCCGACCCGCGCGCTGCAGTTCAACATCAACGCCAGCTATCTCCACACAAAGGTCAAGGATCTGGCGCTGAGCGACCCGCGCGATCCCTCCGGCGGGCGTTCGGACGTGACGATCATCAAGGACGTGCAGGAAGCCAATAACTGCGTGCTGATCCCGACCGGCGCGGTGAGCGGGAACACGCTGGTCGCGCTGGTCAACGGCTTCCTCAATGCGGCAACCGGCGCGGCCAACGGCACGGCCCTGTTCCAGCCGACGACCACGCCGGTTCCGGGGACCAACGCCCGCGGTGCCTTCTCGTCGTGCGCGCTGCTCACCGCCGCGATCGCCGGCGCCGCGCCGGCGCCGCTGGCCGCCCTGCTCGCGGCCAATGGCCTCAGCGGGCGGCTGCCGTTCGAATTCGATCCCGCGGCCGCCACGCCAACGCTGCCGGCCGGCGTGGTTCAGGATCTGTCGGGCAACCGGCTGCCCAATTCGCCCGAATACAAGGTGTCGATCGGCGGCCAGTACACCTTTGAATTCGACAACGGCATGAATCTCGTCCTGCGCGGTGATTACGCCTATACCGGCGAATTCTACAGCCGTCCGCAGAACCTGCCGATCGACCGGGTGTCGAATTACGAAATCATCAATGCGCAGGTGCAGCTGAACGGGCCGGACGACAAATGGTATGTCCGCGGCTTCGTGCAGAATCTGCAGAACAACGACAGCATCACCGGCCAGTATCTGACCGATCCGTCGTCGGGCCTGTTCACCAACGTATTCACTCTCGAACCGCGGCGCTACGGCCTAGGCGTCGGCTTCAAATTCTAGAGCCGTGGGGCGGGGTAGGGGGCCCGGTGGAAACGCCGGGTCCCCCTCTCATTCGTCCAACGCCTATTCGCGCAACTGTTCGTGGTGGCGGATCACCTCGTCGATGATGAAGCGCAGGAACTTCTCGCTGAATTCGGGGTCCAGATCGGCCGCGCGCGCCAGTTCGCGCAGCCGCGCGATCTGCATCTCCTCACGCCCGGGATCGGCCGGGGGCAGATCGTGCAGCGCCTTGTAGCGGCCGACATCCTGGGTGATCTTGAACCGTTCGGCGAGCATGAACACCAAAGCCGCGTCGATATTGTCGATGCTCTGGCGGTAACGGCTCAGCGTCGCGTCGGTCATGCCCTATTCCCGCCCTGTGGTGCGTTGCCTGCGCCTTTTGCCGCAATCGCCGCCCTTCGCAACCCTTCGGCGCTTGCCTTAGCGCGCGCGCCTCGGCATGCGGTGCGGGCATGAGCGCCTCGATCCACCGCCTCGCCGGGCGCCCCGCGCCCTCGCTCGACCCCATGATTGCGCTCGTCGCGGACGACATGAACGCGGTCAACGCGGTCATCCTCGCGCGGATGAATTCGCAGATCCCGCTGATTCCCGAACTGGCCGGCCATCTGATCGCGGGCGGGGGCAAGCGGATGCGGCCGATGCTGACGCTCGCCTGTGCGAAGCTGCTCGATTATCCCGGCAACCGCCACCACCGTCTCGCCGCCGCGGTCGAATTCATCCACACCGCGACGCTGCTCCACGACGATGTCGTCGACGGATCGGATCTGCGCCGCGGCAAGCGCACCGCCAACATCATCTGGGGCAATCCGGCGAGCGTGCTGGTCGGCG
>JAESGW010000796.1_pt1 | contig 13835 bp, 11 predicted proteins | sample 9269791 | NCBI WGS metagenome assembly JAESGW01 (sample SAMN16773120, study PRJNA677053) | algae metagenome | isolation source: Aphanocapsa lilacina HA4352-LM1 and co-occurring heterotrophs from near cave... | place: USA: Maniniholo cave, near Haena, Kauai, HI | collected 2009-07-28 | reverse complement strand
GAGCAGGTGCAAAGGGCAATGGACATGATCAATGACCGCCCGCGAAAAGTGCTTGGTTATCGGACACCACGGGAGGTATTCTTAGCTCAGTCAGGTGCTGTTGCACTTCAAACTTGAATGGGCCGGTCAGCGCCGCTTAAGTCTTTCTCCGTGAGAACCATTCCAGAGAGGTCTGCTCCCTTTAGGTTGCATTTCACACAATTACCGGTCGACTTTAGTTTGCGCAAAGACTCGGCCACACTTTGTTCAGCTAAAACTGGCACAGGCAGGACGCAAAAGCCGATCACACATGCAGATACTATATGCGAAAATCTCATGTTTGCCCTGGCGAGGATGGTTGAAATTGTCAAATTATTATATGTCAATGCCAGCCGCGATTATGCATTCTCTTCAGGTTTTTGTATTTCTCAGACTTGTTGGCTATTTCTAAAAGATCGGCCACAAGTACACCAAAGCATCCGGGTAGTTGCTTCTGCCTGGATGCGATCTGTCTAGCTCAGTGATTTAGCGCGGCAGTTGGGCAACCGTCCTGGCATCCAGTTGCTGCACCAGTTCAGCCACGTTCGGCTCGAAGATGCCCGTAGCGAGGGTCGGGAAGAGACCCAGACCGACGCAAATAACTAGGAGCACCGTAGCTGGGATCATCTCCCAGGCTCTGACGCGGGGCATGGTCTCCAGATTGGCGGGCAATTTGCCGAAGAAGGCGCGCGCCAGCATCGCGAGCATGTAGATGGCGGTGAGCACAATGCCGAAGATGCAGAGCACCGTTGCCACCGGGTAGCGCTCGATGCCGCCGCGGAAGACCATAAATTCGGCCACGAAGCCGCTCATTCCGGGCAAACCGGCATTCGCCATCGCCGCCCCCACAAAGAAGGCTCCTACCACCGGCAGCGTGGCAAACAGTCCCCCGAGCTTGGGCAGTTCGCGGGTGCCGGCTTTTTCGTAGATCAGGCCCACCAGCATGAACAATAGCCCCGAGATGATGCCGTGGCTGACCATCTGGAACATCGCACCGCCCAGACCGGTTTCGTTTAGAGAAGCAATTCCCAGCACCACGTAGCCCATGTGGGCGATCGAACTGTAGGCGATCATCTTTTTGATGTCGGTCTGGGCCATCGCCGCGAGCGAAGCGTAGACGACGTTGATGGCGGCGAGCACCGAGAGAAGCCAGGCGAACTGGGCCGCCGCCTCCGGGAAGATCCCGAGGCCGAAGCGGACGATGCCGTAGGTGCCGAGTTTGAGCAAGACCCCCGCCAGCAACACCGAGACCGCCGTGGGCGCCTCGACGTGGGCGTCAGGAAGCCAGGTGTGCAAGGGTACCAGGGGCATCTTGATGGCGAAACCGAAGGTGATGAGCCCCAGGGTGATGAACTGGAAGACGAGCGGATAGGGCGAGGCGGGGTTGGCCAGCACGTCGATGCTGAAGCTGTTGACCCCGGAGAAGAAATAGGTGCTCAAGAAGGCGACCAATAGCGCCACGCCCGACAAAAACGTGTAGAGCAGGAACTTGGTGCCCGCGTACTCGCGCCGCTTGCCGCCCCAGATGCTGATGAGAAAGTACAGCGGGATGAGTTCCATCTCGTAGGCCAGGAAGAATAAGATGGTGTCTCGGGCCATAAAGGCTCCCAGCACGCCGGTGCTCAGCAGTAAAATCAGCACGTAGTACAGGCGGGCGCGCTTGTTGAGCTGCCAACTGGTCAGAATCGACAGCACCACCAAGAGACCCGTAAGCAGCATCAGCGGCAGGCTGAGGCCGTCCACAGCGATGTTGTAGCTGATCCCCAACTGCGGCAGCCAGTTGATGGTCTCGGCAAATTGGGGCTTGGTGCTGGTGTAGTCGAAGTTGTAAGCCACCAGGCCGCTCAGCAAAAAGGTCAGTCCGGCCACCGTCAGTGCCCAGACGCGGGCGAAACGGTAGCTCACCTCGCCCGGGAGCAGGGCCAGACCCAAAGCCCCCAGCGTGGGAAAGAAGAGGATCAGACTGAGCCAGGGCACACTCATCGCGGGCTTACTCCGTTTTCGGTGAAAGTTTGGGGGCGGTGGCCGGGGGCTGGATCTCCGGCTTTGGCGGTTCTTTCTCGGTCACTTTGAGCCTCTGGTTGACCAGCACCAGCCCTCCCTCGCGGACAAAGGCGAGGGTGAGCGCCTGATCTTCCGGGCGCGAAGGCGCCTGACCAGTCTTGAACAAACCGCCGGTGCGCAGCGGTTCAAGGGCGGGCGCTTCGAGAGCGGTAGCCGTCTTTGTTGTGATGGGCGTCAGACGAATCCCCCCCAGAGCAGGCGCCTCCTGCAGGGGTGTTGAGAGCACAGCTTCAACTTTGAAGTTCTTGCCCACCCGCACCACCGAGGGCAGGTTGAGACTCACCTGGGGAGGCTTGCCGCCAATGCTCAAAGTCGTGCGCTCGGCAGCAATTTCTTGGGAGACCAGCTTGAGGCCGGTTTTTTGATCTTCGTAGCGGCTGACGGTCTCGACGGTGGATTCAAGGCGGGCCGGTTCGCCCAGTTCGGTCTTGTAATCCGCCTGCAGGCGCGTCGTCGCATTCACCCGGTAACGGTTCTTCTCAGGAACGACCGCGGTGACATTCGTCTGATAAGTCGGCTTGGCAAGTTTCTCCCAAAGCGCTGAAACCGCCTGGCGGGTCGTTTCGTAGCTGAGGCCGTCACTAGATTTGAAACTCGGGGCGTAGTTTGCAAACAGGCTATCCAGGTTTTCCTGGGAGGCCGACACATCCATTTGAGCTGCAAGTGCCCGCACCCGCTCGGTAATCACCTCGTCGGCCGCCTGGGCACCGGGGGCGAAAAGCGCTCCGCAGGCCACCAACAGCGCCAATAACCTGGATCGACGTACCGACAAGTGCGTATCCCAAACCAATTCTTTACACTTCTTCATCCTATGGCTCCTGCGAACGGTTGTCTAGTGAGAAAAACTTCATCAAACGGGGGCGCAAAGCCGCCAGGGCGGCGGGGATCAAGCAGGCGGCAAAAAGCGCGATGGCCCCCTGCAGGGCCACAGGATAGCCAATCCGTTCGATAGTCAGCCACCACAACGCCCCAAAGACGAGTAGGCCCAAGCCGACGTAGACCGCCAGCCCGCCGTTGACCCGACCCATCCATTCGGCGCGCACCTCCTGCAAGAACAGCTGATTGAGCAGGACGTAGGCCACCCCGGCCGCGGTGCCCAAGGCGGCAAGCCAGCCCGCCTGAACCATCCAGCCTGCGGAGGCGCTGAGGGCAAAACCCGCCAGGGGCACAAGCAGTGAGGCCAAGGCCACGGCCAGGGCCAGGGACAAACGGACGGCCAGACGCCCAAGCAGCAGCGAGCCGAGGACGGTACCGACACCCAACCCCAGCCAGCGGGCCGCCTCCAGCGTGCCTAGAGCCGAGACGGGCCAGTGCTGGACTTGCTGGACGTAGTAGGGCAAAAAGACCACCAGCAGCGCCGCCGGGCCGAAGATAAAGCCGCTGACGGCGATGAGCGGGCCTAGCAGGGGCCGCAGGACGGCAAGCAGCGGCGCGCGACCGGCGGCCGGGAGGGGCGGCGCCGCCGCGGCGCGCGGCGCTTTTGGCCGGATGCCCGCCAGGGCCACCGCGGCGGCGACGAAGCTCAAAGCGTTGAGGGCGAAGGCCCAGGCGCCCGGCACCACCATCAGCATCCAGCCGGCCAACAGCGGTCCCAGACACTGGGCGGCAGCCCCGCCGCTAGATAGGAGCCCGTTGAGGCGAACTAGATCGGCGTTTTCAGGGGCTATCTGCTTGGTGAGGGAGCGATGGGCCGGATCGGTCGGGGCGCCGAGTACCCCGAGCACGATCGAAATACCTCCCAACAGCCAGAGGTCGGTCCGCCCCCAGAAGGCGAAGGCGGCGAAGGCGGCGATGAGGGCACCGTGCAGGCCGTAGCTCGTCAGCAGCAGCGCGCGCGGACCCAGCCGGTCGACAAGCCATCCCCCCGGCCAGGAGAAGGTCAGTTGGCCTGCAATCCAGAGGGCCTGGCACAATCCCACCGCCGCCGCCGAGCCGGTCTGCTGCACCAACAGCCAGTTAAACGCCAGGATGTGCACCGCGTCGCCCCAGTCGGAGGTCCAACGTCCGAGGCACAGCCGCCAGATTTGCGGCCGACGGAAAAATCGCCACAGAGCGGCCAAACCCGTGCCGCCTGCGAGGGCAGGGGCTTCAGCCACGCGACTGGGGAGTACCGCCGCGGACCCGCCGGGGTAACTGGTCAAGGGCAAATTCGGCGATCTGGCCGGCGGCCCCGGCACCGCCCATGCGCTCGTGGCCGTTGCACGCAAATTGCCGGAGCCGCTCGCGATCATTGATCAAATCGGCGGCGGTGCCGGCGACCGCCTCGGGCCGACGGGCGGGGGCGACATCGACGATGCGCACCGAATCGCCGAGCAGCTGCCTCTGTAGATAGGCGAAGCGGCGGGTGAACTGCGGGCCGCGCCCCGGCAGCGTGATCACCGGTTTACCCAGGCCCACCGCCTGCTCGGTGGCGGTGCCGGCCATGGCGATGAGCAAATGGGCCCGGTGCAGCACCGCGCTGAAGTTGTCCGAGCGCAGCACCACCGCGGTGGCGTTGCGCTCGAAGCGGCCCTCGCCGCGATCCTGCCAGCCCAAAGGAGCGGCCTGACGCCGGAAGCTCTCCAGGCCCAACCCCGCTGAGAGCGCCGCCTCGAAGTGCACTGGTCCCCCGAGGCGGTGGCGAACGGCCTCCAGGCAGCGCAACATATCGAGCAAGTTGCGCTGGGCCTCCCCCGGCCGCGAACCCGGCAGCAGGCCGATAAAAGTGCCCTCCGGCCGCGGCGGATGGTGGGTATCGTCCCACTCCAACCCATCCATCATCGGATTGCCCCAGTAGCTGGCCGGTACCCGGTGCAGCCGCAAATTGCGGCAGGTGATCCGGTCACGGGTGAAGGCATGCAGGCAGCGCGGCGGATGCAACAGCGCCCGCTCCCAGGGGAAGTAGCAGCTGTAGGCGCCTTCGGTGTAGTAGTCAGATTTGGTGCAGCCTACGAAGAGGTAGGGCTTGCCCGTCAACCAGGCGAGCGACAGCGGCAGGATGTCCCCCACCGCAACCACCAGGTCCGCCCAATCGGCCAGGCCGCGCACCGAGCGCACCAGGTGCGCGCCGTAACCGGCCAGGCCCGAGCGCAAATCGATCCACAGCCCGCGCAGCGTCTTAAAGGTGAAGCCCCCCGAGGGCAACACCCGTGTGGCCAATGCGAGCGGCACGCCGATGCGCTCGTAGCTGTGGCCGTCGCCCACCATCGGCAGCGCCCTCAGTTCGAGCGCTCCCAAATCGCGCTGAGCGGACAGGCGGGCCAGGTGAGAAGCTATCTGCGCCGCGACCCAATCTTCACCATGGCCGTCGGAGATAAAAAGAATCCTATGCATCAACCCGCCTGCGGTGTACCTGGAACCCGTCTACCTTCGGGAGCCGTTCACCGCCTTGCAGCCCACCAGGAAAACAGTTGGAAGGATTATACCAGCCCGCCCCGGTGCGAAGAAAAGCGCTGAACAGTGTTAAGTTTAATCAAAGTCGCCGAGCGCCGCGGCGTAGGCTGCACCCCAGGATGGCAGTGATTGAGAGTATGCACCTGTCGCCCTCCAATGAGTTTTCTGAATTTTCTGTCGCCCGCCCGGCGCTGCTCCAGGCGATCAGCGCCGAGACCCACCGGGTGCTGCCGAGACTGGTGGCCATCCGTCAGCACCTCCATGCCCACCCTGAACTGAGCGGTGAGGAGTACCGCACCGCCGACTGCGTGGCGGAGTTGCTCGCCGAACTGGACCTGGAGGTAAAAAGTGGGGTCGGACGCACCGGGGTGGTCGGTTTGCTGACTGGCAACGGCCGCGACGAGCGCACCGTCGGGGTGCGCGCCGACATGGACGGGTTGCCGATTGCCGAGCAGACGGAACTGCCTTACCGCTCGCGGGTGCGCGGCGTTATGCACGCCTGCGGTCACGACTTGCACACGGCTGTCGGCCTGGGAACGGCCATGGTGCTTGCGTCATTGCGCGAGTCGCTGCCGGGCCGGGTCAAGTTTTTATTTCAACCGGCCGAGGAGACAGCCCAGGGGGCGCGCTGGATGGTCGACGACGGGGCGCTCGAGGATCCGCAGGTTTCGGCGCTGTTTGCGCTGCATTGTTATCCGAGCTTGCCGGTCGGGGTGATCGGCGTGCGGCCGGGGGTATTCACCGCCGCCGCCGATGCGCTGGTTATCGAAGTGTTCGGCCGTTCCGGCCACGGGGCGCGTCCCCACGAGGCGGTCGATGCCATCTGGGTCGCCGCCAACGTGGTCACCGCCCTGCAGCAGGGGATCAGCCGCATGCACAATCCCCTCAGGCCGGTGGTGCTCTCGATCGGCCAGATGCAGGGCGGACGCGCCCCCAATATTATCTGCGACCACGTCGTGCTCAAAGGCACGGTGCGCTCGCTCGATCCCCAGACGCGCACGGCTCTTCCCACCTGGATCGAGCAAATCGTCGCCCAGACCTGTGCCGCCTTCGGCGCCGACTACCGGCTGCACTACGGCAACGGCACACCCTCGGTGATCAACGATCCCCACCTGACTCATCTGGTGGAAGATTGCGTGCGGACGCTGCTCGGGGCGCAGTACCTCCAGGCGCTGCCGGAGCCCTCGATGGGGGCAGAGGACTTCGCGGTGTTCTGCGAACAGGTGCCAGGTACGATGTTCCGGCTCGGGGTGGGCGGGCCGACCAGTTATCCGCTGCACCACCCGAGCTTTGACGGCGGCGACGGTGCCATCGCCCCGGGGGTGATGACTCTGGCTGCCGCCGCCGTCAGCTACTGGAAGCTCTGATTTTCAGGCGACCAGAAAGGCGCCGGACGGTCCCTTGGAGCTGACCGTGGCCGAGAGCACCTGCCAGCCCTCGGAGATCAGGTCCGCCCGGTGCCGGGGGACGGCCGCTTCTGCCTCCTCGGGCGATTCGAAAGGACCGAACAGATATAGATAAGGTTCGTCGGTGGCCATCTCCAGCCACCAGGCCATAGTGTTTTCGGTGAAATGGGAACGCTGCATCCTGCTCTCCAGGAAATTCGTGGTGTTTTGGGGTTAAGAGACAAATGCTTGTACGGGGGGACTTCAGCCAGACTTTTTCATTCTTGCGGAGCCTCGTATCCAAAAATGTTACTCCCGTACTGGCGAATTGGAAATAGAAAAACTCCACATTTTGACACCTGCGCCAGCCGATCTTACACCGTCGATGGCGGCTGGTTTGCAGGCATCAGGTGAGCAATCTGATCGAGGCTGGCGCGGATCGTATGGGCGGAGCGGTACAGAGCAGCTTTTTCCTCCGTCTCCAGAGTCAGTTCGACCACCCGCTCGACACCGTGGCGGCCGAGGATGACCGGCACACCCATGTGGATGTCCCTCAAACCGTACTCGCCGCCCAGGTAGGCGGCGACCGGCAGCAGGCGCCGTTCGTCGCCCAACAAAGTCTCGATCATCCGGGCGGCGGCGGCGGCCGGGGCATAGCAAGCGCCGCCGCGCTTGAGCAGATGGACGATCTCAGCTCCGCCCGTGCGGGTGCGCTCGATCAGCGCGTCGATCCGGGCGGCACTCAACAGTTGTGTCAGAGGAACGCCCGAGATGGTCGTGTAACGAGGCAGCGGCACCATCAGATCTCCATGTCCGCCCAACACCATCGCCCGGATATCGCGCACCGAAAATCCCAGTTCCCAGGCAATAAATGTTTCGAAGCGGGCGGCATCGAGCACCCCCGCCATGCCCATTACCCGCTCAGGGACAAGACCACTCGCCCGCCAGGCGACATGGCTCATCGCGTCGAGGGGATTGGTAATCACCACCACGGTCGCCTCCGGGGAGTGGGCAACCGCCTTTTGCGTCACCTCAAAAACGATGTGGGTGTTGGTCAGCAGCAGGTCGTCGCGGCTCATGCCAGGCTGGCGGGCAAATCCAGCCGCCACCACCAGCACATCCGACCCGGCGGTCCGGGCGTAGTCGTTGGTGCCGGTGAGCCGACAGGCTTGCCCCTCGACGCCGCAGGCTTCAAGCAGGTCGAGGGCGATCCCCTGGGGACGGCCTTCGACGATATCGAGCAACACTACATCGACAACGTTGCCCTGGATGAGCCTTTGGGCAAGGGCGCTTCCGACATTGCCCGCACCCAGGATCGACACTTTGCTTTCCCGGCAGGAACGAGCGGCCATAGAATCCCCTCCTGGAGCCTATTTTACTCCCTTGCCGGCACACCTGCCCGGGTCGGCGCTGCTGCCGAACTGCCGATGCACCCGGGGTAGAGCTACACCACGCTGGATACCCTCCCTCTGGCCCGTGCCGCCGACACGGCCTACCATGTAAGCTACCGATTTTTGAATCCACCGCCCCGGGGGCTGTTTAGCAATGACTCAAGCGCCGATTGGTCCTGCCTACCCGCTGCTGCAGAACCGCACCTGCAGCAATTGTGGTCTGTGCTTTCATGCCCAGTTCGAAGCGCACGTCGAGGAAATCTGCCCGTTCGAGGACGATCGGGTGAGTGAGCGCGAAGTGCAGTTGCACGGCCGTAGCCGCCGGTTGTCGGGCGACGAGCTGTACTTTGGGGTGTTCCGCTCGATGCACGCTGCCCGATTGAGCACGCCCCGCCCCGATAGCCAGACCGGTGGTGCCGTGAGCACCCTCCTGGAGCGGTTGCTGGATAGCGGCAAAGTCGAGGCGGTACTCACCACCCGCCGCAACCCCGACAACACCGGCACGCCGGTGCTGGTGCGCCACGCGGCGGAACTGGCGCATACTGGCGGCTCGCGCTGGGATCTTGCTCCGATTCTGGATCTGGTGCCTGAGGTCAAAAGACAGGGTATCCGTCGGCTGGCGGTGGTCGGCGTCGGTTGCCAGGTGAGTGCTTTGCGGGCCATCGAAGCACAACTGGGCCTCGAAAAGCTTTATGTCGTCGGTCTGGTGTGCACCGACAATATGACCTTCGCCAACTGGCAGCGCCTGGTCAAGACCACCAGCCGCTCGCCGCGCACAGTCAAAAAACTCGAATTTATGGCGGATTTTCGCATCTGGTTCTGGCACGAGAACGGTGCGATCGAGAAGGTGAGCTACTTCGAGATGCCCATGGACAAGTTGCGGGGCTGCTTTCCCCAGGCGTGCCTGTCCTGTTTCGATCAGACCAACGGCCTTGCGGATGTGAGCGTCGGGTATATGGCCGCCGATATCGGCTGGCAGTGGTTTCTGGTGCGTAATGAGCGGGGAGAAGAGCTTTTCAACCTCCTCCGAGACGATCTCGAATGGGGCCGGTTCACCGACCGCGGCAACCGCACCGAGGCGATGAAACAGATTTTGCGCTACCTGGGCAAACCGGCCATTACTCTGCCGAGTTTTCTAGCGCAGCTATTCACCTGGCAGGTCGAGCACTTCGGGCCGCGCGGCCTCGAATTTGCCCGCCTCGCCGTCGAAAACAAGCAGACGCGCAACTGGTACTACCTGAAGACGCACCGCCCGGACAAGCTTAAAAAACTGATCCCCCGCCACATCCAGGCGATTCTTGATCAGTACAGGCTCAAGTGAGCTTTAGGACGGCGCCGCAATCGCAGTGTCATCGGGCGGAGGGAATCTCAATCACTGCTTTTGCAGAAGCTGAAGAATCTGCTGGTTTTCGCTTTGCAGTTGCCGGGTATCCTCGCGGATGGCGCGAATCTCGCCGTGCAGAGCGTCGTGGCGGCGGGCAGTCACCGCGTGCAGAGTCTCGGTACGCCGTTCGACACCGGACTGGATCGAGATGGCCTGCTGGATATAAGAATCGGCCAAATTCTCGACGTCGCGGGCGATCGCCTGCAAGTCGCGCGACTGGGCGGCCATCATCTCCGAGAGAGCCTGCACACTGCGGTTGGTATCGGCGATCTGGCCGCACAGGGTATCGAGCGAGCGAAAGTGGCCGGCGGCGAGGGTATGCAATTCGGTCAGCGCTTGCACGTTTGCCTCGGCCAACCGGGTCAGCTGGTCGAGACGGGCATCGAAATGGTCGGATCCTTGCGCACTCATGAAGGGGATTTTTCCTTTGTCCGGGTCTGTGCAATTTTTATCATGTTCTGGATGATAAAAAAAAGCAATAGCAATTCTCGTCTACTGAGCGACGGGGAGCGCCGCTAGGGATGCGGGTAGCCCCGGGGGGTGATGAGCCGGTCGCCCCGGCGGAAGGTGGCGCGGTTGCCGATGAGGACCGTGGTAAGCATGTCGACGGATTCCAAAGGCAGATCAGCCAGGGTGTGCAGGCTCACCTGCTCGTCGGGGCGGTAGGCACAGCGCACCAGGGCGACGGGGGTGGCCGGATCGCGGTGGGCGAGCAGGATTTCGCGCGCCTGGGCAATTTGCCAGGTGCGCGAAGCGGAGCGGGGGTTGTAGAGGGCGACGACAAAATCGGCCCGGGCGGCGGCTTCAAGGCGGGTGCAGATCATCTGCCAGGGCGTGAGCAGGTCCGAGAGGCTGATGGCGCAAAAGTCGTGCATCAGCGGGGCGCCGACGCGGGCGGCGGCGGCTTGCACGGCGGTAATTCCGGGCAGGACATCCACGGCGGGAGCTTGGCCGTCCCAACCGCCCCGGGCCAGCCGCTCAAACACCAGCCCGGCCATGCCGTAGATGCCCGCGTCGCCGCTGGAGATGACCGCCACCGCCAGACCTCGCCTCGCCAGGGCGATAGCCCGCTCGGCGCGCGCCACCTCCTGGGTAATTGGGCTGGTCTCGACGATCTGGGTGGGTGCAAGCAGCGGTCGAATCAGATCGATATAGAGTTGATAGCCAATTACCACCTGGGCCGCTGCCAGGGCGGCGCGGGCGGCGGGGGTAATCTGATCGAGCGCTCCTGGGCCGCTACCGATCAGCAGCAGTCGGCCCGGCGCCGGGTTGAATTCCTCGAGGGCGACGGCGGCGGCTACCGTGCAGGCGCCCGCTGCGGTCGCCTTAAATACGCGCTTGGGGGCCGCCAGTTGCAAAGCTTCGCCTGCCAACAGAGCCGCAGCCTCGGCCACCGAGGGGGTACCCACACAGTCCGCCACAGCTTCGGAGGGGTTGGGTACCGGGCAGCGGGCCAACGTGGCGGCGTCAAAAAAACGTACGGGCCAGCCGTGGCGCTCGGCCACCGCCAGCAGTGCCGCTTCGTCGGCTTTGATGTCCAGACTGGCGAGCCCTGCTACCGCCTCGAAGGCCAGCCCCGCCCCGGCGAGCGCCTGCCGGATCGATTGCTCAAGAAAGTCGGCAGCGATCCCCCGCTCGCAGCCGACCCCCAGCCAGATTACCCGCGGATGCCAGCGCACCGTGGGCAGGGTGTCGGCAGCCGGCAGCCGGTGGCTGATCCACAGCCTGCCTGCCGCCGCCGCGGTCGCCACAAACGGGTGGCCCTCAGGCAGTGCCGTGCGCCACAGGTCAAGGCCGCACTCCTGCACCACCTGCACCGGCTCCCCCGCCGCCGCCAGGGCCGCCACGCGGTTCCAGTCACAAGCTTCCCCGGCCCGCCAGCCGTAGGCTTTGCCCAACAAGTCGACCGGCGGCAGGCCGTGGCGGCCGCCGGCACCGGTGAGAACGGCCGTGGCGCTCAGCAGTGCGGCGATGCGCTCGGCCAGGGCGTCCGCCCCCCCGATGTGGCCCGCGCTCAAGCTCACAGCAAAGCGCCCCGCCTCGTCCATCACCACCACGCCCGGATCGGTGCGCTTGTCGGCGAGCAGGGGGGCAATCAGCCGCACCACCGCCCCAACCGCCAGCACAAAGACCAGTTGTCCCGCCTCGCGCCAGGCGCTGTCCAGTGCACCGAGCGGTCGCTCCCAGAGCACTGCTTCGGGCAGCAGCGCCTCTATGGCTTGGGCTAGTTTCCGCCCCGCGGCGGTGGGAGCAATCAGGTACACAGGTTTGGGCTGAGTCACAGGCGCCTCGTTTCTCGGCGGTGCATTCTAGCACGCAGCCGCCGCGGGGCACCTTTCGGGCAGGCTGCCTGTCTCGGGCCTTGACAGGGATTCTATCTACTAATAAATTAATATCAGCGAGATGCCTGTCCTGTCACGGTGTTTCGGATTTCCACGGGTGGTAAAGCTTGCCGAGGCGATTCATCGGCGAAGCTGTGCGATCGATTTGCCAAGGAAATTCGCCATGCAAATATTTCTTGCTGCTCTACTTGTCCTCGCACTGGCTGTGGGTGCTGTCCAGCCCGTGACGGCCTATCCTCCGATCGACCGGGACCAGCCGGATCTGGCCATCGATGGGCAGACCCGCGCGGTGGTGATCGAGAAGATGCTGGCGGTGCTGGAGCGCGGCTACGTCTTTCCGGAGGTGGCGGCGCGGCTTGTGGCCGATATCCGGCGGCGTGGGCAGAAGCAAGAGTACGAAAATATTGCAAGTGCCCGCATTCTGGCGGAGGTGCTCACCGACAATCTGCAGCAACTCAGCCGCGATCGGCACCTGCGGGTCGTCTACAGCCACAAACCCCTCTCGGCTTTGCAACAGTCAGCCTGGACCCAACGGTTCAACAGTTGGCGCAACCACGGTTTTCAAAAAGTCGAACGCCTGGCGGGCAACATCGGCTATCTCGAACTGCGCGGCTTTATTGCCCCGGATCAGGCGGCTGAGACGGCGGCGGCGGCGATGCGCTTTGTGGCCCACACCGACGCCCTCATCGTCGATCTGCGCGCCAACGGCGGCGGCAGCCCCCGGATGGTGGCGCTGCTGACCTCCTATTTGCTCGACGGCAAACCCGTCCACCTCAACACGATCTACGCGCGCCCCACCGACAGCAAAAGCGAGACCTGGACGAGGGCAGATCTGCCCTCGCCACGGTTTTGGGGCAAGGAGGTGTACTTGCTCACTAGCCGCAAGACCTTCTCGGCCGCCGAAGAATTTGCCTACAACCTCAAGGCCCTGGGCCGGGTCACCGTTGTCGGCGAGACCACCGCCGGGGGCGCCCATCCGGGCAGTCTAGAACGGTTGGACGAACACTTTGGCGTCTTCGTCCCCTACGCCCGTTCGGTGAACCCGATCACCGGCACCAACTGGGAAAACACCGGGGTGGCCCCCGACATCGCCGTCCCAGCCGACTTGGCCCTCAAGACCGCCCACATTGCCGCGATGGAAAAAGTGCTTGCCCGCAGCAGCGATGAATTTGCCAGCGACGATCTGCGCAAATCGATCGCCGCCACGCGGATTGAACTCGATGAACTTAAGAAAAAGCTCGCCTCGGAGCCGATCGGTAGAGAGAGGCCTTCAACCTAAATAAGTCGCCGCTAAGGCTACAATTTGTGCATGGAGTACGTGCAGAAGTGTTAAATGTCAGGAATTGACCCTATAAAAACAGCCCGAAGTCGTGTAAACTTCGGGCTGTGAATCATTTCTTTTTCGTTGGACCAATGCTACTCGATTTTCCGCAGCTTGTCAAAACCGCTCTGTCCACCTTGCCCAATGATGATTTCCCTGTCCTCGATACCCGGCTCTTTTTCAGTTGCTGGCTAGCCCTGGTGATGGACAAAAGCACCCTCAGCATGCAGGACCTGTTCAAACGCCTCAACCACACCGGTATCTCCGTCGATATCTCCACTTTTTCCAAAGCCTGCAAGTCCCGTTCTCTTTCTATGTTTGAGCAGCTGTACCGGAATTTGCTTGTCCGGCTCAGGCGAGAGTTGCCTGCCAAACAACTGCATCCTTGCCCGATTGATTCGACCGTGGTCAGCTTGACAAGCAAGTTGCTATGGGCACAGGGCTATCACCAGGTTAAACTGCTCACTTGCCTGGAGAGCGGCAGCGGAGCTACCGAAGGCAGTCTGATCAATTTTGGTTACGACCACGACGCGAACTTCGTCGGTGACATGCTTGCCG
>JAESGW010000795.1_pt1 | contig 13876 bp, 14 predicted proteins | sample 9269791 | NCBI WGS metagenome assembly JAESGW01 (sample SAMN16773120, study PRJNA677053) | algae metagenome | isolation source: Aphanocapsa lilacina HA4352-LM1 and co-occurring heterotrophs from near cave... | place: USA: Maniniholo cave, near Haena, Kauai, HI | collected 2009-07-28 | reverse complement strand
TCGTCGAGCTCGAGGCCGAAGCCGCCGAGGTAGAGCTGGGTGTAGAGGGTGATGCTGGAGTGCCCGCACGACAGCACGAAGCGGTCGCGCGCGATCCACTCCGGGTCCGCGGGGTCGTGCCTCATCACCTTCTGGAACAGCAGGTACGCCGCCGGGGCGAGGCTCATCGCCGTCCCGGGGTGGCCGTTGCCGACCTTCTGGACCGCGTCCATCGCCAGCACCCGGGCGGTGTCGATGGCGCGGTCGTCGAGGTCGTTCCACTCCAGCGTGGCGGGCAGTGCGGACTTCTCGGTCAACGCGGTTCCTCTCGGGGAGAAGGCAGGTGCGGGTGCGGTGCGACCCGTGTCGTGCGGGGGTGCAGCCCAGATCACAGCGACCCCGGGCGGCCTCGACTGCGAGCCTATCGCCGTGGACGAGTAGACTCGACCCCGCCTGATGGTCGCCCCGGACGCCGGTTCCACCCGGCCTGTCCCGACCACTCGGTGCCCCGTTGCCCGCATCCCATCCGTTCCCGTCACCCGAGGTGTCCCACCGTGTCCCACGCCGGTCCCGACGCCGCCGCGTCCGCGCGGGCGTCGGCCGGTGGCGACCACGCCGCGACGGCTGCGACCACGGAGCCTGCCAAGACCTGGCGCGACGTCGTCGCCGCGTACGTCGGGCTGACCAAGCCGCGCGTCATCGAGCTGCTGCTGCTCACCACCGTCCCGGTGATGTTCTACGCCGCGCGCGGCGTGCCCGACCTGGGCACGGTCGTGTGGACCGTGCTCGGCGGCACCTTCTCCGCGGGATCTGCGTCGGTCTTCAACTGCGTCTACGACCGGGACATCGACGAGCAGATGCGCCGGACCCGGCGTCGGGCGCTCCCACGGCACATCGTCTCCCCGCGGGCCGCCCTGGTCTTCGGGTTCGTGCTCGGGATCGCTTCGACGGTGATCCTCTGGGCCGGGGTGAACACCCTGTCGGCGGCGCTGTCGGTGACCGCGATCGCGTTCTACGTCTTCGTCTACACGATGCTGCTCAAGCGGCGCACCACCCAGAACATCGTCTGGGGCGGGATCGCCGGCTGCTTCCCGACGCTGATCGGCTGGACCGCCGTCACCGGGTCGCTCGCGTGGACGCCGGTCGTCCTCTTCATGGTGGTCTTCTTCTGGACGCCGCCACACACGTGGGCGCTGGCGCTGCGCTACCGCGAGGACTACCGCAACGTCGACGTCCCGATGCTGCCGGTCGTCCGGCCGGCTCGCGAGGTCGGCCGACAGGTCGTCGTCTACAGCTGGGTGATGGTGGCGACCTCCCTGCTGCTGTGGCCGGTGGCCGGCACGAGCCCGGTCTACCCGGCTGCCGCTGCGGTCCTCGGTGCGGTGTTCCTCGTCGAGGCGCACCGGATGTGGTCACGCACCAAGGCCTCGGAGGCGCTCGCCGAGATCAACCCGATGCGCCTGTTCCACGCCTCGAACCTCTACCTGTCGCTGCTCTTCGTGGCCGTCGCGCTCGATCCCCTGCTGGGCCGCTAGCCCAATACCGAAGGTCTCGTCAGGAGTCTCGCCAACTCTAGAGATCATCTTGAGGAAACGTGCCGTGTTGCTCGGCCCGAAGCGCCGTTGAATTCTCCGCAGGGGGAAGCAGTGGGTTTCCCCGCGGGAGCAGGGGAGTACTTCAGCATGTCTTCATCACGAGAGCGACAGGACCTGACCGCTGGGGGAGCGGCCGGGACCGACGTGCGTCGCCTCCGCGTCCACCGCGGCGTCTCGAGGGTGGTCACCCTCGTGCTCGCCGTGGGCTTCGCCGTCGTCGGCGTCGCGGGCGCAGCGAGCGCGCACCACAACACGATCACCGGCACCGTCACCTGCAAGACGGGTGGCGGGTGGAGCGTGGCGTGGAAGGTGGTCAACAGCGAGCAGATCACCGAGACCATCACCGCCTCCAACCGCACCAACGTGGTCCCGGTCGGCACGCAGCTGACCGCGGCCCAGACCCGTACGTTCACCGAGACCGTCACCACCAAGCCGACCGCGCCGCTCAAGCTCGAGCTGTCGGCCCGGTGGTCCAATGGCACGACCGCGACCAACTCCGGGAGCATCCCGGTGTCGTCGTTCGCCGACGGGTGCAACGTGACCACCGTCGACGCGCCGTCGATCCCCGTGGTCGACGAGTGCGGCCCGGGCAACGCCCACTACGGCCAGGTGCCCTCCGGTCCCTGGACGTCCACCACCAACCCCGACGGCAGCGTGACCGTGACCGCGACGCCCGGCCACCAGTTCCCCGGCGGGCAGACCAGCATCACCTACCCCGCGCCGGCCGACAGCAACCAGCCGTGCCCGACCCCGCCCGTCGTCGAGCCGCCGGTGGTGACGCCGCCGGTCGTGACTCCGCCCGAGGTCCTGCCGGCCGAGGTGCGCGCGGTCAAGCCCCGCGCCCGCAAGATCGACAAGTGCGGCACCCGCAGCGACCTCTACAAGGTCGTCAAGCGGTCTGGCGTGGTCTACAAGTCCAACGGCAAGGTGCTGCGCCAGGGCGTGTGGCTCAAGGCCAGGGGACGCACGGTCGTCGTCCGGGCGGTGGCCGCTGACGACACCTTCCGCATCCAGGGCAAGCGGGTCTGGAGGATGACCTTCAAGACGCGCAGGTGTGCCGGCGCCCCGCAGATCGCGCCGAACACCGGGGCGCGGTGACGCGCTCCGGCGTCCTCGGGCTGGCCGCGGCACTGGTCGTCGGCACGACGGTCCTGGCCGGTCAGGGCGCGGCGCACGCCGCCCCTGACCGGCTGCAGATCGCGCGGACCGGCACCGACGCGACCGTGATCAGGGTTCCGGCGCGCGGCGACACCCTGGCGGTCGGCTCGCGACTTCGAGGCGCTGTCTACACGTGGTCGAAGGGCGACCCGCCCTGCGACCCGACCGGCAGCACGGTGTACGCCGGGCACGCCTGGCGCGCCGGCAACGGCGTCGCCGACCGCTGGGGCAGGCTGCGTCGCGGCGACGTCATCAGGGTCGGCGGGTGTCGCTTCGAGGTCACCCGACGGGAGTACTGGCCGGCGAAGCGCCGGATGGGCGAGCTGTACTCGGTCTCCGGGCCGGCTCGCATCGTGCTGGTGGGTTGCAAGCCGGACGACTACTCGAGACGCACCGTCGTGTTCGCGCGGAAGGTCGGACGACAGGCCGGGAGCCAGATCGGGGGCCAGATCGGGGGCTAGACCGGGCGGGTCGCAGCGTGGGGCTGTGACCCGCCGTCGGCCACTGCCTCACGATTGGCGCGGTGCGGGAGGACCGCCAGCACGACACGAGCGAGCCCCGCGGCCAGCAGTGCGGCGCCGAGCATGTGCAGCGCCACGAGGGCGACCGGCAGGTCGAGCCAGTACTGCACCCAGCCGACCACGCCCTGCAGGACCTCGACGACGAGCACCAGCGCGCTGACGCGGGCCAGCCAGTCGTGGCCGCCGCGCACCGCGACGACGAGCAGCGCGACGGTGAGGGCGACCAGGACGTACACGGACACCGCGTGCGCCTGCGACACCGTGGCCGGGTCGAGGCCGTTGCGCGGGGAGTCCGTGTCACCGGCGTGCGGTCCGGCGCCGGTGACCACGGTGCCGAGGTAGAGCGCGACCCAGCCGGAGGCCAGCGTCGCCCAGGCCAGCGCGCGCGGCAGCGGGGGTGCAGCGCCCCGGTCGGGGCTGCGCAGCTCGTCGAGGAGCGCCACGCACACCATGACCATCGCCATCGACAGCAGGAAGTGGCCGGCGACGATCCACGGGTTGAGGTCGGTCAGGACGGTGATGCCGCCGATGACCGCCTGCAGCGGGATGCCGAGCCCGACGACGAGAGAGAGTCGCGTCGCGCGGCGGTGCCTCGCGCCCAGCGCCGCGAGGAAGCACAGGAGGGCGACGGCCGCCAGCGCGAACGTGAGCAGCCGGTTGCCGAACTCGATCGCGCCGTGCAGGCCCAGCTCCCCGTGCGCGACGTACGACTCGTCGGTGCACCGCGGCCACGTCGGGCAGCCGAGACCCGAACCGGTCAGGCGGACCGCGCCGCCGGTGACGACGATGCCGATGTTGGCGACCAGGTTGGCGACCGCCAGGGGCCACAGGTGTGGTGCGAGCTTGTCGAGGATGGCTTCTCTCATCATTCCCACTTGAAGGTCCGTGCGGTGAGCGCCGTGCCGACCGCCGCCCAGGCGACCAGCACGAGCAGCGACCAGCCGTCGATCCGGGCATCGACGAGCGCGCTCCTCATCGCCTCGCCCAGCGCGCCGGACGGCAGCCACTGCACCACGGCGCCAGCCGCGCCGTAGGTGCTGGTCGGCAGCACGACGCCGCCGCCGGCCATGAGGAGGAGGTAGACCAGGTTGGCGAGGGCCAGCGTCGCCTCGGCGCGCAGCACGCCCGCGACGAACAGGCCGAGGGCCGCGAAGGCCGCGGTGCCGAGGGCGACGGCCAGGACCACCCCCAGCAGTGTCCGGACGGGGTGCGCGAGCGTCGGCTCCCAGCCCAGCAGGAGGCCGACCACGACCAGCACCACGAGCTGGAGAGCCACGACGTTGAGCAGGGCGAGAGCCTTGCCGAGCAGCAGGCCGTGCCGGGGGAGTGGTGAGGACCCCAGGAGCTTGATCACGCCGTAGCGGCGCTCGAACCCCGTGGCGATGGCCACCGACGTGAACGCGGTCGACATCACGGCCAGGGCCAGCACGCCCGGGGTGAGCACGTCGACCGCCCGAGCGCCTCCGAGGGTGCTGCCGAGGCGCCCGGCGGCGACGACGCCGCCCACGAGCACGATGACCGGGATGACCAGGGCGAGCAGGAGCTGCTCGCCGTTGCGCAGCATCAGCCGCGCCTCCATCCGGGCCTGAGCGAGCACCATCCGGGCCAGCGGCGCGCCGCCGGGCGCGGGCGTGAAGGTGGCCGGGGTCGTGTCCGTCCGGGGTGGGGTCACGGGGCGAGCTCCCGCCCGGTCAGCTCGAGGAACACGTCCTCGAGGGTGCGCTGGCCCAGGTTGAGGGTCTGGGGGAGCACGCCATGCTCCTCGCACCACCGCGAGACCCGTCCCAGCGTCGAGGCGTCGGCCGGGCCGTGGATCAGCATGCTGACCTCGTCGAGCTGACGCACCTCGGTCTGCGGGCCGAGCTCGGCCCGCAGCGACTCGGGCGCCCCGTCGGGGAACGGCCGGTTGACGACGAGGCGGATCGTGGCCGAGCGGCCGCCGCGCGTCAGCTCGGCGGGGGTGCCGCTGGCGATGGCCGTGCCGCGGTCGATGATGTGGATGCGGTCGGCGAGGTGCTCGGCCTCGTCCATGTGGTGGGTCGTCAGCACGACGGTCACCCCGTCCGTGCGGATCTCCTCCAGCAGCTCCCACGTCGTGCGCCGGGCCTGCGGGTCCATGCCGGCGGTCGGCTCGTCGACGAAGACCAGCTCGGGGCGCCCGACGAGGGCGACGGCCAGTCCCAGCCGCTGCCGCTGCCCTCCGGACAGCCGGCGGTAGGGCGTACGGCCGCAGTCGCCGAGGCCCAGGCGCTCGACCAGCATCGACGTGTCGAGCGGGTGGGCGTGCAGCGAGGCCATGTGCTCGAGCATCTCGACCGCCCGCACCCCGCTCCAGGCGCCGCCGTCCTGCAGCATCACGCCGATGCGCGACAGCAGCGCCGCGCGGTCCCGCTGGGGGTCCAGCCCCAGCACCCGTACGGTGCCCTGCTGCGGGGCCCGGTAGCCCTCGCAGGTCTCCAGCGTGGTCGTCTTGCCGGCGCCGTTGGGACCGAGGACCGCGGTGATCGAGCCGCGCGCCACGTCGAGCGAGAGACCGTCGACGGCGACCTTGTCGCCGTAGGCCATCACCAGTCCGTCGATCTCGACGGCGGGGGAGGCGGGTGGCACGCCCCGATTCTAGGTGCGCCTTAATGGGGAGCGGCTGTCGGTCCCCGGGGCTAGCGTGGTGCCCATGACGCGAGCGCCAGCAATCGAGGCCGAGGGCCTCGTCAAGCACTTCGGTGAGACCGTCGCGGTCGACGGGGTGTCCTTCGTGGTCCCCGAGGGCTCGGTGCTCGGCCTGCTCGGGCCCAACGGCGCCGGCAAGACCACGACGGTCCGGATGATGACCACGCTGACCAGGCCGACCGCCGGCACCGGCCGCGTGGCGGGACACGACGTGGTGGCCGAGCCCGCGGCGGTGCGCCGCAGCATGGGCCTGACCGGCCAGGCGGCGACGGTCGACGAGCTGCTGACCGGCCGGGAGAACCTCCGCCTCATCGGCAGCCTCTACGGTCTCGACCCTGCCTACGTCAGGCGCGCGAGCGACGAGCTGCTCGAGCGGTTCTCCCTCGCCGACGCCGGCGACCGCACCGCGAAGACCTATTCCGGCGGCATGCGACGCAGGCTCGACCTGGCGGTGAGCCTGATCGCCACGCCACCCGTGCTGTTCCTCGACGAGCCGACCACGGGCCTCGACCCGCGCTCGCGGGTCGAGCTGTGGGAGGTGCTGCGCGAGCTGGTGGCCGACGGCACCACGCTCCTGCTCACCACGCAGTACCTGGAGGAGGCCGACCAGCTCGCCGACAACATCGTCGTCATCGACCGCGGCACCGTGATCGCCGAGGGGACCCCGCTCCAGCTCAAGGACCAGTCCGGCGCCGCGGCGCTCGTGGTGACCGTGTCCCACGCGGCCGACCTGGCGGCGGCCGAGGAGATGCTGCGCCCCCACGTGCGGGAGGTCCACGTCGACGCGGGGTCGCGCCAGCTGACGGCCCCGGCCGAGGGGCTGGGCCACATGACGCGAGTCGCGGGGATCTTCGACCAGAGCGAGATCGTGCTGGACGACATCGGGCTCAAGCGACCGAGCCTCGACGACGTCTTCCTCCACCTCACCGGCCACCGGGCCGAGGAGCGGCCCGACGACACCGACGAGACAGCCGGCGAGCCGGCGGGGGAGATGGCCCGATGACCAGCCCGACGACCGACCCGACGACCCGCTCGACGACCACCCTGGAGCGCCCCGAGGTCCGCACGACCGGCCTGCTGGCGCAGTCGTGGGCGATCGCGCGACGCAACTTCCTCCACATCAGGCGCATGCCGGAGATGCTGCTCGACGTCACCATCCAGCCGGTGATGTTCGTGCTGCTGTTCGCCTACGTCTTCGGCTCCTCCATCGACGTCGCCACCCCGGCCGGCTACCGGGCCTTCCTGCTCGCCGGGATCATGGCGCAGACGGTCGCCTTCGCCTCGTTCATCGTCGCGGTCGGGCTGACCGCCGACCTCGACAAGGGCATCGTCGACAGGATGCGCTCGCTCCCCATCAATCCCGCGGCGGTGCTCGTCGGTCGCAGCATCTCGAGCCTGGCCCACTCCTCGATCGGCCTCGTGGTGATGTCGCTGACCGGCCTGGTCATCGGCTGGCGGATCCACACCAACGTCTTCGAGGCCGCCCTCGGCTACCTCCTGCTCCTCGGGTGGGGCTTCGCGATGATCTGGGTCGGCATCTGGGTGGGGTCGGCCATGCGCTCGGTCGAGGCCGTCAACGGCGTCATGTTCGCCACGATGTTCCCGATCACCTTCCTCGCCAACACGTTCGCGCCCACCGACCGGATGCCCACCTTCCTGCGGTTCATCGCCGAGTGGAACCCGATCTCGTCGCTGACCCAGGCGGTGCGCGAGCTCTGGGGCAACGACCAGCCGCTGGCCGAGGGGGCGGCCTTCCCGATGCACCACCCGATCCCGTTCACGATCGGCTGGATCATCCTGATCACGGCCGTCGTCGCGCCGCTCGCCATCCGCACCTTCCGCGCTCGCACGGCCGACTGAGGCGGACCTGCGGGTGACTTAGGTGACCCTTGCTTGAAGGGCGTCGTGCAATAACGTCACACTGTCGTTGTGGAATTCACCAGGACGGCTGCGACGCTCGACGGGGACGCGCCCACGCGCGACCGCGTGGCGCGCACCATCCTGGAGAACGGTCCCTCGACCGCGGCCGACCTGGCCGGCCGCCTGGACCTCACGCCGGCCGCCGTACGCCGCCACCTCGACCACCTCGTCGCCGAGGGCGTGGTGGAGTCGCGCGAGCAGAAGGTCTACGGCACCCGCGGTCGTGGACGCCCCGCCAAGGTGTTCGCCCTGACCGAGGCCGGGCGCGACAGCTTCGACCAGCAGTACGACGACCTCGCCGTGCAGGCCCTGCGCTTCCTGGCCGAGACCCAGGGCGAGGAGGCCGTCGTCGAGTTCGCCCGCCGTCGGGTCGCGTTCGTCGAGCGTGACTACGCGGCCGTGCTGGCCCTCGACCCCGGGCTGAGCCCGGCCGAGGCGCTGGCGAAGGTCTTCACCCAGAACGGCTACGCCGCATCCGTGCGTGACCTGCCGGTCGTCGGGGAGCAGCTGTGCCAGCAGCACTGCCCGGTGTCCCACGTCGCGCACGAGTTCCCGCAGCTCTGCGAGGCCGAGACCGAGGCGATCGGCGCGGTCCTCGGCACCCACGTCCAGCGGTTGGCGACCATCGCCCACGGCGACGGCGTCTGCACGACCTGCATCCCCCAGACCCCCCGGACCCCGAAGTCCACCGAGAAGGAGAACCCATGACCTCCATCGAAGAACTCAACCCCGAGCTCAAGGGCATCGGCAAGTACGAGTTCGGCTGGTCCGACTCCGACACCGCGGGTGCTGCTGCCACGCGTGGCCTCAACGAGGACGTCGTGCGCGACATCTCCTCCAAGAAGTCCGAGCCGCAGTGGATGCTCGACCTGCGGCTGAAGGGCCTCAAGCTCTTCCACCGCAAGCCGATGCCGACGTGGGGCTCCGACCTCGGTGGCATCGACTTCGACAACATCAAGTACTTCGTGCGCTCCTCGGAGAAGCAGGCCACCTCCTGGGAGGACCTGCCCGAGGACATCAAGAACACCTACGACAAGCTCGGCATCCCCGAGGCGGAGAAGCAGCGCCTCGTCGCCGGCGTCGCCGCCCAGTACGAGTCCGAGGTCGTCTACCACTCGATCCGTGAGGACCTCGAGGAGAAGGGCGTCATCTTCGTCGACACCGACACCGCGCTGAAGGAGCACGAGGACCTCTTCAAGGAGTACTTCGGCACCGTCATCCCGGTCGGCGACAACAAGTTCGCCGCGCTCAACACCTCGGTCTGGTCGGGCGGATCGTTCATCTACGTCCCGAAGGGTGTCCACGTCGACATCCCGCTGCAGGCCTACTTCCGGATCAACACCGAGAACATGGGCCAGTTCGAGCGGACGCTGATCATCGTCGACGAGGACGCCTACGTGCACTACGTCGAGGGCTGCACGGCGCCGATCTACTCCTCCGACTCGCTGCACTCCGCCGTCGTGGAGATCATCGTCAAGAAGGGCGGCCGCTGCCGCTACACGACCATCCAGAACTGGTCGAACAACGTCTACAACCTCGTCACCAAGCGCGCGACCTGCGAGGCCGGCGCCACCATGGAGTGGGTCGACGGCAACATCGGCTCCAAGGTCACCATGAAGTACCCCGCGATCTACCTCATGGGCGAGCACGCCAAGGGCGAGACCCTGTCGATCGCCTTCGCCGGCGAGGGCCAGCACCAGGACGCCGGCGCCAAGATGGTGCACGCGGCCCCGCACACCTCGAGCTCGATCCTCAGCAAGTCGGTGGCGCGCGGCGGCGGTCGTACGTCCTACCGCGGCCTGATCCAGGTCAACGAGGGTGCCCACGGCTCGAAGTCCAACGTGCTGTGCGACGCGCTGCTGGTCGACCAGATCAGCCGCAGCGACACCTACCCCTACGTCGACATCCGCGAGGACGACGTGTCGATGGGCCACGAGGCGAGCGTCTCCAAGGTCTCCGACGACCAGCTCTTCTACCTCATGTCGCGCGGCATGGAGGAGGACGAGGCGATGGCGATGATCGTGCGCGGCTTCGTCGAGCCGATCGCCAAGGAGCTGCCGATGGAGTACGCCCTCGAGCTCAACCGCCTCATCGAGCTGCAGATGGAAGGCGCGGTGGGGTGACTGATCCGGGCCGTACGACGCCGTCGCGGAGCGGCGGTGTCGAGCGGCCCGGAAGACAGTACGAAGTCCTTCGGAGGACCTGTCCTCCGAGCAACGAGGAAAGTAGAGCCTTGACCGTCACTGATTCCGTCCGCTCCGCCCTGGAGCAGGCCCCGGCGCCGGAGCGGGTGGAGAGCCACCTCCACCCGGCCGGCTCCTTCGACGTCGCCGACCACGCGGTCCCCACCGGCCGTGAGGAGATCTGGCGCTTCACCCCGCTCAAGCGCCTGAAGGACCTGCACGCCGACGCGCCGCTCGACGGCCGCAACACCAGGGCCACCTGGAACGCCCCCGAGGGCGTCTCGGTGGGCGTCGTGTCCGGCGAGGAGGCGACGGCCCTGCGCGGCGTGAGCGGCTGGGCGCCCAACACCCGGTTCGCCGCCCGCGTCCTGGCCGAGGTCCCCGCCACCCTGCTCGTCGACGTGCCCGCCGACACCGAGGCCACCGAGCCCGTCGTCGTCGACGTCGAGGGCACCGACGCCGACGTGACCAGCGGCGCGCACGTGGTCCTGCGCTTCGGCCGGCACAGCAAGGCCGTCGTGGTCCTCAACCACACCGGGTCCGCTGCCGTCTCCGCGGTCGTGGAGGTCGTGGTGGGCGACGGGGCCGAGGCCAGCGTCGTCTCGATCCAGGACTGGGCCGACGACGCCGTCCACCTCTCGCACCACCAGGCCCGCGTCGGCCGCGACGCGACCTACAAGCACGCCGCGATCTCCTTCGGCGGCGACCTGGTCCGGATGGACGCCAACGTGACCTACGACGGCCCCGGGGGCTCCGCGGAGCTGCTCGGCCTCTACTTCGCCGACGCCGGCCAGCACATCGAGCACCGGATCTTCGCCGACCACACCGCCCCGCGCACCAAGTCCCACGCCGTCTACAAGGGCGCGCTCCAGGGCGAGAAGGCCCACACCGTCTGGGTGGGCAACGTGCTGATCCGCAAGGTCGCCGAGGGCATCGAGACCTACGAGGAGAACCGCAACCTCGTCCTCACCGACGGCTGCCAGGCCGACTCGATCCCCAACCTCGAGATCGAGACCGGCGAGATCGAGGGCGCGGGCCACGCCTCGGCCACCGCGCGTTTCGACGACAACCAGCTCTTCTACCTCCAGTCGCGCGGCGTGTCCGAGCAGGAGGCGCAGCGCCTGGTGGTCCACGGGTTCTTCAACGACCTGATCCGCCAGGTCGGCGTGCCGTCGATCGAGGAGCGCCTGCTGACCACGGTCGAGGCCGAGCTCGCCAAGAACGTCCTCAAGGACCTCGCCGCCTTCGGATCGGACGCCGACCGATGACGTTCGAGCGCGCCTGCGCGCTGGACGAGATCCAGTCCGACAAGGCCCTGGCCGTGACCCTCGGACGCTACGACCTCGCGATCGCCCGCGACGGCGACGAGGTCTTCGCCATCGAGAACACGTGCAGCCACGCCGAGGTCGCCCTCAGCGAGGGCGAGGTCGAGCAGACCGACGGCGGCTGCCAGATCGAGTGCTGGCTGCACGGGTCGATGTTCGACCTGCGCACCGGCAAGCCCACCAACCTCCCGGCGACCGAGCCGGTCGCCACCTTCCCCGTCGACGTACGCGGCACCGACGTCTACGTCGACACCGAGACCACCCTGAACGGAGTCACCCCCGCATGAGCAAGCTCGTCATCACCGACCTGCACGTCACCGTGGACACCGAGGACGGCCCCAAGGAGATCCTCAAGGGTGTCACCCTCACCATCAACGAGGGCGAGACCCACGCCATCATGGGCCCCAACGGCTCGGGCAAGTCGACCCTCGCCTACTCGATCGCCGGTCACCCGAAGTACACGATCACCAGCGGCACCGTGACCCTCGACGGCCAGGACGTGCTCGCCCTCTCCGTCGACGAGCGTGCCCGCGCCGGCCTGTTCCTCGCGATGCAGTACCCCGTCGAGGTGCCCGGCGTCTCCGTCGCCAACTTCCTGCGTACGGCCAAGACCGCCATCGACGGCGAGGCGCCCAAGCTGCGCACGTGGGTCAAGGACGTCAACGGCGCGCTCGAGGCGCTCAACCTCGACTCGTCGTTCTCGCAGCGCTCGGTCAACGAGGGCTTCTCCGGTGGCGAGAAGAAGCGCCACGAGATCGCCCAGCTCGAGCTCCTCGACCCCAAGGTCGCGGTCCTCGACGAGACCGACTCCGGCCTCGACATCGACGCGCTCAAGGTCGTCTCCGATGGCGTGAACCGCTTCCGGCAGCGCGAGGGCAAGGGTGTCCTGCTCATCACCCACTACACCCGCATCCTGCGCTACATCGAGCCCGACGTGGTCCACGTGTTCGTCGACGGCAAGGTCGCCGAGTCCGGCGGCAAGGAGCTGGCCGACCAGCTCGAGGCCGAGGGCTACGACAAGTACCTCAAGGCCAACGCCTGAGGTTTCGAGGCTCGCTGCGCTCGCACCTCAACCACCGACGGTAGGCACGAAAGGAAGGGCCATGGAAGGACTGCTCCCGGATCTTGACGTGATCCGCAAGGACTTCCCGATCCTCGAGCGCACGCTCGCGGGCGGTGCGCCGCTGGTCTACCTCGACAGCGCCAACACCTCGCAGAAGCCGCAGGTCGTCATCGACACGATGGTCGACCACCTCGAGCGCCACAACGCCAACATCGCCCGGGCGATGCACCAGCTGGGTGCGGAGTCCACGGAGGCCTACGAGGCGGCGCGCGACCAGGTGGCGGCGTTCCTCAACGCGCCGTCGCGCAACGAGGTGGTCTTCACCAAGAACGCCACCGAGGCGCTCAACCTGCTGGCCCGCACCATCGAGCTGGGCCCGGGCGACAACGTCGTGATCACCGAGATGGAGCACCACTCCAACATCGTGTCGTGGCAGCTCGCGTGCGAGCGGGCGGGTGCCGAGCTGCGCTGGTTCGGCCTGACCGACGACGGCCGGCTCGACCTGGGCAACGCCGACCAGCTGGTCGACGAGAACACCAAGGTGCTCGCGTTCACCTGGGTGTCCAACATGCTCGGCACGATCAACCCGGTCGTCGACCTGTGCGCCCGCGCGAAGGCCGTCGGCGCGTACTCCGTGATCGACGCCTCGCAGGCCGCGCCGCAGCTGCCCGTGGACGTCCGGGCCGTCGACTGCGACTTCCTGGTCTTCACCGGCCACAAGGTGTGCGGCCCGACCGGCATCGGCGTGCTGTGGGGTCGTGAGGCGCTGCTCAACGAGCTGCCTCCGTTCCACGGCGGCGGCGAGATGATCGAGACGGTCACGATGGCCCGCTCGACCTACGCCTCGGCACCGCACCGCTTCGAGGCCGGTACGCCGCCGATCGTCGAGGCCGTGGGCCTGGGCGCGGCTGTCGACTACCTGCGCCACGTCGGCCTCGACTCCATCCACCGGCACGAGCAGGCGATCACGGCGTACGCCCTCGAGGGCCTGCAGACCGTGCCGGGCGTGACCGTCCTCGGCCCGCTCGACGCGGCCCAGCGCGGAGGGGCGATCTCCTTCGAGCTCGACGGCGTGCACCCCCACGACATCGCGCAGGTGCTGGACTCCCGCGGTGTCGCGGTCCGGGCCGGGCACCACTGCGCCAAGCCGGCGCACGCCCGGTTCGGCGTGCAGAGCTCGACACGGATGTCGTCCTACCTCTACACGACCCCTGCGGAGATCGACGCCCTCGTGGAGGGCCTCCACCAGACCCGCAGCTACTTCAAGGTGGGCTGATGAGCACCGATCTCGACGCGCTCTACCAGGAGATCATCCTGGACCACTACAAGAACCCGCACCACAAGGGGCTCCGCGACCCGTTCGAGGCCGAGGTGCACCACGTCAACCCGACCTGCGGCGACGAGGTGACGCTCCGCGTGCATCTCGCGGACGGGGTCGTGGAGGACGTGTCCTACGACAGCGTCG
>JAESGW010000794.1_pt1 | contig 13894 bp, 8 predicted proteins | sample 9269791 | NCBI WGS metagenome assembly JAESGW01 (sample SAMN16773120, study PRJNA677053) | algae metagenome | isolation source: Aphanocapsa lilacina HA4352-LM1 and co-occurring heterotrophs from near cave... | place: USA: Maniniholo cave, near Haena, Kauai, HI | collected 2009-07-28 | reverse complement strand
CCTCGAAATGGCCCGAGTCGACAAGCAGCGCGATCCGCTCGCGCGCCCCGATCGAGAAGTGGCGGTTGCATGACCCACAGACCCGACAGGTCAGAAACAGCTCATCCGCGATCAGGTTGGCATCGCAGGCGGGACAGGTCAGATCCAGCTGGTCGGGATCCTGGTCACCGTAGGGTTGGGCGGGGTCGATCGTGGAATGCATGTGGGGAACTCCGGCGAACGACGCAAGGAATTGACGGTCCGGGATCTGCCCGTTTCAGGCCGCCGCCAAGGATCGTCCAGGGACCGTTTCTGATCGATCGCATACCGCATCATCCTACGTCCCGTCCGTTGGCGAGGTCAAATGCGGCCGCATCGTGGTGATGGACAGATGACAGGTGTTGGGAGAAGCTGGCTGCGAAACTGCATCCACCCGAGAACCCGGCACTTCCCGAAAGGCCCCGCGCATGGCAATCAGCGTCGAACAGTCTTCTCCGGCTGTCAGCCACAGTTCCTGCATCCAGACCCGGTCCGCCGCCACCGGCCGGGGAGGCGCCGTGGCCGGCAAAATGGCTCCGGCGGTCGAGGCCGGCGCCGCGATCATGGCGGCGGGCGGCAATGCCATCGATGCCGCTGTGGCCACCGCCTTTGCCATGGGCGTCGTCGAACCCTGGATGAATGGGCTTGGCGGGGGAGGGTTCCTGGTCGGTTGGTTGGCCGAGGAACAGCGGTCATTCGTGATCGAGTACCCGATGATCTCGCCATCTGGCGCCACGCCGGAGATGTTTCCGCTGGCAGGCGGCACGGATGCCGGCCTCTTCGGCTGGCCGCGCACGGTCGACAATGCGAATGTGGTCGGATACCGCGCCATCGCGGTACCGGGCACCGTCGCCGGCCTGGCCCTGGCCGTCGAACGCCACGGCACCATGTCCCTGGCACGGCTGCTCGAACCAGCCATTGCCCTCGCCGAGGCGGGAATCCCCGTTTCCTGGCACACGACCCTGATGGTCGCCAAAGACCTCGCCAACCTCAGGGCGTTCCCTGCCACCGCGCAGGTCTACCTCGACGCCAACGGCTGCCCGCCAGTCACGATCGAGGCGAATCACCCAGCGGTCATCAAGAATCCGGACCTGGCGAGGACGCTCAGGGCCATCGCGGACGGTGGCGCGCGGGAGTTCTATGAAGGAGCCGTCGCACGTACGATCGTCGATCACCTCGGCGAAGGGGGCACGCCGGTCACGGCTGCCGACTTCGCCCGCTACGACGCGGTGGAAGTGGCAACGACCGACGTTCTCTTCTGCGGCCACACGGTCCACACTGTCGGCAAGGGAACAGGTGGCACGTCCCTGGCGGAGAGCCTCGGCATCCTCGAACATCTCGACCTCCGCTCCACCGGTCCCGGCACGCCGGAAACGCTCCACAAGCTGACGCACGCCTTCAGGCAAGCGTTTGCGGACCGATTCACGTATCTTGCGGATCCCGACCACTGCGACGTCCCGCTCGGCTCCCTCGTCAGCGATGCCTACGTGCGGTCCCGCGCGGAGCGGTTCGTTCCCGGCGACGTGGCACCGGTTATCGCCGGCACTCGCGAGGAACTCGGCGTGTCGCATACCCTGCACGGCTCCGTGGCCGACTATTTGCGGGACGGCAGCACTACCCACCTCGGCGCCATCGACAGGTGGGGCAACGCGGTTTCCCTGACCCAAACCCTGCTCAGCGGCTGGGGCAGTCGGGTCACCGTGCCAGGCACGGGCGTGCTCATGAACAACGGCATGATGTGGTTCGATCCGGAACCGGGCCGTCCCAACTCGGTCGGGCCGGCCAAGCGTCCGCTCACCAACATGGCCCCGGCGCTCGTGACCCGGAATGGAGCGATCCGAGCCAGTATTGGGTCCAGTGGCGGCCGCAAGATCATGAACTGCAACGCCCAGATCATCGCCAATATCGCCGCGCATGACCTGCCGCTGGGTGACGCCCTCGCCGCGCCACGGATCGATGCGTCCCAACGGCCGCTCGCGGTCAGCTCCCGGATCGATCCCGCGATCAGGGAGCGTCTTGCCAGCATCGGGCACACCATCGAGGCGATCGACGAGTCCCTGTTGACATCGGGCTTTGCCTCACCGGCCGCGATCGCACGGTACGATGACGGCACGCTGGAGGCCGCCGCCGACGCCTGGTACTACCCGGCCACGGCGGTCGCGCTGCCTTGACGATCACAGGAGGAACAGGATGGAACTTGCCAGCGAACGCTGCGAAGCCTGTCACAAGGACTCTCCCCGGGTCCCCGAATCAGACGAGCAGGTCCTGCTCGCCAGCATCCCCGCCTGGACGCTGATCGACGTCGATGGCGTCAGGCGACTCGAACGCGTCATCACGGTCAAGGGATGGCGACGTGCCATGGCACTCACCAACGACATCGCCGCGCTTGCCGATGAATCCGGACATCACCCGGCCATCCTCACTGAGTGGGGCAAGGTGACCGTGCAATGGTGGACGCACGCGATTGGCGGGCTCCACCGCAACGACTTCGTCATGGCGGCGAAGGTCGATACCCTGCCGGGCGTTGGAGTTGGATAGGGCGAAATGCACAGGCTGCCCGCCTTGCCATTGCCGGGCTGGCGTATCCAAGGTTGTGCCTGGTACTGGCCTATGCCAGAATGAGCCGTGTAACGCAAAGCGCATCGCCGGGCGATGCACCCCGCACTGACGGGATGTCGGGTCCAAACCGCAACGTTGACCTGTGACGCGATAGTCGCGTCCAGGGTCTTTCCATTACCGGGAGGAACGGATGACACACGCTTCAAATGCTGGGAACGAAGCGAAGCGCGACCTCGCGTTGCGCCGCCTGATGGCCACGACCGGTTCGCGACGGGACATGCTCAAGGCTGCCGCGGCGGCCGGCCTGATCCCGGTCCTGACGTCTGGCGATGTTGCCGCCCGGGCAGCGGCCCAGGGCGAACAACCAGTGCGCGGTGGATCGTTCGTCACCATCGGTCACCACGACGTCAGCACGCTGAGCCCGGACAACGACGGCGAAACCGTGATCTGGGCGGTTGTACTCCAGATCCACGACGCCCTCTACATGGTCAACGACCAATACGAACTCGAGCCGGTGCTCGCCGAATCGTACGAACCGTCCGCCGATGGTCGCAGCTACACATTCAAGCTCCGCGAAGGTGTCACCTTCCACAACGGCGACCCCTTCACCTCGGCCGATGTCAAGTACACCTACGACTGGATCAAGGATCCGGCCAATGCGTCAACCCGTGGCGCCACCATGGAGCTGGTGGAGTCGGTCGAGACACCGGACGACCTGACCGTCGTCGTGAACCTGACCGCCGCCGATGCGACCTTCATGGTCAACACCGCCACCACCTACATCTACCCCTCGGGCTACCACGCGGAAGTCGGGGAGGATGCCTACTCCGGCGCGCCGATCGGAACGGGCGCCTTCAAGCTCGATCTCGACAGCGGAGCCGAGTGGGTACCAGCCCAACGCACCATCCTGGTCGCCAACGAGGAGTACTTCCGCGGCCGGCCGAACTTCGACCAGTTCCAGATCGACATCGTGCCGGAAGCCAACGGCCGCTGGGCCGCGCTGGATACCGGTACCGCCGACAACTCGATCTGGTCGCTCAACGCCGAAGACAACACCCAGCTCGAGGAGAGCGGCAACTTCACCGTCTACCTGACGCTCAACAACGCCGTCAACCACTTCGTGCTCAACAACGAGCACCCGGCCCTCTCCGATGTCAACGTCCGCAAGGCCCTGCTTCACGCCACCGATCGCCAGGCATTCATCGACGATGTCTACCTTGGCCAGGCCGTACTGGCGACCAGCAATCTTTCGCCCAACGTTGAGGCCTTCTACAACCCGGAAGTCCCGACCTACGAATATGACGTCGAAGGCGCAACCGCCCTTCTCGAAGAGGCGGGCTGGGTTGCGGGCGACGACGGCATCCGCGAGAAGGAGGGCACCCGCCTCGCGTTTACCCTCGCCGTCATCCAGGGCGATACCCAGCGCCGCCCGGAGGCTGAGGTGGCCCAGCAGTGGTACCGCGACGTTGGCGTCGAGATGGAGCTGCTCGAAGTCACCGATGCCGTGGCCGGCATGATCGAGGGCAAGTACGACGCGGCCCTCTTCAACTGGGTGTACGGCGGTGGCAACGGTGAACCCGATGCCCGCGACACGCTGAGCACCGAAGGGGCGAACAATTTCTCCCACTTCTACAACGACGAGCTGGACACGCTGCTCGATGAAGGCGTGGTTGAGCTCGACCAGGCCGCTCGCGTCGAGATCTACAACCGGGTCCAGGAAATCGTGGCCGAGAATGTGCCGTTCCTCTACTTCCTGCACCCCCAGGGATACTCGTTCTGGGCCAACTCGGTCCAGGGGCTGCCGGAGTCGGTGCTCAGTTCGGACAACCTGTACCAGAACGTCTACAAGCTCTGGAAGGCCGAGTAACCACCGGTTGGAGGCTATGCATTTGGCCAGCACGCCACCGGCAAAACTGGCTTCCCCCACCCGTCATCCTGAGCGATAGCGAAGGATCCCCCGGCGCAGCCGGTACGTGGTTCCCGAAACCTCAGTACCGCTACACGGGGGATTCCTCGCACACTCGGAAGGACATGTGAGGGGGCGTCTCGGTCTGGTGATCGGACGACTCCGATCGACTGGTGCGGGGCAGTCAGAACTTCCAGCGGTCAACACTGCGACAGATTCTGTGAGTCTGGCCACGCCAATGAGGCTGGCTCCGGATCATCCCCAACATCAATGCGGATGTAGCCGATACAGATGTAGCCGAACCTGATACAGGTATTCCATGACGTCATACGTTACCAAACGACTATTGCAGGGCGTCCTGGTCCTCTTCCTGGTCAGCCTCCTGACCTTCTTCGTCATGTACTTCATGCCGGGCGACCCCGCGCGCAACATGGTCGGCCAGGGACGTGTGACCGAGGTCCAGCTCGAAGCGATCCGGGACAAATGGGGACTCAATGATCCGTGGTACCAGCGCTACTGGGAATGGATCTCGAATGTCGTCACCGGCGACTTCGGCACATCGATGTCCCGCCCAGGGATGCCGATCTCGGAAATGATCCGGGAAGCGGCGGCCATGACGCTCCGCCTCAACGCCCTGTCCTTCGTGATCTCGCTATCCATCGCCATTCCGGTTGGCATCCTGGCCGCCGTCAAGCGCTACTCCATCTTCGACTACGCCAGCATGCTCGGCTCCACCCTTGGCGTGGCGATCCCGAACTACTGGATCGGGCTGATGGGCATCGTCATCTTTTCCGTCAACCTCGGCTGGCTACCGCCGTATGGCTCCGATTCCTGGAAAGGCTATATCCTGCCGGTCATCGTCCTCTCGATTGAGGAAATGGCGGCCCTGGCGCGGCTCACCCGGGGCGCCACGATCGAGGTATGTCGTACGCAACGCGCTCCTGCCGGTGATCACCCTGCTTGGCTACCGCATGGCGTTCATCCTCAGCGGCACGATCGTGATCGAATCGGTCTTCGCCTGGCCGGGCCTGGGGCGCCTCTTCTACCAGTCGATCACCTCCCAGGATTTGCAGGTGGTCCAGGCCATCGTGCTGCTGCTGACCGCCCTCGTCGTGGTCATGAACATCCTGACCGACCTCACCTACGCGGTCATCGATCCTCGCGTGAGGGTGCGCTAGCCATGAGCAGCACCTCGCGAGATCACACCGCATCCACGCTTCCCCAACCGCAGGACGTTGGCGGCGCAACCCGCACGCCACCCATGGCCACGCTCGGCCTCGACGCCGGCGAACGCGTCCAGCGCAGCCCCCGGGCCCAAACCTGGCGTCGGTTCAAGCGCTACCGGCCGGCCCTGTTCGGGCTGGCATTCATCGGCCTGCTCCTGGTGCTGGCGGTGTTTGCGCCGTGGATCGCCCCCTACGAGCCGGAGGCTGTCGACACCTCCCTCCGCGGCGATGGGCCATCGAGCACGCACTGGCTCGGCAACGACGATATCGGCCGGGACATCCTCTCCCGCATCATCTACGGCACGCGCATCGCCCTCATCGTCGGGCTCGGCGCGACCTCGATCGCCGTCACGATTGGGGTGCTGGTCGGCGCCACCGCCGGCTACTTCGGTGGCAAGGTCGACTTCGCGCTCTCGCGCCTGATCGACACGCTGATGGCGTTCCCCTTGCTGGCGCTGCTGCTTACCCTTTCCACCGTCTTCGGCCCGAGCCTGCGCAACGTCGTCATTGTCATCGGCTGCACCGTCTGGGCATCGTACGCCCGCGTCGTGCGGGCCGAGGTGCTCAGCCTCCGCGAACGCGATTTCATCCTGGCGGCGCGAGCGGTCGGCACCACCGACCGGTCCATCATCACGCGTCACCTGATCCCCAACGCATTGGGACCGGTGATCATCCTCGCCAGCCTTGCGGTCGGCGGCATCATCATCCTCGAATCGGCGCTCTCCTTCCTCGGGCTTGGGGTGCAACGACCAACCGCATCGTGGGGCACGATGCTTTCCGACGGGCGTGATTTCCTCCGCAACTACCCGCACATCGCCATCGCGCCCGGCATCGCCATCGCCCTGACCGTGCTGGCGTTCAACCTGGTGGGTGACGGCCTTCGCGACGCACTCGATCCCAGGCAAAAGTCGTAGCGACATCGTGCGCTGCTGTATCGACCAGACCGGGTGTGGCCGGGCCGTGCTGGTATCTTTCGAACATGAACGACGCGTCCTGCCCCTTCCCTGCTCGATTCCTGGCAGTCCGAACCACCCTGGTCGCCGCAATGCTCGTGATCGCGGCCTGGCTGGCGCTCCCGCCCGGCACTGCCAGCGCTCACGCCGAGCTAATCCGGTCCGATCCCCCGGCCGACGGCCTGGAGGTCACGGCACCCGATCACCTCACCCTCACCTTCACCGAGGATGTGGTGCTCGATCGTCCGGCCCCGGTGATCTCCATGCTGGACGAATCCGGCGGGCCGGTTGGCGCCAGCCCGCTGCCAATCGGGGAGTCTGACGACCCGCGTACCCTCGTCGTCGAGATACCAGACCTCGACCGGGGCACCTACACCGTCGCCTGGACCGTGACGTCGGCCACCGATGGGCACACCCTCGATGGCGCCTTCGCGTTCCGGGTCGGGGGCGGCTTGCCGCCCGGCCTGGCAACTTCGTCAGACGCTACCCCGGAAGCCTGGGCCGTTGCCACACGTTGGCTGACGTTCCTCGGCGTTTCGATTGCGGCCGGGTTCCTGCTCTTCGGGCAGGTCGCGCACCGTGGGAATCCTGCCAGCGCAGCCTGGTCCCGTGCGCGTGCCCGGCTCGCCTTTGGCGGCGCTGCCCTGGCCCTGCTCGCGACGTTTGCCGAACCGCTCATCCAGTGGCTCGGAACCGACCGGGCAGCGGGTGTCTCCTTCCTGGAAACCGTGGCGTCATTTCCCGACGCATGGTGGTGGCGTCCAGCCATGCTCGTGCCTCTGGCGGCGCTGGCCATGCTGGCAGCGGTACGGCCAGCGCTTTGGGAAGTGCGACTGGCGGCCTGGGCCGGGGCAACGCTGGCTCTCGGCTCGCTGCTCGGTCTTTCGCTCACCAGCCACGCCGCGGGTCGCGAGTCGTATCGCACGATCGCGATCGTCACGGATATCCTGCATCAGTGGTCCGTGGCGCTCTGGACCGGCGGGCTCGCCGCCCTGGCAGTATGGGCTTCCCTGAAACCCGCCGGCGGCGTCCGCCTGGGGCGTTTCTCCAACGTTGCCCTGGGCCTCTTCGTCATCGCCGTAGCAAGCGGGTTCGCCAACACCGGGTTCATCTTCCCGTACATCGACGAAATCCGCGCTGAGGGTTGGAGCATTTCGGTCTTCGAGCCTCTCTGGACCTCGAACTACGGCGTCCTGCTCCTCATCAAGCTCCTGGTCCTCATCGTGCCATTCGCGCTGGCCGTGTACCATCGCGCGCTAATCGCCAGGCTTGGCCGCGCCGCCACGGACGCGGCGACCAGCCTGCCTGGCCGTTTCCGACAGACGATCGGCGCCGAGCTCGGCCTGGTGGCCATCGTCATCCTGGGCGGTTCCGCCATGGCGATGTCGGCGCCGCCAGCCTCTGTCGATTCCGTCCTCGAAGAGGTGACGCTGGTCGCGTCCACCAGTGTCGCACCATCTGCCGACACGATGCTGGTCCATCTCACGATCGACCCGGCGCAATCAGGCGACAACGCCCTGTCGGTCCGCCTCACGGCTTGGGATGGCAAACCCATCCCGGCCGACCCTCCACCGAGCGTCACCCTTTCATTCACCAGCCTGGACCACGGAACATCCAACGCGGGTGTGGGGCTGCAGCGCGACGGCCAGGATCCGGCCACATACACCGCCACCGGCTTGAACCTGAGCCTCGACGGCTGGTGGCGGATCGACGCCCGCGTCAACCTGGCGGGCCGGCCGGCGCAATCGGCCGCCTTCTACGCCCTGCTTCCCGATCCCAACACCCAGGGCTTCGATGCCGCCCCCAAACCATCATCCAACCCGGAGGCAGAGGCGCTCTTCAACGCAGCCTATGACCAGATGCTCGACTGGCGACGCGTGCGCTGGACCGAGACCCTTGGGTCTGGCACCGATGTACTCGTGCGCGCCCGGTTCGCAGTGGTCGACGCACCGGACGAGATGCCTGATGCCTATTCGCTCGACGTGATCTACTCCGGTGGGTTTGCCCCCAACAGCCTTGGCGAGCCACCGGATCCGCCGACCTACGACTCGCGACGGTCAATCACCATCGGCGATCAGGGATGGCTGCAGGCAACGAACGGTGCCTGGCTCGAGGAGCCACCGACACGGTTCGCTGTTCCCGCCGGGTGGGACAACACGTATGCCGGCGCGGACAACTTCCGGATGGGCATTACCGAGGAGATCGATGGTATCGAGTACCAGGTGATCACCTTCTACCTGCCAGAGCAAGCGGTGCAGTCGGAGGCCTGGTTCGCCTGGTGGATCAACACGTCCACCGGAAATGTCGAGCGGGTGGCAATGATCGCGCGGCAGCACTACATGACCTGGCAGTACACCGATATCGACGGCGATGTCACGATCGAGGCACCAGTCAGGGAAGGTCAATAGGGACACGCATCGCCACCTGACCTGCGCCCATCACGACGGATCTTCAATCGACTGCGTGGGCGTGCTGGTGACCGGGTTCGGCGCCGCAACCACACGTGTTCTCGACCGCTTCAGCCACCGCCTCGGCTGCGTCACGTTCCTCGATCCGGGCGAGCCGCAACCCGTTGAGGGTAACGGCCACGGATGTTCCGACATCAACCAGCACCGCGATCCACAAGTTGACGAATCCAAACGCGCCTAGGTCAGCATCGACAACGCCACGTTCTGGCGAATCACCGCCAGCGTCCGGTTCGCCAGCTCGACCAGCGTAACCAGGGACGAGAGATCATCCCGCATCAATGCGACGTCAGCGCTTTCGAGCGCCACATCGGTTCCCCCGATCCCCATGGCGATGCCAACGTCCGCCGCGGCCAGGGCCGGGGCATCGTTCACGCCATCACCGACCATGGCCACCGGTCCCGTACTCCGGAAAGCCCCAATGGCCCGTGACTTCTGGTCTGGCAACAGGTCGGCCCGGACCTCATCGACGCCCACCGCAGCGGCGACGGCGTTGGCGACGATCGCCCGGTCTCCGGTCAGCATCGCGATCGAAGGCACGCCATTCACCCGCAGGCTTTCGATGGCCGGCCGCGCACCACTCCGGATCCTGTCCGACACCACGATCGCGCCAAGCACGGTGCCGCCGTCGCTGGCAAGTCGTATGACGGTCAGGACCGTTTGGCCATTCCTCCCGTACTCCTTGGCCAGGCGGCTCACCGCGGCACGGTCATCCGGGTCCACGGCGTGGTCGTTCAGGAGACGTTCGCTGCCAATCGCAATCCGGGTGCCGTTCACGGTTGCCACGGCGCCCCGACCCGTGAGCGAATCGAACCCGGCGGCATCGGGAACCTGAAGGTTGTCGTGCAGGGCGCGGGCCACGATCGCACGCGCCAGCGGGTGTTCCGACGGTCGTTCGATGGCTGCCGCAAGGGCAAGGATCTCGCCTTCGGTCCTGGCGCCAAACGGGATGACCGCCACAACGGCCGGGCGGCCGGCGGTGAGCGTTCCCGTCTTGTCGAAGGCGATGGTCCGTACCCGTGCCATTTCCTCCAGCGCGGCGCCACCCTTGACCAGGATACCCATGCGCGTCGCGGCCCCGATGGCCGAGACGATCGAGACCGGCGTCGAAATCACCAGCGCGCACGGACAGGCGATCACGAGCAGGACCAGCGACCGGTAGATCCACGTCCCGGGATCGGCGGCGAACAGCCATCCGTAGCCGGCAATCAGCCCGGCGATCGCTACCACGATCGGCGTGTACACGGACGCGAAGCGATCGACCAGTTGCTGCGACGGTGCCCTGGCTGACTGGGCCTCCTCGACGAGATGGACGATGTTCGCCAGCATGGACTCACCGACCGGTTTGGTCACCCGCACCAGCAATGCGCCCGCGCCGTTGAGGGTTCCCGCGAACACCTGGTCGCCGGGACGCTTCTGGACAGGCATCGACTCCCCGGTGATGGCGGCCTGTTGGACCGCGGAGCTGCCTTCGGCAACCTCGCCATCGGCGGGAAGGCGATCCCCCGGGCGAATGCGGATCATATCGCCCTCGTTCAGGTCACTGGACGCGACCACGACATCGATTCCGTTGCGAACGACGATGGCCTGGTCAGGAGCGCTTTCCAACAGCCCGCGAATGGCGCCGCGCGTACGATCGAAGGTAACCGCCTGCAGCGTCGTGCCTATCGAGAAGAGCACGACGACCAGGCCGCCTTCGGACCAGTCACCAAGCGCCGCTGCGCCAATCACCGAGATCGACATCAGCACATTCATGTCCAGCCGGCGGATCCGGAGCGACGCAAGCGCCGAGCGGGCAATTGGGTAGCCGCCACCGAGGATGGCGGCAAGGAACAGCGCGACCGACAGTGTTTCGCGATCGGCGACATGGAGCGCCAGCATGGCGCATGTCCAAAGGGCCAGCGCGATGGCGGTTGGAATCAGCTTGCGGTTCCGCCACCACGGGACACGGGCAAGGGAACGGAATTCACCGGCCTTCCGGAGCGTGGCCGCGTACCCGGCCCGGTCAACCGCCCCGCCCACGGCCCGCGCGAGCCCATCGGGAGCGGTCCCATCGCCGTGGGGCGTCACGGTCAGCGTTCCGGCGCCAAAGCTGACCGCGGCGGCATCGACATCCGGCAGGGCCGCAACCACGCGTTCCACGCTGCGGGCGCAATCAGCACAATCCATCCCGGCCACATCGAACACGAGTGGACCCGGTGACGTGGCAGTACTCATGCCGCCCCTCGATCCACTGCGCCGTCGAACTCCGCGGCATGCAGAGTTGCCATGTGCACAAGCGCCATGACGTGATCATCATCGAGAGCGTAGTACACCACCTTGCCCTCGCGGCGACGTCTCACCAACCGGTGTTGGCGGAGCACCCGTAGCTGGTGGGAGATCGTGGTCCGGTTGACACCCGTGGCGGCGGCCAGGTCGGTGACGCAGAGTTCCGAACCGCCCAGGGCGATCACGACACGCATCCGCGTCGAATCGGACAGAATGCCGAAGATCCCTGCCACTCCATCCGCCACGGTTCCATCACCGAGCACCGCCTGGGCCGCCCGCACCGCTTCTGGATGCAAGCAGTCGCAATCGTCACTCCAGCCATCAGCATCGGCAGATCCCTGGAGCAACTCCGGGCCGGTCACTTCGTGGTCATGAACTCCGGACAACATGTGCGCCTCCATACACTCGTCATTGGGAAATTGTACCCCTCGACGAGTGCATCGTCAAACACACGTTGAGTGTTCCAGGGACTGCGGACCTGGCGTCCACGTTCGCATGGCAAGGAGTCGGGCCGGAGCGTTACCTGAGAACGAGCATGGCGAACAAGAAGAGGCCAAACGCGATCCGGTACACCACGAAGACCAGCGTGCTGCGTCGCTCCAGGTAGCGAAGGAGCCCCGAGATGGCAAGGAATCCGACGATGCCGGCGGATACGGCGCCCGACACGAAAAGGGCCGCCTCATGCCTGGTCATGCCTTCGCCTATGGCGTCGACGAGCGTCTTGAGCCCGGCCCCGAGTACCAGCGGCATCCCGGCCAGGAACGAGAACCGGGCCGCATCCGCGCGGGTCAGGCCCCGGAACAGGCCCGCCGATATCGTGGCCCCGGACCGCGACGTGCCAGGGATGAGGGCAACGGCCTGTGCCACGCCGATGATGGCCGCATCCTTCCAACGCATGCCGGGAACCGTCAGTTGACGCGCCCCAATCCGCTCGGCGGCCAGCATCACCAGCCCAACCACGATCATCATCGTGGCGATCACCGCGATTGCACGTCCGGACGTGCTGTCGGTATGGAAGAACTCGTCGATCCGGCTCTCGAAAAGCAACCCGATGATCAGGCCAGGGATCGTGGCAACGACGATCAGCAACCCCATGCGCGCGTCGATGTCGCGGTCATCGGGAGTTTCGACCTCGCCACGCAAAAGCCCAAAGGGGTTCGAGAGCGCGTGCGGTATCGCCGCAACCATGCGCACGATGTCGCGCCGGAAGTAGACGAGCACCGCCACCAGCGTTCCCAGGTGCAGCGATGCATCGAACGACAGCCCGGGGGTTTCCCAATCGAACAGCCAGGGAAAGATGATGAGGTGCGCGGACGACGATATCGGCAGGAACTCGGTCAAACCCTGCACGATGCCCAGCACGATTGCCTGCCAGATCTCCATGGATAACGATCATCCTCTCTCTGTACGCGTCTTCGAACGGGCAGACCTTGCGGCCGTGCGATGGGCGGTGCCGCACGCGTGCCCACCGTCCCAACCGTAGCGGTCCACGGTTGCGACGGTTTGATGAGCTTTTGGAGAAATTGTGTCGCCTGAACCGATCAGCCCCGGATGAACGACTCCATGTATCGTGTTTCTGACCAGGGTTTGCCGTTCGACGTGCGTTCAACGCCGTGAAGGCGCCACGCCGGGCGCGGAAACCGGCTCCTCCACAGTCTCGACAGGATCGTCTCCTGCCTGGATCTGCCTGAACGACAAATGGCGGCGGAACCAGAGCACCATGCCCCAGGCCGTGATGGGGAAGTAAAGCGCCGCATGGACCAGGATCGCGTAGGCAAGCGCCTGCGACTCCGGCACGCCCAGGGCACCGTTGAGGACAAGCCGGACCCCGAACTCGAACTGTCCGATGTATCCCGGAGACGATGGTATCAACGTCGCCATGTTGGCAACCCCGGTGGTCATCAACGTGGCGCCAATGCCCATCGCGTCCCGGATCACCTCGCCGAACCCGCGCGCGATCAGGTAGTACATCGAGGCCTCGCACAACCACGCCAGGAGGGAGTACGACGCCACCCTGACCAGGTCACCACGGTTCCTGAACACGCCCAGGCCGCCAAGGAAGGATTCGGTCATCCGCTGCACGGTATCGGCCACGCGGGTGGGAAGAGGGCCCAGGATCAACTGGAGAAGGCGGTCGATCAGGTCACCCCCAAGGGTGAGCAGGAACAGCCCGATCAGGAGCACGGTGAACACCACGAAGGCAATGATGGCAAGGTGCTGGAGCTGGCTCGTGAACGACACGAACGCGGTGGCAACCAGCATGAAGCCCAGCATCGTGAACCCGTCGAAAATGCGCTCGACGGCAATCGTGGCCAGCACGGAGGTCTTCCGCACGCCGTATTGCTGTCGCACGATGTATGACCTGACGAGTTCCCCGGTGCGTAACGGGAGCACATTGTTCGCCATGTATCCCATGATCACCGTGGGAAACAGGGATCCGCTCGTCACGTCGCTGGTCAGTGGGCGCAGCAGGATCGACCAGCGCACTGCCCGAATCCA